>JAABUK010002031.1_pt1:0-32500 | contig 37122 bp, 51 predicted proteins | sample 5559141 | NCBI WGS metagenome assembly JAABUK01 (sample SAMN10711869, study PRJNA513367) | rock metagenome | isolation source: Antarctica rocks | place: Antarctica: Victoria Land, Pudding Butte nord | collected 2016-01-03
GACTGACAGATGGTTGAGACCCAAACCACCTAGAGAACAACGTGTTTGTCGCCACTGCTCTATGCAAGCGGTTGAAGATGAGCAACATTTTCTTTTTGTTTGCCCTTTTTACAGCATCATTAGAGGTCAGCACTTTTCGTTATTTGGCCCAAACTACCAACAGCGGGACATTAGGCTCTTTTTCGAACAGAACTCCCACCAGCTTGGATTTGTCGCACACCACATACACCTGTGCTTTCAAGCCAGGATGTCTGATGAGTCACTACTGGCTCCACACCCCAGACTGTAAGTTATAAAATGAATCAAGCTTGCTATCTCCTGCTATAATGGGCCTCAGCCTGCACAGCCTTCAATTGCTCGGTCTGGAGCTGCTTCGCGCTACTCTGTTTCCTACCGCCATTACAGTCTTCCGCCGCTGCTTTCTGTCTCCCAGCTTATCAGAACTGACGATGACTCCGTCCAGCCGTCAAGAAGCTGTGTTGACATCTGATATTTGGGCTAAGATTTTGTCCCACTTAAATCCTGTGAGTCAAATCTTTATGCCCGGTGCGTGCGGTCGAGATTTTGGTTCGTACAACCAGTTGCGGCTGATGAACAAGCAATTCAGCAAGCTTTTCGAGGAGCACCTGGAACTGGCATCTTGCACATACCTGCGTAAAGATTTTGCTGAGGAGGCCCTACCTGGCCTGCTACAGTGGCTGCAGAAGCGGGGCCGGGCATTGAAAACTTTTGTTTCTGAGTGTGGCAGCCCATGCACAGAAGCAGCCTTATCAGCGCTAACCAGCTCAGCGTCTGGTTTGTCCACAGTCATCATTGGTGAAGCATCAAACTATGGTGTTTCTATTTTAAGCGTGTTCACGTCTTTGACAAGCTGTGAGCTCGCGGGAGCAGACAGTGACAACTTGAACCTAGGCGCCTTGCAGACCCTGGCAGGTCTCACTGCTTTGCAGCTGCGTGATGGCAGATTTTACAATCTTGACCAGCTGGCAAGCCTGACTGAGTTGACACTTTCCTGTGGAGTTGTTGCGTTTACAAGGAAATGTCGTTTCATTTCAAGTCTGCAGACATTGTACATGTCAAGCAGCTTGCTCAGCGGAACATGCGATGTGGGAGTTAGTGACTTCACGGCATTAAGATGGTTGCACTGTGATGACAGCGCAGTAAGTGCTACGAACAGGCAGGACAATTTGAACACAAGTAACTCCGGGATCAGTGTCCCAATGAACCTTTCTAGCCTGACTCACCTTACCTGTTTGGATTTCACCTTTGCTTGCAGTGTCCAGTCTCTAGACTTACAAAGTGTTTATGCTCTCAGCAGTCTTGAAATTTTGGACTTAGCGTTTGAAAGTGATGCGTTTGTTGAGCTGGGTTCCAGTCTGACCTGCCTGAAGGAACTGACAACTCTGCACATTCAGTTATGTTCTGGTGAGCAGTCATGTCTGGTTTTGAAAGTTCCATGGCAGGAGTTGCCTTCCCTGCGATGTGTTGAACTACATGCTGCAGAGATGCAATTTGACAGTGACATTCTCGGTTTAACACAGCTACCGTTTTTGCAGTTCTTATTGCTGAGCCACGGCAGATTTGTTGATGCTGAAACCGGTAAATACTTTGGCGTACTGATGTACCACATGGCGCTTGAGGCGCCGCACGTAATTTGCAATCTGGAGCACTACAGCATGTTAGAACACATGATCCGTTTCAAGCGTAAGTTATTGAAATTGTAGGTGATTTTGGTCTGATTGTTAGATCTCTGCTCCATTTTGAATTGCACCATCGCATCAGCTTAATGACATCCCACTGTCAGCTGAAATGAATGTTTACATGCAAAGAGGCCTGTCAATGTAACGCATGCTGTGACAACAGAGACAGGGGCAATGCAAACACAGACTGATTGCTTACTGCGTTGACCACACCAATAACAGATGTAGTGAATGCCTGTCTTCTGTGGTCTTTTGAAAAGACTCACCACGATGTACATAACTCACTGTGTAACCCCTTGTCACATAGAATATTACCTTCAGCATGCAACCCTTTGCATTCATACCTACATGCAATGGCATCTTGACAGCAGCAGCAGCAGCAGCAGCAGCACAGACAGCACAAGCAGCCACAACACCGGCAGTCACTGAGTAGCTACAGTAGCTAAGTAACTACAGTCACTGAGTAGCTACAGTAGCTGTTTCTGCCACATCATGCAGATTGCCCATCACAACTTCTTGAGGTAAAGGTGTCATCAACCAGCAATCCACTGGTGACGCACACCTCTCTGCCTCCTCTATGCTCGGATAGCAAGTGTCTCTTGAGTTGTTGCCATGACTACATGCATTTCCTCTGTCTTGCATGCATAACAGCCTTTTTGTCTGCACTGCATGTGGTGTTGAGTCGCTGATATTAGGCACACCATGGGCCATGTTCTGGTACATGTTACCTGTCATGTGCTTCACTCAGAATGTTTGTCGCTGTTGCCCAGTAATGCATACAAGATTGCCTAGGCATAGCAGGCCTGCTATACATGTGTGTGTTATACATGTGTTTTGTCATGCACCTGCCTGCTTTTGAATCTTGCTGCTTTTGCCCTAGGCGTTTTTGGGAGTGCCCCCATGCAATGCGACCTTTCTGTGCTAGTCACTCTGCAGGCGGATTTTCTGAGTTTATCTCAAGCACAGACTAGCGGCTGAAGCATACACAACTCAACAGCGAACAACCACAGATTACAACTTCAGCGCGCCGGTCACGAGCCTGTCTGCCTTGTGCCTGAGTGGACGGATATCTGCTTATGCCTGCCTGGACTGTTCCTACCCGCCTTCTCACTCATTCTGAGGGCTTTTTACTCTGCTGATATAGGTATAAACACTGCCTCATCTTGCGAGAACTCTACATGCTTTGTGCCTGAGCTCGTGGCCGGCAGCTTACATCAGCTTGACCAAGGCTCAGCCTCAGATCCTTTGACAACTGACAGCTTGCAGTATGTCAGCTCTCAGCCAGCCCTTCCTACATGCATATGAAACCCCTTCATGCCTACCGATACATTTTGCAGTGACACTCTCCATGTAAGCACTGATCCCGGCAGTTTACCGAGCTTTGCTGAAGAGTGCAGTTTCGGGAACTTGTTATCGGATTCATACCACTAAGAAAAAGGGGCAATGCAACTGTCGCAATGCATGCCATATGGTGGCAGCCCACATGAGTCCTCCACCTGTACACGAAACATCAGGCACGTTCACAATTGAGCTCTTTTGATTTACAGCCGCTGCCGCTCAACATGATCATAAGTCTGCTTGCCTACTACGTATTAGGGAGAATGTACTTAAGCAGAATGAAATGCTGGACACATGTACAGTTGCCAAAAGTTTGCAGTTTGAGGTAACCTGGCAACCATTGTCAGCCAGCTGGCTACAGGAAGTTGAGGTGAGAAACATCACAACAGGCACTGAAAGCAGTGCTGGGAGACATTGCTGCAGGAACCCTTTCAGAATATTAACTGCAGGCGAGAACTGTCTACTACCACTAAGAAAACTGTCTACCACCGTCACCCTGTTCAAGCATAGCACCGTAAAATTGTAACACAACCGTAAATGCACCAAACAACTTCTGCTGGAGCTTCTGCGGTTATTGCCTGCAAGCCCGCTAGCTTCCTCGCGCATTGGTTCCTGCAAAGCATTGCCACAAATTAAACCTTGCTTGCACACTGTACAATGGGACCTCAGTTTGTGCTGCTTTTCGTCATCTGCGTGACTGGCGTTTATGCAGCAACAGACGTCGTCCAAGCCAACCTGTACGTTACTGACAGCCCAGTGGGGCAGGCCTACGGGGCCAACGTCACTGCAGGTGAAACACTGGTCGCTGACTTCCAGCTGCGAGATGTACAGACTAATGCGACGCTGGGCAACAGCTTGGGATACTGCATACTGTTGCGAGATGCCGGACCCAATCAGTGCCAGTACACTATACAATTCGCTTCCGGGACAATACAGGTGGGCCATTCAAGGACACAGTCCGCCGTACATGCACATTCACTGCTGATTGATGTCGGGAGCGCCATCCCAGGTCGCGCGCTATCAGCGTGCACGTGCCGGCTGCTCGCTCTGTCGCCGCGCAAAGCTGTCCCGTTGCCTCCGCTTGCTAGCGCAGCTCAGAAGAGCGTTTGCGCAAGCACGTCCACCTGCCGATAACGGGACGATTGCTTTCTGTGCAGGTGGCCGGCATCACGTACTCCTCAGCATCAGCTGGTTACAACAACCTCACAACTGGCCTGCTGGCTATCACAGGAGGTCACTTTTGTCGTGCTGCACCATCTGACATCAATTTTGTTGTGTAATGTGGGATCCCTGCAATTAATGCATTGACTGGGCTCAGGCACTGGGTTGTACACTGGAGCTGCAGGCTACTATCAAGAAACTAATTTCAACCCCAACTTGAGTGCAGGCACAGGCCCAGATGGGTAAGACTTTATCTTGCATGAAAAACTGCTGGAGTTCTTTAGGTGCACATAATGTAGCAGAGACCTCTCCCAGAGCAAGGCCACCGCTACAAGCTGAGGTGTTGCCTGCAGGGTTGTGATCAACATCAACTATGGGACGACATGAGTCTTGCCTGTTGGTCATCAACAAGAAAACACACAGAGTTGCAAGCAACACTAATTATCAGATCTGTACTGTTTTGTGTGCTTGCAATGACAGTTTCTTGGGTATGCTAGTGGAACTCATTGCTGCAAGTGGTCATCTTCCAATGTGTAACACCTGATGACATTTGGCCCCAGAATGTTATCAGCACTGTCAACAGCATGCACACAGCCATACCCATCATGCTCAAAACACCAGACAAGTGTCTGCATGCTGCACCAGGGTTGCCAGGCATGCAGAAGAAAGACACTGTACCAAACCATAAGGTGCGTTGCTGGTCCTGGGAAAAACACACTTGACAGATATGGTCACTGACTCAATAGTTGTACCAAGTGAGCAGGCGCACTTGCATGCAATGCTTGACAACTTCACGCAGACCTGTCCATTAGATAAGTTCATGCAACTGCCCGAAAGGCAGAAGTTGCAATGCATGCTGACTTGCCAGCATAAAGACAAATAGGTACTTGGCCTGCAAGAATATCAGGGAGTGTCTGCCGCTGTCATCTTTTCTGCCTCTTCCCTAATGGACTGGAACAGCACGGATGAAAGATATCGCTCTCCAAAGCTAGGCAAAACAGTGACAATAAGCTTGCCCTCATTCTCTGGTCGTTTTGCAACCTTGATTGCTGCAACAGTGGCTGCCCCTGATGAGATGCCACACAGCAGGCCTTCCTCCAGTGCAAGTCGGCGAGCCATGTCTACTGAGTCATCACTGGAGACCTGCAAATCAGCTCATGAGCTGAGACTAAAAGAAAAAGAAAGAAAAAGAAAAGAAAAGACTACGCCTTTTGGCGTCAATTAATGAGAAGCCAAGTATTATACTGGGCTGCCCAGGGACCTCAGAGTGATACCATCATACAGGCAAGTTTGGACACACAAGATGCAGAGCAGTCATGCATGGCAGGCAACAGGGCTGTCCTGTAGAAGACACAGCGAGACTGAGCTAAAGTCAGTGCACGAATCAAGTTTGTGATTGCCACATCCATCAGGCTTCACCCTTGTGGTTGACACATGCAGCATGCTTGCTTCTTATGCTAGTACTGCCAAAACAACAATTGTTGCTTCTTCACGCTGTTTCCATAATGCATGTATTACCTGGATGACCTCATCAATGATGCTGGTGTCCAAGTTGCCAGGAATGAACCCAGCGCCAATCCCCTGGATCTTGTGGGGACCAGGTGCACCCCCAGAGATGACTGGGGACTCTGCTGGCTCTACTGCTATTATCTGCATTTGCATACAGCGATGGTCAAAGAAACCTGCCACTGCTGCTGTACAGCTTGACTTTGTGTGCAAGGCCTGCAGGCTGACTCAGAAAAGCTTCATACTGAGTTGAGCGCTGAGCAGCAGTGGCTAGAGTCGCTGAGGAGAGAGCCCAGTCACTCAAGACTCAGCTTGAGACCAGTCACTGTGTGCCAGCAGCCTATATGAGGGGCTAGCAGCAGCCTCCTGGCTGTTGACATCATGTTTTTAGAGCACATGTAAAGTGAATTTGCATACATGCAAGTGTTGTGCCCAAGGCAGCAGCAGGACAAGCATACATGTGTGAGCTGTGCACATTCCAAATGCAGCGCAATACATACTCTTGATGGCACGGGGTCAGTATACAAGTGTGCTCAAGGAAAGCATACATGTGCGAGCTGTGCACATTCTGAATGCAGCGTAATAAGTACACTTGACAGCATGGGGTCAGTGTACAAGTGTGCTCAAGGAAAGCACCTTGATGTCAGGATTCTGCTCCTTGAGATAGCGGCCAGTGCCAGTGATGGTACCCCCAGTGCCCACACCAGCAATCAGGATGTCAACCTTGCCTTCTGAGTCGTTCCAGATCTCAGGGCCGGTGCTGTTGTAGTGGATCTTGGGGTTGTTGGGGTTCTCAAACTGCTGCAGGATGTATGAGTCTGGCGTGGCTGCTGCAATCTCCTCTGCCTTGCCTACTGCTCCCTTCATGCCTGCAGTGGACAGCCTACTGGATGACCTCTTGGCTGAAAGGCAGCAGACCCTTTCCAAAGGGCAGTACATGCCAGGTAGTGGGCAGGCGCTGTCAAACCTGAGGCAACACCTATCAGACCATGGGCAGCATTGTTCATACTGAAGGATGCCTGCTGTTAGGTGATAGACATCACAAAGGGGAAAATGTTAGGGACTGACAGAGCACAGGGCATGCGACGTCGCCCTCTAGATCATGCTCACAATCTGCAAATGCGCCCAATGCACATGCACATATCTGGGCAGCTGGGAAAACACCAAGCATGACAGCATCATCTCATAGCTTGCACGCATTATATGGGTGGAGTTGTGAAAACGGTTGAACACCTGTTAGTACCAAAACATCTCCAGGACGTAGAAACGCGTTTTGACTGTCCCCAAACGTTTCTCTATTTACATTTTTGGTGTAAAAATGACGTTTCTGAATTAAAATAGACGTTCCAGGATTGAAAAGAGCAACAGCTTACCCTTGGCAGGGTCTGTGAGGACCAGCTCAGCTCCAAAGGCTCTCAACAGAATCCTGCGCTCCAGCGACATGGAAGCAGGCATGGTGAGTACCAGCTTGTACCCTCTGGCTGCTGCAATGAAAGCTAGCCCAATGCCGGTGTTCCCGGATGTTGGCTCTACAAGAGTGGTCTGCAGTAATCAAGAATTGTGTCACAAATCAGTTTTGCAAGCTGGTGTACTGCTCAAGTTGTTCTGTGCTCGATCCAAGTTGAGCATGTTCCTCGAGCTGGTGATTTTGGCTGTATTTCCATTCCAAAAAAAGTTGATGCTGCTTTGCATAAGATTGCCTTTGAAGATCTGCTGCACCAGAAGCTGAATGGTGTCACCAATGCTGTCTTGATGCCATACATTTGAAGCTGAGCTCAGACATGCAACAGACTGTTTGATGAATGATGCGCAATACACAGCAGGAGACTTTAGCTTGCCACATGTTCAGCTGTCATGACCTATGATACCGCTAGCTTGTGTCCACATCATGTTGCACTGAATAACATGTCAGAGTATACTATACATGGCTGGCATGCAAGCTGCATTGTCAAGGGAACATCTAACCATGACTGGGAATTGTACAACACTTCAGTCATTTCCCTGAGATGCGTGAAAGCTATGACTGATGGAGACTCTCTTTGACATGCACAGTGGATTTTCATGCAGAGATACACGGCTGCAGCACAAGCTGGAGTTGTAATTATGATCAAGCAGAAGCCATGCTCTATAGGGTGGCAATCTGAGGACACAATACAGTTGGCAATGAACAGAGACTCCAGATGGTGACTCATGGAGAAAACCGCCAGAGCTTGAGTGACCTCAGGCAGTCTAATGCAAAGCTGAAGCTATGAGACTAGCATACCTTGCCAGGTGTGATTTGACCAGCCTTCTCAGCCTCTGTAATCATACTGTAACCTATTCTGTCCTTGACAGAGCTGCACGGCTCCATGATTTCGAGCTTGGCAGCAATCTTGGCCACTGAGCCTTCAGCCACTCTGTTCAAATAACACATGGGAGTGTTTCCTGCACATTACCAAACGGGTCCCATAATCACAGAGCGTGTGAGTGGCAGTGTAGTATGCAAAATGCCCCATAAAGTACAGCCAAGCTGTCTACCAACCAGAGAGTGTACACACCTATGAGCTCTGAGACGTCGTTGGCAATGCGCATCTGATCTTCAGACACGGGCTTTGTCTGCGGCTCTGCAATGGCTTGACATCTCATGCTGCTCCGCTTCTGTGCACGTGTAAGGGTCCTGACCTGCAACACACAAGTAAACGATCTGCCACAGCAGCTTTGGCCGTCTACCGAGAGCTGTCTCATTGGCGCTTTGCAGACATCATGTGTACAGTGACAGTGACAGTTTTGCTCTCACGTGTGAAGCCTTCAAGCACCTCGCTGAGTGTCGTGACTGTGCGTAGCATAGCTTGTTACTCGGAAGTTGCAGAAGGCCAGCGCTGCTTTGTGCATGAGCCATCATGATTGCTTCGACAGGCAGATCTGTAGAACTTCACGCCAAATGTTGAGTTATGTCGTCACTGTATATGCACGAAAGACGTTGCGCTGGTGGCAAACAGTAACCGCACGTGACGTCGCGAGCTAGGGCGCACTCAGAGGGCGGCCCCCTAGCCCTGACCTTAGTCACGGGATGAGTAAAGATGACAGGGCGAGGTTCGGCCCCGCCCTGTACTGCGAAGGAGTGCGTGTGTGTCTGGCTTGCGATGTTGAGCAGATTAGTGCGCTTGACATACCCATGCAATGCGCTTCAGAAGCAGTTTCGGTCAGGTTTGCACAACAGTGGGAGACTTCACGTGTATGCATTCTTCAGCACAGTCAAGGCGGTACAGCGTGTTAGGGACATCTCGGCACCGAGCGACTTCAGTCACGATACTACTTTGACTACTGATGTCGAGCGCGATACCATCGCAGCTTTGAGCTCTGGATCCGGCCGTTGCGGTGTAGCGCTGCTTCGAGTGTCTGGACCACTAGCAGGTGCCGACGATGATCACCGCTCTCTGGTTCTCGTTCACCGCTGAAAACCTTGTGGTGTGCAGATTATGTGTTGCAGAGCCTGCTGCCGTCCCGAAGAGCATTGCCGTTGGCAAGGCAAGCGGTGAGCTTGACCTTCTGGACGCAGTTGAACTGTCCTGCGAGCACGCAAGATTGTAGTTTCTTCTGGTTGCAGGTGGTGTCCAACATACACCACCCCTCAACCAAAGAGCTGCTTGACAGAGCCTTGCTGCTGAGGTTCCCTGCCCCAAAAAGCTTCACAGGTATCTGGCTCAACTTTTCCAGGCATGTCAGCACCCGCGGCTGTTGCAACACTTAAGGTCGCACTGCAGCAGGGCATCCACATATGTTGCAGATGTACACTGAGATATGTCCACCTGCACGTTGTGACAGCAAAGGCACCTCTGACATCACCACAACACTGGTCTGCTGCATCTCGCTGTCTACACCTTTGGTTATGTATTAGCAAGACAAGGGCAATGCCTTTGTCAGAAACGTTGTAACCAATTGTCAGCAACCAGTCATTGCAGTTTTAGCTGTACATGCCTGTCTTTTTGTGCCTTGCAAAGTTCGTGCCCTTCATCAGCAGTCATTGTGCAATTGAGGGTGGTTGCTAGGCTTCCCCAATAGTTATATCCTTAGTAAGACAAAATCATGCGTCTGTGCATTATCATGTTTATTGGGCGTCAACAGAGCCATGCCAAAAAACCTTGGAGAACATATATACACACAGACTTGTCTTCTATGAGGGCTAATGCATCAAAATCTTGCCACTTCTGTCAACAAGATATATCCAACAAGATATACCAATAAGGTGTATCCAACAAGATATACCAACAAGATACATTAAGAACCCAATGTTATGCAGGAGAGGATGTAGCAGAGCTACATGTGCATGGAGGGCCAGCAGTGGTCAGGGCTGTTCTGGATGCCCTATGCAGCATTCAGGGTATCAGGCTGGCTGAGCCTGGTGAGTTCACTCGGCGAGCTTTTGAGCTAGGCAAGGTGGATCTGACTGAGGCTGAGGGACTGGCAGACCTTCTCAGCTCAGAGACTGAGGCACAGCGCAAACAGGTGCATACTTCTCATCATGTTGGTGGACCTGGCACCTTGCACAATCTCAATCGCTCATGGATGACAGTGGTGCACTGCCACAGGAGACACGTTGCATACAGAGTCCCCAGGGAATTATCATGCATGTATTTCCATTCTGGTTGGCAATCGTAGCGGACACTAGTCCTGGGATCGAGATTCAGTGCATTGACATCCTGGGCAGCATTTTTGCAGTGAATACATTTGCAAAATGCCTGTACTTCCAGCTGCTGATGACTCTTTGCGCCTGGCACTATGTGGCTTCATGCATGAACATGAACAGGTTATGAACGTGAACAGATGACAAACATGAACAGATCACGAACATGCATGATAGCGTTCAGTAGATGACCAATACTCTTCTATGGTTAGCACAAGTCAGCGGCCACTAAGGAGGCTACTCTGGCTGTTGGCATAGCTCCATCAACTCCACCAACTCAAAAGCACAGCATCTCCAGTGATTGGCATGCAGGCTTCTAATCAGGTCGCAGCCACTCAGCTTGGCTCAAAGGACGCACGTCAATATTATTTCCACAAAGCTTAGCTCACAATTCATGTTTTCATGCTGACAAAGTCCTATGCACAGCAAGTCTTACAATCCAGTGCTGATTATGAACATAGCTGCTAGGTGCTGCTTGTGTATGCAAGCATTCAAGCAATCAATGGACACCGGTATCAGCACATTGACTCATGGCTGAAGACCAGGTCTTCCTGCTTTTCACAGACACAAGCTGTACCCCTTGCACATGGACCATGCCCAAAGTGGTTGCTGTACACACAGGCACTGAAGCAGAGCACTGGGGCGCAGCGTCAGCAGTATGAGTCATGGCGCAGAACACTTTTGCAGTGTTTGGCCAATGTGGAGGCAGTCATTGACTTTGGCGAAGATGAAGGGATTGCAGAGGAGGTGGCAAAACAGGTTCTGCCTAGGGTTCAGCATCTGCGGCAGGAGCTGCAGCAACATCTTGTATGCGGTGAGCTCTGTCTGAATTTTAGCTTGCTGTTCACATTCGCCAGCAGCCTCGTCACCAGCCACACCGCTAGTCACAATTCAGCCCTCTTGTCAAATCATCGATACCAGTTCTGTTGAAGGTGTTAAGGCTCAAAGCTTCAGGTCAAAGTCCATATACTTGAGCCTTGATGTCAAAATCTAGCAGTTTGCTTTGGGGCCGCGTCCTGTTACTCAAGCCTGAGTCTGCCAGAGATCAGGGGTATCAACATTGGTTCAAGAGTCCATGATCTGAGTACATGGCACTGCATTGACATGTTCGAAATGTTACTGATGACAGGCAACAAGTCAGCAAGTTGCAACGACAGTGTATTGATTGGTTGCAATGATAGTCTACTAAGGATTGTCTACCAATGACAGCCAACCAAAGCTGTGCTGTGCAATTACCCCTCCATAAGGTAGGCAACTCCATCGGGCGTTCATGCACTCAGGTTGCATTGTGGGGGGATTTGAGGGTCAGAGAAACACTGATGTTACCCCCAAGGCAAAGGTATATGCCTTTCAACTTTAAAGGAAGCAGAGCAGGCTTCCCAGGAGTGATCCCTGCTTGTGATTTCAAATCAGCATGTTTTGCCTTTCCAGCAGCTTCACCAATGCTGCTGGCGTTGTTTGAGTCTATTCATGTGCAAGTGCAGACAGGAGGGGTGAGCTGGTCAGGTCCGGGGTCAGAGCAGCGATAGTTGGGCCCCCCAATGTGGGCAAGAGCAGCATCCTGAACTACTTGGCAGGGAGGAAGGCTGCCATAGTCTCAGCAATCCCAGGGACCACCAGAGATGCCATAGAGGTCATTCTGGACATTGCGGGCTACAAGGTATTTACGTAATTACATAAAGTACCTGAATACATAAATATTGACGTAAATACACAAACCTCAGCTGCCTGTTGACATCAAGGGTAAATGAGCATACATGGGAGTGACGTATGTGCTTTGCAGCAGTGCATCACGTGCTGCAACAACTATACGTATGTGCATTGCAGCAGTGCATCATGTGCTGCAACAACTATCAAGTTGGAGCTGACTGCTGCAATAGCTGAACCCCTCAGCTTGTTCTGCTTGGCGTGACACAGGCGGCGACAGGTGGTGTGCCCATTGACAGCCCTTCAGTTCATGGCGGGCATGCATGCATGCACAAGCTCATGTCTACTTGCTGACATTATTTCATGCTGCATGGCATGACGGACTGCTATGTGACATTGTAGTCTATGTGGCATGCAGATAATCATTACAGTCGTAATGAGTCCAATAATAGTAGTCATAACAACCACAATAACAAAACAGCCCTCTTAGCCAGCAGGCATCAAGTGCGTATCCAGCTGTAATCCCTCAGTGTGATAGTACGGGCTGGGCCGGTCAAATCATGGCTGGCAATTACACAAAATCTGCGCTTCAATCCACAATGCTGATCAGCTCATGCCAAGTGACAAGCAGCTGCAGAATTCAGGCACTGCATTGGCACAGCCACACAATAAGAAACCCGTCAAGAAATAGGGCTTAATGCTGTACACCATTGAATCAGTTGTCTCATGCAAGCTTCTCGGAATTCTTGCTTATTGTCTGTTGACTCCCCAAGATATCTCTTGATTGATGGATTGTAGGTCATCGTAACAGACACAGCTGGACTGCGAGAAACCCTAGACCCTGTGGAGGCAGAAGGTGTGGCAGTTGCTCACCAGACTGCACAGCAGGCAGATCTGGTCCTGTCAGTTGTAGACTGCAGCACCTACCTACCCACTCTACCAAACCATCCACCTGAAACCATCAGCTGCCTTCAGATGCCCTTCAGTGACCATCCCCATGCAATCACAGTCTTCAACAAGGTTGATGCCTTGTCGCATCAGCAAAGGCAGCAGCTGGAAGAGCAACTGCAGGGGCAGCTTCCCAAGCAGCTGTCAGAGCAGCTGCAGGTGTCAGATCAGGTTGATGCTTTGTCGCATCAGCAGCTGGAAGAGCAGCTGCAGGATCAGTTGCCCCAGCAGCTGTCTGAGCAGTTGCAGGTGTCAGGTCAGGTTGAAGCCTCTGCACAGACTCTCAGTGGCTCTAGTAGGAAAAAACATCCACCACCTGGTAGACAACCATCACAGGCAACACCACAACCACCTGATAAACAATCACTAGACCTCACTGCATTGCAAGCTTCAGCTATCAGTGATGTGCCTCTATTACTTAGTATGCAAGCCTCAAGAGCCAAGTGGGATTCACTGCTCCACCCACAACTGTCTCAGGCAGTCCTCTGCAGTTGCAAAACTGACTGGAATATGGATGTGGTGGTCAAGGCCCTTGAGAGGGGGGTTCGGAACATCATGGAATCTGGCCAGGACTCACAGGAAGGGCTAGTCATCACCAGGTGCAGTGTTCAGAGTCTGAAACTGCTTTGCGCTGTGCTGTCTCCGCCATGCTATGCCTGATTTCCATGCTGTGTCATGCTGTGTCATACTGTGTCATGCTGTCCATGCTGTGTCATAGTATGTCATGCTGTGCATGCTGTCCATGCTGTACCATGCTGTGCTGTGCCATGCCTGGCTTCCCCACGCTGAGCCATGCTGTGCTGTGCTTCTGCTCCAGTGTGCATCTATGCATCAAGATATTGACACATGCATTGCCATGCCAAACCTAGCCGTGATACATCCTGACAAGCATTACCATGTGCTGAGCTGTGCTGTTCTTGAAACTGGCCGATAGATGGCTGAATTTTGGTAACAGGACTCCTCTCACCATGACTGTTGCTTGTTACATTCTGTGTTGCCCTATGCTAGTGCTGAGCTGCAACACAGCATGTAACAAGCAACAGTCACCGTGAGCGGAGTCCTGATACAAAAATTCAGCCATCACAGCATTTAGAACCAGCTGAGAGAGGCATGTTTGTCAGGCTGTCTGATTTGGTGTTGGTGCCTGCACGGCGTTTCAATGCAGAGTTTCAGCAAATGATGCTGTGCATGCAGCCAGCAGCATAGCATGTGTGCACCATTGCAGCAGCAACGTAGCTCATGTGACATTGTAGTCATGTTTTGCAGAAAAGATGTATACAGCACTATGTACGCTGCATACAGCTACTTGTTCAAGCTGATCAACTCCAGCAGCAGCTGTTGGCTTGAGCAAAAGAATGGAGCTACTGCAGCTAAAGTGTATTCAGCCTGCACCCTCCTCATGTAGTCTCTATCTTCATGGTGCGTTTTTCCTTATGTAGTCTCCGGCTATGCAGGGCCAGGCATAGGCAGCATGTACAGGAATGCACAGAAGCATTGCAAAGGTATGAAGAAGTTCATTTACAGCTGGAATTGGCAGCAGAAGAGTTAAGGGGGGCTGCAAGGGCTCTGGGACGGGTCACAGGGGTGATTGACACTGAGGACTTGCTGGATGCAATTTTCAATGAATTCTGCATTGGGAAATGAGTGCTGACACTAGTTTGCACTGAGGAGCTCTGTTTGACTTCGCAATGACTAGAACTTTTGTAGCGTGAAGTCACTGTGGCTGTTAATGTTGGCAAAGATGCTGATTTGCAGATATATCTGCACTATATAGGGGTTCGTGGGAAGGCATTCAGCTGTGTGCGTGATGCATCCTACAGAACTTGCCAATGGCTCTTGGTATGACTTGATGTAATATGCATTGTCATAAATGTGTCAACTCCGCTTTCAAATAATGACACCTGCACTGTCAGGTGCGCACTTGAGGTCAGACAGCGCTTGGGCTGACGTGAAAAGCTAACGAGACGCCTCATGCGCTCGCAGCTTGTGCTTTTGCCCTGGTCTGTGAAACCTCCACTTCCAGCTGAGGTCCAACGTTGTTGACAGTGCGCGAGTGATTGCGCGCTTTCACAAGGCATGCACAGTAGCACTTTGTGCAGAACCTTCCCACCTCTGCTCAGGCCTCGTCAACCGGTACGTCGTGAACGCCAGCCCTTGGACAGAAGTGTGCGCGCCCAGAACGCTTCCAGCTCGGGGAGCTACGACTCTGAGGGGGACGACCTTTTGAGGGAGTTTCAACAGTATGCAGACCCGAACAGACTTCAGAACGTCACAAAGAGGCTCGAGCTCACCTGGAGCGTGGACAGGGTGAGTATAGCTCGGTGTTGAAACAAGCATAGCAGAACATATCACAAGATGTTGCTGATAGTGCTGAACATATGGTATAGAGAAGACGCCCAGCCCCTTGCGACTGCTGTGATGGCACAGGCCAGAAGGAATGCACGTGGTGCAGAGGAACAGGTGAGTTTGCCCTTGCTTCTCGAGTTCCAAGCTGTGTTCATTTGCTATACATGTTGATTGTGGCCACAGGAGCTATGATGGTGGGAGAAGAGCGCTTCTGCTCACTTGCGCATGGTTGCAAGCAGTGCCCAATATGCAAAAGCAAGGTCAGACTACATCTGTGTTAGCATGGTGCACTTGCATATGAATGGCGCATGATGCACATTTGCGCTCTCAAGCAAATGGTGCAGTGTGCTGCTTGACTAATTGCCTGTGTCAATCTGTCTTCATATGCTCGCACTTTTCACTTCAAGTGAGTCTTACGATGTTTGAAATTAGCCTGCTGCATGCTATGAGCCAAAAGCCTGCTCACAGCATGAAACACAGGCAGCTCGGCATCATGAGTCAACAAGGCAGTGACATGCATCCTCACAGCATGTAGCAACAACACACTACATGCAAAGTCAATGCCACATGCAGCAGATTGAACAATCACAAGCCCTGCAGTCATCTCTGTCTTAGTTTGCAGTCAGTGGCCACACACTTATAGTTGTCCTTGCATGTGATGCGCGTTGACTCGCACGAGCAATCACGCCAAGTCTGTGATATGGCACAGGTTCACACACTTGTGGCTCTGCAGGGCCATGTGGGCTGTGATCACTGCAAAGGGACAGGCTTTAGGGCTGGCTGGATGGAGCCTGGCTGCCCAGCCTAGTGCAGCACTTCTTCAGGCAGACCACATGCAGCAGCATGGGCAGACCAACTGACACAGATGCAGCATACCTTTGCCTGCTGAATGGGATGGCTCAGGCATTGTTGCACCATTTATTTGTCTTACTGTATATTTGTGTATATCAAGTGTTTGGCTGAAGCTTCCTTGTGTTTACGGTTTGTATGCAGCATTGTACAACAAATGACAATAGCACACAATGCAAGTGCTGAAAATGATTCTCAGTTTGACTCAACACCAAGAGATTATTGCTTTTGTGAAGATACATTGGATGAGTGTAAGACTTTGCTATGATGTAACAGTCTCAGGAGTGCAATAGCAGTTACAAGCAGTTTGTAGCAGTTACAACTGCATTCTGTCCTGCTGAAGCGCTGGGCTACACCTGGACTCTGCCACACTTATGTTGCACTGCATGTGCAGTACAGTACTGATGCCATTGCCTCTCTGCAAGTTGGCCACATAATTGACCTGTTTTACAGCAGTCAACAAGCTCAGGCTGAAATGGTGCATCACACAGAGGTGCAAGCTGTGGGTTCAGGTACACAATATGAGCACTGCAGCAGACAGAGCCCGCATAGAACTTTCTGGGCTGTGCCACGTGACCGTAACAACACATAACCATATAGTCTCCGAGATGCATCTCATGGCAATGCGCAGCCTAACACAGCTTTGTCTGAGTGGATATTGTATCAACTACCATAATCATAATCCAGGCGTTTCACTGGGCTCTGCAAAGTGCACCTTTGGGAAGGTATATCTAAGTTCTTATTTATCAAGGAAACCCTCAGGGCAGTGATGTACTGCATGGCAGTGTCACACTGCCTCAGCCATCAGATACATTGTTCGCTTGAGGCAATGATAGACAACTCCATTGCTGCTCAAACTTCTTGTCAACTTTACACAAAGCTACCCAGCCGCCTTGCTGTCATCCCATAGAGCTGCAGCGCCTTATCAGCATGCAAGCTGCAAGCAAGCCAGCATGACTCGGCAGACATCAGGCTGTGTCAGGTCATGTTTGCAAAGCCTGTGCTGCGTTGCGCAAACCAGAACAGAGTGCCCTTGCAGCAAATGCAGCAAGGCAAACTGGGCTGAAGGCTATGTTGCTGCACATGTGCAAATAACCATCTATGTGTCTCACAAAAGTGAGCGATTGTCATGCACTGAGACAGCTCTGCTTGCACCCGAGGTGCAAAAACAATTTTTGGGCTTGGTCAAGTGCATGCAATGTGGTTGCTGCTACATAGCAACCCTGATTACATGGACTAGTGCAGATACTGGTTGTCCAGCTAGCTGCACTTGAATGACCATGCTCAAAAGGCAACTTACATTGCTTTGGGACTTTGGCAATCTGCAAACTTTGCAAGCACTTTTGTCACATGTATAAAGGCACATGCTCATGAGCTCAGCATTGTTATACATATACTGAGAAATGGTTACTCAACTGGAACACCCACACAGGCACACACATGGCAAAGAATGGCATCACATCACCCACACAATGCAAATGCACAGCTGACAGCAGTGACTCACCTGCACACTGAAGGGGCAATCTTCCTCACCCAAGACTAGCTTCCCTGCCAAGCAGCATCTTTGAATGGAGCATCTGGAAGTACTTGTCCATAACTGAATCTGAACAGTGCAGAGTGAGCGCATAACATGTTTCGTAGCTTATCCAGCGATTACGGACGCATGCGATTGTGTGGGATATGAGTGCTGATGCTTGTGGCACAGTCAGCATGTTACACCTGCTGTACCTATGCTGCACACCTGATGTGACTGCCCCATCATGCGCCTGTTTGTCAGCCTGCGGTGTTCAGCAACTCAAAACCTATGCAAATCAATTGAAATTAAATGCAGGGGTCACAACATCAGGGCATGCAACAAATAACAACATCATGGTGAATGCACACCGCACAGGTGTAACCCACATCACTGCAGAGCTCACAACAGCAACCCACTTGGCCAAAGAGCCTACATGAGCAAGTACACAGCTCGTGTTGGCCAAAAGAAGGGGCAATCCGTGAATTGAACACGGGACCTCGCGCACCCTAAGCGCGAATCATACCACTAGACCAATTGCCCAGAGTGTTGCTTGAAGGGTTGCCCTGACTGGATGCCATCAAGTTAATTTTAGCAAGCAGTGACAACTTTTTATGGCTTCCAGGGACTGTACAATGTCAGTTTTGCATAACCTGTCCAGCAAAATCTCAACAGACATCATAAGCCTGCGCAAATATGTCATGTACTACTTGCATACCGTGCTGAAGCTTTGGGCTTGGCCGGTGCCCCATCTTTTCAGAGGAACCATCAAAAAAGGATTTCAGCTGCACTCAGCAACAGCAGTCTAACAATATCCAGAAAAGTCGTTAACAACTGTCAGTAACAGCATACAGCAACACGCAGTAGCAGCAGCAACAAACTTCTGCAGCAACAATCAGCAACAGCACCAGCAGAGCATCAATAAACAGCACAGCAGCACCATCACCTTCAGCAACAGTTAAAAACAGCAGCCTCATTCAGCAACAACCTGCAACAACAGCTATGATCGTGAGCAAGACTCATCTGCAGTCAATTGAAGGATTGTTTGTAGCAACATCTGTTATTTTGTAACAACATGGTTCAGCAACACGCAGCAGCAGCTAGAATTGTTCAGCTGCAACATTCAGTGATGGCAACAATTTACAGCAGCTGCGATATCACCTTCAAAGGCAGTCAGGAGCAGCAACACCACCACCATTCAGCCACCACAACACCATTTAGCAAGGTGAAGAAGGAAAAAAACTGTCATGAGCGGCATTCAAGACCAACAGTAGCAGCAGCAGCAGTAGAAACAGCAGCAGCGACGGCGACAACATCAGCCCCGGATGGCAGGATCACTCCGAGCTCTTTTGCAAATTCAGGGTCGCCAGCACAAAGATACACAGACCTCGAGCTGCCGTCGATGTGGACACATCGACGGCTGAAGGCTCTTGCTGTGCAGCGATCGGTGCTACATTGTGAAACACGCTCAAAGCACGACGCAGCATGCAAGTCGTAATTTCTGTTTTCCAAATTCTGTTCGAAATGGGCGATCCAAATTTTGCAACGCGCATCGAGCAACGCTTTGTCGAGATGGACTTTGCGGTGATGGCACGAGAGCAAGCAGCTATGAGCGTGCTCGTGGAACACACGGACGCTTTGCAAAATGCTGATCTCAGACTGCTTGGGGGCCTGGATATACAATGGCTTAATGACTCCCAAGGCATTGGAGCGCTGGTGGTGCTATCGTGGCCCTCGCTGTCGCTTGTGCACAAGCACACTGTGGCTGTGACAACACAAGTGCCATAGCAGTCAGGCTTCCTGGGCTTCAGAGAGTGTCCTTGTTATGCCAGTCTGTTACAAGCAGTGAAATGGACACCTTTTGAACCCCAGATATGCCTTGTGGACGGTTTTGGCGTCCTGCATCCTCGTGCCTGTGGCTCGGCAAGCCACCTTGGGGTACATACAGGCATGCCAACCATTGGCGTGGCCAAGAGCCTGCTCAGACAGTGCTGCAGACTGACAGAGACAGATGTGAAGGATCAGCTCAGCTACTCAGGCCAACTTTCGCTCAACCTCACTTCACATGATGGCGCTGTTATTGGCTGTGCTGTCAGGCGCAACCTGCAAGCCAGGCAGCCAGTCTATGTCTCGGTGGGGCACAGGGTCAGCCTTGCAACAGCCTGTGACATTGTGCATGGGAGCTGCTTGCACCGCATTCCAGAGCCTATCAGGCAAGCTGACATTCTGGCAAGGGCTGCTGTCAGATTGAGAGCAGGGCCTGCAACATGCGAGTAGCATAAGCAGGCATCCCTTCCCTTCAAGCACCTTGTGGACGCCGCTTATCATCGCAATTGGATGGATAAACATGATACCTCAGAGATTTGTTTGGCATGGATGTGGATGTCAGCATCACCGATAATAATGGTCGGATTTTTGATACACGTCCTGAACTGGGGTCGCATTGAATTTGATTGTTACCATCAAACAACCTTGTTGACATTTACTTTGTTCCTCATCAGGGTCGGGCTCTTGACATGCCTGTTTCCTTGGTAGATTGGATCTCAGACACATGTTCCCAAGGACATGCTAATTTGCACAGCTTGATAAAGTGCCTGGATCTATATAGAGATATTACATCAGATGCAGTATGCAGTCAAACGAGGTTGTGTTAGGCTGCGCAGTGCACTGAATGCGAATCTTAACATGCATGTTGAATAAGCGCAAACAAGCAGTGCCTTCCTGCTTACAGCGTGCACAGTCTTATTTTTGGCCAGGATGCAGTTTCTGACCAGGTGTGTGCTTATGAATAATGTCTGAAATTACTCACCTAAATGTACACGGTCAGGCTCAGATACTTTGTGTACATGCACGTGTAGGCAAGTATATATAGCTGTACTGCCTGTGTTGATAGCTCATTACAGCAAGGGAGCTGTAGACATACTCACATGCAACTGTACAGTACAGTTGTGCGCAGATGATACACACGTAGCATTGCAATTTCGAAGGCGCTGCTTGCAAGCTTGCCTGATTAAGCCTTATAAGGCTCAGCACAATTTTGAATTTGCCATGCATCGCTGCTAGACAGTGCAATTCCGGTCACCAATGTATTCTGATCTGCTCTGGTGCCGACGTTCGGTTAGTGTGATCACGGGCATATGCATATTGGCATTGTGCCACGATGTTTGCCAAAACTTCAACCTTCAGAAATTTTTTCAACACGCTAAGCTGAGGTATGTTAGTCGTGGTCCTGATTGTCAACAAAATCATGCGCAAAACCCCACTGCAACAACTGTCAAAAACCTGCTACGTTCTTTCATGCAGGTCCTACATTGGTCCCAGCAGGGTCAAACTTCTGATCTAGATCTACTACAGATCTGTGCGTAAATGGACATCTGGTCTGCAACGCCTCAGCGTGGAAACGAGCGCTCTCATCCTACTACTTGATACCGCAATGTCAGTACCGCACTTTCGCAAAGCTACAGACCTCAAACTTTTGACGTGCACCAAGTCTGACAAATCAGTGATGAGCATCAAGTTGCCATCAAATAAAGACAGATGCTGCAGTGCTAGCATTTCCTTCCAGGGCACACCCATAATCAAGGTCGAGGCACCATTCAATGGACCACATACGGTCAATGTGCGCAAACTTCTCAGCATAGTGAGCTGTTCTGTGAGAAGAATGTGAGTAAATTGAGCATATATGCACTGAAGGTTGGTCAACTGGTAAGCACAATCCAAGTCATACAATGCCATGCTGGAGGACAAATGCAAAGCTGTCATCTGCGACAAAGCTGTCATGCCTGCAGGTGTGAAGAACGGGGCTGCTTTGAACCGAAACGCGAGAAACGCAGCACCGCCTGATGCATGGATATTCCCACTGGCACAACGAAGCATCTTCAAGTTTGAGCATGCTGATACTCCTCCAGCAAGTGTACATTCGCCATCACGCAGCGAAAGCTTTGCAAGACTGTTTGTGAAAACACAAGGGCCAATGGCAGTTGCATCAGCTCTGTCCATGTACAGGTTTGTCAGGTAAGCTGCAGCCTGAAGATTGTGGAAATAGCCATTGTGCAGACGCAGCTTCGACAAGGTTGGTAGGTTTTGCAAAGGTAGCAGGTCCAAATCGCCTGATAGATCGCAGATTGTCAACGCTGTGAAAGCTGCAAGCAAGTTTGCGGTGCAGCACGAAGCTCTCTCGAAAAGAGCTTCACGCACTTGTGGATCGTGGCAGGCCAACACTCCAAGTGCTGCTGAAGCATATTCACTGTCGCACTGTGCTGCCACAAAAGTCACTGCACCTCCAAAGCGCTGCACCCATCTCAGCAAACTCGGCATGGACCGGCTTGGCAGGTTATAAGGAAGCAACAGAAAGTTTGCAAAACTGGGTTGCTGAGTCAATATCTCGTTGAACAGCTTGCACACGAGCTTCAGTCGCTGAAACTCGCTGTACCTAGACCAGGCATGGTCGTACACTGTACCATCCCCCGTGGCCCGGCAAGTATCAGGCTGCAAGTGCTGCAGAACGCACGCCCAAATTTCAGCAGACAACGCCGGAGGCATAGGAGCTGAGCACAGGCTTTCGATCCGGGGCCAGTAACACGAGTGCGGAGCAACGCGCGTTTAGTGAAGGAAGGTGTCACGTTCTTAGCCATATCTAAGCTGGTACCCGTCGACAGCAAAATCTAAGCTGATACCCGTCGAAGCTAATTAGTATTCAGCTCAGCCTGTGCACACAGCAAAACCCTAAAGGGCTTGTGTGGTTTGTGTTGGACAGCATACATCCTGTGCCATTGGGCAGCTGAAGCTTCAGGCTTCTGGCACTGCTGTTCAAGCTGGCCAACAAGATGACGACGCACACTAAGCTTGAAGCCTGAGATCTTGTGGTTGAAGTCTGATGATACATTGAGGACAGGGAGGAATATCAACATTGGCAGTGAGGGGAGCAAAATAGTACTGGCGTGCCCCTTAGCAGCTCATCTCATTCCAGCATGTCCAGCAGACATAATTCCAGAAAGAAAAGAAAAGACGATAGCTCTAGGCGTTCAACATCGAGAAGCTTGAATCAGTCCAGCCTATAGGCTATATAGTACATATAGTAGGGCGAGCATGCTGTAGCTCAAGCGGCTTTGCTTTGTAGCTTCTTCTGCAACATGGGCCTCCACTGCGGTGAATTGAAGGTGAACAGGCCTGCCACCAGCACTGCTGTTCCCAGCCAGAAGTTGGGCCCCAAGGGGGGTGCAGGGGGCAGGTAGGGTAAGCTCAACGTGAAGGCAAAGATGGTTGTGGGGACAAGGCTAGACATGACCAGCGTCTGGACAACATTGCCTGCAGACTCACAGCACTTATTTGCCTTTGAGTCTTTTACTGACAAGGTACCAACAGCTTTTGCAAGCCTACCATGATTGCATGTGGGATGCGATGCATGCAAAACAACATACAGCAAAAGCCATGCATGCCACGTGAGGGTTGCCATGGACACACAGCTGTGATGCTCCAACTGAAGAAGTATGGGTCAGACAAACCTTGCAGATGGTGTCACAGAGACATCTGCTACACAAAGCAGGGCAACTGCAGAGCATGTGAGGTGAAAATCTTGCTCCACCCAAAAGCTGGAGGCTTGTGGGCAGGAGAAACATACCTGCGGTCTTGAGAAGGTTGAGAGCGGCAATGTTGAATCCCAGATTGCACGCAATGTACAGCAGAGGCAGCATTGGAGCCCCTGAGCAATCTGAACCGCAGCTCGGCAAACCTCCCAGTAAGCAAGTTGTGCCTGAAAGAATGCACATTCTTTCAAAACAACCATCATCAGTACTACTACCATTACCCTTACCATTCACTCACACCCACTTTTGCTCTGACTATGTCAGCCATGATTTTCTGTTAGGCTGTCTATGAAGAATAACAGCACATGTGCATCCTCTGACAATGTGCATCAAGGCTTTGTGTTATGCTAAATACTGCGGGCTGTGCTGAGGACTCCATCAACAGCTTGCCATGACATGCCGTGGTCTTCTCCACATGTGTTACCAGGCACACTAGCAAAACCTTTTCAATCCCGAGACGTCTGTTTCGAGACGTCTGTTTCAATTCAGAAACGTCCTCCCTACACTGGAATCCTAAAATCAAAAACACTTGGGGACAGCAAAACCGTGTTTCTACATTGCAGAGATGTTTCAGGTACATGCTGGGGACTGAGAACAATGTTGGGGAGTTCAATGACACACATTGTATAGTATTATGCCTTACACATGAAGAGTGTCTTGCATGTAATGATGATGCTGACATGAAGCCACCACCAATGCATCATATGTTTTTGTACTTTGCTTATGGTAGGCACAAGACAGAAATCAGCACATCATATGCTGCTGCCACACACCCTGACATCATTTAATGGTCAATTAGTCAGTTGATTATGCAGGAGAGAACAGCTGACAATAGTGCTACTCATGCATGGTCAACCCACAGAGTTTGGGATCCCCACAGAGAACAACAAGGGGATGCTAATGGAGTGGAGAGGTCAATATCAGCACACAGACTTGGTCAATCACAAAAAATGTAGTCTATGCTGCAAAGGACTGCCCGTGCAGCAAATAGACTCACCTTCTTTCAGGTAAGCTGGCAGCTGTGATAAGGGAATGCCTTTCAAGCTAGACATGACCGGCAGCAGCAAGAAGACGAAAAGGGCCTGGGCAGCTGAGCCAAAGGAGTTAACCACAAAGAGATCCAGGGATTGACCATTGAGGCGCTTCTTGGATGCGCTGAAGAGCTTCTCCTTGAAGATTGTGGCAAGAGCTGGGAAGAACAGGGAGCCCACAAAGATGGCCGCATACATTGGGCTCACCTGCATGCAAGCAACACGTGTTACATAGTGCACGTATATGAAAATACGAAAAAACACACAAGCATATGTATGCACCACAATTTGTTCGTAAATATGTACTTCTCACAAACATGCACATGTATATAATATATATATATATACACGCATATCAAAATACACATATACGTCATGGATTTTTGCTGAAATCGACAGTACCGGCAGATGGGCACGTTTGACTCAAGCATGGAGTAACACAATGTTGTTGTGATTGCACGAGGTATGTGAAGCACTTGCAACAGCAAGCACAGAATCTAGACATGAGCAGACAAGTCGCCACTTAATTCAGTCACCAATGTGTCACCACTGCATTCCATGCCCATCAGTGAAGCAGTCACGCAGTTGCCAAAAGGCAGAATGAACAAGCAGAGTCCGGATGGCTTAACACCCCACATGGAGAATGGTCACCCCACAGGGGTGTGGTCTGTGTGCAGCCTGATTAGCAAAAGACTTGCAGCTCTTTTGATACCAAACCATCAACTTTAATTCAGAGACATCATCCCTATACTGGAAACCTAAACTCAGAAATGCCTGGAGACAGTAAAACCGCGTTTCTACACTGTGGGGATGTTTGAGTTCAGTAGTACCCAAGGTAAACAAGCATAATGGCAGTTCTGGTTGCCGTGTTTAACGCTGGAGAGGGCAGCACCTGAGTGAGGACTCCAGTGCCTGCTTGGCTGGGCCATGCTGCAGTGCACACCCCCGCTGACACTATAGCCGCTCCCACAAACTGCAAATAAAATCACAATTGGTTTGTCCTGCTGCTTAGTCTCAGCAGCATTTGTAAGCCTATGTTGGCAACGATCGGGTTCTGCGTTGTACAATAGGCCTGTCACTACTAAACTAAGTCAAATGTCTTGCTGCTTTGTAAATGGTTGGTGCAATAACCAAACCAGATTACCATGCACTGCAAGACATATCAAGCCAGACACAACAGTCAGTCATGTCTGTCAGAGGCTAGATGGACACTGGAAATCAGCACATGGCAAGGTGTTGGGGTTGGCAGCAGATCATGTAATGTGAGTCAAGTCATAAGATGCCATGCAAAGCTGATGCCAAACAAAGCAAAAGCAAGGAGGTTTGCACCCCATGAGATGCATCTCCACATGGTGCTGCTTCTAGAATGCCTGCTGGAACACTGAACATTCGATCCTTCATGCTGCATGACAATACAGTGAACCATGCATACTGTAATGATACTTCAGTGTGAGACCTCTTTTGTTTGGTCAAGTCAAGGGGCTTCGCCCACCTAGATGCCGTAGGTCTAGTTTCAACGATGTTGCGTTGCATGCTGGACATGATTGTCAAAACTGTCGGATTGGTGGACCTTATAGAGATACGCAAGACAGACTGCTTTGGAGAGACAAGACTTGCCCCACACGTACCTAGCTCATCATGAGCTGGAAAGCGAATTCTTTATTATTATTATTATTTAGCGTAATAAATGTTTATAAGCGAATATTATTACTATTAGTATTTGTTAGTGTGAGACCTCCTCAAGGAGGTCACAGTGAATGAAGTGAGACGAAAACAAAAACAAACATCAAAACAAAAAAGAGCTCACCTGGATTGGGGCAAGGCGCTTGCCAAGGAGCAGGTATCCCAGCCCAATCTGCCAGAACATCATGGACTGCGACAGGAGAGGCAAAGAAACACCTGCACTGCACCGAGGCTGCGTTCATCCTTTAGCTGCAAAGAGTGCACACAGCCACGCATAAGATATTCAAGACTTGTCATGCCTCAAAGAGCATGTTGTGGAAGCTATATTGCATTGAGAAGTCTCACACGAGACTTGTGGTGCAACTAGGGCTTGTGGTGCAACTAGGACAAGGGTTCCAGGGCGCATGCTGTGTGTAGAATTGATCTCTTGTACTTCAGCATTCAGATCACCAGCTCAATCTGAGCATGTGTTGGACTTGTTCAGCAAAATGTGACATGGACAGGATGTCTGACAGCTGAATCTGAAAGAAAAGCTTTGCATGTACCAAGGACATGCCTGAGAAGTTATGCAGACAGGCGTGCAGTGTGAAGCAGAAGGTTGACAGTCACCTGGAAGCTTTGCAGCTCCAATGAGTCCCAGGATTTGAGCTGCAGCCTCCAATGCTCCTATCAGCAAGAACTGCTTCTTTGGGGTCTCCAACATTGCCTTTGTGACAATGCCTGCCCTGCAAATGCAGTCTAGCACTTCATGTATAGCTACTGTTGAATGCATGCGTTGGTGTAGCAACTCATGCATGCTAGACTTTGTGTGCTGGATGTTTTACTTGCCTGTATCGCCACAACAGTGCGCCAAAACAGACAGCAACATAACCAAAGGTTTGCAACTGAGCCAGGAAGAACACGTAATTCCCCAAAGGAACAAGAGCCATCTTGTACAGAACTCTGTTTGCTACTCCAAACACAAAAACTGCCAAGATGCTCAACTGCAGCCAGCCAGGGTCAAGTAGCTGCTGCAGTCTGCTTGCTTGCCGATGCGAACGCTGACAAGCACAAGAACGCTTACAGCTCTGTATATGTTTGAGGGGCGAATCTCATTTGCAGCTTGCTCGGCAGCTTTGTCGCTGTTGGCCGCTGATGCAGCAAAGGAGTGGCGTTTCGGCATCAAGCCGAGATTCTGAGAGCTGGGAAAGCTAGCCTGCAGAGGTTGGCCCTTGTTCCAGATGCTGACACGTGCCGCCTGGCGCTGATTCCTGCGAGACGCTACATGACCAGCTGAGCTCGACACTACCGCACGCCTGCAATGACCGACCGGCTGCACCCACAACGACGATCTGCGACTTATGCACAGCTCAGAGCGAATGAAGCGCAACAGCGACATACGAGACAGTGCCTGCACACCAGACATCGCTGGCCGAGCGGCTCATGCAGTGTCGGCGCAAGTGAAGTCTTAGACTTCAAGTCTATTGCGCAATGTCTGTTGCCTAATGCAACCTTCTCGTCATCAAATGACTTCGAATTTTGCAGAGAAGAGCGCATGGCCAGCTGATGCATCTTTCATGTCGAGCTGCAGGATGCAAGGAGCAAGGAACTATTGGTGTCCACGCAGCGCCTCTTGCTGAGCATCTATCGCGGCTGCATCCCGCAACAGGAGATCCTCTTTCAGGTTTCTAGCACTGTTTCCAGCATACGCTTTGTTGCAAAGCAGGAGAGGCAAAGGATGCGGTCAGGTCTTCACCCAGAATATGCACTGCTGCTTTGCGATGTCAAGAAGGAGGGGGCACCAGGTTTTCCTGTGCGGATCCACACCTCCTGAGCTGTACATCAGACTGCTGGGATCTGAGGTATCTGGTTCATGCCAGCCAGCCTGCAGCATTCCGCAATCCGTAAAACGGGTTCACACAGGCATGACTTGCCATCTATATGTGCCATCTGCTTGCAGTTGGGGGCTGTCAGGACCTCTGGATGATGGGTTTCTTGCACTGTGCAACGGAATTTTTTGAAATAAAATAGACGTTTCGAGATTGAGAAGAGCTATGTTTCCTTGAAAGATACGACCTGAGATCCTCAGAGGATCTCAGGCTGAGATACTCGGTTGCAGGTTGCAATGACCTGCAGAGCCTGGCAACATGTCTGAGTCGCAGGGGTATTGTGATGCAGCATGCAGTCATGCAAGGTAACGTCAGGCTGTGCAAAGCATTGACATTGATGATATCTCTCATCCATATCCATCTTGGGGACCAAATTTACAGTCACCGTGAGTCAGTGGTGAGTGGCATGTCACTGGCCAGTGACCATGGTGAGCCACACCATTGACTTTGCAAGCAAAATATGTTTGAGAAGCCACCAAAGGCGCTGCTGCATTCTATCCAAATGGCGGCTGCAGCTGGTTGTCCAACTGGCGCATGCGCAGCTAGTATAGATGCTTCGCAGACGCTGCGCAGCTAGTATAGACAATTGTCTGCACTGTTTGCAAAGCTGACTTTGAGCTGCAAGGACGTACATCAAGATTCAGTCAGGCTGCAACAGAGCAGGGAGAAGACTCGCCTGACACGACGACTTCGCCTTGCTGTGCAAGGTAAATGCTACAAGGCAAACTGGGTAATTTCCAATAACCCTTACAGATGGCATGCCATGTTGCATTCGACCGCTTGAAGAGATTTGTCCTAGTTTTAAAATATTCTAAGTTTGAAGTGTCACATGGCAGGGTTGCGGAGGCTCTGCGGCTGGCCAAAGCTTGTAATCTTCTTCTTCTTCTATTTGAGTCCAGACATTGGCTTGAAACGCTATAAGGTACCAACAGTAGACATACCCAACCGAGCCTGATGTTTGACCTGCTTGCTATGTTGTCAATCAATCAGTTCGTTGTGACTGGCACCTTCGCAATTTGTCGGCGATCACGTGATGTAAAGTCTCTTGCAATTTGCGCAAATTTGGGCAAGGGAGCTGTCTGCAAATTCCCTTGCAGTACTTAATGCTTTGTTCGACTTCCAGCTGTCGACTTCCATGTCAAACCCCTCCGCGGGCACATGCTATTGCTGCAGCCGTTCAAGGTCGTATCCAAACCAGCAAACTTCCGTTCTATTCGCCGCTTAAAAAAGGTTGCGTGCACTTCCTACAGACCCCATTCTTGTCTCTCAATACAACCGAGAAGCGCCATGCAGCGCCTTGCGCAAGCGTTGTTCGCAGTTTTGGCGGTGTCATGCGCGCTCATGAGCACAGTGCAGTCGTCAGAACAGCAGCTGACTCTGCAACCCGCCGCATGCAGTGGAGTTGAGTTTGCCGACCTTGGACAGAAGTATCACTATGACGCGCAAGTTGCAGTCGCCAACAGCAGCGAAGTGAACTGCATCAGGTAAAACCGAACCGTCCCAGATTGTCAGATCCGTGGCAAACCTTGGCAACTCGCTCACCTTCGCGCTGACAGCACAAGGCTGCAAGAAGCCTAGGATTCTGTTTATGCATAGTACTGACGTTTGCCGTTTGCTGCAGCATTTCTAAGCTATACGTACAAGACGCCTGTATCAGTGATAGAAACAACGAGCTTGGTCTGAAGACTGTCAAGCAAGTCACCTGCCAGCAGACTACAGACACCACTGAGAAAACTTGCGACAGTGTCTTTTCAAGTGGTAAGCTACCTTGTGGTGCTAGATTAGTTTTTTTCTTCTCCTTGAGAGAAGCTGCTGAGAACACAAGCTGCAGCGCGTACACACAAGTTGGCTTACACTTTAATATGTCTTGCAGCTCCTGCTGGCGCCATTCTGAATGGAACTGCTGCTACAAATGGGAATTATGACGACGGTGATGTCTGTGCGGCCGAAGCCAACGCCTTTATCTATGTAAAGAACATCTGTACAGACACCACACAGGGTGCTCTCAGCGTCACAGTCACAGTGAGTCTTCTTCTGGCTTGACATTTTGTGACGCATAAGCCACAAGCTTTTTTTTGTTCCTCTACAATCTTCGCCATCAATAGTTGAGCATCTTTGGATGAACTGATTTCTCTTCAGCCTTACTGTTTTCTCTTCAGCCTTGGCTGACATTTGGCCATCCTGGGGCAAGTCTCTGTACAGCTTGGCAGAGCTTTGAGACGCAGCATGCCATTCTGTTTGAATTGCAGTTCCCTGACTGCGACATTGTCGAGTCATTCTTGCCTGCACGTATTCGTCTCTTGGGTATTTACTTGACTGCTGAACAACAATAAGCGCAACCATGTTTGTGTTGCAGGTGACACCCAGTGACTACCAGGGCAGCATTTGCCTAGACATCGCAGGACACCACATCAATGGCGTGGGAATCGCACTGATTGTGGTTGCAATATTGATTGTGATTGTGCTGCTATCTTTGGTGTGCTATTGCTGCTGCTGCCGGTGGTAGATCCACAGGGAATGACAGTGCACACACAGAGAATGGTGGAAGACGCACAGAGATTGGTGTGTCTCATGGAACTTTTGTCCCTGATGTTGTTTGCAGTCAGCAGCACAGATGCGTGCTGTTGTCACAATGAAGTACTTGTCAAATTGGACCATTGAACTATAATTTTTGAATTAGACAGTCCAGAGGAGCATGTTTGGTTGAACTGTTTTGGCCTTTGCCTTGCCTTTGCTAGCATTGATTTTGCTTAAGGCCCACCACTAGTAGCAACAATTTCATTACCAGTGGCAATAGTTCCATGACATCCTTTTTGGAATCTGCACGATTCTTAGATGTGCTAAGTGTGGATCTGAAGTATAGTGGGCTCACTTTGGGTTTGCATAATGTTGTCATGTAGCCTGCATGGGTGTGTCCAAGAGTGTTCAGCACTGAAGGTCCTAAAGTGTACTATATCAATCATCCTGCAAAATATGTCCTGCAGGCCATTGAGACCTTTACATCAATCTCTTGTAAGTATACATTCAACGCACTGAAAGCACTGCAGTGCACAACGGTTGGAACTTTAGGTTAAAAGTATGATTGACAAATTTTGCCTGTGATTTGCACACGCACGCATGTGATTACAGGCTTAAATGCTGTTTGAACAGCAGGTAAACCTAGTACATAATCATCTGCACTGACAGCTTTGCTGCAAAGGTTAATGAGAGTGATTAGCTTTTGTGTGTGTGACAGGGCAATGATGATGGCAAACTCACAGCACCAGCTCAGCTCTGTGTTTGCAAAGGTGCTGTAGCTGTTTTGACAGCAGATGAGGCAATTGGTGTAGCAATGGAAGTGTAGCTAGGCAGTCACGCAGTAAGCATGTAAATGTGCAGCATAATCTTGCATTTCATTAGTGCAGACCGTGTCATTGAAGCACCTTGTTCTGCACCGGAATCATAGTGAACTTGGGGTGGCTGATTTGCAAGTGCCAACAGTGTCGCGTTGAAGCCTTCAAGTTCTTTGAGGGATCTCCTGGGGTGCGTGTGTTCCAATGCCCCAAAGAAACTCAGAGTGTAGCATGTTCAGCCTGCCATGCAGCATACAAGACAGGCAGCCATTCTTGCTGCAGAAATTAGAGCTCAACCATGTCTTCTGTGTGGCGAACTTGTCAAAGTAAATATGCACCAGAGAAAACTTCCTGGCACCAGTAGGCAAGATTGACAACATCAATCTGACATCAGTGAAGCAGAACATTGGCACACATATAACAGGCCTAAATTCAGCTGTAGCATGATGAGTCAGCTCAGGCAGCTTGAGATGCCCGAGATGACTTTTGTCTCTCGGCGTCAGCTCGCTGGCCTTCACTTTGGACACTGCCAATGATAGGGTATTTGGAGTAAAATCTGCTTTCCCAGTCTCGCAAGCTGTCCATTTCAGCTGGAGACATGTCTTCCAAGTTGTCATTGCAGTCTTCTACTTCAGTAGACACCATGGCAAAGGCACGTGCACACTCTCTGCCAGCAAAAGGATACACTCCATCAGGACCATAAAAGCTTTTGCCTGTACAGTCAAAGGCATCAGAGGTTGCTAAACTAACTGCTGAATAAATTATGAGGTTTGAAAGGTCTTACACACGCAGCTCACATGTTATAGCCTGTCTTGAGCAAAGCAGAAACTGTTAATTGTGTGTACTGTTTGCACTTCTTTGCCACGATGCAACGCTGAAAGTCATACATGCTACTACATATAGTCCATTGACATTGCACAGAAACCACATCCAACTTCATAATATTGCAAGTCGTGAATACACATAACTTTGTGGCTGCTTGAATCAAACGTACAGGACTGTTCAAAAGCTCAGCTCGTGTGGTGCCTTTAGATTACTTCGCTGCCAAAAACACACAGTTGCAAGCAAGCTAGGCACATGCTGGAGTATCAATTGCAGTCTGCGCAGGTGACGCGTGGTGCCATTAGCTTTGCACAGACAGCTGTACAGAGGTGGCTATAAAACTGTGCTCACCTGTGGTGACATCAAAGACTGTCCCTCTGATAGCCAGGTACATTGGCTTGCCTGCAATGCTGCCATCATAGTGACTAAACTCTTGGAGAGTCATCTGTTTAGGAGGGACTACCTGCGCATGCCATGCCCCTCATCAGCAACAAGCCAGCAGTTTGAC
>JAABUK010002032.1_pt1 | contig 37122 bp, 37 predicted proteins | sample 5559141 | NCBI WGS metagenome assembly JAABUK01 (sample SAMN10711869, study PRJNA513367) | rock metagenome | isolation source: Antarctica rocks | place: Antarctica: Victoria Land, Pudding Butte nord | collected 2016-01-03
TGACCGCCCGGCCCCCCCCCCCCCCCCGGCAGCACAGTCCCATCTTCTGCGTGTCTCAGACGGATGACCATCCTCCCCCCCCCAAACCTTACGACACCCTCTCCGCTAACAATGCTACCTCGACAGATTACCTCCCCAGGCGGCCTCACCCTGATCTTAATCTCCCACCCGCATTTCTACACCACGTGGGTAGATTGGTCACGCACCTTCCACTGTCCCGTCCGCCTCGCCAAGGTGGACGCCGATATCTGGGCGAATCACATCTCCTCTGGTGCCGAGCTCCAGCTGCTGACGCAGACACATACGGAGGTTTTGCCGGGAGCGATGGCAATCATTTGTGGTGGGCATTTTGATGGGAGTATGGTGCTGCATTGGGAGGGGAGACTGTTTGTCGCTGATACGGTGTTTACTGTTGCTGTGTGTTCACCCGAGTCCCTCTCTTCTCCCCAATGACCTTTCCCAAACGAATGCACCCATTTTCACCCTCGCACCTCCTCTCCCTCCTCCTCCTCCTCCTCCTCCTCCTCCCCTCTAACATTCCCCAGGCATCTCAAAACCCCGACCCGGCCCGTCCCTCGTAAACTCCTACTCCTTCCTGTACGCGATCCCCAATTTGGTGCCCCTGGATCCAGACAGCATCCTGCGTATATGGCGCGCCATCAAGCCGTTTGAATTTCACACCACGTTCGGGAACGTCGTGGATACGATGGTGGTGAGGGAGAGGAGCGGGCAGCGGATGTCGGTTAAGGAGAGGCTGTTGGAGAGTGCGACGATTGCGGTTAGGAGGATGGGGTGGAGGGAGCATGGGATTTTTGCTGAGACGGTAATTTGAAGAGGAGGTGGAGAGCGAGAGCGGTGGGGAGACTTGGTGTGAGAGGTTGGATGGTCGATTGGTCTTTTGCGAGGATTTGTAGCCCTGTCGAGTCTGAGGCTTCTCGATCTAGGGTAATTGCGCCGGAGAATGCCAAGTATACAACGCCGCTGTCGCTTCCTCCAGTGCAGTTAATTGATATCTTTGCTCCTTAGCACGGAGCGTCAAACTGCTTCATACAAGCAATACCCTATAGACCCAGTTAGCACACCAATCTCCATATCATCCGTCGATGTGTAGTCCTTACGCATTGACACAACCATCATTCTCACAGTTGTTCGTAATCTGAGCCCATTTTCCCCAAACCACCTTCCCTCCCGCCGTCACGAGCCCCAATTCACTGACGTTGACTTCAATTACCGTGCCACGAGTCAGCACGCCCAAAGTTGTGTACATTGGGTTTTGCGGATTCTTCTTCACACTGATAATCGGCAGCTGCACCGTCACTCCCAGCTCCGGATGCGTAACGTTGGCCTTCTTATACCTCAGTCCCATTGGCCGTATAAATCGCTCGTACTTGACGGGCCGACGAGTGAAGTCGGGCCCAACAAAGGTAGGTTTCGTAATCATTCTCTTCCACGATTTCTTCGCCGTCTTCTTTCCCGTCTTGATCACCTTGAACATCTCCTCTTCACTGATTCCTTTGACTTTCGGCAAGGGTACGGAGAATTTCGCCGCCTTCTCAGCTCGCTTGTTCTTGATAGCGCTGGACAAGGCTTTCGCACTCGTGGCTTGGGATCGATCGAGGAGGTAATTGGGGAGTGGCGTAGAGGATGGTTCGTTTGGTTTGGCGGATCTGACGTCTCGTTCTTCGTGCGCTTTGATCGCTTTCTTCATCTGGATCTTCTCTGCGTGCCGCTTCTTTTGGTAGAGTTTGGCCCGTAGGCCGCGCAGGTTTTGGGCATTCTCGCTAGCGGAGTGGCCTTCGCGAGCTTGTCGTTTACGGACACGCTCTTCGTGGTCGAGTCTGGAATTAACAGTTAGTACTGGAGTGGAAATGATGGAGTGCTGGGATGCAAATTACCTCTTGCCATGCTGCTTTTGCCAGCGCTCAATGTACTCGTTTTGAGGCTGTGATGCCGTTCATTAGCTCCAGAGTTCTCGAACGCACAGCGCAAATGCGTCAGGACTCACCATGGCTACACAGACTCAATCGCTTAGGTCAAAGTGTGGAGGTATTGAGAGTGATGTGCGATCGAGTAGAATACTGGTGCTTCGACTTCAAGTTTCAACTTTCGACATCGAAATCTTGGCGACAGGGGAAATGCAGCTAGTTGTGCTGCCAAGGTCACGTGCAAGCTTGGCGGCCTCCCAGATGCTGGGACAACTACCAACTCCAAATAATTACCAGAAGTCCATAGTTGCTGACACGATATTAAGGCTGGGATATTGCAAATCAGTCGTATCAATGGAAGAGAAATTGAGGGGATCAGCTAGTACTCCTTATGATACCGGACATAAGGACTCGATTCCCGCGACTCCTGTCACTATCTGTCTATCTGCGACCCCTTTGAGAAAATGCGCTGACGAAACAGATCGAGGACAAATGCCGAATGTACAGACAGTATTGCTGCGCTCGAATCGCTCTGTGTAGGTGAGAAGTTTGAAGGTGTGACGTGAGGTCGTCGCCTCGGCCACACCAGCATATGCGAGCACCGAACTGCGAAGGATCATGATTCTGCAGGCCCTATTTGGTATGAACTCGACATTGATTGATAAGTCTCGCTCTGCTGTGTTACGATCTGAAGACGCAGGGACCTATTCAGCATGTATGGGTCAATGCGAAAATGGCGATAATGTAAGGTGGGTGATAAATGGATGCCTCAGGGGTGTTCATATAGAACCACTTTGATCTCTGCAAGAACTTCCAATTCCTCGCTCCTCCAATACTACGCTACACTTCAGTACACCTGCATGTCCACACACCCTTTCCGTGAAAACAGATCAACCTAGATGCTCATCCTCGTCGCCGGCATAACTGGCAACCTGGGCCAGGCTCTCATCCGTGCCGCCCTCTCCCAAGGCCACCAAGTCCGCGGTCTAGTTAGGCCGAATCCCTGAAAAGCTCTCACCTGACCTCCATTCCTCCCTCGAAAGCTTCATCCCATCCTCATCATACTACGACATCCCCGCCGTCGAGAAAGCCGTTGCGGGCGTTGACGCCATAGTGTCCGCATACGCCAACGTCCCGGGCCTGGCTCTAGAAGGACAACTCATCCTCCTCCGCGCGGCAGAGCGCGCATGCGTGAAGCGATACGTAGCTACATCATGGAATTGCGACTGGGCAGGAAACACTCCTCTCGTGCAGTAGAATGCCGCAGGGGAGCTCATACTCGTTCCGCTCGACTGGAGAACAGCCGACGCGCCCAAATTTGGCGCACTGTCCCACAGCTGGGCTGACGGGCTTGTCCGCGATTCCCAAAACCGTTGTGGCATGCGAAGATGTCAGCTCGAAAGCCTACAGCGAACGTTCAACACAATTGCCGAGACTAGAGGGGCTTAAAACATCCCCTTTCTGGGTCGACGAGTTGGGCTTACCGCTGTAGAGCAGTCTGAAAGGCATTTCCATTAGTCAGATTAAAGATGTTTATGGCAAGGCGTTCACGGTTTTAGTGTGGGATGCCGGCTTGCTTGACACAAAGCCGGGCAATGACTTGATTGAAGCAAACGTCAGGCTAAGCGTGGGTCGATGGGCACACCGACTGTGTACACTGCGGGAAGGCATTTTGGCTCAAGATCTATGTTCCGAATTTCGAGACCACGAATCGGTCACGACATTGGACTTGGAAGAAAGAAGAAAAAAGGCGGGTGAAAATCTCGGGGATTCCCATCATCAGGTCACCCTTTCAGTTCTACGATGAGGAGTCTCAGAAAACGCGAGGCGAAACACCCAGTTCAGCTAGTTTGGAAAGCAGTCCAATTTCGGTCTTCAACCTGTCCAAGCGATGAGACTATCTGTCTTTCAAATCTTCTAGGAAAGGATGTACAAGACATTCTGAAGATCACTTCAACAAGAAGCGACGAAGACCTAGCGGCAGAAAGAATAGTGAAACTTTTGGAAGAGGGCGTGAGGCACGGTATTCTATCTGGAATTATTTTTCTACCAGCGCCAAAATTGAAGATAGATAGCTACGGTTGGGCACCAGCTCGTGGATGACAGAGCAAGCATATTCATATTCAATGCATCAGAACTCACGGCAAGTGGCGCAGGTGACAAGGCTTGGGCTGTCAGTAGAGTTTCCAGGAATACTTCTATACCCTCCCCACGGACCAGTAAACGACAAGCTCTGGATACCGGTCTTCCAGAACCTCCACAAATGGTATAAGGCTGTTCCTAACACGCGAGGTCCGAGGTGGCAAGACATCTAGCAACGTGCGTATCCTGCCGAGCAACCCTGTGTCATCCTCAGCAGCTATGAACCCCGTCACAAGTATGAAATGGGAGTGCTTATTGCGACCAAAGACAACTTGGCGAAAGGCAAAGCCCGCTGAGTGAAGATTCTGTGCAGAGTTCTGGGTTCGACTTGCAACAAACCACTCTCTCATCGGCGCACTTTGTGTGCGCTTTCGCCAGAACATGGACAATATGCTTTGGGGGGGAAAGACTGAAGGATGACGAGAAATGGTGCGTTGATGGCAATGTCTCAGAAATCCCAGGGATCGTCAGCATTAATGAAGGCGCGGCGTAAAAATTCGGGAACACTATCCTCTACGGTTAGAGCAGGGGCTATAGCCATCACAGTCCGATTTGAGATTGCGCTACCTTTGAAACAGATTCCCGCCTGGATATGGGCCCTTCTCGAGGGGACTATCATCAACATGTATGTATATATACATACATCCACAATTTGTATCTGGCACCCTACACAAAGCCAACAGCAGAAGGTCTGTTATGACCAGAGCTAATGATGAGGTATCTGATTACATATACTACAAAACTAGGGCATATCATTGCCGGCAACTTCAAACCTCACCATTTCCTTCAGAGCGGAAAGAGGATTAAAATCAATGTTGGTTTAGATGTGTACTAATGGTTTGTCAATGAGTTTGCGCTGCAGTTGCTGATGAAGAAGAGCATCAAGATTCAAAATGAAGATAAAGGCTTCTCAACTATCATTTTCCAAATCTGAAATACAGTTGTTCTCTTTTGCTGTCTAGGAATACCCCATTCGAGGCACGCCAGTAGACTCTCTGGAAGAAATGAATGCTTCAGCCTCCCTAACAGGTAATGATTCCGAAATCCCTAAGCGCGACCACATCATTGAACTCTGAATAATCCGTCTGGATCTGCCATCTACTCTGCCTCCACACCATGACCAAGACGTCAGTCCCGCGTGCCTGAACGGGCGATATATCCCACAACCAGTGGAACGTGATGACGTTGCAGCTATGCCACACATTCAGTGTGCTGAAGGGAGGAAGAGGCTGCGAGGCAGATTGCTCCGTGATGAATTGGGCTTTCGAAGCTATGGTGGCAGAGCCGACCTGATAGGGGTAATTGGAGGGGTTGGAAAGGGTTAGAAGGGGAGTGACGTGGAAGAAAATAGGCGCGAGAAGGTGCGAAAGCGGAAGAAAGCATGCGGTCGATTGGTAGGAGGAGGGAAAGACAAACCGTGAAGTTTGCTACAGATTGGCCATTTGAATCGGAGAAGGACTGGAAGTCGTCCGCGATCAGGCGCTCTGCCTCAGCTACATCGAAGTGCATGTAGAAGTTCTCGAATGTATTCGCAATGTCGAGGGCCTGCTTATCGGTCAAACACATACCACCGTGACGCCGATCATCGTCGATGGGTTTCGAAGCGGCATGGACTGAACCAAGAAAAAGGGCAAAGATCAGTAGAAAACGATTGAAACCAGGCATCATCGCTTCTTGAGTTGATCTTGCTTCATAAGAAGTGACAAGGACCAAAAAAGGGTCGTAAGATCTCGGGCTGAGGGGAGATTATCAATGATCAGGATCCCACCCCTCCCAGAGCAGCTCAAGGCGTCCATAGTGAAGTGAATCAATGAGACAGACTGGCTCTCCACTGAAGTAATAGTAACTGCTTTGCGGTACCGAACGTGGCTTGAGAAATAGAGAACGTCTGACCTAGATGAGCCGTGATGATCTCGCTTAGGGTCAATGTCATCATACTAGTATCGAAAGCCGACTCGGGGAAGCTTCGACAGACTTTGAATCTATTCGTAAATTCCTTGAAGAAGCTTCAAGGCCACCAGCTAATTATGGGAAGAGTTCAGATTAGATCGTGGTGTGTTGGTGAACGCAGCCTCCTTTCGGCTAACCTACCCTTTCCGGACTATACCATGAAGTCACGTCGGCTTTCACAGCACTGTTGCAATTGGAAATGTTGTAGCGCCACCTCAGACTCCGCCTGAATCGATTGACCAGAAGGAGTGCACCGTCAGGATCCTGTGTAGTCCCCCAAAAAACTCACCGAGCTCAGTTTCCACCCGCCATGCGAACACGCTCTTTACTAAGAATAGCGCTCGGCGTCCGATGGCCACCGTCGTCCCAGCTTCCGCCAACCTTCCTCCTCCCATGGCGAGCACAGCTTCATCAATCCACCCACTCTACTCAATTCCAAAGCACGCCACCTGAGATTCCACCTCAGCCCTCGCACCTCTCTCTACAACAACCGCTCATCTCCAAACCGCCATCTACCAAACCTTCACCCAACCCCCTCATCTCTGCCCACAACCCCAAACCCCTCGTCCTCTCCAGATCCCTCCAACAACTCCTCCCGCACCTCACCGCCCAAGGACCACACTACATTACCGCCCACATTCACCGCTTCCCCTACCTCCTCACAGAAGGCGACACCCTCCGCCTCCCGTTCCACATGCACGGCGTCTCGCCTGGCGACATCCTACGCCTCAACCGCGCCTCCCTGCTCGGCTCGCGCGACTACACCCTCAAAGCCGGGACTACCTCGACGGAAAAATACGATGGCAAGAGGACGGGGGAGCCGAATTATATAGACGAGAGGTTGTTTGAGTGTCGGGCCAGGGTGGTGGGAGTGGACAGTGGGCCGATGGTGGTTGAGATCAAGACGAAGAGGAGGCAGCGGAAGGAGAAGCATGTGAATAGTAAGCATCGGTATACGGTTTTGAGGGTGATGGACGTCAAGATCAAGGGGTTGGAGGAGTTGAGGACAGGGACGGAGTTGATTTTGCAGTGATGTGTGTCAGTATCAGCGCAGACGAACCTGAGATAAGACAAAATTCCGAAATCATGCCCTCAGTTTGGCATGAGGCTCCGGCATCCAGTGAGAGTCCAATCCCTGCAAGCGAGCATCTTGAATTGTTGGCATAGCGCTCTATACATCAAAACACAGCACAGCCAGGTGTCTTCTGTAGCCAAGCATCTATGGCTGGTACCTTTTAGGGCCAATGCTGGGCCCAGTATTAGGGCCACTGCTTGGAGGAGTTATCGTGCAGAGATTGGGATGGCGATGGATCTATTGGGTACTTACAGTGATTTGCGCTGGTGGTTAATCTCGCCAATCAAGCCAAATCGGAGCCCTTGGCCGCTATCATCCCAATGTTTGCCCACGCCGCCTTCTCTGAAGTCGCCTTTCTGAACTTCATGAGTGAGCTGGTGCAGAAGGAGATGAAACCATTATCGCTGCAACTTTAGGTCAACACTGTTTCTAATGATGAGATCGGGATCTGCTAAAACCTAAGTGAAGTCCCACAACCTAGCAATCAAGCTTCCCTGCCCTTCACCACCTTCCTCGCCGTCCTCCCCTCTCATGAATATCCTCTTCGGAATCTTCCACTGCACCACTGGTTCCTTCTTAGCCTCCTTGACCAGTTCTCGGTCCAGCATACTTCCATACCCATGGTCCAGAAAATCTTCGATATTGTACTGCTGTTTTGTGAACTGCTCGGAGATAATCCTTGCCAAGCTCGCCACGTTCGGATGGTAGTGTGACTGCAGGCTTTCGAGCTCCCATAACGACGAATCAATTGCACCTGTTTTTTGTGGGTCGGACTGCCTTACATCGAAAGGGTCTTCTCCGAGGTTATCTGTGGATTTTGTGTATGGTGGTCGAGGCGGCCGGTGGATCATGAACGTAGTGGTTGGGTGGGTTTTGAGGAGGTTGTAGATGTAAGGGATGATTGCTACTATCGCGGCTGGTGGTGCGAAGAGGGCGCGGCGGGAGAGAAGTTTCATAAATGAAGCGATCAGGGCTGCGGGGAGGCGGGTAGAAGATAGGAAGGTGTGGAGGAGGCGGAGGAACCGGGAGCGGTGCTTGCTTTGTAGGAGGTCGGCGTCGATGAGGGAATATAGCTTTGGGTAGAAGGATGGATAGTCGAGATTCTTGATTGTGATGAGATGGAACAGTCCTGAGAGTGCGAGTAAGGAGGTGCTGCCTCCGACGTCGTAGCTGTCTGTAAGGAAGTCCATTAAAATCTCGGGACGGGACAACCAGGGGAGTATTTTGGTGGAGGTGACGCGGAGAAGTGATTTGCGAAGTGCTAGGGTGAGATGGGGTGATCGCAGCACTGATAGCCATGCTTCTTCTGCGCGACGTCTGAGAGACGCGGGTGTGATCAGTGGCTTCTTGGAACCTCTAGTCGGGGGTGTAGTCAAGAAGTTTAGCTCTTCATCAGATGCAGGTGGCGCATCAAGGAGGGAGAGCATCTCGATCATGTTCTCCACTACCTTCTCATTTTCGCTTGTAGCGATGTAAGACCTTGATAGCCAGACATTAGAGAATGGCTACGAAACTTGAATGATGGGTAGACATACGAGAAGTATGCTAATGAGTGATAGCAACAGTCATGGCAGTGATTCATATACTCACCAACGTAGATGTTCCTGATGTCTGTATTGTCAGGTGTCTCAATGACAGCGGACAAAAGTGGTTTGAACATGCTGTCTGTCACCCACACTGAGTTGTCCATCAGTTCGGCATCCTGTTCAAGGACCCTCCAGCACAGATGAGCGATTGGTAGACGCTGAGAGGCTGGAACCGATCTCAGCAGCTTTGCGAGAGTCTTCCGGTATGTGGCGTACTTTTGATGAAACCATGCGGAGAGTTGCTGACTCTGCTTTCTTCCTTGGTCATCTTTGGCAAGGTTGCCAGATGCCACAAGCCTAGAAAAGACTTTGCACAGTGCTACTCCAGCTTTCAGATTTTTCTTGGCGCTCGGCTTAGCAAGGTCGAGCATCTGAAGCAGAGTCTCGACATCCTGGTGGTTCTTTGATGGATCTTCCGTGATTCTTCTCTCTAGCTGTTCAATGTCGGGTGAAGTGCTTTCGCAAGGCCGTGTTGCTCTTCGTTTGACACACCCACTTTGGAGTCCACGTTCATCCCGCTTCCTTTTGGACCCGGTGCCAGGCTGAATCATGATTACCTATCTCCTAACAAAGTTATCGAATGGATGGTCTGGAAACTCTGAATCTTTTTCGATGCCACCATAGAGCCTCTATTCCAAGCTGGTCTTAGTGCCTTGGCGTCGTTTGGAAATGCCCCGAGCTTCGACCTCTCTCAAACCTCAAGCTTGAACCTCACCTCAGACACAATCACAGAATGGCGTCGCGACTTGCAAGAAGCACTCTTAGTATGTCAAGCAAAATCGCCCCCTCTTCGTGGAACTCTTTGGCCAAGGAATTGACCCCAATCAGGTGTCACTCGTCTCCGCCCAAGTACTCCAACTCGAAATCTACCCGCTCTCGCAACGCACCTCACGTCGACTCGGCAAGCCTCTAACGTACCAGCGGAAGACCCAAAGAAGAAAGCACAATCAATAATCGACGCTCTGCCGGGCAATTCCCTGATATCGAAGACAGCTATTCTTTCGGCCGGAACCGGTGTTTCCATTTGGGCGATCAGCAATGAGCTCTATGTCTTCAACGAAGAGTCGGTCATCGCCTTCTGCCTGCTGAGCGTGTTTTACGGTATTTTCAAATATAGTGGTCCGGTGTACAAAGAGTGGGCGGATAGTCAGATTCAAAAGATCAAGGACATCATGTACACTGCCAGGGCAGGGCATGCGGATGCTGTGAAAGCACGTATCGAGGATGTCAAGCCACTTAGCAATGTTGTTGAAATTACGAAGCAGCTTTTCGAAGTCTCAAAGGTAAGACGGAAGCTGCGGCAGGCAACATATACAGATGCTGATCCCCAACAGGAAACAGCAAAACTTGAGTCCCAAGCCTTTGAGCTGGAGCAGAGGACTGCCCTTGCTGCCGAGGCGAAGACAGTTCTTGATTCGTGGGTCAGATACGAGGGCCAAGTAAAGGTCAGACAACAAAAAGAGCTAGCAGATACCATTATTGCCAAAATTGGAAAGGAGCTTGAGAATCCAAAGGTCCTTCAACAGATTCTGCAGCAGAGTGCTGCTGACGTTGAGAGTATGTCGTACCAAAGTCTTCCTCATTGATTCCCAAGTGACTGACTATCTTGCAGAAGTAGTGGCTTCAAAGGCTCAGTGATGATTCGATTGAGCAGATTTGTGGATTGAGGGGTTTCGTCTAAGTAGAGAATAAAACTAAGACACATCCTCCACTGGCCCGCCCGATTAGGATTGCACCGCTGCTCTCGGACACGTTAACAATCCACATGTTGTCGTACCCTAATAAGCTCAGACTACTAGAACCCCGATCCAAGCTCGCACACTCTCATTAGCGGGCTTCTGGGCTGCAATAAGCATGTAGATTCAGCTTCATACAGTAGGTGAGTCAACTACTCATGTTTAACGCTCCAAGACAGTAGTCGGCAAATATCTCCTTGACCTTTCCAAAACAATGGACTTTGCTAGCTAAAGCTATCACGCTCTGGAGAGCCCACTCGGAAAGCGAATCCAGATCACTGCTCCCCATCCTCTCTCTTATAGAGGATCTCCCCACCATAGATAGTCTGACCATGCTGCGTAGCATTCAAGATTCCCGCGTTCACCAGATCAATCGCCAATTTAGCGATGATGCTGTCGCAGCCCTTCGCAGCGAGGATATCGATCGACACCGGGAGATACTCTGTGTGTTGGGTGATGTTCGAGTAGAAGGATGCTTGCCCGACTGGGTTTGAGGTCAGCTGAGTGTACTATTTAGGCATGGTGGATGCACGCACTGGGGAAGACGCTGTCAGGCACCTCGGCGAAGACTGAGATTCGACCACTGCTGAAACCGTAGGGTACGGTAGGTGGCCTGAAGGAAGGTCAGCAAGCTAAAGGTGGAAAACGGAGTCTTCAACCGGCCGTACTTGAGGTATACATTTCGTGCATTCGATGTGGCTGTTGAGCCAACATACAGCATGAAGGCGTTCGAACAGGTGACTGGGTCCGGGACCAGTACATTCGACTGGAACCAGTCCTTGAAAAGTGTCTTATTGCTCAGCGCTTCTGCAAGGGCGGTAGAGCCATTATACGTATCTCCAAACGCCCAACGCACCAATGGTGCAGGATCGACGAATGGCCGTCTACCGTCGTGGGCTGCTGCGTAATCGGCGTAGAAGGGATCGCGCACGAGTGCGGTCTGTTGCTTTGAAATAATCACGGGGTATGTGAGGTTCAGTAGGGTTGTCAGGCTTGATGTACCATTCGCGGGATGGGAGACAGTCCACTGGGAAGTTAAGTTCACGGTGCTAACGTTAGCTGAGAGGAAGGATTGCAGCTTTGCCAGAAAACCCAGAATCAAAGCATTCGAAGGTGAGGAAGACGCGTTGGTGGGAAATTGATACGTCAGGACCTTGCTGGGGTAAGATTTGTATGAGGCAGATCCTCCATAAAGCACCTCTTGCGCTGTGGCCCAAAGCGCTGGATTTCGGGTCAGGAATCCGGCAGTGTCAAGAACCGGGGAAAGCGGCATCACACCAGTGAGCTCTACAACGCCATGGGAAGGACGATTTCCAAAGAGCCCTTGCACTTGAGAAGGCCCACGAATGCTGCCGCCTGTATCCGAGCCTACTGCAATATCAAGCCAGGGGTAGGATCCCATGCTGGAGCCCGCTCCGGCTGACGAAGAAGAAGGATCTTGATAGCCATCTCCGCGGGGATTAAAAGGAGAGTGGTAATCAACCCAGTCAGCAGTCGCCATTTGCCCATTGGCAAATTGGCTTGTCTTTTGCTTTCCCACGATGATTGCACCAGCATCTACCAATTTTTGCACCACGACAGAATTGGCAGAAGGTGCTGGATACAGGTTGTACCAAGCGCGGTTACCGTTGCTTGTTTTGATGCCAGCAACGTTGTAGATGTCTTTTATGCCGAATCGAACCCCAGCCAGAGGCATCTCAGCAGATGGACTGTAGTACAAACGAGACGGTACCCCCATGGTCAGAGAGGCTGTTCCAGGAATTGCTGCCGACAGTGTTGTGAAAATGCCTTCTGGTAGGGCAAACACAGATTCCGTGAATGAGCCTGCAAAGTCCGAGTACAGCCGGTATGCCATATAAACATCACCAGTTGATGCAGACATGAAATAAGGTCCTTGAGGTAAACCAGTAGATGCATTTAATGTGCCAACACTGTTGACACCATAAGAAGCCCCGTCATCCTGACCAAGCACTGAACCATGAGGGACGTAGGTTACTGCAAGCAAGTCAATACCCCACAAGTAAGAAGCAGCGCTGTCTTCATTTTCCACTTATGGACAGACCAGCAAGTAACGGCATACACAGGATGGGAACTTCAGGGCTTGATTTGGTCAACGTACTTTGCATGAACCCTGTTTGGAAGACATCGTCTTGAGCCTTGAAGCTCTCAATGAGGAGGGAGAAGTCACTCTCAGAGGTTGGGCTGCGCAAGACAGTTATAGGGTACAGGCCACCGACAGAGACACATGCTGAAACGACCACTCCATCTAATGACAGCTTGCCAGAGGAGTATGGGGAAACGAAATACGGAATTCCATTGAAGCTCACGCTGGACCCTGAGGAAGATAAAGAGGCGGCATTAACGGAGGGAACCAGAGGTAGTCCACAATGTAGAAAGATGGTCAGGAGGAAGCAACTGAACAACGACGGGAGTGACATGGCGGGCACCCAATAATTCTTCGAGACAAGAATGAACTGAATCTAAGGTACCAAACGCTGTATTTGTGCTTGTCATCGCCGCCACGTTCCGCTGTTGACGAAGCATTTACTGCCCTTATCAACGGCTGTAGATCGGCATGGTCTAAATTAGTCTGCATTAACCCGAAAGACGCCAGGTTTTCCATAGCTCTAGATAAGGCGCATAGATCAGATTACCATAATGAGTAACTTGCTTTGGCGAACTGGGTCAGACAGAGCAGTATCTTCTGGGGAATTAGTCCTTGGGCTCTTGGAATCTCTAAAGCTAGTCAATCAGGCACAGTATTAGTGCAAAGTTGTTGGCGTGGCAGCGAAGAGCTCTGATAGTGACAGTGGGTTACAGTAATCGTCTTCGGTTACAAACAGGAGGATTGTTCAACAGTATGCACTTCCGGCCATGTAGTAATTAGCTCTGGAGTGGTACACCAGGTGAATAAGGCAAAAATCCAGGTTGTCGCTGTTAGTAAGCAGATGCTGTGCCAAGACTTGATCGGCAGAATTTCCTACTTCAGCGAAGTTGTGGGAGATGGATTGAAGAATGCGCCCGCGTATGTTGAACGCCATGTGAACAGCGTCTATAGGGTGGGTATCTTGAATAACGATAGAAGCCCAGCGTCTATGCAGTTTCCATGCACCAACTTAGCCGGGCATGGCGGAATCAGCCAAATCACAGGCCAATTCATCAGGCCGCACACTCTTCCCCAAGGGCCCAGCATTTACCCTTGAGAATTTCTCGAGTCGCGACTTCATCGCGAAGGACTTTATCGAGTCCCTTTCAGAGAGCGCTCAACCTTCTAATCGGCGATCCCAGCCTGCAAATCAACCATTCGATCCCAAACCTTTCATTCGCACATTTGAGCAAGCCCAGCGACGTTTGAACGACCTTTCTGGTGATCTCGAGCTTCGCGAAAATGAGCTGTGGGGAGCTGTGCGAAGAGCAGAGGCGCAACATGCGTCCAACACAGAAACCTTGGGGGAGAAGCTTAGCTCAACCATCAACAGCTTCAACAAGTTGGATACTTCGTTGAAATCGTCGTCCAAGGAGAGGTGGGGAGGAAATGCTGCTGTGGAGACTGGAAAAAAGCTTGAGGAGTTAGACAGTCAAAGAAGAAGAGCACTAGATGCTCACTTTTTGATTGAGTGCTGGGACGAAGTGAGCAACAGGGGCGAGCTCACTTTGCTCGAAAACCTACGAAGGTCTGGCACTGGCGAGGGCAAGATTCGCTCAGCCCATATCGCACGGCAATTGCTTAGGATCAGCCAACGCCTAGATCCGAAGAGCTGGGCCTCTACCAGTGGCGCAAAGTATACGAATGGCATGACAAATGGAACTACAGATTCGCGCAATCGAAACACAAGAGAGTTCATCGAAAAATTCTCTGAGACCCTGGAAAAAGACCTGCTGAAATCATTTGATGACTTCTACCGACGACAAAATTTTGACGGCATGAAAGACTGTGCATTGGTCTTGCAGGATTTCAATGGTGGAGCCAGCGTCATGGCTGCTTTTGTCAACCAGCATCAGTTCTTCATTGAACGTAATCAGCTCGTTACAGAAGAAGTCGGTGGCGACCAGGAGACATGGATGCGGCTGTCAAATCCAGACGCTGAGTTGCCAGGCATCGAGCCAGGCTTGCAATCCTTGATTGATGAAGTCAAGGTTGTGGTGCAGGAGGAGTCGAGTATCATCAAGCGAGCCTTTCCGTTCTATGAGCAAGTTCTTGGAAAGTTCATTCAGAGAGTATTCCAGCAATCTATACAACAACGATTGGAAATGGTACTAGAGAAGGCAAACTCGGAGTCATCTTTGGCATTCTTACGATCACTTCAAGCAGCACGCAGCTATATCAACGCACTGGTGGATGATCTCAAAGCTCATGGTCTGACGGAACATCCAGAGATTATTTCATCACAAACATCTCTGATTCTCGATCAGCAACTCGAAGAGTTATTCGTTCCATATTTCGGCGGCTCCTATATCGACAAAGAGAAGCGTAATCTGAAGGAGCTGTACAAATCGCTTATGTTCAAATTTGAGCTATTCCATTCCAGACGGCGAAAAGCTCCAACGACATATCTTGCATCATTACGGAACCAAGGAAGAGAACTACTGGCCTCGGCACGAGAAGCAGCCGATGCATATGTCAAGAATCTTGACCTCGAGAAAATGTCTTCGACTCAGAAAAGAATGCTCCTCTCAGTAGCTGGGCTGAAGGATGCCGACAAAGCACAACAAGAGATTGAGCTTACTGAAGAGGACGGTCGATTAAGCACTCCGTTCGCTAAGAGAATGCTAAAATGGCTAGCCGAAGGAGTCGGTCGGGGTCTTGAGTTAAGCGGTGGAAGCGAAACGCCAAAGGACGTTGCGGCGCTTCTCAATATGCTACTGGAGAACATGGGAGCAAAATATATCGAAGTTGCTCTTGATGCTGCCAGTGATCAGGCTACCGCTGCAGAGGCGGCAAAGAAAGACCTAGACCTGTCGTATCTGCCGCATCTGCGTACTGCAATTAGTATCATGCATCTGATGATCACCTGCATCAACACAGTTCTGATACCATTGGCGGCTTCAAGCATTACGATACGCCGAGAAATGGAAAAGAACACGAATTTGACCATCAATCGGATGGAGGACACTATCAATGTGATTGAGCAACGTACCGTGGACGCCGTGCTGAATTGGACCACAAGATTGTTAGCAAAGCAAGAACGCAATGACTTTAGACCCCGAGAGGATGATCTTGACTCCTCGTTAATGCAGCTACAAACACCTGTGAGTGTCACATTTTAATTCAAAAGCCTAGTTCACAGCTGACGCTCGAACAGACTTGCGACTCCATCTACAAATTCCTCACCACCTTCCACACCGTCGCCTCCAAAGCCCTCGACGGCACCAACCTCACCATTCTTCTAACCGAAGTTGCCATCGGCTTCCGCAGCCAACTCCTCGACCACTTCAAAAAATGGCAGGTCAACGCTACCGGCGCCCTGATGGTGACCAAGGACATCACCAAGTACCTCGATCTGCTTCGATCCTGGCCCTTGGATGCAAGCTTCATTTCGACATTAGAGATTCTGGCTGAGATTGGAAATCTTTTCGTCATTGGGCCAGAGGCTTTGAGGGAAAGATTGAGGGCTGGTGCTGGAGGGGGGGCGCTTGCTGGGGTGGGCAAGGAAAACTTGAGACCGTATGTTCTCAAGAGGGAGGATGCGGGTAGTGTGGGAATACAGAGCGTGTTGAATTCGCTGTAAGGGTTGTTTTGAGAGAAAGCGAAAAGCCATGGCGTGTCGTTGGCGGGGGCCTTTTGCATTTGGTTGGGTTTCCATATGATACCCCTGTTATCAGCATATTTGGCGATGCATCGACTTGGGGATGGTATCTTCAAAATATATTGTAATTGTATATATCATTAATTGCCACCACCGGGTATGGATGCATAATACACTCCGAGCAATGCCGCCTTTTCCTTCCTCCACTCCAACTCTCCTATATCTTGAATCCATACCCAGCCATACAACTCCGATACTTGTCCACCATGCTCTTACAGTCCTCCTGCGGGTCGTCCGCTTCCGAGAAAAGCATGCATTCGTCTCGCGTGGCCTTTTCGTCCTTACACACGCAGCATGGCTGTCCATATTATCAGTGATGAGGTTGAAAAGAAGCGGATCTGGCGCTGTATATTAATAGGTATCTTACCTTTACTTTTGCTGAGCTGTCACCTGTGGGCTTTAGTTCTGATGCGAGGTTGGAGGGAGGTGCGCGTGCTGTAGGTTTGTGTTGGCAAGCCATTGTCAAATGAGTCGAATTATTGAGGTTGTGACGTACCAGGAGCTGTCTCGACGGCGGGAGATGACAGCAATGAACTGAATAGACCCATTTTAATTGTGTAGAGAGGGCAGTCTGAGGAGGCGCATTGATTGATAATTGTCTGGTGGTGATGCTGCTGGAGTTTCTGCGGAGAAAGGAGGGATTCCGATTGGCTGGAGAGCTTACATAAGTAATTCATAACCAAGTATCCTCTTTCGCCAATGTGCTGTGTATCTTCTCCACCACAGAGTCTCATTGCAGAGTACGAAAGACGATCAATGCTGTGGCTATGCTCAAGGAATTGCTACTCATAGTATCCTACCGCATGGCGATATGGCTGTCAAGAGGTTACCTATACTCTCAAAGAAAGCAGAGGAAGGCCGTTCTTTCTCGTCCTCGCCGCTGTAGTGTTGCAGTCCTGTCCATATACTAGTTCCTGCTCGTTCGGTTTCTCCTCGTCCTTCTGCTCTTCTTTCCCAAAGCTCCGTTTTCTAGCTCTCAGCCACGGACAATGGCTTTGCAAGAGCGATCAACGCCAGTGCATTCTGTTGCCTCGATCGATTTCGAGCTGTGGATCTTTCTCCTCTTGTGTACACTCACTTCTTTGGTCAAGCTTCTGCTGTCGTCTCTCCTTTCGTTGTTGATCTGTCTCTCCTTCAGGATCACCTTTTGGAAGAAAATCACCAGACCACCAAAAGCATCACCAGAAATACATATCTACGTCGTCCATTGTTGCTGTAGGCAAAAGGTCAGGTCGAAGCTCGCATAGTCCTAAGGCTCCCGTTCCATCAGCTCTAATACAGCCTCCTTCGCAAATTGCTGACCACTACTTAGCCAGATATTCCTTGCACTGCTCCGCGCTTTGCCGATCACGTCCAGACAATCATCAAAATGTCCCTCTCTTTCAGCAACCCCAGGGGCGACCTCCCAGCCCCAACCATCCAACCAACCTCCTACATCTCCCGGCTCCTCCACGCCGACAGTGAGCGCGAACGTCACCATCGGAACAGTGCTCGGTACCTCCCACAAACCCCCCGATCCACCAAACCTAGCAGTAACCGCCATCCCTGCTACGACTGGATCTTCAGCTCCGCCTCCAACGTCCACATCACCATCGACCGCACTGCCTTCAAGACCTATACCCCTTTCAAAACATACGTCCTCGCCGTTGCCGACCATCGCCAAATCCCCGTCAAGGGCATTGGCTCCGTTGATCTGGATCTCCGCCGCAAAAAGGGGAGCAGACAATGCCACACCATCACACTGGATAATGTGCTACACGTCCCTGGCTGGATGTGCAATGTCTTCTCCGACGTCTATTTCGAGCGCGGAAATGGGGAGTTTGAGCATTCTTGGGGTAGGGACGGGGTGCAATTCATGAAGAGAAAGGAGGGGGACAAGCTGCGGACATGGGGCTTCACGGAGGAATTTTGTGGGTTGGATAGGCTTGTGCTAGCGAGGAATGTGAGGGGGAGGAGTCCCATGTTGGAGGATTCTGAGAGGGAGGTCTTCTCGGTCAATGTGACTTGGCCGCAGGGCCAGATTGATCGGTGGGACGCTCTTGTAGGGGAGCAGGAGAAGAGACTCGAGGACAAGAAACGGGCACTGATGAAGCGAGACGGAAATGTTGGGTGGCGGAGTCAGAGCTCCATGGCTTCGAAGGCTTGAGCTGCTGGGAGAGAGGGGAGTAAGGCAGACTTTGGGAATGTTGTGAAGCGAGCGAATTATGTCTTGGATTTGCATGGCTATAGATATGCAGTATCGTTCTTGACTGATGGCATGGCCGTCGCTCTTCGAACAAAGCCGATCAAGTCGCTTCAGGATCGGATTATAGTACGGTCATAGAATAGGTAAATACTCATTTTACACAAACATGCCGAAGGGCGCGCAGTGCCAATATAGAGGTTCGCACAATTTCCTTACATAGACGTGTGCTAGAAATCCTCTCATCTGGCAGTCTTACAGGGTGAGCTGAAGTGTGTACTAGGCGAAGGACAATCAGAGATAGATAAACTTCAGGGGAAGTTCAAGAGATAAAACTCCAGCCGTGTAGCGATTCACATGGTTGTGAGACAAGGTGGATCTGGCTTCCGAGAATCGCCAGCTGGCTTTCATCAGGTGCAGCAACTTTGACAATGAGGAATTTAAGATATAGTAATAAAAGGGGCATGTCGGGACACAGTTGGGGGAAGAATTGTAGGGAAAGCTGTGCCAGCGAGCTGTCGACTTTCATGGGTTGCGTTTTGCATGACGATTTCATTTGCAGGGTGGGTGAATGGAGTCTTTTCTGCTGCTGCTGCTGCTGCTGCTGCTGCTGCTGCTGCCTGCGCAGATGCGTTACTGATGAGTGGCGTAATTGTCGAATCTGCGTTATCCGTGAAAGCTCTCTCAGCGCGTTCAAGAACAGCTTCACATTGAACAAAGACAAGTTCGGCAAGGTTGCAGGGGTGCTCCTCTTTTGCCCAGCGTAGACTAGTCGCTTTGCGCTCTCTAGGCATCCGCGTTTGATGATTTGGTCTGCTGCCTGTAAAGAACGGCGTAAGGGGAGAGTGGTGGCGGAGAGGAAGTGGTGGGCGTCATGAGGGAGCCAGGATTGCATGACGTCTTCTTCGCAGAGGGCGGTGACAAAGCGAGTGAATTCTTCCGCTACGTCTCGGCATTGAAGGAGGTTGGAGGTGCTCTTTGTTGATTGGATATGGAGCCGTTGCAGGTGCTTCAAGGACCACAAGGGTCTGGCAAAACGCAACTTCTGGCCGGGAATCTGCTTTTCTGGGCCTTAATCGGGTTCTCCGTCCTCGACTGTGCACCGCATTGCAGCATGTCTCGAGAAATCGACGGTCTCCACTGCAATGAAGGATCAAGCGCAGTAATTGAAGATCGTTGAGTTGTTCACCTTCGAGCCTGCTTACGAGGATATGAAGACCACTGTCAAAGTTTCAAGTCTTTGAGATTCCAAAGTGTTGATCACCACACCAAATTTCATATCTTCATTGGCCTCCTGCGCTGATTTTGGCGCAGAAGCTCCTGGAAGTGTCGTGTTTCGCGAAGATAGTTACCTTCTGCCTGACCCTGAGCTCTTTGGCACGATGTTTGCCCTTGATCATCACGAAAAGGTTCAGGGACTCATTCTGTCCACCGATACCCGGGAATGGCCTATGGACCGCGCCACTCTCACTGATCCTGTTCGGCAAATCAAGCGGCGAGGGGAGAAGAGGAAAAGAGATCCTTTACTTTCTCTTCGCTCTTCATTTCTAGAAAGCGAGGACAAGCGCTACGATCCAGACTGTATCAAGAAAAGTGGCAACCACAGTTTTCTTTATGGGCGGAACGCGTTTGCGGACCAGCTCGGGCAGGCACTAGTAACGCGATCACTTCGCCGAAATTTCCCTTCAACAAGATTGGAAGAACAATATCGCCTGGCCGAATCATTGATGGCGTTTCCCTCCAGAAGAGCGTATGGCTGCAACTCCTTTTTCCACGAAAGAGCTCTGGTGGAAGCATCCTCAATGAGAAAGTTTAGGTCTATTATCAGGAATTAGCTCAACCTAGAGATACCTGAAGAGCTTACAAGATTGTTAGTGAGCGCCAACAACCCTGAGAGGGGCATCAATTCTCGATGCCAAAAGGCCCGAAAATTGGGTGAATCCAAATCAAATACTTGCAACATCGAAGTTGCAATGAAGATGCGCTACCGAAATGACAAGCTTGACGGTACCCTTGCAGCAGATATCAAAGTCATCACACCATACGCGGACCAAATGAGATGCTACGAAAGGGAGTATGAGAAAGTAACAAAGCAAGTACAGCTCGAAACGCATCCGTTTCCGGAGGTGAGGATCATAGATTCCATGCGAGGTCATTTGGCTCCCATCATCATCTACGACATGGTGCTGACTTGCGGTGGTAAGAGTCATGGCATGGGCACCTGTGAGGAGGGATTTCGAGCAAACATCGCAGCCATTCTTGCGACCAATCTGTCCATCATTGTTGAGAGCTCAGAAATCCTGACGGGTTTTCTCAAATTATTTGCAGGAACTGATGAGATTATGAAATACCACGAGCTTCTTCCCTACATTGTCAGCTACATCAAGAATCTGAAGGAGGAAGGTCTGATATCACAGCTCCGACGCTGGACGGGAAGAAGGAAGTGTACACGCCACCAATGCAGTGCTGGAGGGAAAGTTGCCCGGTGATGGTGCCTGCATCGGGACAAAGGTTTGCTGTATGTAGCGAATGTGGGACATTGACCGTATGCCAACAAGCACAATGTTGCTGCTGAATGATCGACCTCGCTGTGGTCAGAAATTGTACTGCGGACCTTGAAGTCGTGGAACTATGCTCTCAACGATGTGGCCATTGGCTTAACTCATCCATTCCCTTTGAGACAATGATTATTTATTTGGTTGACGTAGAAGCCGCATAAGGGCTCTACGGCACCCTTTCAACTCACCCCTCGCAAGCATAAACCCCACCAGACTTGCCGTCACTCATGCCGGCCGTTTCCACTTCATATCCGCTTCACCTAGATAGAAATCCTTTTGACTGCCCGCTTCCCCACCCTTAGTCACACGAACTACCATTCATCAAGAACAAAATGTCCTACAACGACGACAACCGCGGCAGAGGCTACGGCCAAGACGAGGGCAGTTATGGAGGGGACCAGTCTGGTGGCCATAGCGGTGGAAAAAGGTACGATGACGATGACCGCCGAGGAGAGCATGGAGGTCAAGCAGAAGGTCAAAGATACAATGATGTCAATAGTGGAGCTGGTTATGGCGGGTCGGGCGGTGGAAGAAGATACGATGATGATAATAGTGGAGGAGGCCACGGAGGCCTACAAGGTGGCGGAAGGAGACATGACGATGATAACAGCGGAGGCAGCTATGGCGGACCAGGAGGAGACTACGGGAATAGTGGAGGCCATGGTGGAGGAGGCGGTGGCTACGACCGAGACGAAGCGATCAGTCAAGCCCACAAGCACGGCAATGGGGGAGACGGCAATCTGTTCTCTCAAGCCATGTCTTTCCTTGGCAAGAACAAACACAACGATGAAGAGATCGATGAGCAGCAAATGATTGGCGCTCATCAACAAGTGTACGGTAGCCAGAGCAGCGATCGACCTCACGACGCGAACACCCTGGGTGCTGGTGCGGCTGTGCAGGCACTCAAGATGTTTACTGGTGGAGGAGCCGGAGCTGGTGGGACGGGAAGTCAAGGAGGCGGGAACAGCCAAAGTCAGTTCATTGGCATGGCAATGGCCCAGGCTGGCAAGCTCTTTGACCAGCAGAGCGGACAAGGCAATGTCGCAAGCGGAGCAGATAAGCAGAGCGCGGTTAACACTGCTGCGAAGGTGGCCTTGCAGATGTACATGAAGAGCGAGGGCAAGGGAGGCGGAGGCGGGGCATCAGGGTTGATGGGACTAGCCAGCAAGTTCATGTGAGTTTGGCTGATAGTGGACAGTACTGGTGAGGAGGAGGGGAAAAGTGTTGCAGGAAGGGATATTTGCACGAGGAAGAAGCACTATTCACCCTCGTCAGAAATTGAGCTCGATACATCACTCCCAATTGATAAAAGTACTCAGCAGACTTCGTTACAACCTCTGTCTTGCCCTGTCTTCAGATTCGGCCAACCTGCAATCATCAAGACTGCTTGAATGACTATGACCCCGGTGAAACTTGTTACTTCAGTCGAGAGGCTATTTCAGAACGCCAAGACGCAAGTCGGCAGACCTGCCCTTTGTGGATGAGATCGGCGGCTGTCTCCCCGATCGAGCGGCGCTAGGTCAGCTGCTTGCCGTGAGCCTCACCTTTCATCGCTGTAAGAATCGATGGTCCCCCTCTGGCTTCATCTGACAGAACTGTCTGAGCTTCCCTCACATCTGCTTTGGCACACCTTGTCTCGTCGCTCGCTTCATCGTGGTTTTTCTTTGCACACCGATTCTTCTGTCTATGTCGCAACCCGTCGTTTCATCGTGAACAATGGTTTGACAACTCCGGCAAAGATCCAGCTGCAGGGCTCATGATCAGGCGTGGGAGATCGGCCCACTCTGACTACTGCGTCTTGCGATGAATCAACCACCTGGTGATGGTTGGCGTGGGCCATCAGGGCCTCCAACTCACCATGGCAACCCTGAGAGCAATCCTCAGCTACAAGGGCGGCCATTCAGCAATTTTGGGTGCGTTGGCCCCCTGTTCCATCTGCTATACGCGCAAGCAGATTCATGGCACTGCGGCACTCATTGGAAGCTGACACAAGCAAACTTATAGACCAGGCGGACCACCACAACAAGTATCACAATCCCAAGTTGGTGCAAATGTCTTGCTTCCCCCGTCCTACCGCACATCAGGTCCCGCCAGCGGACACACACTTCCTACCCTTGCAGATCTGACACAGGGAAATCAATCTGTTCATCACCAGTCTTCCCCTTACAACATACATCCACCTCCTCCGAACACTGGGCACTCACTTCCCGGCCTTGGCCACACGCTTCAGCAATCACCCCAGCGCATGCCCAACCAAGATCGCGAGAGAGAAGCACGAGAACGAGAAAGACGTGAGGTAGAAATGATAGAGAGGCAGAGACAGCACGAGGAGTTGCATATGCGCGAACAAGAACAAATGAATCGTGATCGAGAGTTTGCTGAACGTGCACATCGCGAGCAGCTCCAACACCATCCTGTCCAAAGTCACACAGGCTCGATACCCATCCATCAACCCGTTGCATCGAAAGTTCCAAATACGATCCATGGGCCCAATGGCTTGCTTTCGAACTTGGGGTCTGGCTCTGCACCAGCTAACTCGATTTCTGCGAGCAATGGACCTTCTGGCCTATTCAGCGTTGGGTCTCAACAACAAGAGAATACACCACGTTCTGCATACCTTCAACCAAGTGCTCCACCTCCACCGTCCCAGCCGATGCCTGGGTTCGTGGGCCCAGGTCCTTCGCCTATGCCTGGCCATGCTGCAATCGGTCAACAACAACCCATTTTGAATGTAAGTGAATTAGAGATCGTTCCGAGCTCGCAGTCCACTGATGTCGTTCTCTATAGGATGCGCTTAGTTATCTCGATCAAGTAAAAGTTCGGTTCAGCGACCAGCCAGACGTCTACAATCGCTTTCTAGACATTATGAAAGACTTCAAAAGCCAAGCGTGAGCCTTAATCACTCTTACCGTCAAGTTTGTACTCACTATATAGTAGAATTGATACTCCCGGTGTTATCGAACGGGTGTCAAACCTCTTCAATGGGCATCCAGCGCTTATACAAGGATTCAATACATTCCTTCCCCCGGGTTATCGTATTGAATGCGGTACCGATGACAACCCCGACACCATTAGAGTCACTACCCCAAGCGGAACCACGACGCAGTCATTGCAGGCAAGAAGCCGACCAGCTTACGAGATGTCAGCCCTCAACAGTGGCATGGGGCCTGGTACGATTGCACGGCAGGATATGCTTGATCAAAACCGTCAAGGCTGGATGCAGCATTCAGGCTCGATGGCTCAGTACTCACCCAATGGCCGTCCTGCAAATTTACCTATCTATGCCCAACAGCAAGGACCACCTAGCGACGTAGCTTATGACAGCCGGCACGAACAGGAGGCTACTAACGCTGCGCTTGTTCACCAACAAGAGCAGCGAGGTGTTTCCCATCTTCAAAATGCAGTCACTGCTGCTACGAACGGCACAGCAGGAAGAGGCCAGATCATGCAGATCTCTCCCAATTCTGGCCCACCTACGACGTTGGTTCAACAGAGTGGTCAAGCGCTGGTACCTGGCCAGCCAGGCGATATAAAGCGAGGACCTGTTGAATTCAACCATGCAATAAGCTATGTAAACAAAATCAAGGTTAGTCATTTTCATCGTAGTAGCCGGCATGCCCTACACGGAATTTACCGGACTGACCGTTTTACGTGACAGAATCGCTTTGTGCAACAACCAGAGACTTACAAGCAATTTCTTGACATCTTGCAAACCTATCAAAGAGAGTCAAAACCAATCCAGGACGTTTATGCTCAAGTTACCCAGCTTTTCCATACCGCCCCTGATCTGCTCGAGGACTTCAAGCAATTTTTGCCTGAGTCGGCAGCGCAAGCAAAGGCGCAGGCTGCTGCTCGTGCTGCAGCAGATGAAGCCATGATCAGCAATGTCCGAGGAGATTATGCAAGTGGTCAACTTGCGCAAGCACAAACTCCTAGACCAACAACCAAGATGCCTCCAATGGGCCAATTTGATCCCCCGAGTACTAGCAAAGAAAACAAGAAGCGCCGTGGAGGACTTGGTGTGCAGTCTTCGACTCAAGCGGGTCCATCAAGCTCCTGGGATGCCATCGGCACTGGTCAGAGTGGACGAGGTGGCGCAATTCAAATGGGCAATGTCAACAAGGTCAGTGAATGTTCTTTTCATCTTTCTTTCGGCTTCAACTGGCTTTCCAGTCATCCTTTAAACACCGCAGCTGTCTAGCCTTGGCATTCTTGTGCTATCCCATTGATCTAGTCATCGACTTCGCGCCCACTGAAATATATCCTCACAATATATCTCTCTTTTCTCCAAACCTTCTTGACTCTCAAATCTCCTCCTCTGTCCCGATATGCTCTACAACCAGATCGCTGACCTACAACAGCGAGCGAAGATAAGCCATGCAAAGCCTGTGCAAGCCGATGCACCAAACGTCTCTCCCTCACTTGTCCCTCAGCTTCCTGAACCAATCCCTCCGCAGTCGTCTCTGGCTATTACACAGGATGAGCTGGGCTTCTTCGATCGTGTGAAGAAGTTCATCTCCAACAAGAACAGCTACACCGAATTTTTGAAACTGATCAATTTGTTCTCACAAGATCTCATCGACAAGAATACCCTCTCTGACCGGGTCAGCGCTTTCATTGGGGGCAATCCAGATTTGACGTCCTTTTTCAACAGGATGATCGGTGTCGAGACTCATGAAGAGATTATCGAAGCTCGTGCAAAACCCGATCCTGGTCGCGTAAATCTTTCACACTGCCGATCTTTGGGTCCCAGCTACCGACATCTACCGAAGCGTGAACAAAATAAGGTGTGCCGAGGCAGGGACGAAATGTGCTATGAAGTACTGAACGACGAGTGGGCTTCACATCCTACTTGGGCTTCCGAAGACTCCGGATTCGTCGCCCATCGTAAAAATCAATACGAGGATGGTCTCCATCGACTTGAGGAGGAACGTCATGACTACGACTTCCACGTCGAGTCTTGCCAACGAACAATCCAGCTTATGGAGCCACTTTTGCAGCAAATGCGGCTGCTCAATGAGAACGACCGCGCTAGGTTCGTCGTTGACGAAAAGCTCGGTGGTCAGAGCAAAGCAATACCAACGCGCATCATCAACAAAATCTATGGTCCACAGATTGGCAAGAATGTCATGGCCCAAATGGTTGCTCGGCCAGCTGCAGTAATGCCCATCGTGTTGAGCCGACTGAAGCAGAAGCTCGAGGAATGGAAGCAAAGTCAACGAGAATGGGAGAAGGTCTGGCGAGAGCAGACTCACAAGTTCTTCTGGAAGAGCCTTGATCATCAGGGTATCAATGCTAAAAATCTGGACAAGAAGAATTTCCAGCAGAAGACTCTCACGAGTGAGATTCAAGCGAAGTACGATGAACGGAAAAAGATTCGTGAAGCAGGCTACCAACAAGTTGCGCATCAATTCGAGTACGCCTTCACACAACCGGAGGTTCTCCTGGATGCTAGCCATCTCATATTGTTTGCGCTTGAGAAAGACCGAGCAAATTACAATAGTGGGGAGCAAGAGCGCATCTCGGCCTTCCTCACTAAACTCGTCACCACATTCTTCGGTCACGACACTACGACCTTCAAGGAATTCATGTCTGACATTCAGGAACAAGCTAGCAATGGTGACATGGATGACGAGATTAACGGCGAGGCAGCCGTTCAACAACGATTCTTGAAAGCCAACATGCGAAAGGCCGACATCCTTCACCGCCTTGCGCTGAATAAACATGCTGGTAAAGACGGTAGTCTCTTCACTGGCAGCAAGGAATCAACGCCTGCGGGTGGGCCTATGAGTGAGCTTGAACAGGAAGATGACCCGATGAACGATCCAGACGTCGTTGCTGATGTTGCCGCCCGCAGATGGATGGATCATCCTGCAATCGCACATGGAGGTAAAATGCGACGGTATCTTCTGGATGAGCCTTACGAACGGGATGAATTCAATCTCTACGCCAATGCCAACATCTACTGCTTCTTCCGGCTCTTTGAAACACTCTACAGTCGTCTCCTTGCGATCAAAGAAAACGAACCAGACGTCCACGAAGATGTGCGACGAGCAATGGGCGAAAAGGGTCAGCCACCCAGAGCTGCGATCAGCCTCAAGATGATCGACAAGCTACCCTCGGATTTCTTCGTCGACATTGGACCGAAAACCTCATACTACCGCCAGATCATTGCCATGTGCGAAGAAGTCCTGTCTGGCTCCCTGGATCTATCACATCTCGAAGATACATTGCGAAGGTTCTACATGAAGAATGGTTGGCAACTTTATACCATCGATCGACTTTTGGCTGCTATCAATCGTTTCATAATGAACATATTGAGCTCCGACTCAAAGGACAAAAGTACAGACATCATCAACCTGTTCTACAAAGATCGAGATCGAGGCGAAACCACCCGTACTCAGGAACGATTCTACAGGAAGCAGGTAACAAAACTGGTCAAGGAGGGCGAGGTGTACAGGATCAGATACGTAAGTTGTCCACCGAAGCCCAAAGTGTTTTACACTGACCCGTCACAGAACCCCACGACTACAAGAGCAACTATCCGTCTCTTCCCGTCGGACGACGACACTTTCTCTGGTGAGAAGCTCGATGATGAAGCTCGCTGGTCAGTGTACGTCACTTCCTATCAGATGCTTGATCCCACAGAAGGAGTGCCTCATTCGAGAGTTGGCAAGTCTTTCCTCAGGCGCAATCTTGCCAAAGACGTCGCCGTCAACACCATCCTCTCCGATGATCGACAAGAGCTGCGCATCGATGTCACCACATACCGCATCATCTTCACCTATAACGGTATGCCAGGCAAGCCCTTCGTGTATGAGAAGAAGATGTCAGAGAACGAGACGGCGTATGCGGAAGAGGCTCTGAAGAAGGCAAAGGCCAAGAGGGATGAGAAGATGAAGGAGAAGCTTGTAAACAAGGCGGCGTGGACAAAGGATCGGAGTGAAGAGGAAGTCCGACACAGGAATGCCGCCTGGCAGAAGGGTCTGGCGGAGGGGTTGTGGAAGATGGACGAGCACTTGAGGAGGTCTCCGATGAATCCTGCCCCGAGCGGTGATGCCATGGCGGTCGATACAGGAATGTAGGCTGGCTCAAAGTGACTTGATGACAGGAATCGAAAGGAATGACGCTGTCAATTTCGATAGTCAGGCGTTCTAGCAGGCAGTCGTATCATGGGAGACAAGATTTCGGAGCCATCTCTTGCATGATCAAAGGTGCGAGAAAGCTCCACTCAAATCAGCCAGACGTAGCAAAGGCCTAATACAAGACTCCTTTGCAATATCCAACTTGAGCCGCTCGTCTCGATCCCACGATATCATCCTAAGCATATCACCAGTCGCGAACAATCCTTTTCATGTCTCGGGATCGACGTTCCAACGGCTGTTGTCCGTCACGTGATAGCTTGCGAGAGAAAATCCATTTCACCCTTCACACCTACATAGACCCCAATTTTCCAGACCGTTCTCTCAGGTAGTACAGGATCAACTATCCTCCATCGGCCCCACCGTTACAACGGAGCAAGAACGTTTGGTGGAAGTAATTAGTTGCATCCCAGATAGATTTCATTTCAGTGCCCGAAGACGGAAGATGTGGATCGCTGCTCAGGGCTACAGTGGTTATCTACCAAGCCTAATTCGGTCCCGACTCCCGACAGCTTTTGTTTCCTGATTCTTTGGCAGGAACCGCTCAAGCCTCGCAGGTCATGTAGTTGGGTTGGTCGGTGGACGGGAATACTGGCTGCGACACAGCATCATCATGACCCCAAGACGTTTCCAGCTGCAGAGGAGCTTCGCCACATAGGGTGCTCGTGTGCTACCACGCCTAGCCGTTTGTTGCGTCGATGTCTGGGACTGCAGTGAGTCGTGATGTAATGTGTTCATCCGAGGGCGCTGCGGGCAAACTTATGAGGGTTGATGAGGCGTAAATGAATGTGAAACCGTTTGCATGTTCCAACGGTCGAGTATCGTTCTGGGGAGATTTTTCAAAAGCAGATGCCACTACATGTGCTCGCTGCAAGACTGTCGGAGCGCCTACGTTTTATGAAGTTCGTCCAGTCCGTACATCAGCCCAATTCAACATGCCCGAGAACCTGCAACAATCCGAACTGAGCGGCGACCCCACCGTCCAAAAGCAATGGGACCGCGAGACGCCTATGGCTCAGCAGATCGAAGAGCTGTACAACACTATTGACGGTCAAAAATTCTGTATGCTCAACACCTATCGTCCGGGCACTGGCCCCGTCGGGCGCAGCATGGGAGTCGCCAAGCGCAACGGACCTGATCTCCTATTCTTCACCAACAAGAATTCCCAGAAATTCGGAGACATCAAGTCCAGCAGCGGCGAGGTGCAGGTCTCATTCCAAGACACCAAGACCCAGGATTGGATCTCCATCACGGGCAAGGCGAGCGTGCATGGGAATGATGACCCGAGGGTGCAGGAGCTGTATGGACCGATTTTGGGGGCTTGGTTTGGGGATTTGGGCGATGGGAAGCATGATGCGAGCAAGGATGATCCGAGGATTGCGTTGATTGAGGTCAAAGCGTCTTATATTGCGTATTGGAAGACGCAGGTTGGGACGCTGGGGTTTGTGAAGGAGGTTGCGGGTGCGGCTTTGACGGGCAAGGTTGCGGTGACGGGGGTTTTGAGGCAATTGACTGAGAAGGATATTGAGCAGGCTAGGAAGGAGGCGTGATCATTGAGGGGAGAGGATGAAAAGGGTGGTTCCCAAAACGTTTAGTTAGTCAATTGACTTATGACTGCCCTACCTTTCGGCTTTGGCGGTTCTTTGTTTCATACAGACGCGTCAAATGTAGTGCAACGGATGAGACAGAGTGCCGGGAGTGACACCTTTCTGTAGCACAGCTGTTGGTGACTGTTGGCTCTCTGGAGCATCCCATTTCTGATCGAAGAGTACCGATGTCCTTGTTCGCGAATAGCAGCAGGTCTGATGGACGACACGGCCTCTGAATCTCCCAGGCGGCGGCATTGTTCGGAGTGTTGTCTAGCTCTGGCCAGGTATGGGAGTGTGCCCAGAGAGCCGCGTGTTTTGGGGTGCTTCTGCTGCATTTGCCTGCGTCATTTGCGCTTGATTGGTGATGATGATGCTTGCTCGCTGCCCTTCCTCCTGCGATCTGCGCCAAATCCGTCTCGGAGAAGATCAACAAGTTTTCCAAATCCTGGAGCTGCCGATACTTGCACTCACCGTGGAGCCTTTCGACTCCCTCGTTGCAACATCCTTCTCTTCACCCTTTGCGGGATTCCGTCCAGCATTGACGTTCGTCTTCTGACTGCCGCCCTGCGGCTGACTGCATCTGGCTGACGTGACCAGGCACACTCGCCCGGACACATCCGACCGCCGCTCCATGTTCACGCATCTGCATCTGCATCTGCATCTGCATCTGCGACCAACAGAGATCTGACTGAATTTTGGAGTCGCTCATTGTGAAAGCGGAAAGCTCAAGAAGAGAACTGGAAGAAGAGAACTGGATCTGGCGGACGTCGGTTTCGGTGCCCTGCATCTTCCTGCCAGGAATCAGTCGCAGGGGATTTGGCTGCCGTCGTCAAGATGGCAAGAGCGCGAGGTGAGCGGCTGCAAGGCCAGCATTCCGCCGCCCTTTGCAGAACCTTGAGCCTGACAGATCGCTTTCAGTCTCCTCCTTCATGACCACCTTTGGTCACAAGCTACAGCATCCAGCTTCATCCTCGCCGTCTCCGCAGCCTCAAGAGAAGACACAACCCGACCCTACCGCTGCACCTTCTTCACCACAACTCTCCTCTTCGCCAGTCAGAGAGCCTCCTGCCTCATCAACGCCGCCAACAACAAGGACCGAACGATCCTCATCCCGACCTGGCTCAATGATATACCAACCTCCATTGACGGACACTGGCAGGGACACTCTGCCCGAACTACTACGCATCTTTTCCTTCTTGAATAGCCACGCGAACAAACTCTACCAGGAAGGCTATTTCCTCAAGTTGAACGACCTTGACATCGGTGAGCGCGTATCTGAATCGGCTGCTTACTGCGAATGCTGACCTGGGGTAGGTGGTCGTCCAAATACCGATCGGAATTGGACAGAATGTTTTGCCCAGCTCGTTGGAACTGTACTGTCCCTGTGGGATGCTGCGGCTCTTGACGCTGCTGGACAGGAGGGTGAGGTGGCTCCGACCTTTGTCAACTTGGCAGATGCTTCCATTAAGATGGCAAGCCCAAACTCTCTCAATCTTTGGCCTTAAACTAACGCCTTTGGCAGATCGAAACACTCCCTACCCGAAACCAAGACGTTCAGCCGCTCCAAAATGTACTTTCCATTTCCACAGCAGGCAAGAATCGGTATCTCCTTCATTTCAATTCCTTTCATTCTTTGACGCAATGGACCGCTGGCATTCGATTGTCCATGTTTGAAAACACATCACTTCAAGAGTTGTACACGGGCTCACTGATCGCCGGCAAGGGGAAGCTTCTGAACAACATTAGAGTCATTATGGAGCGGTCGAAGTTCAGGAGCGAAGACTGGGCAAGAGTGAGATTTGGAGCCGGTACGCCATGGCGACGATGTTGGTGTGTGATTGATCCGCCCAATGAGAAGGATTTCCAGAAAGAACAGAAGTTGTTGAAAAAGAAGTCTGCCTATGAACGACCCCCCGTCCTGAAAGGAGACATCAAGTTCTACGATACCAAAAGGACCAAGAAAGTTACGCCCATTGCGACTATAACAGACGCATATTCTGCATACGCTATTTATCCACAGTCGAAACCACTCATTGATCAATCTACGCTTGTTAAGGTGGAGGGACGCATTACGATTCATTCGAATCCTGAATCGAAGACTGAAGGCTTCGTTTTTGTGATGCCAGAGGTTCATCCTGCAGTCAGTGGGTTTGAGATGATGCTGCGCTGGCTTTTCCCTGTCTACGATTCCCTTGGGCTTTACGGAAGGCCAACACGGTTGATTGCGGACACGCTTGACAATCGTGGCCTCATGTTTGCGATGCCAAAAGAGCGGCGGTATGGATATCTTGACATCCAGGACGTTGCTGCATTGGTGTGCAAGGAGGGCAGCCAGAACTGGAGCGAGCAAGAGTGGCGAAAGCAGATGAAAGATGTCACCTCGACGCGGGTTTCCAGTACGGCATGCGGAACGACGAGCCGGCAAGGAAGCAGGAAAGGCATCAGGACTAGTCTGCCTTCTGGGACCAACCTGCGGTACGAGGACGGAGCATCCATTCGCTCGAACCCCTCGCAGCGTCGCAAGCACAATCAATCCACAGACACAATCTTTGCCACACCTCAGAAGACTCGCACTGCGCCACAAGGTGGCTCTTTGACTTCCGCGAACTATCATGCCAGATCGGTTTCTGATACCCTGGCTTTTTCAAATTCGAATTCTCCGCGAAAGCGGACCGAGCAGTACGTTCCTTCAAGGCTTTCCATCGATCAAGAACCAGAGCTTCTTGACAGGCCACCACCACCTCCAGTGCACGGACGGCCCAGTCGCAAGGGGCGTCCTGGGGACATTGAGCTTCCAAAGCCAGGAATGAACTTGGAAGACGAAGCTCTACCACCTGTGTTACGCGAACCCGGTGAGGTCGGATCTGACCTTCGGCCGCAGCCACCTCCGACACCAGTGGACGCTCCTCCCGCATTTCTACATAGCCCCGGAGAGAGACCTTCGTTGCGCCCAAATGCCAGCCCAGAATTGAGGAGGGCGAATAGCCGCATGTCTATTTCTACGTTGTCTCAACTCGTTGATGCTAGTAAGTCGGGTACAGCATCGAATGATGCGGTGGCGGCTGCGGGCGCTGCTGCTGCGTGGAAGAGCAGCGAGAGCTCACGAAGCCAATACCAAGCTTCTAAAGGGGTAAATGAGACCCTCAACCGACGAGAATCACTTGCTGACCAACGGCTTCTCCATAAAGGGCTGGTAGCAGGACTGAACAACAACCAGGTTGCCCGTAGGAATCCACCACGCGATAATGTACGATATCTATCTGCCCAGCGACCCGACGACCTCATGCATGCCGCCACAGATAAATCGATTGCTCGCAAACCAGTGCGCACTGATCACGAGATGACTCCAAGTTCACAGACAACAACAGATGAAATGCCTACGGACGGACATACAAAGACAAGGATTACGCACAATCCATTCTCGTCTCCACAAGACAACGGAACTTTTAAATCCCAGCAGATCCGTGACACTGATTTAAGCCATGATACCGATACGTCGGTCGATTATGCTAGCACGCAAGATCCTTCCGAGACCATGATATCTGATCTTCCAATTCCAAAGCAACGAACAGGCGTACTGACGACGGTCGGCAATCCCAATCATGCAGAGAGTACTCCGCCCCGTCTTCAGACGGACGTTCCAAATATACATTCTGCAACGACAACAATACAAAGATCCTCGCCTAGCACTAGGAATGGCCCTGGCACACTTGGGCCTCGGAACAGCAGCCCTCGTTGGGACGATCCGAGGACACCGTCAGATTCTCTGACTGCCAGGGATGAGAGAAGATCATCCTACTTAGGTGGCGTAAGGCCCGGTGGCTCAAATTCTCGTGCGCATTCTGACTCACCCAATCCTGGAGATCGAGCTGTGCCGTGGCAGCCAGGTAGCACAGCAGTTGGATCCGGCCGAAAGAGTCCTGGGCCGCGTATCAGCCCCGAAGAATTCGTTCAACAGCGAGTTGCTGCGAACCGGGTCAATACACCGGTGTACGGGAATCAGAAAAATCGGTCATCGGGCCATCTACCCCTGGAGCGTCCCGTTTCGGCGGACTGGTCAAGAAGAAAGGAAGTTGGCTCCCGATCTTCGTCAAGCGACGCGTCTGCCATGCTTGCGCAGCGACAGGACTACAGCAGTCACTTACCAGCGAGGGAGCCGGAGCATGTCGCCAGGACGCCCAATCCGCCTCTAGTCAATGTGAATGTCAGGAGGCAACCAAGTCCTCAAGGTTCTGGACTCGTTGGCGCGATCGAAGCACGAGAGCAAGAGAAGAGGCAAGCCCGTCAAGGAATTTCGGGACCGTTGGTTCAGCCTGCAATTGCGCAAAGACAACAACAAGCCCAGAATCAGTACCAAGCCTACCTGCAAAATCTGGCCTATCAACAAGCTCACCAACAGCAAGCACAAGCACTGTCACCCCAAGCGCACGCATATCAGGCGCAGGTAGCTGCCGGCGTTTTCGGACAGCCACAAGCACAGTCGAGAAGTACGCCAAGTAGTCCTGGAGGCTGGGCGATGCCGCCAGGCCCTCAGCAGTTTCCGAATCAGCAGACACAAACCTACTGGGGCGGCATCCAGCCGCAAGCGCAAGCGCAAGCAGGAGGGCAGCAGCGCAGGCCTGAATGGCAGGCGCAGCTGAGGAAGCCAGCACCTGGGCAGAAGTGAGATGGGTGTTAATTGCAGCATTTGCAGCATTTCCTGGGCGTTTGCATCCACAAGGCGTTGTTTGGTACGGAGGACAGCGAGCACGATAGATGACTGCGCTCTCTCGCGTCCTCTGCACCCAGAGCGCTCTAGATAGAAGGCAGCCATTTGCTTTAATAAACGCGGCCTCCAACACGCTCGATTCAAGCGGGATCAAAAGCATGCCCGCTGCGTAGCACGAAGATGGGGGACGACGCGTGACACTCCGCAATCGGGAAGTTTCCTGATCAGGGCTGACTGGGATCGATGACGTTTGCCGGGCCAGGAAGCAGAGAAAGGTGGATCTGCTGCGCTTGTCCGCAGCTCTCTATCCTCGCGCTCATCAAGCACTCCGACAGATTGGACGCTGGCTGGAGATCGCAATCATGGATGGGGCATCATCTTCCGCAACTCTGGATGTGCCGAAGCCGTCCATTGGCATCTTGTCCATTGGCGAAATGGGGCTCGGGATTGCCCAACTGCTCCGCTCTCACGGTTTTCCAGTGATGACTGTTGCCTCCGGTCGCAGGCATGCTCTCCCTCACTCCCAATCCGCCGGCCTTTACTGACATCGCCAACAGCTCGTCGACTACCTCGAGAATCAAGTCGGCAAAGATCAGCCTTCTGGCCAACGACGCCGAACTCGTCGCACAAGCAGACATCATCCTCAGCATCGTTCCGCCTCGAGATGCCTTTGCCACCGCCCGGCGCATTGCGAACGCTTGTCATGTTCCAGCAGGTGTGACAGCGCGGAATGCGCGTCGAGGAACCACAGCAGCGCCTTTGTGTCTTACCTTTGTAGACCTAAACGCCATCTCACCCAACAGCGTGAAAGTGATTGCCAGTCGCCTTGCCACCAGATCGTCAGAAGAGACAAGACCGAAGCCTCTGCGTCGACGTTCCTCGATCTTAAGCCGCTTTTCCTCCTCCCCTTCCCAAGATCCGCCACCGGATCCAATCCCAATAACCTTCATAGATGGCGCCATCATCGGACCCCCTCCCACTCAACACCGCGACACAAAAGAATGGACCCTCCCGTCTCTCGTCCTCTCCGGCCCCTCGCTCCCCACATCCCTCTCCCCCGAACTCCCCCAGATCCTCAACGTCACCCACATATCCGATCGCATAGGCTCCGCCAGCACATTAAAATCCTGCTTCGCCTCCCTGACCAAGGGCCTCACCGCCCTCTCCATCCTCTCCTTCACAACCGCCCAATCCGCCTCCCTCCTCCCCCACCTAACCTCCCACCTCGAGAAGTACTCTCCGGCAACGCTGTCCCTCATCTCCAAATCCCTACCCGCCATGCCTCCAAAGGCGCACCGCTGGATCGACGAAATGCGCCAGATAGGCGACACATTCGCTGAGGTGGGCGGGATGGCGGAGGGGAGGGAGGTCTTTGAGGGGTTTGCGGGGTTGTATCAGTTGGTGAGTGAGGAGACGGAGCTGGGGAGGGAGAGGAAGAGGGCGCGGAGTGTGGAGGAGGTGGCGGGTGGGGTGGGACAGGGGGTCAGGAAGAGGAGGAAGCAGGGCGAGGATGGGGACGACTTGGGTCTGACGTGGAGAGGGTCGTGGAGTTGATGAAGGAGTTTGTCTGCATTTCGAGACCATATTCACATTCATTATGTTCTTGTCCTCGATCCTCCCCCGGGTTTCCAACTAGTTCAGGATCCCCCCTACTCAACGGCCATCTCTCGGAGTCTGGCAGTGATGACTAGCAAGCGCAAGCCTTGTGAGGAATCGTCGATAATCACCTTCCGCCAAATGTGGGTAAGCGAGGCCCGCCGCCGCCGCCACCAATGTGCCACGTATTGGTTCCAATGCATGACATGAATAGGTAGTGATGGCTTCCTCCACAAACAGCTGCACCACTGGAGAGTCACCTGTGCGGGCGTGGTCACCTTGATACCATTACCCAACTCGATGGAGTTCTGCATGGGAAAACTAGTTTCAATGTGCACACCATCCAATGTTTGGGATGGTTAGTTCGGCAGTGATTGATTCCCCTTGCCTGTTCTCCGTGTATCTCGAGAACTTTTCTCCTCTTCCCTTCCCTTCCCTTCCCTTCCCTTCCCTTTTTCATGCTTCCTCTTATCTCAGATTCGCACATCAAATGTTGAACATCTAGAGAACGCAACGTGTACGCAGTGCAGGTATCGGAAACGCAGATGTGGGAAGAATACGCCGATGCGCGCACGACTTCTGGATACATCACCGGTGAAGTTTGCGTTCTGACTAGTTACCTACTTTCTATGGGCGGCATTCTTATCTTAATGAATGTACGCTACGGGAGGAAAACTTGGCTCATCTGGGTGAGGGAGCTGCCTCTGCCTTTTTGACTGGACAAGCGAGGGAGATAACCCAGTTGGCTTATTTGATATCTTTCCAGACCCGCCGCTTCCCATATCTCTCAGACTCAAATCTCAAGTGATGTACTAACCAGTATCGGGACCTGCTCACGGATCCTGGATCTTGACCACCACCTTGTCCGAACCCCCTGCCCCTTTCTGCTGATAGCGGAACGCCTCAATCACATCCTCAAACCCCCCCTCCCCCACCACATCATACGGATTCGGGACCACAAGCTCCTTCTCCACCAGCCCCACAATCAGCGGTACGAATTTCTCGATGTCGGCGTTCAGACCGGTGGTTTTGCCTTCGTCGCGGCCGATGGGTCCGAGCTCGACTAGGTAGGTCGAGCCGCCATGGAAGGAGGTGATGTTTCTCCTGTGGGTTGGGTGAGTTAGTA
>JAABUK010002033.1_pt1 | contig 37121 bp, 37 predicted proteins | sample 5559141 | NCBI WGS metagenome assembly JAABUK01 (sample SAMN10711869, study PRJNA513367) | rock metagenome | isolation source: Antarctica rocks | place: Antarctica: Victoria Land, Pudding Butte nord | collected 2016-01-03
AAGAGGAGGTGGATTAGGGGGGGAGAAGACGGAGGCACGCAAAAGAAGTGGGTTGGTGGTTCATGGCACGAAGGATATGCTTGTCCCTGCCAGTCTATTTGACACCACCAAGAAGGCACTGAGCCGCTTCGTCGCTCCCTGTTCATATCGAGACCCACGTCTATCTATCAGGATATGGGACACTCCACCTGCGCCCCCGAGCTGCGCCATCTCCTGAAGTGGTTGGGAGAAATTGATTCCTGGCCTGAGTCATCCCTCCCACTATATATAGCTCATCACCAACATCACGAAGTCGCGGAGCGATGAGGCGAGGTGCAACATAGTCGGTCATAGTTGGCCACGTCGGCAGACTTGGCAGGGTCGTCAAAGGCGTCAGCGACATCAGCAAAGCCGGCGAGGGTGGCGAAGTCGGCCGTCCCCGCCAGGTTGGCAAGGTGGGAAAAGTCGGCAGCGGTGGCGAAGTCGTGCGTATCGGCAAGGTGAGGTGTACCGGCAACGAATGGATCATCAAGGGGAGGTTGTGCATAGGTGCACATCCGGCCTCTCTGAAGTTCGGCCTCTACCTTCACTGTCTCCGCAAACTGGCCACCGTTTCTTCGCGTCGCATTCTTTGCACACCCGCTCCAAGCTACGCCCACAACCGAGATGGAAATCAGATGGGTGTGAGAAGAAATCGGTAAACTCGTCTCCCTCTTTGGTGGTGAGGCATGCAAAGCAGGCGAACTTGAGGGTTTGAATGTGGTATTTGACTTCTAATTGGTGGAGATCCGTTTGGTACAGGATCTTCTTCATCTGCTTTTCGGTAGGTGCGATCACGAATATGGGCTTGAGTGCGTCTTGGTATTTGGACAGTTCGGGGTAGAGGAGGTATGAAGCGATCTGGTGGTGGATCTCTGCCGGGAGATCAAGCAAGGAACGCATCGTGGTTGACGATGGCTTAAGGCCGCGTCAGTCTGGATCTCTGCGCTGGGAAAGTCAGGTCAAAGTTGTCCACTCACCGAGGCAATTTGCAGCTATCAGCGTGGAGGTGTCCAGGTGGGACTGATCTGCTAAAGCTTGCCGTGTCGAGGCCGTGAATGATGATGATGGGGCTATCGCTGCCGGTGGCAGGTTGGATGGCATGGGGACCACGCAATAATCTGTGATGGATGTCAGAGTTTGAGTGCTTGAAGGCGCGGAGCCTGTAGATATTGCCATACTTAACAAAGCCGTGCGGTGACCTTTCGGGAGTCGTTAGTGTGCACGTCCACTTCACGGCGTCTGCGTGTTCACAGTAACGCACGTTACCGTTCTATGGAGAAGAGATTGCCAGGCGAAGGTGCGTTGGAAGCAGCAGAGGCGCAGGAATGCGCTTTTATACCATCAGCGAGCTGGCGAAGTCTTCGCAGTGGGTGGCGGAGTCATCGCGAAACATAACGCGGGCAGTAGAACTTGTGCTTCACCATCACCGGATGTGTTCCTACAGCACCACATCAATACATCCATCATCCAACCTGTGGCAGCTCGTGCGTGGAAGCGTGCTAACTCAGTTGGAGTCGAATTCCTCCGCGAGGCGAGGCCGATTCGTCGTTCTGTCGCGCTGGCCAATTCGAACATAAGTACGAAGTTCCACCCATTTCAATCGCATGGATGAGCAAAGAAGCAATAACCTACTGTTAAATTTGAAAATGAAAGAATCAGTCATGGCTAAGGGAGGAGAGAACTTGAGGAGAAAACTTGACGTAGGAATAGGAACCAGTAAGCTGTAGAGAGCTCAGTGACACGTTTTCGATACTGAGTGTTGAGGAACGCTCGCAAAAGTAAGTCTGTGGTCATCTGAATCTTATTGCAGATACTAGTCGACTTCCTCGTCAGCCTCAATGCTTGGTTGAAATTATGGCGATCATTCTGTAAGAATGTTAGGGGGCACTCGATGCATGACAGGGGATGTGTTTGCCTATCCTCGAGGGCATTAGTATCTGTATAGGTTAGATAGCTGCAGAGTTTCATGCACTTGCAGCCAGAAGGTTTGGAAAGCGTTGTTCTCATTGCGAACAGAAGTAGATGGTTGTGCGAACACAGAACTGCATTGCTCGCAAGTGACGCCACGAGAAGATCAATTGCGGACAGGGTTAGAATTGAGCCACGCACTGTCCAGCATTCATAGCCGGGTCGTGGGTCCCTTTGCCTGTCTTGGAGTGTATTCATTTTGGTTTCAATCATCATCATCACTCTCGTGATCATTGTCAAGCTTCATTTCCCACTCGGCCACCTCTTTATCCAGGAGCGTTTCGAAGGCCTTCCCATCATTCCCATCACAGTCTTTACAGCGACGCTCTAAAGCCCCGACACAGCCTATACCATGTTCTGAGATATCATCGATGAAGGGCATTTGCCCACTTGGAACGACTCTCAAGCAGCCATAGCACGGCATCCGGCAACGCACGCTCAGGAAAAAATCCCCAACACTTGGATGCTCGAATTGAAGCATAGACTTCTAAAGGCGGTGCCTGGTGCAAAAGCTCTTTAGGTACGACTTTGTACCCGTCAGACGGAGGACAGAGAGCAAATCAAGGAAATCGAAAACGTGTAGCAGCAGCTCAGTGGGCAATTCGAGAAAGTCTGAAGCCAATGTTCCGTTTCCTCGAATGCCCGCGTAATATTTCCTCGAGGATAGCCCAGCGCATTGGCGACATCGGCGTTCGTGGGCATTCTGGTAGCTTGATTCAAAGCTGTCCCTCACCTGGTCTGTGCCAATCTTTTCCATATATCGTCCCTGCCGAAGAGCTTCCGAGAGTGGATAATGGAGATATTCGTCAAAGTCACGTTCTTGCGCACAACCATAACATACTAGTGTGCCACGTCTTTCAAAATAAGAGAATGAAACCGGTTCAAGCCTTAATGATGCCTCCCGTTCTCTGTTGCTTGGTTGCACATCGCAGCAGTTCCTGGAGACGATGATTGATTTGACAAGCGAGAAGATGTTAAAGAATCGTAGGAAACGAAGGCGTATTGTAATGTAGTAATGTTTGGCAAACGGAATGATATCTCGGCACTGCAGGAACATTGGTCTCAGTGACCTGAGCAAGGATTTGGATCACTGAAGATCACTGAAGACTGTTTACATCGTGTTTGCAGATCCAAAGGCTGCTGCTGAGCCTGCTTCGTGCTCGAATTAGAGAAAGGATAAAGTTGATACGCAAACCTTGGCTCATGTTGACCAAAACGAAAGTTGAGATGAGTCCTTGGTAGGTCTATGAGCTCGGCAGGAGTTGGCATCAGTGACCGATACTTCGAGCGTTTCAACGTGAGCATACAGTTTGAACCGAGGCTTAGGCTCTACACTTCGCGAGTTAAGAGAGTTGGGAAAGCTTGAGAGCGCAGGACGGATATGGGATATAGGATATAGTGGTGGTGGAGAGTGAGAAAAACAAGGCCAGAACGGCAAAAACGTCGCCAGGCAGCAGCTATCGCCTCAAATCAAGTGCTCATTGGCTATCGAGCTTGCTTGTGCTAGAATGCCTATCCATATGAATGACCCGTTTCATCATAAGGAGAATACCTGCTTCTTGAGTAGGCGTGTCCAGTCGAGTGAATGCTGGCGGTGGAAGCCCAATATACCTCTTCCGTCGAAATGAACCTCTCCCCCGAGGACCCCATCGCCGATCCCACCTGATGGAGTTCGGCGGACCTCCCAGTAGAGGGCGTGAGTCTTCATCGAAAGCCAACCTGGAATGATTGTGGAAGCAGGCAGACAAGGGCCGAAGAGAGTGGTAGGCGGCTTATGTAAGAGGAGTTGCCCTGACGAACTGGAAAGTCTTGGCGTAAACAATCGCGGTGCCACTGCTTCGAGCTTCCCCTCGTCTGCCCACGCAGACTTCCCTTTCACCTCGATATAATCTGATCATGCTACATTGCAAGCCTTGAGAGACTGTTATCGAGCATCACCATATCATATTCAAACATCAGCATTCCCACAGACAATTACATCCCGACCAGACATGCCTCGCGTCACCCGCGCTCAATTGCGCGTTCAGGAGGCCGAAGGCGGACCTCAAATCATCCACAAGGACGTCGAAGTATCACCTACAACAGTCACAGATGACTATGATCCTTTTTCCACCGAAGTATCCACTCGACCTCCCCTTGGCGAGATTGACAACACCAATACGCCTCTCCCCGAGCCAGAGCGGACAGAACCACTCGCACCCACTAAGCAGACGAAAGGAGTGAAAAAGAGTAAAGGCAGCGAAAAGGAAAGTCTCCATCTAGTCCTCGAGAACAACGAAAACTTAGTGCCAAATACCGAACAAGAAATCCTCGAAGACGAAAACCAAAGTGACGCCAGCTCAGCAGCTGAAATGGCTGCTCAGGCATTGATGAAAGACAGCCCAGAACCCAAGATGTTCAAGACACCCGTCGATACCGTGAGAACTAGAACATCATTAAGTACGGCGGCAAGAGCGGCGACCAGATCCTTGAGCAGGAGTCCAGAGAAGAAGTTGATCGCGTTGCATGGGTCAGCAGTAAAGACGCCCAGGTTTGATCCGGCTGTGCATGCTGAGACGCCATCGGCAGGCCAAGCTGCAAAGCAGACGGGTGAGGATTCGTTTGTGGGATCCATCAAGTCGAGGACACCGGCACGAATGATGACATTGGACGGCCTTGCAGGCGACGGATCCGATTCGTTCGTGGAGGATATTACTAGCAGATCACCATCCAAGTATGTCGCCCGTATTGAGGATTCGGTGGAAGCCTTGGACGCTCTCGAAGAAGCAATCGAGCAGGTAGCCGAAGAATTGCCCAAAGCCATGGCTGAGGGCTTGGAGTCACCGGTAAATACGAGGACACCACGAGCAACAACTGCAAAGCCAAGTCAGGAGCAATCAGTCTCTCACTCTGCAGTATCAGCCAGGCAGGCTCCAAAGAACTCATCCTCTGCTACAAGGTCAACATCAACGACTACAACTTCGGCAACCACCAAAGCAGTACCACCCAAGTCCGCTCCTCGAGTCTCATCCGCCCGACCCCAACCCCGACCCTCGACTCTTACTAGTGCAAAACCACGCTCATCGACCCAGCTTACCTCCTCCGCCGTCACGGCCAAGCGTACACAACCAGCACCAACCACAACCAGATCCAACAAGCGGATAAGCAGCACAAATCTCTCAACCTCGAAGCCAGGCTTCGTCCCCACCAAATCTGCCAAAGCACCCACAAAATCCAACTTCAGCCTTCCTGGGGACGCTATCTCAGCGAAACTGAAAGCACGGCGAGAGGAGCAGCGGCTAAAGAAGGAAGAAGCTGAAGCCAACGCAACAAGGAAGAGAACAGAGTTCAAAGCGAGACCTGTGCCTAAGGTTCTAGCTGCTGCTGCCGCCGGGAAAGGGAGGATTAGCTCTGTGCTTCCGAGGGAGACGGCGGCGAGTCGGGCGAGGATGAGCTTGATGGCCCTTAGGAAGGAGGAAGAGGGGAAGGAAAATGCTGGCCGTACTGCGAAGAAGGGTGTTGCTGCGTCAAGGTTGGGGACCGTGAGACTGGGATCGGATGCGAGGAAATCTGGTCTGCCATCGACCGCTCAAGTAGGCTTGTCGGTTTCGAAGACGAGGTCCAGTCCTCCCACTGCTACTGCGGCGGCTGCGACTGAAGCGAAGAAGAAGACCGTACCTGCAAACACTTCTGCTGCGAGGAAAAATACCACAACATATCCAGCTCCATCGAAGGTCAGGCAGTCGAGCACTCAGACCACAACAGCGTCTGGGGTGAGATCTGGCTCTGATGGGTCCTCGGACACGAATGCCGCAGCCGGAACATCCAAAGGCAAAGAAGTCTTCGGTCGCGGGAAAATAGCGGAGCAAAATTTAGTGAAGCAGAAGTGGGAGAAGAAGGAAGCGGCTAAGAAGGCTAGGGCTGAAGCGGCGGAGAGGGGAAGGTTGGCGAGTAGGGAGTGGGCGGAGAAACAGAAGAAGAGAAAGACTATGGTGATGACAGCGGCTGAGGAAGTGAAAGTGGGAAAATCAATGGTAGGTGAGGTTGGGACTGCTGACATAGGGGTAACTGGTTGCGGGTATGCGTTGCCAGGGGATGTTCAAATTGTGGTATGAAGGCCAGAAAGTGTTGAGACAGTGAAAGCCGCAATAAGGTCAAGCGACATGTGGACTTGAAGCAACAGGAAGCCAGGAGGTTTTCTCAATATGATGGAGTAAATCGGTCGATCGATCATTCCAACATGGAAGCAGCGTTGGCGTGTGCAACAGGAAACGGCACGGGAGCCCCGTTCAGGCTGTAGGGATCATCAGTGGTGCTCTCAGAGACATCGGATAACTCTTCCTGCCATTTTCTATCTGCCAGCGTGTGAAATCTGCCGTGTGACAGGCTGTTGGCTGGTGGCCGAGCAGTATAGATCCATACATAGGGGGTTATCCAGCGACGTTGTCTGCTAGGTTCATGAGTTCCCCCTGATAGGGTACTGGAATACAAGCCAAGTACAGTCACGTCTTGGGAGGACCTCTTCGTTATATCACACACGGTCGAGTCGGTAACATACATATCCATATCCAGGCCGATTCATAGAGGATGTCGAGAATGGCTCTTACTAGAGATCGCCATGGCGACGGCCTTAGAAGCGGACTCATGACAACATCAGAGACCCTTCATCTTGGCTCTCTGGCGAGGAGCATGACAAGCACATCAAGGGCATCCGGGGGATTCGCCAGACACGTATTTCGCTGTGCTGGTCTTCGAACTTTCTCTCCTTCGCCCCTCATCGAAGACCGTTGGGGTAGATTGTGGGACGTCGAGGCAACTGAGGTTAAGTATTGTCGAAGTAGGACGAGATGCGGAGTTGGGTGAAATGCCTCAGTAACACAAACGGGCAGTGCATGCATGGGACAGAACCTTTTGGTTTCTGATGCAGCAATCTTCCGATTGGGTACGAGTTGTGCATCTGCAGAAAGCGATCGGAGAGCGGCGATACGGTCCCTTCCGTGGAGGGTGGAGTTCGTCAGGACTGACAAAAGTCTCCTTGCGGGCCTGCTATCAAGAAGCAAGGGATAAAGATCAGGCTGACTACGGATTTCTCGAAAACGTGAGGTAGCTGATGGAAGTTGGCAGCACGGTACCGATGTATAGATCCGAAAGCGGCATGCTCAACAAGATGCGTAGTCAACTCTCCAGGCAATGCACAGCAACATATTACTGCGCGAGAGACTCCACATACCTGCATCAGGTCGATTAAAAGACGAGTCACGCCGGTCCACTCCGAAAATGCATCAAACGCTGCCTGCGGATACAGATGGCGTCCGCCACTTACCTGCTGAAAAGATCGTCGTCAGCAAAAGCCCGATGATCCACAGGATCGGTCAAGACTGCATGTCACAATCTAAAGAACTTGGGAGGAGCAGCGATGCTAGTGGACCCCCACCTCAGAGCCTGCCATAGAGCATTGAGATCGGCCGATGCGATTAAATCCCAGTTGACCTTATCAGTGGAGAACTGAAGAGAGCGAGAGCAAGTGGGGGGGGAGCGATTCACAGCCCTCAAATGCCCGTACAGGTCAGGATATGTACCCAATGAGGATGGTCTCACTTGTCTGACACACCCTTCCGAACCTCTTTTTGGCGAGGAGATGGTCAAACTCTTATCAAGGTGGTCATAGCTTGGATGTATTGGAGTGTCCATCACCCGTGACTAGCCCAAGTAAATCTAAGGAGCTTGTTGGGACAGTCAAGTACAAGAATTGGTGCATTTGGGCTTGCCTGTATGCCGGCAGGTGAACTGACGGTGCAAGCCACTTTGCATTCGAGTGTGGCGCATTCTTCAACCGCGAAACAGTGATTGGAGTTCTCCAGACATTCCAGACCAAAAAATCATGACCCTGCGATGGCTGGGACAACAGCTCCTCGAAGCGTATGATCACAGATGATCCATGATCTCACACTGGTAAGAAGAACGAGCTGTGAGGTTTTCTGACTCACGCCAGAGGCAAACTGTCCGAGAATGGACATCCAGAAGAGCGTGGTGAAATCTGGTGATAGTTAGACGAGCCAAACCCAAGCCCGCCAGATCAGGTCCCGCTCGTCAGCCGACCCACTTGAGAGATTCAGCATCAGTGCATATCTTGTCAAGGGTTCAGAGAGATGTCTCGACTTGGGGGACCTTTGACTGCGTTGCGCTGACGACGTCGACAATCGACTCGAGATGTTTTGGCAGTCCAGAGGCGGAGGGAAGACCAGCCGAGGGCGAGTTCTCATGACTGTGCTGGGCCATTGCCCGGGAAGAGGAAGGCCTGGTGCTCCATCAACGAGGTACAGCCGCTGTCAGTCCTGCATGCCTTGCACAATCTTGATTCGAATTCGTCTGGGGAGAAAGTACAGGGTGAGTTACACAGCTGAGTTGGAGCTTGCTTTAGTAAGCTAGTCGCCGCCTGCCAGCTCTGAGCCTAAGAGCTGATGGGGAAAGGCTGGAGCACGGTCAATGATCACCGGCTCTGGGCCCATGCGATTCGCCCGAGCACTGCAGTCTTTCGATTCTCGAGTGAGTGGAAGTGGCATCCTTGCCTACTGCTACTCACCACTTAGTCCTCGTACGCGTACTGGTAGACTGTAGTTGGACTGGGGTTTGGTCACCACCACGGGACTTTCCATGCCGCATTCCTCCCGAATGGTGCGCCCCATAAGGCAAGAATATGGCTCATTCTGGGGAACCTGATGCACCGCATGACTACAGTGGAGACAAAGCGAACTCGTGTTGCTGAAGATGTGTGTCGAGAGACTGTTGCTGAGAAACAGCTTTCACTAATCGATGGTCGGATCGTGAAGCGAGTTTCGTTAGTCTGGAGAGAGTGTGCCTGTAAGCCTACACACCCCACGAGGCCGTGCCAGTAATTTGTACGAGATGGACATCCTTGAAAAGATCATGCAGCTCTGGTCGTGAAGGGTTTAGCGCTCATGCTGACCTGCTGTGTGATCTTGGGAAGCGTGGTGGTGCCCATCCGTTCAATTGGACTCTTTGTTTCTCCTAGTACAGGTTCAGTGCCGCTGCTGCCCCACCCATCCATGAGTCCAGGACCAACTCATCCTTGACCTTCTACCCAGAGCCTTGAAGGGCTTTGGTCTGACCCTGTTGCGATTCCGTTCCTGGTCGTTTTGGAAACTGCAGCTTGTTCAACAGCCAATTCAGCGAAAGGTATCTGAGTGATCCAATCACACAGCCCAGGGGTTCTGCAAAGGCTGTTTGATCGAATCGTGAGAAGGATTCGGCAGCATGGCCGCTGTGGGGTGAGAGCGTCGAATGTGCGCGCGCTGCTGCACACCCTCTTTGCACCGTATCCTCGATAAATTGCTGCTGCCGTTCATCAATCCCAGGCTGCCCTTGATGACAGCCTACTGGATGCTATTCGTTAGTCTTGCACCACTGGGCGTCTTCGTCATCTCAGTCCATTCCTATTTGCCTCCACTTTTTCTGCCACATTGGCACATTCCACCGATGGTTCGGGTCATGCATCGAACTGGGAGAGGCGAAGGAAAGGAAGGGCAAATTGGGCAGCTAGCAAGGCAACCTGCGGGCTTCCACCCACTGCTTTAGCGAACCGCGAACATGCTGAGCAGAGTGCGAAAGAAACTTTGGTGGTGAGAAAGTAGTCCACATTCAGCCAAGCGCCATTTCTCCACGGGCATCCATCGATGATCGCTGATCGCTGATCGCTGATCGCTGATCAGCTTGCTGTCTATCACGCCCATTCTTCCTCTCTCTACTCCGTATTCACTTTCCTTTTATATCCGTCCTTCTGCCCTTCTTTTCCCTCCTCTGATGGAGCAACCTTTCGTGGATGTTGATCGAAGCTTCATCACCGCTCTCCCATTGCCAGTCCCCTGTCGAACATGACATTGGCCAGACCGACACCTACTTCTGGCCTTTGAGTCACACCTTCACCTGCTTGTGTCTTCGAGTGCTGTCACTCCATTTCGAGTCCTGCCTATTTTCAATTCTCTTTGGGCCCGGCCCTTTTGTCCTACAAGATCGTCACGTCCCACGAACATCAGCCTCCTACTTGACCTGTGCCGCATTGTTGTCTTCTCCCGAACATTTTCCAATCATCTCCACCTCCACGGCAATGGACTGCTTTGGCGACTTCTGTCTGGCTTGCGACAAGCAAACCAACGGGACACCTTTCTGCTCGCAAGCTTGTCGACTGGCCGAGTTGGATCACTCTCTGTCGTCTTCGGAGCCTGCGTCACCCATATATACACGACAGGGATCCTCACTACGAAGTCCCGGTCCTGTCACAACAGGGTTTCAGCTGCCGCCTGCCATTGATTTCTCGTCATATCGGCGTGACAGGACGCCTCAACCGTCGACATCCCAGGCGAGTCCCTCAATGGTTGTCTCTCACTCCGTTCCCGAGGCTTCGACCACTACTCTGCCCCGCTCCTCCAACCTCACACCATCCTCATCCCAAACATCACTCTCCTCTCTACGCACCAATCAATCGTCTGCTGGTGGCATCTCAGAGCAGGCCTGGAATGAATTGAGGAACTACGCAAGTGGATTCGATCAAGTCCGAGCACTAAAGAGACGGATGTCGACTCTATGATACCTCTCATCACTCGACATCTTGGCACAAACTACATATGAGCCCGATATTCGGTCCTCCTACAGCGGTTATACCAGGGAAATTCGTCCTCCACTGAACACTGTCCGCCGCCACAACATCCATGTCACATCTTACATCATCATGCTCATGTATCAAAAGTTTTCTCGTTTTTCCCCATTGCATTGGAGGCAGCAACATATCAAAATCTCGAAGCGTTGGCAAAGCATCTTGTAAGCGGTTTTGGGGTCGAGGCAACATCGTGTTCATCTATCATCATTTCCTCTCACTTGAGGTTTGCCAAGATCTCTGTTACAGTCAGGAAGATATATCTCAAAAACAGGCGTATGGAGACGGTCAATCTCATCGTGCAAATGGCAAAGGAGCTCAGCTGTGTTTGATGTTCTCTGCATATGGACTCCGGCTTTGGAGCAAGAGTATACCAAGGGTTGGTCTACATGGTTGACGCGATTACTATGTCAGGCTAGGGGGTTTCCAACAGTGCCTGGCGCTTAGAATCAAGGTAGAAGATCAATCAGAAGAGAGCGTTCCGCAGCTCAAAGACTTCGAGCTTGTTCTCTCACTACTTGCTTTGTAATTGAGAACTTGTACATGTTGGCCCCTGGATAACGATTGATGATAGGTAGGATTTAAGTAGCTCCTTTCCATCCAGAGTCTAGCATCTCGTGGGTCAACGCCATCCTTTCGGCGAGCATCTAGAACAGCAACAATGATCCGTTCGCTCACCCAGCAACAGAGGTGAGAACATCTCGCTCCTCGTCGCCAATGAAAATCATTATTGCTGTGGTACAAATACACTTTACCCCCCGAGTGGTGCCCCCGAATGGTGCCCCCGAATGGTGCCCCCGAATGGTGGACTGATCTGGCTCCCGGCCTCGCGGAATGCTTGCAAGCGGGATCTTGAATGTGTCTCTTTTGACTTTCCAGCTACTCCGCAGACGGATTCACGATGCAGTGCTAGATGAAGCGCCCGCAGACGGATTCACTGCGCCCGAGAGAGTCTTGCCGTCCTGCCCGGGGGGCGACTACAAGATCATCATGCCCCGGACAGACTTTACCATACTCGTCATTGACTTCTGTGACTGGTCGCTTTAGCTCTGAAGCAAATGGACACACTAAATGCCACCGGTGACGGAGACAAGTGGTCCCTGAGATGCAACTGCAAGGTGACCTAAAGCAAGTACAGACCGCTCAGGATGCCTTGAACGTCTGGCCCTTCACGCCTGGATCCTGATTCCTGCTTCCTGATCCGGATTCCTGATTCCTGATCCTGATTCCTAATTCTTGAACGGCAGGTGGGTAATCTTCGGCACATAACTTATCTTCTCTACCCGCTCCTTGCGCCGCCACAGAAGCGATGCGCAGGCTCGTTCACTGGTCTACTCGCGTCGTGCGGCCCCATCATCCATGCTTCATCTCGGGTACTACGGCGTACTTCGCTTGTTCTCTGTCGAGGCGCTCTGAGAGACCGAAAAGAGGCTGGGTTCTGCTTATCTGACTGGTTATCCAGCTGGTTGGCTCACTATCAAGTATCCAGCATGGACGTTGCAGCATTCCCATCACTCCCTGGAAGCGACCTGACCATACAAGAAGCCATGAAGCTCTCTCTCATCGCTGGATCGAAGATAAAACAAAGCGGACTTCGCCTGCAGGAGGGATAGCCATCATTCCGCGAGTTTCGATAACAGCCCACAATTTCCGAAACCCTACAGCCCTTACCCTCTCCGACCCAGCTTCGGAGCTGCGTTCGGGCCCCATGTCCACATTAGCCGAGCGCAGACGATGCTACCAGTAACTAGTCGGTCCATGCCTTGGCCCGGACTGGACGGTCTCTGCTTCGTCCACGTCTCGTACCGCGTCTTCACCCACGCTAACAACCAATGATTTGGCCACGGACGTCTGGAGTATGCCTCATTCTCATTCGGGTTCGAGACCGACGAGGGGAAACCTGGTCATCGACTCCGTAATTTGGTTACAATGCAGGCTCGGGCAGAAGCGCTCCGACCGATCTGCACGAAGCCAGCTTGAACTTTCTCCACATAGTTATGTTTCGAAACGAAAGCTCCGGAAACGAAGTGGGTTCCCAAACCGGGGCAGATGCTTTTCAAGTTGGGTGTCGAGCAATCTAGATCATCTAAGTACCCTTCGCAGGCGCAACTGGGCTTGGAGCTTTGACCCGGCCAATCTCAGCAGTGACACGACATGGCCCATCTGCTTCCACTACTTCTCCGTTTCATCGTGCACGCTCGCACCACAGTTCGCATTCAATGCATACCAAGTTCGCCAGCCGTTGATTGTGACACCTAGCAGCTTAGTCCAAGCGCTTGGTTCTGCCGCTTCAGGGCCAATCAGGGCAAGAGCTTGACTCACGTCGTTAGGTCAGCAATTTGTGGCTTTCGAACAAATCCTACATGCTCCTACTTTGCAATGCTTAGTGCTCAAGCAGCATTATCCAAAGGCCAACATCACAGTGAACACTCTCCAGACATTCCCACACAGGTGTCAGCTGAGCAAGATGGCCAGTGCTGATCCTTGAACTACCTCTGGCTACAGTTTATCTTGGTCTCTGATCCTTTTATCCTACCATACCTAAAGTGGAGAAGGCCAAACGCTTCAGGACGTTTCTCCCCCTCTTTCTGCCCTTGCCAGTCTAATGCAGAGCTCTATCACACCAATTTCCTAGATTTGCGACTTCTTTGCTATGTTTTTCTCACCTCAGCCGACTTCTTTCCACCGAGGCCCTCCACCTGCCCATAAAATGGCCAATACTTTGACTAGCAAAACCGTTATCCGCCACTCGCCTGGCACTGATCATCTCAACCCAGAGATGGTGACCTTGGGATGCTCCATCGTGGACCAGAACCCCACGTGAGCGTTTCATGCAAGGGGAGCCACGAGGACCATGATTGAGGATGCATAGCAAAATCCTCCTAAGGTTCTCCACACTCAACTGAACCATGCATGTTGGTGATTTCCATACATGAACATTGCCAGGCCTAGTATTATGACACAAAGAACGCCAGATGAAGTGGCAAAGATTGGGATGACTGGGTCAATTCTCTGTGCTCGTGACCTCTGGAGCGTTCGGGCGAGGGCAAGCATCCATTCTTTGACAAGCGGTAAGTTGGTTAGCAGTAAGTTGGTTACTCTGTCTGTCGCGAACCGTCTGATTGGACTTCGTCGACATCTAATTGCATAGCAACTATTGTGCTGACAAGCTTGCGGCTGAGCCTGCAGATCGCAAAGACTGCAGACACACCACAACTCGTTAAGACCAGGCTTGGCTTCTTCTGGGCCAGCTTTGGGATAATACAACGTTCGAAAGGAGGGCAGAAGCTAAATTTCCCTGGCTCGCGTGGCGCTGACGATCTCCTTGATCGTCTTTGAGCTCGTCAATCCTCACCTAACGACAACTTGAAGCCATTTTTGCCGAGCGTCATGCGAACGGCCGAAAATCCTGTTCTGGGAATTGGCCAAAGCCTGGGTGATTCTCTTACTGGAGCATGGAAATGGCGCTTATCCCCATCAATCGTATGCAAGGGCCCAAGGACGTGTTGCCCAGCCTCAACCAGTTGGTACTGGTACGGCTTCTTCACTTCCTGTCTGTTTTGGCTATCACAATCCATTATCTGTCTCTGCTGATCTTGACCGATGCCCCTGCCCGAAAGGCAAGGAATACTATCTCTTTCCCCCATGGTGTTCCAAGAGAAACATCGAACGGATTTATTCGCTGAGCGGCTTGTGCAGCACCTGACGAATATCCAAGGGCACGCATGTCTCCCTTTAATAGAGAGATTTCAAAGCCCGCTTAGCACCGAGTGCATTCTACTTTGGCCGGTTCGTTCCTGGACATCTGGGGCTGTACTGGGGGATCAGATTACCGTCCCGAAATACGGATTACTTGATATCTGTGTGCGCGCAGGATGTCTCTAGGATCATACATTCCTCCCGGAGACAATCGTCGCAAGCGGTGCCATAATCTCGACCTGCTGCTTTTATGTCAAACATTGACGATGTTACAAATCTCAAGCACCTGCTCACTTGATTCGTGATCCTGGTGGATTCACATCATTTGTTTCGTCGGGAAAGCCGGCTAACATGCTTGCACGCTTGAGACTTACAGAAGTCACACACCCATCAAGATTCCGAAGGCCCATTGGGCTTTAGCGGGTAAGGAGAGATCTGAAATGATCGTTCTTCACCTACAAGGTAGGATACCACGAAAATTTTCCAAAGAGGCCTCTTCTCAAGGCAAATCTATCAGGTTCAACTACGATATCTGAAAGCTATGCTCCACCGATGCCTTTGGCGTATGAGCACTGTTCCTTTCACGATGGCTTATCTTGTCTAATCTCAATTGTCGATTAGAGTCCGCGCACAGGTCATTTCATCTTATCTCTTCTTATGTTCGGCTGCGGCCTTGTTCTGATTCATCTTAGAGCCTCGTGCAGTCTTTTTCTATTTGTCTGCTGTTTCCCTGCGATCAGGAGTTTTCTTACAGCTCTTGTTATTGGGTGACTGTTGATAAGATGAATTGAAAGGTTCATCTGAAGCCGAATATGGCCCAAGATGTCAACGCCCATGGCTGTCAACTCAAATCAAGCCCGTTGAGCATTGCCCTACTAGTCGCATCACACCCCCATGAGCTAGCTGGAGATCACTCGGAAGTATCTAACATCTAACTTCCCAACCATTTACCTTAAACCGAGAACGGGTCCCATTCATCAATGGCAGTCACCACCTCCGCCATCCCAGCGCTCCATTAATCAATCAAAGCTCGTCACGTGCATCGGATCCTGCCCTCTCCACCCCAAGCCCTGAAGCATACCCAACTTAACGATTTGGAGAGGTCCAACATCTGCGGACCTACTGCCACACAGCCAACTCGGCATTTTCATTGCGGATTCAATTCAAGCCCGAAGACTGACTCGAGCTCTCGTTTCCCCATATCTCAAGCCCGCCCAGAACCCTGGCCGGGGCGTGGAAGACTGCCACAAATGATATTGCAGTCAAGTCGAAATTTTGGCCACTTATGCGGACGCACATCACACCCCACAGCATGCCCGTCAGAAGGAGATAACGCTCAATCTTTCTCCTTCTCCGTCTGCCTCTGCTTCTCTCTCTCTCCCTCTCTCTCTATCTCTCTCTCTCTCTCTCTTTCGCCCTATTCCGTTCTCTCGAGTTTTGAATCTCGATCTGTATTCCCCTGTTATACTGCTTCCTCTCCAGCGATACAAGATGCCACCGTTCTGCTTCATCCCCATATATATCCGACGCGCCGCTCAGGAACATCCCCATATATATCCGACACGCCGCTCAGGAACATCCCCCGTGCTTGGTGCGCAAAACCCTCCTCTAAGACCCGCCGGGGGGAGGGGGGGGAGAAAAAAGCAAAAACAATCAACAGCAGGTATCCGCTGGTGGTCACCCATCCAACTACTAAACCGGCCGGCGCATGGCTTAAAGTACGGCTGGGCGACCGGGAAGCCCTGTATTCCATGCGCTGTGGTCGATTTGCCAGCAACAGAAGGCGGGTTTGTGGTTTATCAATCAGAGATACGGCTCAGGGACAGGACCCGCTGGCCCTGTTGATCAGATTGTCGATGAGACCAATGCAAAATCCAGCTCCCTTTGAGAATCTTTCTTTTGTTTCTTTCTCCATCATACCTCCCTCCGTTGCGCTGTAATGAAAATCAAACAATGTCCATACAACGACTCTCCCCAACCTCGATTTTTTTTATAGACTCTCATTCCCCTCCTCTCCCCTTCATTCACACCACCTTCATCAACCGCTCCTCCTCCTATCGCTGTGCCGTCTTTCCTCGGCCTCCCCTTCGCCGTTTTGCCTTCCAAATGCTCCTCGACTACTCACTGTACAGGTTACAGAAGCGGCACCCATGTGCCATTGCCATTGCGTCAGCACTAAGAGGCCCCCCACCCCCCGCCCTAATCTCTGGGAATCCCTAAGAGCGCGCGTCACGGGAGGCGGGAGCCCGAGCCCGAGCCCGAGCCCCCACCTCCCCGGCTCGGCTCACCGGTCTCTCCCCTCGGTGTCTCTGTCTAGGTTTCTACGGAACAGCGCGTCAAGATACTCGGCAGGGAAGATTTCTCTGCGGAATTGACGCTCAGGTCGTGGAGCAGTTGAGATGACTTACTCAATGGTGGGCGCTACGTCTCGGGACCTTGGTCGCCTTTGGCCGGGTCGATGTTGTCGGTCACGGGCGAGGAGCTGGGGGCCGGAGAGGTCGTTGGCGAATTGTTGGCGGGCGGGCGGGTTGTGGTCCCAGATTGAGGCTCCTGACTAGACAGACGGAACTGGGAGGACCGTCATCAGCTTTTGCTTATTCCCACTTGTTTGTCTTTTGCTCCTTTCAATTTCGCGTTGGCTTCACACTCAGCGGTCAGACTGGAGGGAGGGGGTTTGCCACCAGGCAAGAAGAACAGAGACTGTGCTGCCGACACCGGAGAAAAAGACGTTCTTGCGATCGAACATCCGAAGCCTGCGTCCATGTCGCCCCGCATCATACGGACTGGACCACCGGCCGCTGACGGCGGCGCAGGCCGAATCCTGCACCACATTGGTCCCGTCCCGCTTCAGCACCAACTTCCCGGGTGTTGCAGGTCCCCGGCCCGGGTGCTCCAGTGCTGGTGTATGCAGCAGACATCAGCAGTGGATAGACAGACGTGTAAGCACGTCCAGGTCAGACGAGGCCGTTGAATTTACTACCATGCAGGGTATGTAGTAGTAGGACGAAGTAGACTCTGTATCCAGTGTCTCGCCAGACCAGTTGCCGGGGCACAATAAACGAGTCACCGTGCCCAGGACTTCTTCGTGATGACTGAGTGTATGTGGGGAGGAAGCGATCTACGCAAACCAGCGAGGAAGAAGAAAACAGGCCTATGCTGAGTAAGCCGCCAAGGAGGACCTGCAGCACTTTAGCCAAGCATGCCAAGACCTTGGCATGCTTGGCCCGCGGCTCCGTGCACCCAATTCGTGGGGACCCTTTTAATCACGCCAGGACTGTATCTCCGCCTCACGCCCCTTTTCGCATGCCTCAGGCATATCCATACTCGCCATCCTTCTCGCCACCTTGCCCCAGAAGCCTTTCTCACTTGGCGATGATCGACTGGGCGGGCCTGCAGATGTGCTGCATCAGCGGCGCCCTCTCGTCGGAGCTGGCTATTTGCGGTCAGATCGCCACAACCGCCAATGACAAAATGGCTGACTAGGAGGAACGTGTAGGACCAAAAGACGGCAACATGAACGAATTGGGTCAGATGATAATGTTTCTGCAGAATCAACAGCAGCAGCAACAGCAGCAACAGCGACAGCAATAGCGGGATTGAGAAATTTGATGCGTGCCCAACCCAACAATGGTCCCGCAATAATTGGCAAAGGTTGAACTTCATAGTGTCTAATCATTCTGTATCCTATGCTATCCCATCTTTATCCCATCCTATCACAATCCATCCCCACTCCTTTCTCTTTTCTCCCTGTCATTCATCTCCCAGTCATTCATCTCCCAAAAAGGGGAGTCGGGACTACCATCCAAGACCCTAGACCCAAGACCCTCGGAGGAAGTGCCGCATCGTCCAAAAATCATCAACACAGTGACAAACCCCTCCCCTCCACCGTCCCACCCCCCCTTTCCCCATCCAACTCGCCCACGATCCTCGCCGCGGAATTATCCGCACAGGAGAAACTCCCTCCCGCCATCTTCAGCTGATGGTTCTCCCGAATCGACATGCTGGATGCGTAGAGGCCGATGACGCACGATTGCAAAGACGTCAGTCAGCCAGCTTTCATCGCCATCCCTTTCAATTCCATTTCAAATCCGGACCAAAGACGGAAGGAAAGTAGAGGAAGAAGAGGGATCGTGGAAGAAGACAAGAAGAAACCAGACCAGAGGAAGGAGAAAAAGGACAAACCCACAATCCCCAACCCAATAACAAAACACAATCCAGCTACCAAACTCCCCACCCCCTTCCTCCAATCTCTAAACCACAATCCCCGATTCAGACTAAACCAAAACAGCCCACTCAAACCAAACGTAAACCAACTAGCAAACAACGCACTCGTCAACCCGAGCAGATCGTTAAACACCGGCACCCCCTCGGCGATCACCCACGCCACCACCCACAGCACGGCATTGATAGCCACCCAGATCCCGCGGGCTTTCAACGTCGTTTGGTACATGAGATTTCCCTTGCTGCTGCCGTTGCCCCCATTGCGGAAGAGACGGACATAGAGGTACTTGACCGCGACATGTCCATTGACCACCCCCGCCACAACAATCGTCGGTATGGCGACCCCGTACGCAATTTTCCTGACTAGCGGGCCCGCCGAGTCCAGCGCTGGACTCTTGACCTTATCGCCGGCATAGTAGTATATCACCACAGCAGTAATGATATACATACCGATATCACACCCTTGAAGCATACAGAGCGCTTTGGGAAACTCCTCCGGCTTCCTCAACTCACTAATGAAAGTGAAGAACGCGACGTGTCCTGCATAGGCGAAGATGATATTTGCCACGGTCAGAAACGCCTTGTGGAACGGCACGTCCGGGTCAGGCCAGAGGTCTACCTTGCCCATTCCCGGTCCTGACACCGACACGCCCGCCATGGTGACGGTGACGGCGGCGATGATGGATATGAACGAGGCGATTGACCACCAGCTCAGATTCTTGAGCGTCCGGGGGATGGTGAGCAGGAAACTGAGCACCGTGCCTATGATCATGAATACGATGGTGCATGCGGCATGGCTGGTGATGGCGTTCATCATGATGCTGAAGGTGAGGATGTGGGAACCCATGATGAAGACGACGAAGAGGAGTTGGCCGAGGCCGAGGATCTCGCCGCCCAGGCGGCCAAAGAGGACTGCCCCGGCGTCGGCCATGGAGTGGACATGTGGGTGGCGCAATTTGAATTGGCCGATTATGTAGCCAGTGTAGGTGGCGAGGGCGCCGAGGGAGAGGAGGAGGATGAGGCCCGGAATGAGGCCGAGGGTGGAGAGTGCGGAGGGGAGGGAGAGGATACCGAGAGAGATGGTTTCGGCGATCATGACCATGCCGGCTTGCCTGGGAATAAGAGCATTAGCCTAATGAAGATGTGAAGTCGGAGAGGAAGTGAGGGGAAGGGAGTGTAATGCAAGCTCACCACCATGCCATTGTCCGATATTGAACCCCTCCTTCACATTCTTGGGCGAAAGGATCTTGCTTGCCATCATGGTCGACCAGCTCAGCGACTTTTGGTCCAGACCCATCGAATGAAGTGCTATCGCTCTTTTCGATATCCTTCCTTGCACTTCTCGTGTCTTGTGAGATACTGGTCGTTGACGGATTGAGATTGAGGCTGGAAATTCGACTGGGAATGTCGGGACCGCCGTTTGCAGAAGATGAGGCAGAGAAAGAGCAGTCAATCCTAGCGAAGTCCATTCGTTCCGTCAAGATTTCGCTGCTGCTCTGGTCCGTAGTACTGTCCAGCTCTTGTGAGTATGCCCTCTCGATGGCCGATAGCTGACGCGCGTTGCCAGGCTCCTTGAACCAGGACATCTTGAACCAGGACATCTTGTTGCCAAACGCAATGATCTTCGAGAAAGTTCCGGATGAGACGGCCTACTGAGGGATAGTGGTCTGCGAAGGAAGCTCTGTGCAAAGGGTCCTCCTCCGAGTCCTACTCTAGCACAGGGACGGGTAGTCGATAATATAGTACGTGAAATAGCATGCACTCAGCATCCTGGACGCAATCGACAGAGACGCTGAAGAGGGATGAAGAGAATGTAGACGTGAGAGATAATGCACGAGCAGACTTGGAGCAGTCTTAAGATCTGTGGGAAATAATCTCTGAAATGGGCTGTGTAAAGGAAAACCAGACTGCTGGGACCAAGCGTGAGCGTGGAAAGAGGTGATTCGACGAGCATATCCGGCAAGGTCGAAGGGGCGCTCCACTCTCGCACCGGTCAAGCTCTAAAAGTCCACTTGAGCAATGTCAAGATAAGCCGAGGGAGACTTACTTGTGCTTTTGAGTCTTGACAGTGAAGCTGGATTCAACGACCTATGACAAGATTTTTGGTATTGTGTTGGTAGTCAACACCCGCATATTCATGGGTATGCTGGATGAAGTTGACAACAAATAAGACGTTGGTACACAAATGCGAATACTTACTGGCTACATCTTGCACTATCTGGCAACTGCGTTATTTGTTTGCAGGTGAATCGTAGCTGATTCCAGGATTTTGGCCGGGTTTCAGCTTCGAATCGCTCTCCAAGGTATCCGCTGGTCCATCTGTAAATTGTCAGCAACGTGACCACGACGTGGACGTATCAGCCACGCTGACCATGTCTTGAATATAACTTTCTCTCATACTCTGTGGCAAACCCAGCTTTACCACTCTCAACATCTGCCCGAGTCATGCTGAGCTTACTCTTTGGCAATCCCATGGAAGCAAGAAAGGTGACCGAGTCTTTCCATTCCACATCTTTCCGCCTACTGTCCCAGCCTAATTCCTCGCCCATTAGATCGATAACTTTTGGGAGAGCCTCCAAGGCGGCTTGTGCATTGAGAAAACTCAATCTGGTTCGTCGCGCAAGCACATCCACTGCAGTCTCAGCATATTCGTGTCGTACAGCATATCTGACTTCACCATCGATGAAGGGGTACAGTGCAGATATTCGCTTGCCTCGTACAGGGAATCGCTCTTCTGTTGGCTCGGAAAGTGCTGCGACTGTCCATGCACGATCACCATAAGACTGACACAAATGTTGGGCCACATCGGTCTCAAGGCCGAAATGTTGAATGAGATTGATGAACAAGGTCTTGGAATAGCCGTGGGCACCGACCAGGCGGACTTGATGAGTTTGACAAGTTCCGTCGAGGGGGGCTGCATCATCGATCATCTCGGTCCCACTCACGCGAGGAGCACTCATAAGAGGAGAGGTCTGTAGATGGTAGTGTTTGATGGCATCATCTACCGCGTCTTCAGCCATTTGGCGATATGTGGTCCATTTCCCACCGGCGCACGTGAGCAATCCAGAGTCTGAGAAGGTAACGAGGTGGTTGCGGACGAGAGATTCTGTATTCTTGGCCTTTGGGTCCTTCACAAGAGGTCGAATGCCAGACCATGCCGCGAGGACATCCCCCCTTCGGACGTTGATGTCTGGTGCCAGATAGCTTTTGATTTCGTTCAGAATCCACCCGATTTCTTCTTCGCCTGCGATCGGTTGTTGGCTTATTTGCGTGGGAGCATCTGTGGTTCCAGCAATCGTGTTTCCTTGCCACGGCAGGAAGAAAATGACTCTTCCGTCAGAGGTAGAGGGATCTACAAGACCCATATCTGCGGGGCTGTAATACCCTGGTAGAACGACGTGCACGCCAGAGCTGGGCGCGACGATCTCTTGAACACTTGGTTCGTCCAACTTGCGAATTGAATCAGCAAAAGGTCCTGTTGCATTGATGACTCCTTTTGCTCGGATTGTAATCCGCTCGTCAGACTTGCCATTTTTGCTCTTGATCAAGTCCTTGACAACCGCTCCATTCAGCTTACCAGACACGTCTTTTGTCAAGCCTGTGACCTCCATATGATTCACCACAGATGCTCCGTAAAGTGCAGCCGTCGTTGCTAATGAGACGTTCATCCTAGAATCGTTGTGCTGTCCATCATAGTATACCAAAGCACCAAACAGATTGTCCTTTCTTAACATGGGAAATGCGTCCAAGGCTTTGCTTTTTGTCAGAAAGTATGACGTCTCAATTCCTTCCGATCCGGCCAGAAAATCGTAGGTTTTCGTACCAGCCCAGAAATATGGTGCCTGCCACCAATGCTGCAGTGGAAGCATGATTGGCAGCCACATTGACAGATGAGGTGCAGTATCCAGAAAGTATTTTCTCTCCCGGAGAGCCTCCTTGACTAGCTTGTATTGGTTGTAGTCCAATTCCCACACTGCCTTTTCCAGATACCGAACGCCGCCATGCACAAGTTTAGTGCTCTTACTACTGGTCCCAGCCGCAAAGTCGTCTCTTTCAACCAGGGCGACTTTCAGACCTCGAGTAGCTGCATCAAGCGCAATGCCACTACCGGTGGCCCCGCCTCCAATGATGAGAAGGTCGTACGGCTCCAAGTCTTTGAGATCGCCCTCGACACCAGGTGTCCCGGATGCTTTCGGCGAGTTATCATAGCTCTCTTTCACTTTCTGCGTCAACGACCCATTTCCAGAGCTACCACTCCGCTTCAAGGCCGCGATCTGCTCTTCCCGACTCTTGACTCGTGGGAACCTTGGAGGAATAAAGGTACCGTCTTCAGCCGTGGGTGTTGGGACAACAGCGCCTGCGGAGCCCGGGATATTGCGAGGTCTATAGGAGAGATAGAGAACCACACCGCCTGCGGTACCTGCAGCTGCAGCGTACAGCAACGGCTTGACCAGACGTTTCGAGTATCGACCGGCCATGACTTCAGGAGAGTCGTGTCAATTCTAATGCCACCAAGCTCGTTTTAATTCAAGGGCAGCATCTCGCACCTGCGGCAGGCTAAGCAGATGCCGTAGGAACTGGATGATGCGCGAATTGTCTCAAAAGGAGAATGGTGCAATACAATTATCCGGGCATTGTCACACCGTCGCCTGCAATGGTGGAGGAGGAAGACGAAGCCACACCGAGAAATGACGCTTGGCTTCCAGAGCCCAAAAGCCGGCCCTCACTAACGCTGTGAGACCGTCGATGGTCAAGGGTGGAGATGAGTTGTCGAAGCTAAAATCTAGATTACAGGTGGCGTGAAGAAATAGGCTCCCCGCAGATGCCAAGGCGCCAAGGCCCCACAACGCCGGCCTCAATTGTGAAAGTCCTGCCGCTTCAGGTAATCGTCGCCATTCCCTCTAATTACTCACTGGCACAGAGCAGAGTCCACAACTGGCAACAAGCCTGGCTATTCGTCGGGCGTCTTGCTCTACATAGGACCGTGCAGTCGTCCATTCTGCTTGTGGGAGTCGAGAACAGCGTCGAGTCATTGCAGAGTATCATTTCTCAGGCATCTAGAGGTGACGAAGGGAATGCCAACAACCAACAGTCTTCAGAGCGACGTAGCAGACCCGCAGACGAGCTTTAGACAGCTTACAGCTCTGGACTTAACCGTTCATCAGATTGGGTACCATTCCTCCACTATACAGCCAGTAACAATGCCTTCCGTGGGTGAAGAGCAGAGACGTCAACCCCAGATTTCTTGACGGCAGGTACCTTGGAAGAGCTTTGCCATACTCAAGTAAATCTTGGACGAGGTTGGTCCCACTGAGCATTGGTGTTTGGCTTCGCTTGCGGATACGGTGCAAGATGAGGATTTTTGGTGCCCTGCGCAGGAGGACCAAACTTGATCCCCATTTCAGGGGTCCACATGACAGCAGCGGGACCAGTATGGGGCGCAGGCGCGCGCGTCGGTTGAGGTGCTGTGAGTGGTTCGTGTCCTACAGATTGAGGAGGTGGGGGTCGTGATGCCTCGTGGTGTTTCTGTCGTTGTAATGCGGCGCTCGTGTCGTTGATGCTCATCGATGACATGGCTGATGTTGAGATTTCCCTAGACTGAGTCAATTAGATATCAGAGAGTTGTGCAAAGGCGGCTTACGATTCAAGATGGCTGGCCTCCATGCGCCGCTGATTGGCGAATGCTTTGCAGGAGTCCCTAAAACGGGTGACAATATTCGCTAGGTCGTTGTAAAACTTTCGACCGACCTCCAAATTTGATATAATCTCCTTGTATTTAAGATATCCGTTCTCGAGCTCCTGCAGCGCTTTCTCCCGTTCTCTTGTTGAGGAATCGCCTTTTCTTGCATTTGTGAAGGCAGCATTCGCATCTTGCACTCTGCTTGAAAGTTCATCTTGGTCTTCTTGCTCCTTTATGATCATCTCTCGATCAACCTGATAGTTTTGCAGCCGCGCCTCAAATAGCTCCTCGAACTGTGCGGGCTCAATCTTCTGCATAGGGAACTCACGCTCAAGTCGACCAGTCTCCTTAAGCAGAGCAGGATCTGCTACTGTTAGCCAGCCGCCAAAACAATCTAGGTAGTATACTCACTAGTGTCGTCGGATCTAGCCTTTTCTCTCAGTGCTTCTATCTTCCGCTTCCGTCGTGACTCAAGTCGACTCACTTCATTCAAGCAGGTTCGAAGTCGGCCAACTTCACTCTCAATTTGTGGTGTCAAAGTAGCTCGCCGAGAACTAGGAACATAAGACTCCAGGTCTCTATTCGTCCCTGTCAGCACCCCTAAGACCCTCTCCGACTCTCGCATCTTTTTGTGGACAAGGTCATCGCTGCTTGCGGCAGATTTGAGGTACCCCTCGACTTCCGCGGATTGAGCCCACAACTTCTGACCAGCCGCATCAGAAGGCTGTCGCGACCATCTGTCAGTTCCGTACTTCGCTCTGGCGCTGTCGTCTTCCACTTTTTCTGCTTTCAACAGCTCCACTCCTTCTACGTATATCGCCTTGTCGTTAGTTTTAAGCTTTGCAGTATCATCCATGGATCTTTTGAGCCGATACATGGCATCTTGCTGTCTGAGCTCTTCGGCCTTGAATACCAAACTCGATGGCAATCCCAGCGGCTTTTCCAGCGCTTGCAGGGAGCCAGGAAGATTCAAAGACGATAACAAGTCTCGAAGTCTCGCTGTCATTGCATCAAGCTCGGCAATGATACCTTGGTTGACCACTCGATCTCGGCGTTCAACATATATCCTTGCAGCAACATGCACGGCATATGGAACAAGCTTTGCAAACAACGGCCGGCCAAATGGGAGACCCTCACCCAGCATCGAGATCCCATCTTGTACTTCCTCTGGCGGTTTAGCAGCTACCATATTTGCACGGTCAAGAGTCTTTAGTTCCGATTTTGGCGGTATCGGATGCAGGTAGATCACATCGTTATCCTTCTCTGCTCTTTTCAAATCTTCCATGACTTTATTCTTCAACCCATTCATGTCTCCGAGGACGGTCCGATTCACCCACTTCGATTGTTTAAGAGCATCGTTGACACAGGCAAGACTGTCGCGTAGTCTGGCAATCTCTTCGCCATACTTTCGCTTTTCCAGACAATCGAGTGATTGTCGGTATTGAGCAGCTGCTGCAAAGTGGTGGTGCTTGGCGTCAAGGTGGTGGATCCATTCTGTACTGATAGCATCCGACTTGATAGCCCAATCTCCAGCCTCAGCGTAAAAGTCTGACACTTTCGCAGCGAGCCTAGCTATTGTCGCATCCTTCATATTATCTTTCACCGCCTTTTGCCAAAAGCACTCTTGCGCCTGCGCTAGGCAGAGCTGTTCCAGGCTTACCAGTGTTACCTCATCCATGTCTTCAGGTGGCGTTGAGCGCATGTCTGGAATGATCTCGGTTCGAAGAAAGGCAAGGGCTCCCGCAGCAGCACTCGAGTACTGGCTCGCAGTTTTGAGTCCATCGCTTGAAGTTCTATTGGTCGAGAAAGCAAGCTGAGAGTACAGCGCAGCCAGATTGTATAGTGTGTTCGCGAGCTCGAATCGTAAATTGTTCTGTAGAACGGGTGTGGCAGTATTAAACCCAAGAGCAGGGTACCAGGGGAAATCCACCCCAATGTCGATGGGGAACTTGCCGCCAATCCATCGAAGCTGAGCTGAGTATGCGGTCAATCTTCTGATGCCGCTGACGTGTGGCTCTTGTACGGAGATTGCTGCTTCTCGCATCTGATCGATAAGCTGGAGATCCTCCTTGAACATGTCTGGATGCTGTTCATATTTGGTAGAAATATATTGGCCAATAGCCCCAGAGAGGGAGACATGGTGTGTACGCCTAAACGGCAGCTGCAAGATGTTCCTGCTAGAGCTCAGAATGATTTCTCGATGTGACTTTGGTACAACTTACGCTGCCATTTGAAACGCGTGTTTGGACTGTACTCTTGTGTGCGAAGGAAATTGATGTCACAGTCTCGAGTGGACTTGAGAGCTTCGATGTGAGGATATTAACATCATTTCTTGCAGGGAAAGTCTCACAAGCTATCACTACTCTGCACCAACACGAGTATGACTTTATTGATCGTAGGTCTAGCTACGTAGCTCCAGACACAAAACAAGATACGAGGGATAGGCAGCTCGAAAGAAAGATCGACAGCTCAGGGTAAAAGTTGCAGTACTCCCCCTGTAGGCTAAGGTCGTCTTCCACCAGCTATTAATTATGTTTCGTAAATACTAGTATACCTATATGATGAGTCCCTCCGCAATCTCAGACCTCCTTCCTCAAGTTCCCGCGCCCAATTCCAAGTCCATTGGCAAAAATGAGCAACATGTCCACGGCATGGAGGACGTTGACCCTCTCAGAGCTATCTCGCACGGCGACGTGACTCTCCCAGGTACATCCTACCAGCAGAGACCCGCAACATATGACTGAGACTACACCCTTCCCAGGCATACCCATTTTTCCCTTCTTCGCCGCCAAACGCCAATGGCAACTCGAGCACATGGCTGCGGCGTTCCGACACTGGTCCCGCGAAGGCTACGTCGAAGGCATGTCAGGCCACATTTCTGTTCGCGACCCGGAGCACCACAACGCCTTCTGGACCAACCCTCTCGGTGTGCACTTCGGCCTCCTAAAGGCTAGTGACATGATACTCGTCGATTTGGACGGTGATGTGATCGGCGGGAATCGGAGTCGCTGTCCCAATGCTGCTGGGTTCTTGATACATGCCGCTGTCCATAAGGCGAGGGCAGATGTGCACGCGGTGTGTCATGCGCATACAATTCATGGGAAGGCGTGGTCATGTTTCGCAAGGCCGCTACAGATGCTGACACAGGATACGTGTAAGTTCCACAAGGCGCATAGCGTATATGACTCATATGGTGGCGTTGTTCTGGCTGCTGAAGAAGGCAATTGTATCGCGGCAGCTTTGGGGACGGGTAAAGGCTGCATCCTTATGAATCACGGTTTGCTTACCGTTGGAGGCACGGTCGATGAAGCAACGTTTCTGTTCGGGAGTATGGAACGGGCGTGTCAGGTGCAATTGTTGGTCGAAGCAGCGGCTGCGAGTGGATTGAAAAGGGTGATTATCAGTGATGAGGAAGCGGCGTATAATTTCAAAATGGAGAGTGATCCAGCGATTCTTTATGCGGAGTTTCAGGCTTGTTATGATTATGAGGATGCCATGTTGAATGGGGCTTTCAAGAAGTAAGACAGATACTGGTCGTTGGTTTCAGCCTTTGATGCATAGAAAATGGCTTTCCTCCCAGGGTATGTTCTCTCACACTTGGTGTCGCCTTGTCTTATCCGTTCATTCGAGCGCGATACCATGTACCAGGCGGACATTCTAGGTGGTCCTCCGATATGTGGCATTTCCGCTCTTGGGTCCAGCAGAGCGTAGAAGATTCGAAGATTGGGTTCTTCCACCATGGCAGTACCCCCTGCGAAGTGAAATCCCTCATTGTCTTGACAAAGCTTCTTGCTGTTCACCCCAGTAAAAAGGAACTAAACCCTGCAAACTCATTCCGTACACCAGGAGAAGTCAAATCGAAGAACTCGGTATAATTTCTCGCACACAACTCGGTACTGATGTGCAAAAAGATCCTTTACCTCTGCGCCTGCGGTCACTATGCGCTCAAGAGCAGCGCAGCCCATGTCCCCAAACATACAGCGAAAGCGTCCCAAAACCATCGACAATTTTATCTGATGCCACCCCAGATGTGGAAGCGGGCACCGATGTCCAAGATGCCCGCGGCGCAGGAAGCCCGATCAGGACATCATGGGACGTAGATGCGTGCAAAGCCCTGGAGTGCATGTGCAGAATAATAGACCGCTACTGGAAGAGAAGATGGTGCGAGGAGTGCAGAGGAAGAGGAATACGAGCTGGGGACAGATTGATAAAGGAATCTGGGTTTATGGAAGAAGGGAGATCTTTTCGACAGAGCAACGTCAACGCAAGTTCGAAAGCAAGCCAACAATATAGACAGAGTGGCTCAAAAATAAGCAGCTCCAGAACGTTTATTGAGAAATATTGATGTTGGCAAAAGGATATAATTAGCGGATCTGATAGAGACGAGTTGACTTTGCATGGTACGAGGCTCTTGGCATACATATCCAAGCTGCTAGGGTTCCGGAGGGAAATATTAAGGCAGTTGTTTGGATGAGCGGAAGGGGACGAGATCCTTGCTGTGCTGACTTTTCTGGAGAAGCTTGGACCTCAAGATGAAGGCTGCTGGGACTCGCATCGCGGCGATTGCTACCTTGTCGTATTTTGCATAAGAACGTCCTCTAAAACCCTGCGACAGAGCATGAGTTGTAAGGACAAGCTCATAGCATTCCTGGAGCCACGTTTCAAAACAATTGGCTGAAAGCCAAATTGACTTCAATACGGTTGGGCTTCTCACGGTAGGAACCACAATACTGGCACCGAACAAGGAAGATCGTAAAATTGTTCAATGGCCCGTCCTGAAGATATGTTGCACCGCCGTTGCCACCTGTGATCCTCAAAGTTCTTGCCAGGACCCAAAATTCTCCGCAATGTGCTGTCGTTCATGTCATGGCACAACTTCAGAGGCCTGCCTCGTGCAGACTTCTGGAATTGGACGGTTGGTGTTTCGCATTGGTGTCGCAGAGACACGTGTCTCTGGGAAGAGCGTATCTTTTAGTCTTCGCAAGTTTTTACATGAAATCATCCAAGAAGTCCGCATCTCGATCTTGATTACTGCTCGCCGCAATTTCGTCCTCGTTCATCAGGTCATCGTAGGCATGGTCCTTCTGCCATCTCTTTTCCTCGCGTTCTTTCTTTTCTTGCTTCTCCCGGGTCTTCTTCTCTTCAAGAGCTAGTCCTTCAACTTTTCGCTTCTGCTTGAGGTCTTCCTTCTTCTCATTATTAAGATCCGGAAATTTCTCCGTCTTTGTCCTATTGAGACGGTTGACGATCAGATTCTGGCGGGCAGGAACCAAAACTTTCTTGGTCATCTTGTGATCATGGAATGAAACCTGGCCAGTCGTCATAGAAGCATTCTTCATAAGGTTTGACCATGGGGTGTAGATGATTGTGACATTATCTTTCTTGTTTCCTTTGGGATGTGAGTCTTACGCCAGGTCTCGCTCGACGTGGCCTGACTTTACCTTCAATGGAGTTTGCCTTAGTAAGCTGAGCACAATCTTCGAGAAGATCCTGAGGTATGGACGACCAAGCCTCTCCCGGCTTCATACGTAGGTATACGTGGGCGCTAGAAAGGTTGTCTGCGTGAAACTAGAATGTCTCAATGTTTGCCGCCAGAATTATGTTGAAGACTGATTTACCCTGTAGCTGATGTTCAGACATGCTTCGGTTAGGTCGTTCAGACAACAAATCTCACCAGACATCTTCTTGCCATCCAAACTTTATTAGATCTTCATCTAGCCATTTTTCAGTCCAGTCCTTCCAGTGCACCGTTTCAAACTTGAACATACTCTCAACCTTATCCTTACCAACATAGATAAAGGCTGGCGGGGAGACGGCAGTTGACTGGAAGTAGTAAACCATGATGGGTGCGGGAGGGTCTCCGATCCTTGCCTCGTCACAGGCCCAGTCTCAAAAAGCGTGTTTAGGATGAGAAGAATAACAGGGAACTCCAAGGTGTGGCAGCCATGGAAGATGCAAAGCCTGTGACAGAATATGTGCTTACTACAATCACAGCAAGCTCAAGGGGAAAATTGGTGCATTGTGAACCGGGGAAATCCTTGGCATAATTCCTAACGTCCGAAGGCAGGGCTCGGTCCGGAGGTCCTACTCGTGTCCTAATTAGGTAACTCATTAATGCACAGGCACAGTGCCGAGACAGAAAGTGCTTTTGGGGGCTATAACATAGCTAATATTGCTGTGCCGCTTATCACTACAACTCTAAACTACGCCTATTTGATGCTACAACGCAGAGAAGTCCCAATGCAATGGTAATGCGTGCCTGGGAGGTTGGGAGCAGAATCCTGCCTGCAGCTGGCGGAGATGGGCGGCGTTCGGTCAAGTCACCTTCCACCCCGCTATTGCTGATGAGACACGCAGATCAGGTCTTTGGAACACAAAATGGGTAGGGGAGCGTCTGGCCGGATACTGCAGCGAAGGGGGTTCATTTCCACGAGCAGCCACTCGAGTGGTTTCGCGCCAGCCAATGAGGCCTTGCTTTAGCTCTCCTAGAGGCTAGAGCTGTTGGTCGGTTCTCAGCTCCGCAATATTAGACGATAGGGAAAGGGGAGGCGCAAGACCGTTGTGAAGATTTTGCATACGGAGTATGATGTGCCAGTTCATGCAGGTGAGACTTGGAGCGCGGGTTCTGCCGCTATCGAGGTCAATTCTGTGCTGTTCTGTTCCGTTCCAAGCCCCAAGCCGGGAGAATACCTCTTATTGATTGATTGATTGATTGATTTGTTCATACTCCGAAGCAGGCCTGTAAAGGCCTTTGCGGGGACTATCTACTGGTTCAAATCTAGCACCTTCATGGCGCCTGGGCGCCCCTATATCGCCGGCGCCAAAGGGCATCGCCTGCGGACCTCGCTGGCGCCAAAGGGCGTCGCCAACCTCACTGGCGCCTAAGGGCTCGCCAATCCCGCTGGCGCCCAGAGCCCTGTCGGATCTAGACCCCCCTTTCGATAGCTGTCTCAGTTCCCAACCAGGGCCTGTCTTTAGACCGCCAAATTCACCCCCTCCGCCCCTGTCCCAACTACTTCTCCTCCCCTGTGCCTGCCGCCGGTAATAACTTCTCGTTGTACCCAGGCAGGCCTTGACGGTCTATCATCTCTCCTGCGGCTTGCTGCGGGTGAGGAGATGGTTTGAATGGTTGCAGCCATTCGTACTCTTAGAATGCTCGTCCTGTGTCCCTAGGTCCCTCAGTTAGGTGTTTGGCATGGTCATGGATGTTTGGATTGTTTGAATTTTAGGGGTTTCTTCTTTTGAAGAGCTCCTGTAATGTGGGTGAATACTCAAGTAGTAACCAAGTGTATCGCCTCTCGGCAATCTCACGCAGCGCTCCTTAATGGGGGCATCGAGAGAATACCTCTTATCGCCCTGGTCTTCTATCGAGTCGGGTGGCTGAGGCGCAGCCGCAAGGGTAGGGAGGCAAATTCTCGGCACGAAAAGGGTGGGTTGATCACAAAAAGGGCCCCTTGGGAAAGTCAAATTGGACGCTGCTGCAGTACGACCGATCCACTTTTTACCGTTTGGGGCTCGAATTTGAGATGGCGTCTGATACTGCCAAAGCACTCCTTTTGCTCAATCCAATCTCAAGACCGGATACTCCGTGACGTACTCCCTATCCCGGCGCTCACCACCTGCCCACTGGTATGGGGAGTAGATTGGCCAGGTGTTGTGCCACCTTCAGCCGTGCTCCGGGATGATGTTCTCTCAGTCTCTGCAAAGCTGTGCCGGTGTGCTGGCCGTGCCGCAACGACTTAGACATTCAACGGGCCCCAGGCCTATGGCCCTTGAGAAGATGCCGCAGTATCCTTGATCCATGGACACTAAGTGGCCGCCGAGTGCGACGAACAGCCAAAGCGTTGGACGAGAGGAGCTAAAGTAGCCTCTGTGGAGGTAAAACGATCATTCATCGCATCAACAAGCCCTGACGGAAATATGAGGATGATATTCTATGTTAGTTGGGACCTGATCTGCACGTGTGGCCCATGTGCAGACTCGGTCACTGCTGCTCCCTGCCCTCAGCTAGCTGACCGAGCTCATCAGCGATCACTCACCGGATGCAGAACATATATGGAGTACCCATGTTCGAGAAGCCTAGCTTCGGCCTTCAAACGAACTACCCTAGACCTGTACAGATGAAGGCAATTTCCTCTTTTGCTTTCACATCGTGCAGCGATGCGGCTCGAAGCGGCGCAGAGGGCGCGAAAATTCAACTCCTATTGTTTGGCTTGCCCTTGATCCGTGAATTACTGGACTTGCGCTTAGAACGAAAGCGCTCGAGGCTCCGACGCTCCTTGAACTCCGTGAGAAGCGCCCTGAAATCGTGGCTTGCGTGCTATGAATGCGCGTTGTCAAATGCTTGGTTAACCCTTGGCAAGTCCATTGATGCATGCCATCGTACAAGGATGGGTGCTTTCTCTGAGTCATTTGAAGTACCATTTGCAGGGAGGGACGCAGCCTGACTGTCACCACCAAGAGGTGGAGCTCCCATTGGTAGGGCGCTTCATTTCTCCGCGGTGTACTCCGTATTGTCCAATCATCAAACCACCTACCGTGCCTTGACTCCTCGAGGTCTCTCAAAGGAGCACAAAGGAGCCAGGCCCCGAGGCACAGAGGGACGAGATATGTTTCGACACCATGACGGCACTTCCCTGCCCAGCCACGTTTGCCGCATGCCCTCCCTGTCCGTTGCCAACCCAGCACCGACTGACACTGACAGCTGAAGCTAGGATAGTTCTTAGAACCCCAGTGCTCGGAGGAACTGATTCTCACTTGATCACTTTTGCAGCATCTCAATCGACTGATGTAATCGGTCTCTAACACATTCAGGGGATTGTCAAGGTTTGCACTTCCGCTAATCAAACTGGTAGGCCAACGGAATGGGTCCAGGAAGGTTTACTTTCTAAACTTCTGCTGCTTAGATATAAGTAGCGCTGCTGACCGCGTGAAAGGTGCGACCATGGGCAGAGGCCGCTTCAAGAGTCTTGCAATCACAAGGCTTTAGACCCTACCGCCAAATGAATTACGCAAGTTTCTCCCAAATTAGAGACCACAGACGGTGAGCATGCCAGCGGTGTTGGCTTGGCAAAACTCTGTGCTGATCCGGATCCTTTTTCACGAAGTAGTCTCCAATAGGAGAGGAAGGTATAGCAAACATGCCTACCCGATCCGGTGAGTTACCCTCTGCTTCAACACATTATTATTGCCCTTCTTACCAGAGGTTTTCCAGGACAATGCTCAGTCTACCTGATTCTTCTCCGAGTTACCCTTCATCCTCATCCTTTTTGAACCTGTCCTCAATCCTCTCGACTGTTACCTCGTCGTCGCCTCTACACTACATTGCTCGGGCTGTCGAGCGTCCAAGCCCGGTCTCCAACTGCTTTCTCCCCAGACCTCCGTCCTGGCTATCAATGTCTGAACCGGATCAGGCTACTATTCAGCGGGCCATCATCATTGCACAGAACGCTGCCAACGACAATCTCGATCAGCAAACCAAGGAAATCCTACAGCTCGCTCTTCGAGCAATTTGGCGACGCATTCAATCTCAACCCGATACATATGTCCTCACGAATCTGGAAGCGAGGGTGTTCAATTATCATCAATCGCTGTTCCGAGGGAACGAGGTAGCACGTCATGCTTGGGCGAGGTACTGGGAAAATACTCATGGCATGGACGGAATCAATGGGCACTGACCCGACAATGTTGCCGTTTGTTGATTCCTTGTGCGAAGTTGAAGAATGGAGGAATGGATCCCGCTGGAGCAAGTTATTATTACATCCTTTCATAAATGGGTTGTCCACTTGTCTGGCTCGAACTTCAAGTCTGTGGAGAATATTCTCAAAGACAACTCGCCAAGATGGTTTCATAGACAACCTCACCAAGTCCAGGTAAGAGGATGGCCTATCAGAGATGTATCCTTTATGCCATTGCTAACGTTTCATTCTAGCCTGGCTAGGCCGCTAGGGAAATTCCTTGGCCTGGCCGGGCCGTTTCAGTTTTCTTCGACTCATTTCTAGCGAATAGCCCATTTGTTCCACACATTTTCTCGATACATCCCGACCTCTTCAAACTCTTCCTTGCGCGGAAAGATTGGACAGCTGACCACTGGTCTGAGCTACACATGCTGAACCCGAAATCCTCTACGGATAGCAGGTCGCTATCGCTGCAAGAATATGCTGAAGACGTACCTCTGAGTGGATCTCATATCGCTTCAAATGTCACCGCATAGAGTTTATGTGCTGATGTCATCTTGATAGACCACAGCACGTTCTCTCGGGGCGGTCAGCGTCTTTCAGATCTTCGTTCCTCACCTTATCTTCTAAGCATCACATCATATACTCTCCTCTTGGCATCCCACGTCTTTTCGGATCCTTCACCTTCCTATCCGAGTATCATGTCAGGTGCTCTCATAGTACCTGCTAGGGTCTGCTGTCTTGAAGCGAATGATCTGTTCCTTCCGCGTCATGTCTCTCAGCATCATGTAATATATCCTCGCGTTACTCGTAGGGGGGCTGCTATTGTGGAGCGAATGATACTTCTGGCACAGAACACGCTGTTGATCTATCTGTGATCGCTTCTGGAAGATCAGATGAGCATTTCCTACCATTAAACTTAAGCTTTGGCTATTCGGAGCAATGCTCAAAGCTACCTATTCCCGCCTCTTGAAACTTCCTGTTCCCGCACCCTCGAGGATTGCTGTTCCCAAGCTCTAGACATATATTCTAGCACTCTTTTTGTCTGCTTGTTGCCCGGCATTTCCACGTTTGCCACTGCGCGGCCTTAGATCCCGATGTATCTTCCTGACTACGCCTCCCGATGAGATGTCAGGGCTAGGGTCCCGACTGGGACTAGCGGCCGCAGCACGCACCAGACACTTCTGCAGCTTCCCTGCAAGCTAGATTAGTTCTGCAACTTGAGTATTTCTTTCCATAGACTATTGAATCTATCTGGCTTAAGCTGTTACAGATTATAATGCTCCGCAATATGGCTCGACTCAGCATCAAGAGCCTCCTCAATCTCACACTTTTAAGCGCGTCCAATTTCAGGAGGCAACTGCTAATAACGGAAAATGCCGAGCACAACAACAATACTTCCACATCGTGGTTGAGCTTTTTGCTGACGTAGGAAGACATGGATATCAACAATGGGTCAAATTTCCATCTCCTTTCTCCGTACGAGGCAGGGTGTGAATTTGCGATGGATCGTGGAAGACGATAAGTTGCGTACGCTGTCCAAATTTTGTACGATTCAATCTACAAAGTAAAAATGGAATGAGCCTTCGAAAAGAATTGGAATGAGCCCCCATTTCATGACGTACGCCCACAATGAGATATCTCAGCACTAGCAAACAATCGAAATGAGCCCTCATTCCAATAAAGCCTTTCTGCTCGTGCTTCATGTCCTCTTCTCCTAGAGTAAGGTTGCCAAGAGGTACATGAAAAGGTAAAAAACTCCAATCAATTACGCGGATGGGGTGGGTAAGAAATTTAAGCATAAGTTTGATTTTGGCCCTGTTTTACTTTATATGACAGATTATTGATATCAAGTAGTCGGGAATTGATATTTACCAAGATATGGCTATTACGTAGATGAGGGTGGTAGATCTATTACCCCGCTCTACAACAGTCCTACTCTCCCCCAATGTTGAATTAGACAGGCTGGAAATAGCTTTGATACGGGATACGACCCGAAGCGCAAATGCTCATCTGGTTTTGACTCTGTCAGAACCTCAAACAATCTTATCTCTACCTTTGACAACTTTCCCTACATTCAGCACTATCTGTTCTTTGACGATGTGCGCCCTACCTAACGACACCTCCTCTCTGGACTCAATCGAGCCGAAAATCACTATCCCCGCATTCATCTACGGCTCTGCCTGGAAAGGAGAAAACACCACATGCCTAGTGAACCAGGCTCTCGAAGCAGGTTTTACAGCACTCGATACAGCCGCTCAAACAAGACACTATCGTGAAGATCTCGTCGGTGAGGCTGTGCGTCAAATACTGAGTCAAGGCACATTGCGGAGGAAGGATTTGTTTGTAATGTATTATCACGGCTCCATCCGGAGCACTTCCCTGACTACTTTTTTTAAGTTACAGACAAAGTACACCCCAATTGATGGACAGAATCTGGAAGGTCTGCCGTACCGGCCCGAGGATTCTGTAGCGGATCAAGTGCGGTCATCTGTCGCTTCCTCACTTATAAACCTTCGAACTGGGGGTGCAGATGATGTTGAAGTGTCGACACCGGCATATATCGACTGCGTTATTCTTCATTCGCCCTTGCAGACGCTTACGAAGACACTGATAGCGTGACGAACATTGGAAGAGTTTGTGCCGCACCGTATCCGTTACCTTGGTATAGCGAATGTGAATCTTGATAATCTTGAGTTGCTCTATGATCTCATGGATATCAAGCCCGCCGTTGTTCAGAACCGCTTCTCCCCATCAACTTCATTTGATCGGGGGTTGCGTAGATTTTGCGTGGCGAAGGGGATTGTTTACCAAGCCTTCGGGACGCTGACAAGGAACCCTCTTCTTCTGGAATCTGAACCTGTGAGGTTACTTGCGGGAGCAATGGCGATCCAGAAGCAGATGGCTTTATATTGCTTGATCCTTGGCCTAAAAAACATTCCAGATAAAATCCCCAAATTTCCGAGGATGTCTCCTCGAAGTGGATCTATTTCGTCAACACCACGTTCATCGAGAATATGTTCCGCGGTTTCTAGAGCATCCGAGCCGTCATCGACCAGACCTGCATGCCACATGTACGTTCCCATATCCGATAGGATGTGAGCAAAATCTACAGGAAGATCCACAGGGGGTTCTGGCCAGGGACAATGGGTTCGAAGACTCAATATTTGAGGAGTGTACCTTTCGAATTGCGGCCATTTTTCGG
>JAABUK010002034.1_pt1 | contig 37116 bp, 63 predicted proteins | sample 5559141 | NCBI WGS metagenome assembly JAABUK01 (sample SAMN10711869, study PRJNA513367) | rock metagenome | isolation source: Antarctica rocks | place: Antarctica: Victoria Land, Pudding Butte nord | collected 2016-01-03
TTTTGTCTCATCCAAATCCTTCTGAATTTTGCTGAGCTTGTCAGCCTGTGTTGGGTCCTGTTGTCAACACAGTGCAAGTCAATCACTACTCAATATGAAGCTTCCTGCTAGGCGGCAGCAGACGTAATAAAGCCATCCAATCTCTGATATCTTGCAGAAAACAAGACCTGCGCCAAAAAGCAGTTTACCTGGAATTTGACTATTGCTGTATCCAGCACCGGTTGGGCGTCTGTGCTGTCAGCCTGTAAACTACGCCACCTTTGTTGTGAGCTTTCTGAAAAATCATCTAAAATTTTGTTCACAACTCCAAATGCCGCCCTTGCAGGATAGTCTTTGTCAACAATGGCTATGCCAACCAAGCCGTCCCTGTTGTATATGTGTGCGTAATACTCCTCTTGCTGCACAGACTGTCTCTGGCCTGGCTGCGTACGCTTTGCTACAGTTCTAGACAGAAAAGTAAGCATCTCCTTCACAGTGCTGCGTTGAAAGAATCCAAAAGAAGAAAGATCTGCAGCTATCCCAAGTAGGTATGCGTCTTTCTCCCCGTTCCATTTCAGGATGGTCACAGCGGTCAACTTCATGCTGCTTGATCACAACCTTCGCTGGTCGGCGGGTCTATCAGGGTTGCTGAACTTCAGCAGCTCAAGGTCAGTTTGCTCCGATGTCACGCACACACTCTTGTCCACAGCTTGCACAGCGGCGGCATCTGCATCTCTCCCTTTGCAGTGCATGCTGAGCATTGCAGACACAAAGGTTTGATGCGCGAAGCGTGGATTAGAGCCTTGATTGTGAGGCCTGTTGATCCCAGCAAACAGAAGCTTGGGAGCACATCAAGCCTAACCACCCAATAAGAGCAGTCTCAACTCCAGTCTGAGAGCCCCAACATTTATTGCGCAAATCACATATTGTGCGTTTCAAAGCCTCGAGAACCCTCCACACCGTTCAGACATGTACGTCTGCACACGAGCCATTGAGTGCTGCCAGTTGACAGAACCTCAGCAGGCTCAGACTAAAGTCTCTGCCCTGCGGCTTTCTGCGCCCTATGTGCAAGCTGCTCAGCAACAGCAATGGCACGCACAGCCTCACGCACATCCCCTGACAGATCTGAATTTTTGTTAACAAATTGTCCTGTTGCACTGCCACAAGGTGGGTGAGTGCGGGTATGTATGAGATGTTACAGTTACACCAGCGCTGATATGGTCAGCTCTCAGGAATCTGCAACTGGTACACCACGTAACAGACAGACTTGACCAAGCAAGTGTTGCTGGCTGCAATGTGGACTGTGACAAATGTACTAGTTTAAAGTTGCTTGAGGTCAGCAGTTAATCCCTCCTTACTCAGTTGCCAAAACTGTCATGAGTACTTATGAGCTTTTTGTGGGGTATTTGCTGGGCTCCTTGCCATATGGGTCAAGCAGAGTGCCTGTAGTCGAGTAGTCGCCGCCCTTGGCCTTGTCATTCAGGATATCCTCGTCTTTCTGCTTGCGTGCCTCCCTGTCATAGCAGGCACAACGAATGAGTTTAGTCTGCCTTCCAGACAACAACAGGATATGCTGCCGCAGCTGGCGTATGCCCACTGTTGACACACCGGGACAGCTGGCACACAGATGCAATTAGCATTGGCAATGTTCACCTGATCTTGGTCTCGTCTCCAGCAATGGTGGACCCTGCTGGGTACCTGCTGTCTGAAAGGGGAAGTCCCCGGGTCTCGTCTCTGACTTCTGGCTTGATGCCACCAATGCCTTGCTCAGCCAAGTTGGCAATCAACTGTGATGAAAAACATAGAGTCTGATTAACATTCAACAATTACAGTGTGCCGTATAATGCCAGTAAGGAGCCTGATCAGCATCAAGAAGAGGCAGTTTGCATATATGCCAATAAACGGTTTCAAGCCCTTGCTCTCGCACCTGTGGGCCTGCAGTCTGTGCAAATACTGGCGATGCCTGCAACAAAACTTGTCCGTGTCACTTCTCCTTACAAATCGAAAATCTGCGCTATCAGGTCGCGAACAACCAAGATGCAAGATGCAGCCGGGTGAGATAACGTTGACTGGTAACATGCATGCCGATCCAACATTTGTCGGACATACCACTAAAAGCGCTGCTGCGGCTGCTGCAGCAATGCCGGTGCGAGCAGCAAATTTCTGTTGCACCTCCTGCTTGGCTGCGACTTGCACGACTCGCCTGGCAGGTCTGACAGCAGCGGCAGAAGTTGCGACAGGAAGGATCTGAGCACGGTGGGACACGGACGTCATGGCCATGTTTTCAGCACACAAGAATCAGCAGGACGCGTGTTGTTGCAGCTACCTCGAGTTACAGCACAAAAGCTATGCGGGGCCTTGCGCTCGATTTGACGCGCCAGTCCCGTGGTATCAGCATCCTATCTTGAAGTTTGGGGACCGACCTCGGGATCAGTGCTGATATGTCTTCTCTATCATGACCAGGTTGCAGAGCAATTACACAGGCATCGCAGCACTTGACTGACGGTAGCATGCAACCATTCTGAGTCAGTATTGCAGGCAGGAAGAAAGTCCTCTGTTGCCTGCAAGAAGCTAGTGTTTGGTCTCCTGTCACAAATATTCAGCATCAAGTTGCATATGCATGCCCAAGATGACTATCTATGCTTCATTGTCAGTGTAGAAAACAGGTCGTTACAAGCTCTGCAGCTGGTGTCTACATACTGCTATGCAATATGCCCAGCGACCTACTGGGCCAGTCATGATCATTGCTAAACACAAAACAGTGCTGAGACACTAAGCGAATTTGAAGCTAGCATAACCAGATTTACTAATGATGCTGCCTAACAGAAACTCATCTGCCTAGTACTTGCCAGGCCATGTGCCAGCATCTCTCTGCTCATTCCATGAGTTGACCCACTCCATAGGGCAGATAGACCTATAAGCTTTCTGGTACATTTTGCATTCAGGGTCCTCCTCGCCCTTGTCATCTGGACCAATGCAGCGATGGTACTCATTGTAGCGTGTGTAGCAGTTCCTTGCCTGGTTGTAGGAAGGGAAGCGAGCATCATATGCTGCTGTCTTGACTGTGATGTCATGTGATGGCTGCTCACCATCATCTGGGGTCTCCTCTGACTCCTCTGCAGAGCAGTGCTAGGATGTCAATGACTGAGATGGAATGCAGCCAACACCCAGTGTAAGCAAAGCAGAGGTGAGAAGATGTACAATGGTGACAATGTGGTTGCAATAGGTGTCCTCCGGGGTGTGACATAATAGTATGGCATGCTAGTGAACAGGGTGTGAACCCCCACTCTCCAGGTTGAGATATTGACTGCATCTGATGTTTGAGTGCCATATGGCATGCCAGGAACACACTTACATAAACCTGTACTGCCTTCCTGTGTGGCCAGATGCACAAAACAAATGCTACCTTCAGGCTCAGCAGGAGAGTCAGAGGGTTCCTCTTTCTCTGCTTCACTGCTATCAGGAGCGTTCTCAAGCTCCTGTGGGCTCTGGCTAGTTGTTGCTGTGTCAAACTTCTTCTTGCTCTCAACAAACATATCCCCATCCTCCAGAACAGGCTTGTAATAGTCCTTGTTGCTCATCATACAATTTTGCAAGCTTGTAGTCTGCACAACAGCATCCATTTGATTGCAGGAGTGGGTCAGTAAAAGACAAATTGCCTCCCTTCAGAAGATTGCATCGACTGGTGACCATCTGCAGCCAGGAGCAGCGTTACTGTATGACTTACTATTTCTCTGCACTCCTCTGTGAAATCTGTGCCCTGCTTTCTCTCATCATCAACACACTTGCTCCATTCCTGTGCATGATTTGAGCTAAGAGAACAAACTCAACTTTTGCAGGAGTTGCAGCAGCAATCAGCATGCCATTTACTTGAAACTCTGGTTTGCAGCCTCCAGCCTTCATAAATATGCAGAATCCACAGGTCTCCTCATCTTCACCATCTGTTCGAGGCAAACATTATTTGTGTTGCCAAGGAAACACTCCGCGTTACCAGTAAGTGTCATGTCATGTTGCGAACGATAAGCATCACAGCCCTGAGCATGTGGTTGACATTGCCAAATCAGAAAGATGCAGCAAATATTTTTAAGGTACTCACCCTCAACTTCCTGACGGGCCAGATCCGATGCTGCCGGAGGCTTCTTTTCAAGAGCGCTCTCTGCAAGGACGACCATCTTGGTTTCCCCTGCACACACTCTCACAGATGCCATCAGCAACGCCAACAACCAGCTCGCGGTGCAGGCTCGATGCACAAAGATCTCACCTGGCGTGGCCAGACGTCGTGTATATGTTTGTGATGAACAGATTGGGATTGGCGGTACAATGCTGTGCAAGCGTTGATCAGCGGATGCAAAGGGAGACAAAGGCCGATGTCGCGTTGTGTACGACACGTCGGCAGAATGTTGAAGCGTAAATTGCACGGAGCACGATTTCCTTTGAAGCCCGCTTGGCTTGGCGACACAGCGTCTCAAGCGGCCATACTGATGATGTTATGGTTTTGACATAAGGGTCGAGAGTTTCGCTACACTTGAGGAAGACTCGCAGCCCGCAGGAATCATGCCCAAAAAGCCCGTGCGTCCACTTGGCATGGTTAGGTCAAACGCTCCAGTTCCCTTCTTGAACCCTTTCACTGAAAGACAAACTCGGGAAAACGAGAACAGAAAGCTTGTGACAGCTTTGCAGCATGCTAAACCGGTCATTGACAACAGCAGCCCAATGCAGCAACCCCATCTGCAGGACAACCGGAAACGAGAGTGGCTTTCCGACAGTAAGCAATGCGACTTTCGCACATGCTACCTCAATGCATAGCTCATGACACTACTCAGCTGCTTGATCGTGCGGCCTGTTGTTGCAGTGAAGTATGCAAAGATTGAGAGGGAGAACGCTCTGCTGCTGGAGAGGTTATGTCTGATAGCAAGACCGCGTTCTCAGTTTGTGAAGCCCAAGACTTTCACGTGAGTCTGCAGACCAAGCCAGCAACAAACAATATGCACATCAAATTCTGTGAAGCATATTGAGCTTATGCATGGTGGTCTTGCTTTTGCTGACTTTTCTAAAGCTGTATCAAGCTGCACCGTCTAAAATCCTTGTGCTGCCTCCAGCCCAGGCATTGCTCTTGACCACCACTTGCGGCCAGTGATAGACAATGTAGAGAGTGACTTGCATGTACCAGGCAACAGCTTGAATGCTGTAACACGCAAGCATGAGCACGACAGAATCATGGTGGACAACCAGCACATTCTGCAGCGTATTTGCAGAAGCAAAGGCGCATACTCAGGTATGGCTGCTCGCAACTGCTGCATGAACAACCCTTTGAGTTTGCTCATGAGCATTGCTGTCAGACAATTGCATGATTATGTCTCTGGTGCTGTATTTTGCTGTACATGTTTGCTGAACTTGCCAAATACCGACGCCTATGCATCAATTGCAGCGCAGCAGTGGCAACAGGAGGGCCAGCAACAGAAGAAGTATGCAGCAATCCGCCGGCGTGTGATGCCAGAGGACAGCCGTCCTGGCACATCACAGAAGACGCACAGAGTCAATCTGCATTCTAGCCCTGAGGAGATTTACAGAACACCTGGTCGGCCTGCTACAGCAGCTGCAGGTCTTAGGCTGAGGTCAGAGTGGACTCCAGCCGGCATGTTGACAGAGCCCTCAGCACCAGGTTCAGCCCATGCAGCTGGCAGGCCTATGACAGCAGCTTGATCATGGCAGCTTACAGAGGCAACACTGTGCCTATGTAGCTTTGCAGCAGTAATAAGTGCTTGGCTGGTGACAAGGTCATCAGAAGATGGTGCTGGCATTGTTTTAAAATTTGCGTGAAGGCTATTATGCAGCACTGACAGCCGTATGATGTGACAGCCGCTTGGGCGACTTTGTCTTGGCTACACATGACAATATTTGATGTTTGGCCAGTCATTGTCACATTCGCTTGTGGTCTGGAATTTCAGCATCGCTGTGTCGAATGTCGTTAGAGCACTGATAGGGGTTTGCAGGAATTGAAGCGCATGCATGTTTGACTGTACATATGTGGTAGTATGGTCAGCACTGCAGCTGCGCAAAGACAAGGGTCAAACTCCTATGGAACATGAAGTTGCACCTTGTCGTACAACCCTAGAAAGCCTGTTGCAGATCATGCGTGTCAGATATTGGGCATCTATCCTGTAAATAAACCCAGGCTGTGCGGGGTTGTAAACTAGCTGTACACCCAGCCACAGGATGCGATTTGAGATAGGCCTTCTGCTCTCCATCTTTTGTGCCTCAAATACTGGATTGATTCTCTGATGCAGCTGCAGATGCCTGGCTGGACTGCTCTTCTGTGTACACAGCAGTGAAGTGAGTGCAAGTCTTTGAGAAGGTGTTCTCCTCAGAACCCTTGAAACCAGCAGCGGTAGTAGCTTAAGCTCTATGAGTTGAATGGACCTCTGTGAATTTGACAGGCACAGCAAAAAACATCTGCAGAGCCAGTCAAGGCTCAGTTAGATGTATCTGCAGCAATGGTCTGCTTCCATCAGGCAATGTCATCTGCAGCATAGCATGACGCTGTCCTAGCTCAGTGAAAGGCTCTGGGATGCTGATCAGCTGAGGAGCAAGATCGATGTTCAACTGCTGCCCGATGGCGGCTGAGATTGCTTCGCTGCTGACATGGCTAGAGAGTACCCCATCTGCATCTATGCTACACTTCATGACCTGCAGACAAATTTTGATTCTACATGATGTTGACATATCAAGCAGCAGAGGAAATGGGTGCAGCAGAAAAGCAAAGTACATTGATCAACAGCATGCCGGACGCTCGGAGGCTCACCACTGGTTGGCTGGTCAACATGCTGAGAATAGCTTGTAAATCTTCGCTGGCTGCTGCGCTGCCCTCCTGTACGCACATGTGACCAGGTTATAAACTGACTTCAACCCTGTACATGTATGCTCGATGCTGTGATTGTGGCTATTCTCCCGGGCAGCAAACAGGTATACCGGCTCATTTCCTTGTGAGACTTTCTGGTGCCTGTCTCTGGGTTTTGTAGGTACTGGTGCAGCAAGCTGCCGGGGGTAAAGGAAGTTTCGTGCATAGCCATGTGAGACAACTACTTGCTGACCTTGCAGCCCAAGGTGTTCGACATCCTGCGAGATATGATGAAAGTCCTCTAGACTTGCCTGGACCTCAATATGTGCTAGGTCTGTAGGGCTATAGACCTGTGCGTACCTCAAGAAGCGTTATTGGCAACTTGGTTGTGCTGGCTTTTTGTCCTCTTGTGGCAAGCAGTTGACTTGCAAACCGAGAACACAACTGCGCCGCTCGGTTCTTTGCTAACATCAAGTAGGTCAACACCGCAGATGTCTGTATGCCAGTAGGTCAAAGGTCTTGACAGCACAGCTGATGCAGCACTAGGCAAGGCACAGCCAGCTCGCAGTCAGGGAAGGACTTTGAAATGCGCCGGAGCGAGACCACGTCTTGAAGTCCCTGTGAGTGTCACTCATGACTCTGACAGATGACTAACGATGTAGCCAAAGCATGCAGAGCAGCAGGGGAACGCAGGCTAAATGCAGGCTATGTAGAAAGCTGTCTACGCCCCGACATGTGGGGGAGGTAGAATACATCATACACGGCCGTCATTGCATGTCATACTGAGATCACGCGTTGACAATATCGGCACTGTTGCTTGATCATGCAACAGGCCGTAGTCACGGAGCAAATCGCACCTGAAGCCTGGACTTTGTACTTCCCTGACGAAGAGCATTCCCCTGACGATAGACGGGCAGTGTTGCTGCAAGATTTGCTTCCACGCCTTACCTCGCTGACGAGATGGCTTGCCGACAGGCTTCAACCACTGCAAGTCACAGGCCGGCACCGGCTCTCCATCGGGTTTGAGGAGCTGCAAAAAGTGCGCAGTAGTTCTGAGTTCTCTGCTGCACTGGAGCTTCAGCCGGTTGAAGCCCTCGCCTGCCTGGGCGCCGCTGCACACCAGGCAAGCAAGAGTGATCAGCTTAGACCTAGATTTGCTCATCCAGTGAATAGAGCTTTTATTTGGGACCAATCAGGCAGGCTATGCATTGGCTGTGGGTTCAATGCAAATTCAGTCTGCTTTGCCTACCGGCTGTAGCTGACGCCCGCATGGACGGCCCAGGTGCTGTTCAGTCCTCAGGCCCAGCAACTCTTACCTGAGGGCATAGAGCCGCTCAAGATTGTAGTGCGACTTGAGGGACACCCATCGTCCATGAGACACATCCGTCAACTGAAGTCCAGCTCCATTGGTAGGCTTCATGTAGTGCATGCGAATGCTTGGCCACGCCTCAGCTAAGAACCATAAGCAACAATTCATCATGCAGGCAAAATAGTTAGTGTGAAAGGGACAGTTGTGAGGATCAGTGCAGTCAAGCCTCTGATACAATGCATGACATTCACATGCACCAGATGTGGCGGTGAACACCAAATGCGCTTCCCTGAAGGCATCTATACTCCACCCACTGGCTGTAACCTTGATGGCTGTCGTAGCAAAAGCTTCAAACCCCACAAGAAATCTGCGCAAAGCCTTGACTGGCAGAAGATACGCATTCAGGTATGCCTCATGGGGTCTTGAATGCATTCTATGAACACCAAGCCTCTGCTGGTTGTGTGCTTTGGTGAGCCTGATTTCTGCTGCTCAGCGCTTTTCATCAGGTAGCTCACAACACAACTTATCTTACAGCAATGTCAGACATGTTGCCGAACCCCAGCCCATCAAGAGCAGCAGCACAAACTGCAGCTGTACATTGTATGTATGTTCTTGACTTGCGTCCCCACCATGCTGCAGGAGCTTTCCCAAGCTGACAAGGAAGAAGCAGGCCGAGTGCCGCGCACATTAGAGGTGGAGCTGACTCGAGATTTAGTGGACAGCTGCAGTGCTGGTGATGTGGTCACTGTTCTGGGCATCATCAAGGTTCTCAGCACAGATGCTGAAGCAGGCATGCCATCTCACATCCTGAGTGCACATGAGCATAGGCGCAAGCAATGTGGTGATAGGCCATCATCATTGCATGGATGGCTAGCTGTGACACGTACAGTGCATAATACGATGCAGTCCCGTCAGGACTGCAATACAACCTGCTCTTGTGCAATTTGCACGGCATCCTGCCTGCCTCCAGATCAGATGTTGCATGCACCTGCAACCTGAATGGGCCATGCATCAGTCCAATCTTGACAAGGGTACAAAATGATGTGTCATTGGCTGCAGGTGGGAAGGGTAGCAAAGGTGCAGCAGGCAAGCGCTCGTTGTTTCTGCTGTATTTGGATGCTGTGTCTATAGTCAACCAGCGTGGTGCTAATCAGTCCTGCAAGGACACAACAGACCAGATCAGCCAGCCAGTTGACCACCTGCCCTCACATCAAGCGACCAGCTTCACACTGCGGGACCTGCATTTCATTGTCAAGTTTTCTCAGGTGATTATGCAATGCAGTCTGAGGCTGCGGTATTGCACAGCTCTGTGCAGAGTTGTAGCTCACTGGTACATGCCTTCAGCTGCACTGTCTCTTGCTTGAAGGACACAGCAAAGTATGTTATGCTACTTTGACATCATTTAATCTGATTAGTCTTGTGTCCACCAACACCCAAGGGTATCACATCCACCTTGCAGTCAAAAGTTCATGGTCGGTACTGGCACATGGTTCTTGAACACTGTACTCCTACTGACCTCGACCTTTTGTGTTCTTGACAAGCAAAACTGGTTTGTTTGATAATGAAGCTTGGTCAAATGGTCGTAACTGACCTCTACAATCATATACAGTTTCTTGATGAGTTGGTTGCTTGACTGGTGTGCGCAGGAGTACAAGGGGCAGCAGCTGAAGCAGCTGGTTCATGCACTGTGTCCAGCAATCTATGGGCATGAGCTGGTGAAAGCAGGTGTGGTGCTGGCGCTGTTTGGAGGAGTGCGCAAAGGCAATGATGATCTGGCAAGCGTGCCTGTGCGTGGGGACATTCACTGCCTCATTGTAGGGGACCCAGGCATAGGCAAAAGCCAGCTGCTGAAGGTATGGGTCTGTCTTGGGCTAAAACCCTTCTGCAGTCTTTTGTGCGCATGCTGATGCCGGATGGTGCACATTCCCATTACTGCACTTGGCGACCCATACATTGCCCAGGTCGCACATATTTGAATTAGTTGGCTTCGGCATAGTGTAAAAGGCAGACCCCGATGGTTGCCAGCGTCTATATACATTCCTGCCAAGGCTAAGGCCCTACCTCGCGAGGGTCACGCTTGTGCTTGTGCTGCACTCTCCTCACAGTGTCAACCCTCCTGTTCTCAATGTAGAACACATGAAGCATCACTTTAACATTGTTGAAGACTGTCAGAAGTATTCCTGAAGTGGTCATATGCTGGCTCCTGTCACCAAGCAGTGACCAGAGTAGCCAACCCTTGATTCAGCTGCAGGACAACATCAGGCATGCTGAATGACTAGGTACAGTGTATGCATACAGGCTGCATCTGCTGCAGCCCCTCGAGGGCTGTATGTGTGTGGCCCTTCTTCCAGCAGTGCAGGCCTGACTGCCACAGTGGTGAGGGACCCCCTCAATGGGGCCTTCGCCCTGGAGGCCGGGGCCCTGGTGCTGGCTGACAGGGGGGTCTGCTGTGTGGATGAGTTTGACAAGATCACTGCTGAGCACCAGGTGAACATGCTTCTTGTAACAGCCCTTGTACAGCTGCTGTCTTTGTGGCAGTGCTGGGCTGCCCAACAGTGACAGTTTCATCTGGCTCAAGTAAGTCTTTAGATGTGGTTACATGCAGCAACCATACCATGCTTGCACCTGGCCTCAGCTTGTAGCCTAACCTTGTCAATATGTCTGTACTGCGGTCAGTATCACTGTTCATATCATCATCATTAGTCATATCAGTATCACTTGTCATTTCTCATTTGCTTCCAATGCAACAACATCTAGACGTCTGCTGTGGCCTCATTATCTTTCAAGCTTCCTTTCATTGAACATCCCTCTCATGGAACATCCTTCAGTGTTTGTGGTCGCATGTGAGCATCCCTCAGTGGTTGTGGTTGCATGTGAGCAGGCATTGCTTGGCCCCCTAGAGCAGCAAGAGGTGTGTGTGGCAAAGGCAGGCCTGGTGGCCTCCTTGCCAGCGCGCACCAGCTTGCTTGCAGCTGCCAACCCCGCTGGTGGCCAGTATAACAGAGCCAAGACGCTGCTGCAGAACCTCAAAATGAGTGCGGCAATGCTGTCTCGTTTTGACATCATCTTTGTGCTGCTGGATCAGCCTGATCAGAGGCGTGATGAGCGCCTGTCTGAGCATGTCATGGCCATGCACTCAGGTAGTGTCTCCAGCAGGAACACTGTTGTAGCCCTTACATCTCGTGCATGCTGTTGAACCATGGACAGCAAACTTGCTCCAGTGGCGACAGCGCAGACGCAACATAAGGGCAGTCTGGCTGTATGTCTTGTAAAGCTCATGTTTGATGTGCAAAGGCTGGTCATGTCACCTAGCTCAGCACAGCATCACAGTCAGGCTCAAAGACAGCAAGACCAACCCATCTGCCAGTACAAAAAAATGAGTTGTTTGACAGATTGACTACGCTGAAGGCACTGTATTGCATGTACAGAAAGCCTTGCATTCATGCATTTAAGAAGTGAAGGCAGTGAGTGGCAGAAACATCGTCCCTGCGGTATTTGACAGATTGACTGTGTTGAAGGCACTGTATTGCATGCACACAAAGCTTTGCATTCATGCATTCAAGGAGTGCAGGCACTGAGTGGCTGCAGCTTGACCGCAGGACAGGGAGACAGGGTGAGGAGGGCTCATCAAGGCTCCTTGCAACCCCGTCCGGCTGCATCCCTTGCGGCCTTGGACTCTACTGCCCAGCAGCCATCACTGGAAGATAGTCTCAAGATGTACAGGTATCACTCTTGACACCCTCTGTACCATGGCATGACCACGTCCATGCACGGCATTCTGTGGCCCTTAAGTAATTCTGGACATTGATTTGAATGCGCTACACTGGAGTGTACAGTATTGTCTGGCCATGTGACTGTACCTATGGCCTGAATTGGTGTGGGGTCCAACCTACTCAGCACACTTCTCATGGGCATCACAAGAAAGCAGAAGCATGCATCCACGCTATCATTGATCACATGAGAAATGTCTCGAAACCAGGGCATGAGTCAATGGACGCAGCTCAAATCAGGCTGTTTGTACAATTACGCACAATAGAACCAGTGCGCAAGGGTGCAAATTGACAACGTGGCTTGCAGTGATGAAGCTCATGATCCGCTGCCCATGCAGCTGCTGCAGAGGTACATTGCCTACGCCAGGCAGTACTGCCACCCTGTCCTGTCTGATGATGCCAAGCAAGTGCTGAAGGAGTACTATTGCAAGCTGAGACAGGACTCCCTGACAATGGAAGGAACGCCTGTGACTGTAAGTCCCTGACATGTGCCTGCTGCTGTGACATGAAGCTGTAAAGTCCCTTGCAATGATGACCTGTGCCTCCTGTGACATGAAGCTGTAAGCATGCTGCAACATAGCAGCTGCAGACTGTTGCAACACGACCTTGTGCTTGCTTTGTGTCAGCTTGTCAGATGACCTGACTGCAGCTTGTTATTTCCTTTCCCTCCGGGCTCAACGTTTTGCAGTGACTGAATGACACAAAGTAGACTTCTGGGTTGTCCAGTTGATTTGTGCGTGTTGCCGTGTGAGCAGGCGCGGCAGCTTGAAAGCCTGATACGAATGGCAGAAGCCCGGGCTCGCTTGGAGCTGGTGCAGATTGTCACAGCTCAACATGCACAGGTGGACGTGTGTCTACTTGTATCTCACACATATCTCAGGCCTTTCAACATGTCAGCAAAGGTTGCTATCACAATGGCTGGGTCACAATCTAAACTTGCTTGCGGCTCATGATACACAGTATACTCAGGGTTGACCCAAGCTCAGTTTGTTCAGCGTGCTTGCAAATCCTGTTGGCAGGCAGAACGGCCACACAACCATGTGTCAATCAGGCTAAAATACAGCACTTGCACAACTGCCAGCGCATTCAAACGGTCTGTAACATTCGCTGCTGTACATCAGGAGGTGATAGAGATCAGTTCAGAGTCAAGGCGTGATGTGCAAGGTGCAGCTGCTGGAGCCAGCTGTCTAGACTTCAGGGTCCCCGGCGGTACCAGAGCAGGCAGCAAGCAGGTACTGCCCTCCTAGCCTGCCCCTCCGCAACCTTGCCTCTGTTTGGATCCCAGCTTGTGTGTCTGCTAGAGATTCGCATTTCCTCACTTCTGTTTGTCCCATTCTTTTTGCAAGTTTTGCATGTCAATTCTCTTGCTCACTTCTCTCCCAAGGGCATGATGCTCATCCAACATTCACAACTGTCATGACACTTGCTATTCCTGCTCTCTGCACAATGTGCGTGTAGCAATGTCTTCCTACAACATTGTCATGGCAGCTCATGCAAGCAATAGTATAGCATGACACCTTGGGGTTGGCGAGTGCATGTGTCCCTGCAGGCCGAAGCACGCCGTTTCTTGTCAGCCTTAAGTCGGCGTGCAGAGCAATCTGGCAATGCCTTCAGTGTTCACCAGCTTTTTGACTTGTCTGACCATCTCCAGCTGAAGGTCCCAGACATGCGTGACTTCATTGATCAACTCAATGAAGCTGGTATGCTCTCCTGACTTTGCATTGTCAGATTTGCCTGTGATATCAGAGGCCCATTAAGAATGTCGTGCTAGTTTGCAAATTGGACATTGCAGTGCACTACATATTCAAGGCTGCCCTTGGAAAGCTATGTACACAAGTCACATGCATGGTGTTGTGCAAGCTTACGATGATCCAGACTATGTCAGTGGCAGTGTGACATCCTTTCTGGGTTTTGCGCAGGTGAGTTGCTCAAGAAGGGTCCTCAAACATACGCAGTGCGATCCATGCCGTCAAGTGCTTCGCAGCAGATCAGCAGTCAAGTCAGCAGATTTTCAGCAGTGAGTCAGTCAGCAAGTCAAAGCTAACCATCACAACGTGCCTTATAGTTCACACTGCAGCCAGCAATCATCATCTGGCCAGCAGATTCAGCAAAGCCCTCAGTGCCTCACGTATACCCCGCCAGTCTGGTCCTGTTTGCAAGCTTTATGTTGGTATGCGAAGCCGTTTTTTCTGCATATGCAAGCCTGTTTTCTGCATATGCAAGCCTTGCTTTCAAGTGCATCCTTGACACAGTTTGACATGCTTGACTAGTCAGCTACATGATGATGCTTGTGGTCCACACCTGACCTTACAGTCGTATTACTTTCTTGTGCAAAAACGATTTCAGTGGCAGAGTTGATGTTTGACACAGAACAGCAGTCTGACAAATCCCGACTGTGGTTGTTAAGGCTGTCAACTGCATATCTGGACGGCATGATGCAAGGCTTGGCTTGCTTGCAGACTTGGCTTGCCATCTTCTTCCTCAAGTTCCGGAACTATGGCGGTACGTGCGTCTGCAATGGTTTGCTTTACGCGCAGGCTGCATTCATGGCCTCGTGTTGTGGGATAGGTAGTTGGCTAGACATGGCCGCGAATGTCGCAACACGACCTCCAAGCATCGACCGTATAGTCTCGACCACAGGCTGTAAAGATCGTTCCGTTCCCCGGCGTTACCACATGTGCACAAGACTCTCACGGGCTGGCCGTTCGTATAAACATGGAAAAGGGAGACGACAAGTTTGCAACAGTGCTGAACCAGATTGGGACGCTGAGATGAGCCTGTTCCGGAAGCGTAGTATGAAGCCAAACCAGATGCAGACAATCAGGCGTTTGGAGGAAGAAGTGGATATTGGCAAGGTGACAATTTGAGAATCAATGGCAGCGAATGCATTATACCATATCAAGCTCGGGACCGTAATGTCGTCGTGTGTGGAGCAGGTATTGTTCTCAGACGATGGTTTGGCTATCTTGGAGGGTCTGAACAACGACGCTCCCGTTGGTGCCTCTCTTCGATTTGTCAGCGGAGCTTCTGGGTCAGAATTGCATAACTCAGCTTGACATGTTGTTTGATATCTGGCTTCGCTCTAAGCTCCTGAGACCCTTCCTCACTGATCAAGACATGCCCTTCTTGCAGTGTACTGCTGTGGCGTCGGAGTGACAACGTGTGTTTTGCTCTGATATTGGGTGGCAGGCAGAGCGTTTCAGCAGGAGACAGGGTAGAGTGCCGTCTCAAGGGTATTCTACAGGTACTCTACACACACTGCAGACAGACGACCCTACCCTCTCTCTCCTAAACAACTTTGCCAAACACAACCAAAGGGCAATTGGTTGTGCAGGTTGTGGATGATGCCGAGGGTCCAAGTACAAAGCGCGAGTATGAGGTGGCAAGGGTGCCTGTAGGAGCAGCCCTTTGTGGCCAAGTAGTGGACTTCCTAGGTTGCCCTCATGGCTCACAGTATCAGCTGGGCACGGATGCACAGCTTCCACTCCTGAATGACCAGCTGGACATGAAAAGCAGGGAGCAAATCAATTCAGCCTCATTCACAGGCATCAAGGTGATGCTCAAAGCCCTCTCATCGGGCACAACAGCTACCTACCTGCTTTGCTTTGCCGCCAGTCCTTGCCATCCTGCAGCAGAGCCAGTGTGGTTCATGATACAGGTGTTTGGATGCTGTTTGCATTTGGGCGCTGCATGCATCCAGGGACCTTGCAATACAACATCACCAACGTTCAGTCAAGATGCACAGGGCAACATCGCCGCAGGGAATGTCAAAGGCACCACCTCAAGTCAGCACCGACATTCTCAGCTGGAGTAGGCTACAGTTTACAGGCTGTTGATACATTGACATCTTTGCAGGCTGTTGATACATTAATACCTTTTCAAGCTGTTGATACATCGACACCTTACAGGCTGTTGATACATTGACACCTTTACAGGCTGTTGATACATTGACACCTTTGGGGCGGGGCCAGGCGCAGCTGCTGGTGGGTCCTGCTGGCTCTGGCAAATCCAGCCTGGCTGTTGATGCCATTCTTGGACAGCATATGCAGCAGCCTGGTCAGCAGCCAGTTCGCTGTGTATATGCTTCTGTGGGTCACAGGTGCGCACGTGTTCTGTCACTGTGTTGTGACACCCATGCTACGAAAGGCAAACAAGTGCAAAACCCCCTGCATCACGAGTCACAAGCAGAGATGCACAGCAACAGCATGGACGACCACATGGCAGTGAAGCATCGTCAGATGCCTGCCAGCAATGTATGACACCAAGTTGGCTTGCCAGCCGGCATGCCAGACACGCTGTTGGTGTTGTTGCCTGGAATGTGCATGCATATTGGCACATACCCATGTAAGTTCTGTAGTTGCCAGAGTTGTTTCTTGTCTCTGAAGCTGCAGTCAAGTATGCACAGTAGTATCCCAACATTGATTCACATACTGTGTCTACAATGGAGCTCACAGTACAGTCTCAGTCTCCAGCAATGTGTTCAGCGCATGCGTCGACTATTGCTTTGCTGGTGCATGAAAGCAGTCAGCAGGAGGTGGATGAAATGGTGGAAGAGCTGAGCAAGGCAGGAGCCATGCGCAATACGACAGTGGTGTCTGCAGCTGAGGGGTGTGGGTTAGGGGAGCGGTATGCAGCCCTATGCAGCGCCCTGTCCATGGGGGAGAGGGTGCGCGATCAAGGCGGCCACTCCTTTGTTGTCTTAGATGACATCAGCTGCATGGTGAGACCTTTCTCAGATGGCATCAGATGCATGGGGAGACCTGTCTTAGATTACATCAGCTGCATGGTAAGACCTTTCTTAGATGACATCAGCTGCATGGCGAGACATTTGCAGTAGCTAAGCTCTTCTCAACTGTGTTTGTGCAACACACTTGTCAGCACTTGAGACTTGAGTCCATTTACAGGCGTCAGAGCCGGGTGTTGTCTTCCATCCTCTTCATATGAGTCATTGCCTCAAGTGCAAGTCTCCACCGACAAGAGATTGGCTGTGGCAGCATTGTTGCACCATGTGTGCTCTGCATTTGTCATGCCCTGGACTTATTCTGCAACAAAACCAAACAGCATATCATGTTGAAGGTGAACCTTGTGCTTGCTGTATGCATGCTTGCATGCAGACATGGTTCAAGCCATCATCCAACTTGACACCCCCCCCCCCCCCTCACTTGTACCTATTCAAACGCTACACCCTCACATGTTCTTCGGCTTCAGCAGTTGATGAGTCAGCAGTTCACGCTTTGATGTTTAATGTGTCCAGGGAGCCATGTGGGAGATGATCAGCAGAGCTCTGGCATCACTGGGGCCCTCAGCCATGGCCATTGCCACCCCCCTCAACCCCGACCAGCCCATCCTGCCACCTGACACAGATGCAAGTGGAGGGGATGAGGGGGAGGGGCTGGTGGAGTATGAGGGCATGCTCGTCTCAGCCTCAGCTGCTCAGAGGCGCAGGTGCTGTGCTCATTCTTACCTCATACTGATGTGTGTCAAGCTCAGTGAGTCTGCAAACTTCTGCAAAGCCTTTGCTGATCTGTTGAACATGTCATGGCATGCCAGAGAGCTGACTGTTCACCTGTGTCACAGTGTATGGCCTGACAGCTGTTTTTACCAGGGCCATACTGCCCCTTGCGTCTGGCATAGCGTACTGAGATCTCAGCTTGTCAGGCACTCGGTGACCCACCACTATTGGCTCTGACTGCAGTATGGTTCATACACTGGATTGTCAGCCTGGTGTATTTATTGCTAGCATGACACTGGCTTCAATGCCAGTAGCAAACACCAACTTGCACAAGGGGAGCAACACAACCCAGCCCTGTTGTCCAGCCATCCCTGCAGCCCTCTTGGTATTCAGCATTGGTCCGCCAAAGCGGCGTCAAACTGACATGTGCAGCAGTCAAATGTATATCAAGTGTGTGTGTGAACATCCCGCAGCTGCAATTTTGCACTCTGTACCTGACTGTGAGTCATGCAGTAGTAACCATGTAGGCTCTGGCTGCTCAAACGTACATCAAGTGTATGCGTGAACATCCAGCAGCTGCAACTGTGCAGTTTGCACCTGACTGTGGGTCATGCAGTAGTAAGTGTGTACTCTCTGTGTACTCTCATGATAGTAACTGTGTACTCTCTGTGTACTCTGCCTGCAGGTTCTTCTCCTCCCTCATACAGCGCAGTGCACAAGTCCACCGGCGCTTGGGTGGGGGCAGCATGACGCTGTTGGCCATTCTGCCTGGCCAGCCCGCCAAAGGGGAGCGCCAGCCTGCAGCAACAGCTGAGGACTACCCCAACCTCACCCCCTCCCAGCGAGATAAGCTGCTGGCTGCTTTAGCCAAGCGGCAACCGCCTGTAGCAGAAACACTGCCAGGCTGTGTCAATACAGAGGTACGAACTGGTGCAGGGCTGGCTGCATATGGCTGTTGCTTGAAAACAAGCAGTAGTGTTGATAGCAGCTCAAGAGGATCACTCATGTTGCTCACAAAACTGTGACTAAGTAACTAAGTAAATTTGTTGTACTCTGAGGTAATGTCTTCTGTGGGAAACAGCAACAGTGATTGGATACCTCTGCCTCAGTATTGCTGTCATGCAAGTTTGTCACCTGTTGTATGTCTAGAGTATGACTGTCTGCATTGCATGGCAGGTAGTGGAGGAATTCATGTCCATTGCTGATGGGCAGCTGGTCCTGCACCCACCCACCCCACATTCCCTGCACGCCCCAGGCAGCAGCCAACAGCCAGAAGCTAATGGACAACAAGTCAGCGCCAGTCAAGATGATGCAGCACCGGCCTGGCAGAGGTTGACAGGTTGCAATGTGGATGTTAGTGCCAGTGTGTCGCGTATTGGCTCTCGGGCCTACCCACCTGCCCTGGCGATGCTGGCCCCATCCATCCGGTTTGACCTGGCACAAGCTGTGGATGCACAGCGCTTTGGAACAGACAGGAGTGAGACTGGACTACATCATCACCACTTGCAGAGGGCTGCCTTGTTGCGCGCTGCACTGGCTCAGCCGGTGCGGCAACCTGTGCCACTGGAAGAACAGGTAAGATGTTTTTTCTATACTGTTGTGGCTCCTTCTGCTTGAAGTGTTCAGGATTCGATGTGTCCTGAGATGTCCCATGTGATGCATAATGCTGTCCACATGCTTTCACGCCAGCTTCTGACTGTCATGACTCAGAAGCAAGAGCCGTGTGTGCATTAGACACCTATCCAAGCAGCTGCATGGGATCATTATTTATCAAACTCTTTGTCATGTTTTTCTGCAAATGGTGTCAATATCTTGATGTTGCAGGTGGCACAGCTATACGCCTTGCAGAAAGGTTTCTTTGACAGAGCTAGTCCTGAAACTATACAGGAGGCCATTGCCGAGGCAGTAATGCATATTAGGCAGGATCATCCAGATGCATTGGAGCGCATCAGAAGGACGCAGTGTCTTGGACCCATGGCAGAAGCTGTGCTGAAAGCAGCTCTAGTGGATGTCTGTGGGTCACAAACCCAACCAATTGTATCGTCTTTGTAGGTCTTGTACATCAGCAGGTGGCATTTGTTTTCATTAGATGAAAGTGTATTAGATGAACGTGTATCAGCATTGATTTTGATTCTCACTTGATATTTCAAATCTTCATCGTGTTGAATAAAGCAGTTGATCAGTTGATCTGCAACTTGCCATTTGTCAATCTCAGTAATTTGTCAGAAGATGTGAGCAACCACATATTTACCCTGCTGCACACACATTTTGTACAATATATACTGTGGCCTGTACACTTGCCGAAACTTGTTGCAGTGTACTTCATACACAACCTACAGTGACATGTGTTGATACCTCGTAGGCCCTGTATACTGCATCTAACGAGCAAATTTGACAGCTAATTGACCCTTGCAACAACAGCATCCAGCACTGCCAACAAGCTGTTTGTGGACTGGTGATTGTTGTGTGCTATTTGCTCTGTGATCTCATCAACTGTCAATGGACCAGCTGCGCTCTGCACGCCAAGCAAATCTATATCAGCATCTGCGCTGGGCCACTCGTCAGGAACTCTGATGTCTGCTGTGACGCCATTAGGCAGCTGGAGCTGATACACCCCGTCTTCTAGTGCGCTTGGCACCAGCTGACACTGCGCTGATGCTTCTGCATACAGCTCAAGAGACTGTGACCTCAGCCTTTGATGTATTTGCATGGAATACGTTTTTCCCCGGTTTTTGAGTGCGATGCGTACGCCAGGATTCCATTCCACTGGCCTGTGGGCATTTGGTGCGAAACAGGTGAAAATGCAGCGCACACTACTTTCACTAACAATAGTACAGCCAAGCTAGGAATGATTGCACTGTGCCTGAACAGCAGCATTGTGGCTGTGACTAATGTACCTTCCAGCATCTGCTTGCGGCTCAGGTGATGCCTAAGACGGGCCTGAGTCTCGCGCACCTGCACCATATACACACTCACTCACTTATCACCCTACAACTGTCTTGCTGTGAGATGACACTGAGAAGCACTTAGTCCATTGTGGGCATGTCTTAGTCAGAGTTCATTATCCACAACTTTGCACTGCCATACATTGTTTTGAGGGCCATCAAAAGCAGGAGAGAAGAGCAGTCTGCATCTTATGTGTGTCTGCGCAAATGTTTGCTTGCGCTGTACACACTTGTGTACACGCCCAGGTTGCTGAGACAAGCTGAATTGCTGAGACAGCAAGCGCTCACCACAAAGGACGGCCCCTGCTGACTGGCAGCAGCAGCTGATGCAATGTCCTGGATGTCCACATCTTTTGGCTGCAATTCAGCATGCTGCACAGCACCAGTTGAGGAGTCCATCCGCACCAGCAGTGTATGCTGGAAGGTCCTGGAAGTGGCGCCTGCAACACCACACAGACAATGTGACCCACTGGCTTGATGCATGAGGTCAAGCTACGGGACAATTAAATTACAACACAAGGTACAGGTGCAAACATGCACAATCTGGCATGCATTGTTCTTGACAGATGCATACACGCATATACAGAGCCGTAGACCAATGTGCAAGACTGTCAGGCATGGGACCTCATCAGATCTATTTGACTGTGGCACAAATCAAGTTCAGATCAGCTTAAGTGACCGTCTATATCATCATCATTGAAGGCTTTCTAGTAGGGCTACAAGGCCTTCCCAGGTGTGAGTTCTTGAGTGAGTGCATGGATGAGTGACTTCATGAGTGAGCGCGTGGTGAGTGAGTTCATGAGTGAGTGCGTGTATGTGAGACTGGCCAGACCTGGAGGAAGGGGCTGGCTGGGATCAATCTTTGTGGTGAGGCGTATTTCCAGCCTGTCACCATTGACTGAATTCACTGAGACACCAGACAGAGCCTCTAGCGCTGACACCATTGCGTCACACCTACAAGCAAGACAGCTGCATCTTTGCTGACTAGTTCTGGTTTTATGCTATCATAGCACTGTGTGAACCTGTTGACAGGCTCAGGCAGGCAGGTGATTGAAGCAGATGAAATGTTGTCGTTCAATATGACACGAGCTGACAGCACTGACGCCAGTTATAAAGGTCGGCCTGGAAACGCAAGTTGCCGTGTGAGCAAAAGCATAGGGATATGCCATTGCTGCCTGTGCATGTGGTATGTGACAATCAGCTAATCCCCACCATTGCATATGCTCCACAAATCGGTGGTTGACTTCTGACTCCTTGGCCTCAGATCTGCGCATCTCCTCCATACAGGCAACCTGCAGATGGCACAGAGTTGCAGTGGGGCAGACGACGCAGTGGTGCAAATCACTCCTGTGTCACACAGGCGCAGAAGACTTTAAACATTTCCTTTGGGGACCTAGCAAGCAAGTCAAGCTGCACTATAGGCAACAGATGCATGAAGGCGAGAAGGTGCCTTCTGCTACAAGATGAGCAAGCTAGAGCAGGACAGGTATGAGAGTGCTGAGGAACTGCGGGTTGATGCCCCACAGCATGCTCAGCATGTGCAATTATGTGTACCAGTGCACATAGAGCAGTTTGATAGTAAGCTATAGATGCTGTGCTGGCTGGCATGCATGTCAGCAGCAATGCAACAGTGCTGGTATGATCTCAAAGCGTCACAGGTATCATGACAACCGATTGCATGATTGGCATGGGTTCCTCACCTGTGACTCCAAGGTACGCAAGGAATCTGCTGCAGACCTCACCTCTATTTCAAGCTCCTGTATGTTAGCCTGCAACAACAGGCTGTGTTGAGCATTCATGCAGCTGTATCATTGCTGGAGGCACATGTGTGCACATTCAGAAAAGAGACTGACCCATAGATGACATGTCAACACAATTCCACTTTGCACTTGTGCAGCACCAAGCATGATGTGACGTGGAGTGGTTAAAATGCAGCTGCTCCAAGTGTCAATCGCTGGCTGGCAGGCTTTCAGGACAAAACCCACAACAATCAAGCTCACCTGGTGAGAAGCATATACAGCTTCACAGCCTCTTTGTACCGCAGTCTCTGCCTGCAAGGCTGCAGCACACTCCACCTGCAAGGCACACTAGCACACTGTAAGACGCAGTAAGAATAATGCAATTTGAGCTATGATCTATGAAGGCAGCAGCTTGTATGACTGGCAGAGTGAAAGCTGCACCTGAAGAGCAGCATAGTCCACTTGCGAAGGAGGTGGCATCTGTGACTGTTCAGTTTCATACTGAGCTTGCTCTTCGTGCAATTCCTGCAGCTGAGCTGCACATAAGTCGCGCTGGGTTGTGTACTGCTGCCTGGTCTGCGCAAGTTCTTCCATCATCTTGATCACCTCTGACTGAGCCTGTACATGAGGCACAGATCTGGAGGCGCACTGGGTTTGGTTTGGAGCTGCAGGTGTTATCAAACGAGCATGTGAACACTTGTACGGACAATGTAGATGGCAATGAGCCAAAGATATGCGCAGTCCTGAAGATATAAGCAGTCCTGAAGCACTCCAATCAGGCAGAAAGATTCAACTGCATGAGCCTTGGTATCACAGACTGTCTGCTCACCTGCTCGTTGCTTGACTTGTATTGACGCAGCAACATGCTGTTCTTCTCCATTTCCTCCTCGAACTGGTACAGCTGATCCTCCTCACTGCCATCTGGCAGACCTTGCAGAAGTCCTGCACATCCATCAAACATTTGACATTGTGTCATCTGCATATCTGATGCATGTGATGGCTTTGCTTTGGCTTTCATAAGTCTGTTTCTGGCACACAGGCTCTGGGGTGTACCGTCTATAAAGCCTTCCTTGAGGTCATAGACCGTGAACGTGTTTTTGAGAGTTTTGAAATGCTTTCTCAAACGGTTCAGGTCACTCTCATCTGTCTCATGACATTGCTGAAGAGCGGCATCCTGGAGCTTGAGGAACCGAGCAGAGGTGACAGAGTCTGTGTGCTCGAGAGCCCTGAACGGACCTTGCAGCTGTTGAGCACGAGCATAGTTGTTTCGTGCAATCGCATTGCTGCCATTGCCTACCTGTACAAACTGCTGACTGAGGCCTCATGAGCGCTTTGCAGAAGAGGCTGTTGCGAATCTCCTGGCAAGTGTAAAGATACGTCCTCGAACCTCCACCTCAAAGTGTCAGTCGCCATACGGATCAGATACTACTAGATAAAACTTTTGGTAAAGCGCTCAGTCTGGCAATATTAATACTTGCGCAAGGGCACGATCTTTGGTTCATCTGTTAAGTTTGGTTTCGAACGCAGCCTGTAAAAGCAGAAGAAGACTGCAGGTTTCACTCCCATGTGATGGTGGTCATGTCAAATGCCTGACTGACTGCCTAACAAATCACATTCAACCTGGTTGCACTCACATATATAATGTCAACAGCTGTTGCTGTATCCTTTCAGGGTTATGACCAACCATGCTGCCTCTCGCAGTCTGTGCAGCACAACTATACACGCAATATGACCCCTACATTTTGATTGCAAATACATGGGCTGTTGTTTTTATCTCTTCGGCACTCAGCATCCCATACTTACATCTCCATGCTCAGGCAAACAGCTGTGCATATACACAGTCCAGCCACTCGAGCCTGCAGCTGCACAGGCCGGCCTAACTAGGATAGCAACAATGATTTGCTTCAGAAGCCTGTTTGTACATCTACAGGGCCTATATAGTGTTTGTAGGCCTACAGGGCATTTTTGTAGGCCTACAGCTGTAGGCCTGCAGGGCATATATGCTGGCATCATTTGCATCAAGTTGTGTGATGCACAACAACAATTGTCAAAGCGTAAGATGCACAAGGTAACAGGAACCGTGCTCAATTGTGTCGCATACACACAACTTCCTGCTGTCTACAATTGTGGTCGCCTGCTGCCCATCTGATTCAGCCCTCTATGGCCTATGGTCATAGCTTTGGGCTGCCGCCTTAGGAGGCTCCCGTTATGATCGCTGAAAAGCGTAACATTTTCTTTTCTTTCCTTTCCTTTCTGATTGAGCCCTTCAGCTGGGTCTAGCAAGGCCTGAAGATTCACCAACATCACGCACTGTGTCCAGTCACTGTAGCTGTCACAAACAGGCCTTGCTGAAGACCACTGTGTACAGAAGGTGTGGTAACAGCAACAACGCACCCCACGCAACCTAGGATAACATTTTCAGCGCTCAAGATACCTTCTGAGTACAGCAGCAACTGTGCAGCTGCTCTGACCTGAGAAGAAGGTACAGTCTGGCAACTCTCAGGTAGCTGCTGATGGCAGTCTCAGCAGATGCTGGCTTGTTGCAGGTGAGCATGCTGCAGCTGGGTTGCAGGCCTACTGTGAGATAAGAAGCGGTTCAAGTTCACAAGCTGACATGCAACCAGATGCATCTGAGCGCTCTTGCAAGCCAGCATTGCTCCATATGGCCCTGAATACAAGGCCATTCTTTCAACACAGAATACATTGCGCTGCAACACAGGCTGTTGCTGCAGAAAGCCCTGAGTACTGAAATCTGGATATGCTGGCGCATGCAGCTGTTCTGGGTAGCAAACCAAGTCACTCAGCAAACGAGCTTGGTTCGGGTTGCGCCAACCCATGTGTACTTTTCTGGCTCATGCTGGCTTGCGCAGCAAACAGCAAGGCATATTATGACAAGCGGCAGTGTTGGTCTGGCTTGTGCTTCCAACCTGAGTCTTCTGCAGATGTCATACAGAGGATCTTAATAGAAGTTCCGCCATGCTGACAAGACACGGGGCATGGGGCAACTAGAGCTCCAGATGCCCAAGTTAAGTGCAACTCAAGTCTTTGTACCGACCTTTCAGCACCTGCAGGTAAATACACTTTGGGGCATTTGGCAACTCAGGCTGGTTTATCACTGTCTCATGCTGACTTTTACAGACACTTTTTGGTTGTGCAAGAATATACAAATAATTCCAAGACGTCTCGGCAGGGATTTAGCTATGTGTTGTAATATGAATGCTATGAACTGTACCAGACATCACAGATATACTTTTTGACTACAGAGTTTGGACCTTTTGGGACCCAGATCTGTCCAGCATTGTATGACTTGCAGCACTCAAACTTCAGTCAAACTTAGCATTCTCAGAATTCTCTGCCCTGATGAGTGATTGATTGTATCTCTACGGCAGCCAGCACTTGCCGTTTTAGAGGCATGACATTCGCCAGCCCGTCTGCTCCTGGGTCAACAGGTTTGCTCGCTTGGTGTCACCCAGTTGCATGACACTTGGCAAGAAGCGCAAGAAGCATCGGCCGCGGCATGCCAAGCACTATTTTCCAGGTAAGCACCGCTGTGCCAGGTCACGCGTGCCTTTGATGAGCAGCACAGGGTCTGACAAGGAGCGTTTGCATGCAGATACCTCAAGCCCTGCTTGCGAAAATTGTTGGCGAACTTTTCGCGGCTGATCAGTCTCGTTTTCGCCTGGTCTGCACCGGCTGGGGGGACGCTCTTCCAGCCTTTGAATTTCAGCATCGTGTCACGATACCTTACAAGATCGGATGGGAGGAGAATGCAGCAGCTCTGAGAACCAGCTGCCCTCAAATTTCTGTGGTGCTTGTGATCGATGGAGTAGTGGATCTGGTGCCACATCTGTTGTCAGTGAATCGCACAGTGCTGTTCTGCTCAGTGTTATCTGAATTAACGCCATGTTTCTGACAGCACTCAGCACTGCTTTTGCCCCTGCCAGCCGATCTAGCAACTGTCATTTGTGTGGCAGGTGTGCTTGCCAATGAGCGCAGCAAGTCATCATATGAGCAGCTGCAGCCCAGTTGTGCCTCCATCACTGCTCATGAGCAGTGATGCAGCAATCACTGATGATGGCCTACCATGCTTCAGGCCTCACTGCAGATCCTTGGCCATTGCTGATGCCCATCACTCATGCTGCATCACTCGGCCCCAGAGTCACTCAGGCGCAGCAGCTCGACCAGCGCAGCGTGTGTGATGCACTGTGTTGCACATGCCAGCGAGCGCAGCAAGTGTGTCATCATATGAGCATGAGCAGCTGATGACTCACAACACTTAGATCACTCAGCAACAGCAGGATCAAAAGGGCATGAGCAGCACTGGCCTGAGCGTCAGCGAACCTAACGAAAACTGGGTGAGTGCCACTGTTGCAGAATCCCCTATGTGACATAATCAGCTACCATCCACAGAAAGTTGCAACCATGTCTCCATGGGTGCTGCAAACATTTGCTTTCCTCAACAACCCTTTTTCAAGAAACTTGAAAACAATGAAAGACCTGGCAGATCTTCTGCATGCATACTCTGGTGACAGAAGAAAGTTGGGTTCTGATTGGGCAGCAAAGCTAGAGTTGAACATCCGTCTAAGGTCTGGGCATGTTGTCAAGGATCTTATGCAGAAGGAGTTGATGCGGTTGAAGGCTGTGATTGTTCAGATACGGGAGCAGGAACAGCTTCTTGTTCCTACCAATGCCATGTTTCAAGCTCCCATGACTAGCTTGAGGGTCTTGGCGTTTTCGCTGGCACGCAAACCCAATGACCAGACTACCTTGCAGAATGCTGTGCGCAAAGCACCCAACCTGGAGTACCTGCAGATCTATGTTGACACGGCAGTCACAGCACAGCGTGCTCTCAATTTTGTGGGAGTGTTGCCTGAGCTTCCCAAGGTCAAATCTTTGAGGCTAGCCACCAAAGGAAATGCTATATGCTTACCTGTTGAGTGTCTCCAGCATATCACCTTGTTAGAGCTGGGATCTCAAGTAAGCTTTACTCAAACCCCTCCTCAGCTTTGCAATCTTAGTTTGGAAAAGCTAGATCTTGAATATGAGGGCTATCCTGCAATGATGTCTAGTTTGTGTAAGTCAGGAGCACAGCTCAGCGTCAGTCTTAGCTCATTTACGTATGCAGCGCTGCCCTCTTTGCCTGTCACTGTAGATAAGCTGTCATTGTTGAACAAACTGCCTTCAGGAGCTCAGAGTGTGGAGGACATGATTGCTTTGCCTCTTGCATTGGCTAGGCTTTCAGGTCTTAGGGCTCTGTATTTGGCAGACTTCCTTACAGGACCTTTGCTTACACGCCTAAGTGCTGGACGTTTTCCCAACTTGCACACACTGGGCATATCCTTTGCCTGTTGGGAGAGTAATGAGTATCAAAGCGTAGACAGGAACACAGGAAAGATCATGCTCAGGCCGACGCAGGGTCTTTAGTGCGGTACTGCCCAAGCCTGCAAGTGTCCTGCTTTGATAGAGAACCCAGAACAGTAGTGCTTGATGCTCACTGGATGACCAAAGCTTTCTTTCCTAAGCTTTCAGAGGTCACATTTTGCTGTCCACATGTGACCATGGAGCTAGCAAATCTCCCTTTTGAGGAACATCCTTGTATGAAGGTTGTGTACAAGTCATGAGTCATAAGCATCAGCCAGACCCTCACACCAGTCACAGCTTTATAGCCATTACTTTAGTGACAGCCTGCGTGTAGCAGAGCTGAGGTAAAAGGTGCATTGCTAGCGTGTCAGGAGGCTAATTTCCTGCACTGTTACACTGCGCTGCTACAGTCAATCAGATGAGTGTTGAGTGACCTGATTGTTACTTATAACACAGTGAGTACACCACTGTGAAATGCGCAAAGCAAGAGGTGCTGATCACTGCAGTGAGCTACCAAGCACTCGTTGCACACATGCCTCAGCTAAAACACGTTTACTAATCGTATCAATAGGTAGGTGCCATATGCACAAAGGTGTTACACACTCCAAGCTCTGGCTACTTGCAATGCAAAGCTTTGGTTTGCCAGACAAGTTTTGTTGAAGTCCTAACATGGCTTCATATATTGTTTTTGTGATACCGGTATCGGATATTTGCATTTCTCTGTTGTAGGCAGAGGGCTAGCAAGCAATATAGTTGCAAGATATTGGCTTGATGCTGAAATGCACCAACCAGAGCGCACAGATAACGTGTATCCTCTCTGGTCAGTTGCACTATTGCATTAATGCATATTCATCCGACAAGAAAGTTTCCCTGATACACTGATACATTCTGGAAAGCCCTAGCTGAGCTCAGTCGAATGCCCTTGTACAACCCAGGACGGGATTATGAATTTACGACTTGCGCTGCAATTTGGACTTATGATTGGCATTGCAAGGCTACGCCAAATGTCCAATGACAAAAGCAGAGATCTTGAGGGCCTGGCAGGACCATAGTAAACACCCACATAGCATGAGCTTGCACAACATTGTAGCTCTTGTCATCGTTGCTTGTGGACTTCACTGCATGCAATCTGCGCATGGAATGTTGGTAAGAACTCAGACCTCACTACAGCAAAGCATACTGGTCATCTTGTTTTGCATTCTTCTGGTGTTTGCGCCTCAATTGTTAGCTTTGTGTGCTCATCAGGTGACTCCTTTTCCACAACCTACAGACCAGGCGATCATCATGCCAGTATACATGCTAAGAGGGCATGTGCTGCAGTATCCATTACTTGGCAAGTTGAGCTTCACCTAATTTGATGTCATGAATTCTGCCAAAACACATGCGTATGACCTCAGTAAAGCAGTAGCCGTAACATATTACAGTGCAATAACAGTCACATAGTCTACTGGGTCAAGGAGACAACTACAGATGCTGTTGTGTAAGCTGCAAGATGCTGCTGCAACACCTGGCTGTCAGGCCTACCTGCTTCACGCTCTTTTGCCGCTCTGCATCTGACAAGCCTTCAAATTGGTCAGAGACAATATGTATGTGCATGTGGTTCTCGCTGTTTGCGGGCGCCTCCGAACTGCTAGATTGCTGATATTGCTGTTGCTGAACCTCAAGTCTGCAGTACGTTGGCAATACTTTAACACTGCACCATTCTTGGAGCTGTACATGGCTACAAACAACCATGTAGCATTGATTGCCTGCAAGCCCCCTCCCCCCCCCTTCCCCACACACTGCGATCTCTCAGGCAGCATGCGGAAGCAATGTTGCTCACAGCTGCAACCTTGCAATGATGTGGGCATGACATAGCAGCACTATGCAATGCATTAGTCTTGATGCTGCCGATGGACCCACTACCAGGCTGAATGGCAGCTGCATCTGCTGTCAGCCCAGTGTCTGCTGTTTGACTCTGGTCTCACCACACGTCGAAGGCAAACAACACAACACATCAGCGGGTGCCTTACACTGTGGGTGCAAAGGCTTCTTGTAGCGCCGCTTGCATGGCCTGAACAGGACTGGGGCTCATCTGAGCTGGTGATTGTGCTTCCTGGGACCCATCTGAGGAAGTTGCTGGTGAAGCTGCTGATGCAGCTGCCGTTGAAGCTGCTGGTGCAGCTGGTGACTGAGGACCTGCTGGTCCTGATGGGCCTGAGGAGACTGCTTGTGGTTTGGAGGCAGCTTGGGCCACTACATGCTGCGCATGCATGTCCTCCTGCACTTCTTGTGCCTTCAGCTCAGCAGGGGACTCCTGAATGGGCTGCTCAACCATGGAGTCTGATGGCACAGGCTTTGGCATGTCTGCAGCCTGCATTAGGCATTCTTACTGAAAAGAAAAGAAAAGATCGCGCTCAATTTATTGAGAAGCCCATCATTACACTGGGCTGCCCAGTGGCATTCATACTGACTTGCTACAAGTGCAGTTAGTGGTCCAATGTGTGCTGTTATTCATTCTGCTTCTGTAGCACTTACACCATGAGCAGTTGATATGCACTGAGGTCATTTTTCGCACAGCCTGATCATATCGGGGTTTTCCACTACGTAGTAGACTGTCTAGATTTCATGATGATTTGAACATGATTGCCATAATTGGCACAAGCGATCGGCTGTGTTGGCTGGCAGAAACTTGTAAAATCCTTCTTCTTCTTCTATCAGCTGCTGCAGGTGAGCAATGTACAGATGACAAAACACCACACTAGTACAACAGATCTGAATTTGCTGGTTACCTTGCACTTCACCTCTTTGAATGCATTGGTAGTGAGTCATGATATCAGCAGGCTGTGATTCTGCTGCGAGCAGGGAGATCAATGCAGATGATGCTTGACTGCACAAAGCCTTACCTCCTGAGCGCCATGCTCTTCTGTTTGGACCAGGTCAAGGCTTTTGCGCTGCATGAGCCTGAACATGTTCAGAAAGCCATTGTTGCGCGATGGTGTGAGGCTCTGCTGCAGGCCCAGCCTGTCAATGAAGTCAGGAGGAATGGCAACAATGTCTGCTGCAGTGCTGCCGCTCAGGCCTTGCACAAGCAGTGCAGCTAGGCCCTGCAAGAACACAAACTTGAGCTGCAGATGCTATCAACCAGCAGGGGCATTGGCTGTTGCATGTGGTAGCTGAGCGCTGTCCAGAAATGTCCTGGCATGGGTTTTTTACAAGGAAAACGTGGCACCCAATTCAGTATTGCATCAACATCTAAGTTGTGCTGGCAGCATCAAATATGTGCATGGCCAAGGGCACACGGCTAGCAGACAGCATACCTTAGTCAAGGCCGAATCAGAGTCTGCTTCCCAAAAGATCTTGCCAGCCTCCACACGAGGATGAACCCATACCTGCACATCAGCCACTGTTTTCATGAGATCATCTTTTTGAATGCCACGGAGTCTCTGATTACCCAGATGCAGCCGCTGTTTCAAGTGCAAGACATGTATGCTAGCAACTTGCCTGGGAGACGCAGCCTTGCACCTTGTTTGCTTCAGTATGCAGTGCAGCTGCCATAGGCTTCAGCTTCTTGGCGTAGAAGAGCAGTTGTTGGTACTTGATCTTGGGATCGGGGACCTGCTTGCAGAGTTGACATTGTTCTTTGAAGTAGTCGCTCTTGCAGAGGTCAAGCATGCACACCTTTGAGATAAACCACGCAAATCCTACCATTTGGAAGCCCCCAATGATCTTTTCGAGCTCCTTAGGCACTCCTGAATCGACTACGGCCGAGGCTTGGATAAGGCCATGCTTACGTGCGGTGTGCTATGGCAGGAAGAGCTCGTCAGCTGCACGTGTACATGTGTACATACTACAGGAGCTGAAGCATGACCTGACAAGCTGCTCACCTTGCTCGAGAAGTTGCGGCTGATTTTAAATCTAGTAACACTTCGAGCGGCAGGCAAAAGCCTACGAACGGGGCAAGTATCATGGTGCAAAGCGTTACAGCGTGCCAGCTGCATCGTGGCCTGTCAACGATGATGCCGCGCGGGATGCAGCAGCAGCACTTGATCAGCTGACGTTTCCTTGTTTATTGTTATATACCACGTCAGACCCTCTCACAAGGCAAAACACTTGAGATTTTGCTCACAAATTGCTTGTCCAGGCATGGTTTCGGAGCACACATTTTTGTGTGAAGTTCAGTGAACTTAGTTCACCAGCAGGGTAAAGCACGTAGCATTAGCAAATCTACAACAATGCCGGAGCTATTATCCTTGCCACCCTTCAGGATGTCCAAAGGTCCTAGCACACTTTCTAGCTCAATCGGTGAGTGAGCTGCAGCAAACTGCTCCCAGGCTGATGCTTCTGTATCTCGGCGAGGCAGGGCAGTGAGCAACTGCGAGTACCGCCAAGCCCCAGCTGCTGCAAGGCTGCTGTGCACTGGCAGGGTCTCGGATGGGGAAGCTGAAGGATCCAGTCTTAACAGCTTCACAGCTTGCCTGCAGCCCAAAAGATAGGTTTCTTTGTGGAGTTTGATAATCATACTAAATTTGCTTTCCAGCTCATGATGAGCTAGGTACGTGCAGGACAAGTCTTGTCTCTCCAAAGCTGTCTGTCTTGCGCATCTCTGTAAGGTCTGCCAACTCAACAGTTTTTGTGCCAAATACCTCTTTCATGCTTGCCAGTACACTTGCTCTGTCAAAATCTTGCCAGGAACAAGGCAGTTGATACGAGCAGAGGTACAGCTGGTGTTGTATAGCTGCCAAGTTGAGCAGTGCTCCATTGACATTCATGTCTGTGCCCTGACCTGTGCAGCCCCTCTGCCAGTGTTATGCGCTTTGAGCGTGCATACACATGCCCCAGCAAGCCCAACACAACACCCACTTGTGGGGTCTGGGTGTCACCTCCATGGAGCTGCTCAGCAAGGTTCAGCGCCTATAGCACAGCATGCCAGTGAAATATGTCAGGTGTTGCTCATCCTCCAGTACTGTGAGGCATGAGCAGAGCACATAAACATGAAATGCCACACCCATACGAAGTCATCATATGCCAGTTTGCAGGCTTTGCATGTGTGATTCCCCTCACACAACAGGACAATGATTGTCCACTGCCATGACATGTTGCGACACACTGTAAGTGGAACCAGGCACCCATTACACATGCAAGTGTTGTGTCACACCTTGGACAGCAGCTCCTCTGCCTTGTCCCATGAATGCTGAGCTGCAGCAGTTTGTGCAGCCCCGAGCATCACATCTGCAGCAACCTGCTGCTGCCAGACTGGAGGCCTGAGGCTTGTACTGCTGCCAGACTCCTGACATTGGTCAGCTGCTGCGCAAGCTTGCCCAAACAAGGCCGCCGCTTCAGACAATTGGCCCTGAATGTACACATGCCCGCGTCCCAGTGCATTGAGAGCGCGTCAATGAATGACTGCAGATCAGCGCCCCCCAGCTTCAAGCACAGTTGCCGCAAGCATGTATGGCTGTGATAGCAGCGTGCACAGAAGGGATGTGCATGGCAACAAAGCCAAGGAGATTTGCAAGATGCTCGATACATGATCCATTTTGGGTTTGGAGTCAGAGCAACCTTGCACAGGACATGATGCTCAACAGTGGCATTTTGTACTTGTCTCATAACACACCTTGATAATCCAACACAGCAGCGTAAGACTGATTTTGCGGTTTTTCAAATGATGCAAACATGCAAGCACATGCATAAATGAAAGAAATGCTAAAGGACTGCAAGGCTTTTACCTGTGCTAAACGAAGGGCAGCTGCTTGCTTCAAGGCTGCTGCAACAGCAGACTTTGGCAAGCCACCGCCTGATGCATCATCATCATGCACCAGAGCCAAACCTGTCTGGCATTGTGCAGCAGCGCCTTCGGAGTCCCCGATCGCATGCATCACACCAGCCAGGCATGTTGTGGCTTCTAGGTGTGCTTGCTGCTTGGCTGGAGTCAGGTCTTCTCTAGACAGAAGATTGTCTGATTGCTTCACAGCCTGGACAGCATGCAGCCATGCAGTAGCCTCTTAGTTTGTTTTTAGCTACTGAACATCATATAGACATAAGAGCTGTCAGTGCGTACACTGCATCTGGGCAGTGCTAAGTTCACACCGGCTTGTATGGCATGCATGATGTTTGCGGAGTTGCATTTGTGTTGGTGTGCAGCTTGGGATATTGACACTGCCATGACAGGCACTTGAAAACGTGACACTGACGCTGCTTGTCCAGCAATGGATTGCATGCATACCTGTTGTGCTAGCTGAGTAGCCTGTTCATCCTTGCCCTGAGTCAGAAGTGCTCTCACACATGTTAATGACGCATGCATCTGCATTTGTCCCGTCAGTGAGCTGCCACCAAGGCTGCTTTGCTGCTGCGCTACAGGCCATGCATGCTCAACAACAGCAGCCTGTGCAGCACACAGATTTCATCCTTGATGCACAAGAAATATCTAGTAGCAAGGTAGGTTTCATCCTTAATGCGCAAGAAATGTCTAGCAGCAAGGTAGGTTTCATCTTTAATGCACAAGAAACGTTTAGCAGCAAGGTAGGTTTCATCCTTAATGCACATGAAAAATGTCTAGCAGCAAGGCAGGTTTCATCTGGAGGCAGACACCGCACTTACCCAGTTGCTGTTAGCTGCATGCACCTCTGCCATGGCAAGCTGGAGGCGATCATGTCCAGAACCCTCCTGATGCGCCATGCCTGTCTGCAACACGTCTAAAGCTTGTTGAGTGTTTCCCTGCATGCATTCAGCGGTTTAGCTACAGCCAACATCACAGCAAGAATCATGCACGGTGCTCTTGTGCATGGCTTTGCTGCTGAAACTGTCATTCTTGCTTTCTTTTTGGACAAACAACCTTGCCTGACAAGCAGTCCTGACAAACTGTATCATATCATCCACCATCTGAGAACTTCCTGCTTGTGCTGCCAGCATTCGACCCTTTTGCAAGCATGGGACTAAGCTGGAACCTGAAGCGGCTGAGCGGACGGTGCATGCTGAACGTTGCATGGCATGCATTGCTATTTGAGCTGCCGTCTTGTAGACCGGTACAGAGCAGAGACGCAAGTGCTAACAAGTATGCGTCATCAGCAAGAAGAGGCAAAATACCGTATGGTGTCCAGACTTTAGCAGTAACGTATCCGTACGCAGGTCAAACAGGTCATGCTGCCGGTCAACGCGAACTGTCTGCAGCTGCAGCAGCAACTTCTGGTACTTGTGGAAATCCAGGAATGCTTGCCGGCGCTCAATCACAACTACAAAGCTCCGCACGAGCACTGGTCCCTCAACTAGGTTGGTGGGCCCTCGAGTCTGAAACGCCAGGCTGGCACGAGCAAGCTCTGCAGTAATGCCACTTGTGCATAAAATTGTTGCTGCGCAATGATAGCCGCGGCAGACCACTCAAGGCAAATGACGGTTGGAGAACTTGCAGATCAGTTGCACGCTCTGCTCTTGCCAGGGATACAGCGCTCGATCCCAAGCTGTCAACAGCTGGCTGACAAGCTGCAGCAAGTTGTTGTACACCTTCAGCAAAGATGCGAAGGAATAGCCAGTCCTGCGGCTTTGACAGTGGCAGCTCAGGAAGATGCCGACGCGCCAGACAATATCAAAAGGCTGTCAACCAACGAACCAGAAGAGCCAAGTGTTGCAGCTGTTCAGCAGGCAGCGGTCATGCCGGTGTCAAGAAAACACAGAAGAAAGCTAGGTACAACTCACATTGCCAGTCGACTGCTGCCTGCATGCTCTCACCCACATCAATATCAGTTGCAACATGCACAAACATCTTGTACTGCAGCCAAACCATTTCTCATTGAGTCCTATCAGCAGAGATACGTCGCCTTGGAGGTCTTCTACCTGGGCTGGCAGTACCATGGTTTTGCTTCACAATGCGGGACTGAAGGCACAGTAGAGGTGCACTGACTGCCTCAAACTGATTGTAGCCAGCTCCACAATTGTAGTGTAGTTGCATACGTGAGGCAACACTCGTCAGTTTGTACATTCACTCAAGTTTGCACCTAGGCAACTCCTCATACATGAGTGCTCATGCATTTGCCTTTGCCTTGTGCAACTTCTCTAGGAAGACTCAGCAGTGTATATCACAACGCCAAATTTCCCTTGCCAGTGACATGGCACTCATTGATGCGCACCAACTTTGTCGTGCACTGTTTTGGTCAAAAGCAGCATCGCAGGAAGTGCCTATCCACATGGATCTGCTGTGCTTTGGCTATCATGCATTGGCTTGCATTAAACCCCAATCTGATCATGACTGCCTCTCCAGGGGCTGCTTTTTAATGCAATGCGAAAGGCAAAGCTGATTGCTGAGCGCGCCACCTGGCAGCAGGTCAACTACTCACGCTGTGGCCGCACTGATAAGGGTGTCAGTGCTGCTGGTCAGGTATGCTGCCTGCTGCATTCAGCAAGCTGCATTCATTCCAGACTCAACCATTTCAATACCACTCTCCCACTCTCTGGTGTCTATTGTACATCCCATCCAGCTCCTTTGACCAGCATTGAATTCTCCTGTTTTTGCTGTAGCATAGATGCAGTGATTGAAATGCTAAAGCCAAAAGGAGGCTGCAGCAGCAAGACATGAAACGTTGTTCGTCCATTGTGCCTTCTCCCCACAATTGCATGTGATGGTTTGTCTCACCATGTGCAGGCAACTAGCACAAAGCAATGTGTCTTTGGTCTGGAGCAAGCAGCATATGTGCCAATCGGAAACTACCGGCGCCATGTGTGTGTGATGCTGAAGCGCATGCTTTGCTGCTGCTGTAGGTGATTGCTCTGCTGCTGCGGTCTGCTAGCAAGACTGGGGAGCCTGCACTGCTGGAGGAGGATGAGATGGACTACAGCCTGAAGCTGAATAAGGAGCTGCCACCAGACATCCGTGTACTTGCCTGGTGCACTGTGCCGGCAGACTTCAGTGCCAGGCATGCCTTCACTCTTCCCTGCCCGCTTTGGGTCTGCCTTTGTCTCACATGCTTACTCAGAGACAACAGCCAAGTCACAACAGTATTGTTGAAGTTTGCAGCAGATGCAAGCTTGACAGTGCATGCAGATTGTTTGCATGATTTGTCAACTTTTCATTCGTAGCACAGACTGGCTTGTTTCACTATACTGACAGCATCTGTTGCTGCTGATCTGTGACGCAGCTGATTACTGTCACATTTGCACTGTGCCGCCTACCATTGGCAGACAGAGGTATGAGAGTTTGCAAACACTGCGTGATGAGTAATGCATGGAATGCATGCAGGTTCAGCACAGCACATCGCGAGTACACATATTTCATTGTTCAGCACGGACAGCTGGATATAGCAGCGATGCAGCAGTCAGCCAGTCATTTTGTTGGCGAGCACGACTTCAGGAACTTCTGCAAGCTGGATCTGGAGCATGTCAAGAGCTTCAGACGTCGCATACTAGATTTCCAGGTCAAGGAGATGCAGCCTGCTGGCACAGATGGCAGAGCCTTGTATGCTCTTCACGTCAAAGGAACAGCATTTTTGTGGCATCAGGTTGGTCTTGCATCTCCAACCATGCTCCTTAGAGCAGTTGCACTTGCAGCTGCGCAGTTGCATACAATCCTTTGCTGCAGGCTGCAGTACTATTGATTTTCATGTTGACATCATGATCTGCAGGTGCGCTGCATGGCTGCTGTTCTGATGATGGTTGGTCAGAAGTTGGAGCACCCTGATGTTGTGCAGCAGCTGCTTGACATTGAGCAGAACCCGTGCAAGCCACAGTACAGATATGCTAGCGAGGTGAGCCCAA
>JAABUK010001743.1_pt1 | contig 37113 bp, 40 predicted proteins | sample 5559141 | NCBI WGS metagenome assembly JAABUK01 (sample SAMN10711869, study PRJNA513367) | rock metagenome | isolation source: Antarctica rocks | place: Antarctica: Victoria Land, Pudding Butte nord | collected 2016-01-03
CGCCGTCGTCCGGGTCCTCACCGCCCGCGGAGTGCAGGTGAAGTTCGTGAAGGAGCAGCTCACCTTCACTGGTGACGACTCGCCGATGGCCACCCTCCTGCTCTCGGTGATGGGCGCGTTCGCCGAATTCGACCGCGCCCTGATTCGTGAACGCCGACGTGAGGGCATCGTGCTGGCCAAGCAACGCGGCGCCTACCGTGGCCGCCGCCGATCCCTCACCAGTGAGCAAGCCGCGCTCTTGACGGCTCGGGCAGCCGCCGGCGTCGCGAAGGCGGAATTGGCACGCGAATTCGGTGTCAGTTGCGAAACGGTCTACCAGTACCTGCGTGCCGGGGCTGGCCAGGCTCAACCATTCGTGCAGGCGGACATGATTGGCGAGCACCGCACCCGGACCGGTTCGGACGGGATCGCAGCTACCGCCCGATCGGGCATCGCTGATCGAGGAGACCGGTCAGAGTGACGCTAGCCAGAACCCCGCAGAGGTACCCGACTGTCCTACGAGCGAGCGTGACTGCGATCTGCCTGGTCGCGGGTGTCGTCTGCGGCGCCGTTTCGGTGTTCTCGGATAGTCGCCTGGCGTGCGCGGTGTGGGTCATCTTGGCGATGGTTGCAACCTCGCTGGCCGGCCTGGTCTGCGGATCGAGCACCCGGGTGTTTCGTTCGGACGCATCAGGGTGAGCTCGTCGGGCGGCCAGGACGAGCGGGGGCGGCCCGGGATGAAGTCGGCGACCGCGGCGGGTTCCCGTGACGTGCACCGGGCACCGAGTCGCGAGCGAGCTGAACCGAGGGCCGCCTTTGCCCGTTACGTGGAACCAGAGATCGAGATGTTGCTGCGGGTAGCCCGCACACTGACCGGCTCCTGGCCCGATGCCGAGGATCTAGTGCAGGACACCTTGGTGCGCGCGTACAGGGGCATCAGCGGGTTTGACGGCGCCCACCCGCGGGCCTGGCTGCTGACGATCCTGCGCAACACGAATGTCAATTCCCGGCGTCGTCGGCGCCCGGACCTGCTCGATGGCGACGGCGAGTTGGACCGGCACCGGCCGGCGTTCGGGGCCACGCTGGCGCCGAGCCCGGAACAGACCGTCACCGATCGAGTCCTCGGCGACGAGCTGCAGCGCGCAGTAGACGCCCTCGATGATCGGTTCCGGGTCGTGCTACTGCTGATCGATGTCGACGACCTCACCTATCGCGAGGTCGCTGATGTCCTCGGCATCCCGGTCGGGACGGTGCTGTCGCGCTTGAGCCGAGCCCGCGAACGCATCCGCGTCCACATGCGCACCAACCCACACTTGGGGAGGTCCTGATGATGGTCCATCCGAGCAAGATGTGGACGTGCCACTGGGCACGTCGCCGCGTGCACCGCTACCTCGACGCCGACGGGTCGCTGCCTCTGACGGATCGAGAAATCCGGCGCCTGGAAGCCCATCTGGCCATCTGTGCCCGGTGCGCTAGGACGGCCGACGATTACCGCAGGCTGCGGCGGGCCCTGGCCGCGTGGTCCCTGCGCCGCGCTCCGGACCCGGCAATGGTGGAGCGGATGCACGCCACAGTCCGCGACCTGGTCGCCAACGATGCCGGATGACGAACCTGTGCCGCACGTCCGATGGGGCCGTTGGGGGCATATCCTGGCGGCGGGCTTGAGAGAGCGCCTCCGGTTCCGCGGATAGGACGGCGTCCACCCCTGCATTTCGACAACGGATCACGGCGATCTCCTTCGGCCTGGTACGCGGATCACGGGCCGGTGAAGGAGACGTCATGCCGACTCTTCCCACCCGTCCCGACCTCGACCAGCTTCGCCGCCAGGCGAAGGAGCTTCTGCGTGCGGCCTGGACGAAGCTCAAGACCGATGTGCGGGCACACACGTCGGATCGGGCGGAGCAGATCGAGTCGTTCGTGCTGGCCAGCGTCCGCGACTGGACCGGCCGGGCCGCCCGCATGCTTCTCGTGACCCCGAAGATCGCCGAATACGGCTTGGCGCCGGCGGTCGTCCTGGGCGACGTCGCGCGGGTGCGCGCGGCGACCGAACGCGATCCGAGGCTTGTCAACCGGTCCGACCCTCGATCTGGCTGGACGCCGCTGCACCTGGTCTGCGCGTCGCGGTGGCATCGGCTCGACCCCGCCCGGGCCGGCGACCTCGTCGCCGTAGCCCGTGTGCTGTTGGACGCCGGCGCGGACCCCTCAGCCCAGGCGGGCGGTGGTTGGACGCCACTTCGTTGCGCGGTCGCCGGCGTCGTCGCCCATCCGGGAATCGTCCGACTGCTGCTGGAGCGTGGCGCGGTACCCGATGACCACGACCTATGTCTGGCCTGCTTCGGTGACGATGCCCACGCGAGCCTGCGGCTGCTCCTCGATGTCGCGCCGGGTGTCGCCGAAAGCACCGCGCTGTCCGCTCCGATCAGCACCGGCGACATCGAGGGTGTGCGCCTCCTCCTGCTGGCCGGAGCTGACCCCAATCGGTTGCCGCTGGCCGAGCTCTGTGGAGCCCAGTACGCCGCCGATACGCCGTGGCCGGCCGCGTATGCCGCCATCCGATCCGGCTGCTCGGTCGAGCTGACCCACCTGCTGCTGGAGCATCGCGCCGACCCGAACGCGCCCGGTCCGGACGGCCGGTCGCCCTACCAGCTGGCCCTCAGACGGGGCGCGGTCGAGGTGGCGGCAATGTTGCGCCGCTACGGCGCCCGTCCCGACGCACGCGACGTCGACGTCTTCCTCGCCGCGTGCTATAGGCAGAGCGGCGAGCTGCCGAGGATCAGCTCAATCGCGGCCTCGTCCACCTGGACCAGCTCTCCAACGCCGACCAAGCAACCATCCACCACGCCGCCGAGACGGGGAAGACCGCGGCCCTGCGGCTGATGCTCGACCTCGGCTTTCCGATCGAGGCTCGTGGCGCCCAGGGTGGCACGCCGCTGCACGCCACCGCCTATGCCGGTAGCGCCGAAACTGTTCGGCTATTGCTCGATCGCGGTGCCGACCTCGAGGCGCGCGACAGCACCTGGGACAGCACGCCAATCGTCTGGGCCACGATCGGCAGCGGAGAACGGCCCGAGAACAATCCGCAGGCCGAGTGGGTCGCGACCGTGAACGCGCTGCTCGAGGCGGGCGCCTTGACCGAGGGGCACACGCGGTCCGCGGATGACCTCAAACCACCCAGCCGCGAGGTCGCCTATATCCTCCGCACCCACGGCGTCCACGGCCAACACTCCAAGAGCACTGGGTAATCATCGGCAAGTCGGCGCCGCCGAGGACGGTCCGGTTGGGAACCCGAAAGCCGGGTCGGGAAGCGCGGGGTGTCCGCGCCGGGTTACCGCACCATGGGTGAGTCGTCGGTGATCGCGGTGCAATGGCACAACATCTGGGCCGATGACACGGCTCGCTCTTTCGTGCGACAGGCCAACGGGGGCGACGAGACGGTGATGAGGCTAGGGCGCTACGGCCTGGGGGCCCGGTTCTATGACGTGGTGTCGGCAGAGCGGGCGGTGTATCGCGCCGGTCGGGAGCGCGGCATCGCAGCACTGAATCTCCAGCGCGGCTTCCGGGTGCTTGATATGGGATGTGGCACGGGGTTGAACCTGGCACCGCTGCTCGTGCGGGTCGGCGCCAGCGGCGCGGTTCTCGGGATCGACCGCAGTGTCACGATGCTGGGCCGGGCCCGCGGCAAGGTGGCCAGGCACGGCTGGCGCAACGTCGAGCTGCGGTGCGGCGATGCCGCACGGATCGCCGAGCTTGCGGGCGCCGCTGCTTCGTTCGACGCGGTTGTGTTCACCTACTCGCTGTCGATCATCGAGGGGTGGGAAGAGGCGTTCGACCAGGCGCTGGGGCTGTTGCGGCCGGGCGGGCGGATCGCGGTCGTGGACATGTCGATGCCGGCCGGGCGCTGGCGGGTGTTGTGGCCGCTGGCCCGGTTGGCCTGCTTCACCGGGGGCGCCGACCCCTACCGGGCCCCGTGGAACCGACTGCTCGCTAGTACCGAGGAGCCGATGCACGAGATCGTGAAGGGCGGCCACATCCATGTCGCGGCCGGCACCCGACCGGCACGTACGGTCGGCGGGTGATCCCCAAGGACCTGTCCCCGCCCGACGGGCGGGCGTGGGACCTGCTGGTGATCGGCGGCGGCACCGCGGGCATCGTCGGGGCGAAGACGGCGGCAAGCCTGGGCGCGAGCGTGCTGCTGGTCGAGCGCGCACGGACCGGCGGGGACTGCCTGTGGACGGGTTGCGTCCCGAGCAAGGCGCTGCTCGCGGCGGCGCACGCCGCTGCGGACGCCCGTGGCGCAGCCCGCTACGGGATCCACGTCCAGCGGGTCGAGGTGGATTTCGCCGCGGTCATGAGGCACGTGCAGGCGGCGATCGCGGCGATCGCGCCGGCCGATTCCGCCGAGGCCCTCCGTGCGGCGTCGGTGCGCGTCGTCGAAGGGGCTGGGCGGCTGACCGGGCCGGCCACCGCGCAGGTCGACCACATCCCGGTGCGGTTCCGGCAGGTGCTGCTCGCGACCGGCGCGGCACCGTCCGTGCCGCCCATCCCGGGGATTACTGGACCCGCGTTCTACACCAGCGACACGATCTGGGATCTGCCGAGCCTGCCCGGGCGGCTGCTCGTGCTCGGCGGCGGCAGCGTCGGCTGCGAACTCGGGCAGGCCTTCGCCCGGCTCGGCTCGGCAGTGACGCTGGTGGAGGCCGGGCCACGGCTGCTGCCGCGGGAGGACCCCGACGCCGCCGACCTGCTGGCCAGCGCGTTGCGCGCCGACGGCATCGACGTCCGCACCGGTGTCGGCGTCAGCCGGTTCGCCGGCTCGACCGCGCAGTTGGCCGGCGGCGCGCGAGTCGAGTTCGACGTTGCGCTGCTGGCCACCGGCCGGACACCGCGGACGGTCGGGCTCGGGCTGACCGAGGCCGGCGTCGAGGTCAACGCGGGCGGCCACGTCATCGTCAACCACCAGCTGCGTACGTCCAACCCGCGGGTCTGGGCGGCTGGCGATGTCACGACCTACCCGCAGTTCACCCACGCGGCCGGCGTGTACGCGAGCACGGCGGCGAGCAACGCGGTGCTGGGGCTGCGCCGGTCGGTCGACCCAGACCGGATCCCGCGGGTGACGTTCACCCAACCCGAGATCGCCGCCATCGGCATCGGCGTGGAGCGGGCCCGGCAGGACCGGCTGACCATCCGACAGGTCGAGCACCGCCACCTCGACCGAGCGGTGGCCGAACAGCACACGGCCGGGTTCAGCCGGCTCGTCCTGGACCACAGGGGCCGCGTCGTCGGAGCCACGCTGGTCGGGCCGCGAGCCGGCGAAGCCCTGGCCGAGGTCGCGCTGGCCGTCGCCAAGGGGCTGCGGCCCCGCGACCTTGCCGGGTCGATGCATGCCTACCCGACCTACGCCGACGGGGTGTGGAACGCTGCGATCGGCGAGGTCCAGGCCGGCCTGCGGCGACCGGCCGCGCGGCGGGTCACGAGGCTGCTGGGCCGCTTTCGTCGGCGGCGGGTGTCGCGCTGAGCCCCGACGCGGCGGCCGCGCGTCGGCGCCGGCTGCGCTGCCCGGACACCAGACCGACGACGACCAGGACCAGTAGCCCGCCGAGTGCGACGAGGAACGGCACCGAACCCGGCCTTGATCCATAGGCGCCGAGCACGACGTACGCGGCGGCGGCCGGCAGGATGCCGAGGGCGGTGCCGAGTAGATAGTCCCGGAAGCGGATCGAGGTCAGGCCGCTGACGTAGTTCACCGCCGCGAACGGCAGCACCGGCAGCAGGCGGACCGCGAGCACGGCGAGGACGCCGCGGCGGGCGAACCGCTCGTCCAGCTTCTCGACCGACGCGCCGCTCACCCGGGCGACGAAGTCGCGGCCGAGCACGCGGGCGAGCCAGAAGCCGATCACCGCGCCGACGGTTGCGCCGGCCTCGACCACGATCAACCCTTCGGTGACGCCGAACAGCGCCCCGGCGGCGAGGGTGAACACGGCGGCCGGCAGCGGCGCGAGGCTGACCGCCGCGTACAGCCCGGCGTACACGACGCCGGCCCAGACGCCGAACTGGGCGAAGTCGCTGCGCAGCCGGCTAATCCCCGGCACACCGACCGCCACGCTGATGATCACCAGCGCGGCCACCAGCAGCACGACACCGGCCAGCTTGGCCCAATGCTGCCTGGTCACGACGGCTGCTTCGTCATGAACGCGGTGCTGGCCTCGGCTGGTACCCGCACGTGCAGGTGGCCACCAACCTGGACCGGGCTGTCGACGGGGACGTGCACGGCGAGCACACCCGAAGCAGTCGCGACCTCGAGGGCCAGGTGGGTGCCGGCGAACCGAGCAGCGGTGACCCGACCTGGCAGCGAACCCGGGGACCCCGTGCCGGAGATCCGCAACGCCTCGGGCCGGACGACGAGCACGGCCGGGCCGTCGGCGAGGTTGCAGCGCACCGCGAGCCCGGACCGATCGCGGAAGCAACCCGAGCAGACCGAGCCGACGATCTCGTTGGTGACGCCGAAGAAACGCGCCGCCTCCAGGGTCGGCGGCGCGCAGTAGAACAGCTCTGGCCGGCCGTGCCCGGCCAGGCGCCCGTCGAGCATGAGCACGATGTCGTCGGCCACCTCGACGGCCTCGGCCTGGTCGTGGGTGACGAACAGCGTGGTCGTCGTGGCTTCGTTGTGCAGGGCGCGGACCAGTGCCCGCATCTCGGCCCGCAGCTCCGGGTCGAGCTGGGAGAACGGCTCGTCGAGCAGCAGCAGCCGGGGCGCCAGCACGAGCGCCCGGGCGAGCGCGACTCGCTGCTCCTGCCCACCGGACAGTTCCCCGACCCGCCGTGCGCCGAGCCCAACGAGCTGCACCCGCTCCAGCATCGCCTGCACCCTCGGTGCGATGTCCCGCCGGGTGAGCCCGCGCATGCGCAACCCGAACCCCACGTTCTGCGCCACGCTCAGGTGCGGGAACAGCAACGGCTTTTGGAACACCAGCGAGACTGGACGCCGCTCGGCCGCGACGCCGAGCAGCGAGGCACCGCCTAGGGTGATGTCGCCCGCCTCGGGCGCGAGCAACCCGGCCAGCATCGCTAGCGTGGTGCTCTTGCCGCAGCCCGACGGGCCGAGTAATGCCGTGAACGACCCGGCCGGGAGCCGCAGCGAGAGGTCGGCGACAGCGACCGTGTCGCCGAAGCACTTGCTGATCCCGGCCAGCTCGACCGACGCCGCACTGGCCCTCGCCGCCGGCCCAGCCGTCACAGCCGACCCAGCCCGATCGCCGCGCCGGATCGTCCGGCCACCAGCCGCCCGGCCAGCCCGATGAGCACCAGCGGCGGTAGCACGACCAGCAGACCGAGCGCTGCTGCCGCGGTCGTGTCCGAGGAGCCGATCGCGGCGAACAGCAGCAGTGGCAGCGTCTGCACCTGCCCGGCCCCGACCAGCAGCGTGAGCACGTACTCGCTCCAGGAGATCAAGAAACAGAACAGTCCGGCGAGGATCAGCGCCGGGCGCAGCAGCGGGATGGTCACAAACACCAGCGTGCGCACCGGCCCGGCGCCCAGCGCGCGGGCCTGCCGCTCGTAGTCGAGGTCCAGGTTCGCGAACGCGGCGCCGAGCACGGTAGCGGCGTAGGGGACGGTCGGCAGCAGCTGCACCAAGACGACCCCGAGCGTGGAGGCGGCCAGTTCGTAGCGGATGAAAAAGACCTGGATGCCCAGGGTGACCGCCAGGCCCGGCACGATCACCGGCGCCAGCAGCAGGAACTGCACCAGCCGGCGGCCGCGGAACCGGTACACGCCGATCGCCCGGCCCGCCGGCAGCCCGACCGCGCAGGCCAACGCCGCCACCGACACGCCGATCAATGTCGAGGTGAACACGCCGGACAGGACGTGTGAGCGCGGGTCGGTGAGGATCCGCACGCCGCGCCCGCTCAGCCGCTGCGGTACCAGGCCCGGGTAGCGCCACTGTCCGCTCACCGCCCACGCGAGCAACGGCACGAGCGGGAGCAGGAGCCCGGCGACCAGCAGCGCGAGCAACGGGCGCCCCCATCCCACCCGTGCCGGACTCACCCGAACCGGTCTCACAGGGCCCGACCCGACAGCCGCTTCGCCAGCGCCAGGTAGGCGATCACGAGCACCGTGGTCAGCAGCGTGATCACCACGGCCACAGCCATCGCCTGCGGACGCACGCTCAGGTCGGTGTCACGGTAGTCCTGCAACGCCACCACCGGCAGCGTCGCCGGATAGGAACGGCCGAGCAGGTAGGGCACCTCGTAGGAGCCGGCGGCGAAGGCGAACACCAGCACGGAGGCCGCGGCGACCGGCGGCGCGAGCAGCGGCAGCGTGACGTGACGCAGCCGCCGCCACCGCGTGGCGCCGAGCACGCGGGCGGCGTTCTCCAGGTCGGCGACGCCGCGGCTGAGCGCGGCGAGGGCGATGGTCCCGACGAACGGCGTCTCCTTCCAGGCGTACTCGGCGATGATGCCCCAGCCGAAGCGGTCACCGGTCAGTTGCGGGAACGCCGCCGGCGAGGTGGACAGCCCGGCCGTGTGCGTCAGCCGCGCGATCACCCCGGACTGGCCGAGCAGCAGCAGTATGCACAGCGCCCCGACCAGATGCGGCACCGCAAGGTTCACCTGGAACAGGCCAGTCACCCAGCCCCGGCCGCGGCGAAGGCCGCGGATCGCGAGCGCGGCGGCCAACCCAGACGCGGCCGCGATCACCGTGGACGCCAGCGAGACCCGCAGGGTAATGAGCAGCGACCCGCGCACCGCCGGGTCGAGCCAGATCGCTCGGTAGGCGTCGGTCGACCAGTGATAGCCGGGCAAGAACGGCTGATACCCGAAGCTCTGGGCCACCGCCTGCGCGACCCCGCCGAGGAAGAAGACACCGATTACCACCGCGGCCGGGCTCAGCAGCAGCGTGATCCGCAGGCCGCGCGGCAGCTGGCTACTTCTGAAGGACGGCACTCTTCCAATCTCTCTCGATCCGGGTGACGTAACCGCTGGCCAGCTCGGGCTGCGCGTGGCGCAGCAGCGCGGCCAGAGGCAGCACCGACGGGCTCAGCGGGATCGCGGCGAACGCATGCTGGGTGTGCGCGCTGGTCTTGGTCAGGTCGATACCCGGGTAGATGCCCTCGGCCTGGTACAGCGCGAGCTGGGTGGCCGGATCCTGCAGCAGGTTGGCCAGCACGAGCGCGGCGGCCCGATGCGCCGCGTCGGCCGGGATCGCGATATTGCTGATGTTGCCGATGTTGCCGACCGACAGCACCGCCTCGCGCGTCGTCTTCGGGTACTGGCCCTTGGCGACCTTGTCGGCGACGGCGCCGGGCCCGTAGGTGAAGTAGGTGTCGATGACGCCGTCGGCGTAGAGCTTCTCCACGGCGTCTTCCGACTGCGGGTACGTGCTGCCGCCGCGCCACAGCGACGGCGCGATCGCGGTGAGCCGCGCGAACAGCTTGCGCGCCGCCGGCGCGTATTGCGCCTCGTCGAACGGCCCGGAGAGGCTCCGCGGGCCGCCGATCGTGTCGTAGAGGATCGTCCGCACCGCCATCGACCCGGTGAAGTCCGGCAGCGCCGGGTAGCTGAACCGGCCCGGATGCCTCTTCGCCCACGCGAACAACGAGGACACCGACCCCACATCGAACGCGGAGAGAGCCGCACTGTTGTAGACGAGCGCGGAGTCGGCCTGCTGCCACACCGATTCGCACCCGTTCACCGGCACCCCGAAGTCGCTCGTCACGGCGGGGTTGGTGAAGTCGACGTAGCGGGCGTTCGGGAGGTCCTTCACCCAGCCGCAATACCAGAGCTTGGCCTGCGCACCGGTCGCGAAGTTCTCCCCGTTGATCCAGATCGCGTCTACCGCGCCACCTGCCGTCTTGCCGGCCTGCTTCTGCCCGAGCACCGCGTTGACCGCGTCGCCGGTGTCGGTGACCTTCACCTGGTTGAGGCTGACGCCGACCTTCTTCAACCGGTCGGCTACATAGCCGTCGACGAACGTGTTGAGCGTGTCGTCGCCGCCGTACATGTACCAGTTGACGGTTTGCCCCTTCGCCGCCGTGAGCACCGACGTCCAATTCGACGGGTCCAGGCTGGACGCAGGCTTGTCGCCGGCAGAGGATGAGCACCCGGTCAGGGCGAGGACACCCGCGGCGAGCGTCGCGAGCAGTCGGCGGCGCGCTCTGGTCATCTGATCCCCTCGCGATGCTGCTCGGTGGACGAGGCTATAGACGGCTTCTGGCGCAGCAGCGCGACGCCAAGCACGACCCGCTGCCCGGCGGTGATCGCGACCGCGGCGGTAAACAGCCAGGCAATCAACTCCGCGCGGCCCGGGAGCAGGCAGAACAGGACGTACACGATCACCGTCTCGGTGCCCTCGGCCAGGCCGCCGACGAACCGCAGCGAGCGGTCGTCCTGCACGCTGGCCCCGCGCCGCTCCAGCAGCGAGGACAGCGCGAGGAACGCGGTGCCCGACACGTAGTACGCGCTCAGCAGCGCCAGGCAGGCCAGCCGCGCCTGCGGCCGGTCGACAGCGACGCCGAGCACGAACCCGGCGTAGATGCTGAAGTCGGCAACGATGTCGAGGAAGCCGCCCAGCTCGGTCGCGCCGTGCTGCCGCGCGAGCGGCCCGTCGAGACCGTCGAGCACCCGGTTGGCCAGCCACAAGACTAGGGCCAACCTCCAGGCGCCGAGCCCGGCGCTCACGCACGCCCCGACGCCGGCCAGCCAACCCGCGCCGGTGAGCGCCAGGGGCGGCACCCCGGCCACGGCCAGGCGGGCGGCAGCGCCGTCCAGTGCCGGCGCCAGCGCGCGGCGGACTCGGGCGTCAAGCACCGGCGCGTCGGGTCGGCATCGGCAACATCGTGCGCAGCGCGGTGTTCTCGGCCGGGTCGAGCACGCTGTGCTGCACGCACGCCGGCACGAGCTCGCCGGTCTCCGGGTGCGCCATCGTGTAGAAACACGCCTGCAGCCGTTCTTGAGTGGCAGCAATGCGCGGGTCGTCGCTGGTCTGCCCGCGCTGCATGCCCGCCCACGCCGGGGTGACGTCGGCGGCGTCCATGAACGAGTGCATCGTGAACGCTACCGGCCGGATACGGCGGTGCCGCAGCAGCCGCCGCAGCCCCACCCGCCGCGCCTTGCGCGCCGCCCACGCGCCGATCACCGCCACCACCTGCGGGTGCGCAACGGCGACCCGGGTCAGCTTCGCGGCCAGCAGCGGCACCGAGCGGCCGGCGAAGTTCATCCCACCCAGATAGGCGAAGTACACGTCACGGGTGTGCAGATCGGCCGGGTCCTGATCGTCGAGCAACGGAAACCAGTCCTCGCCGACGTAGAAGCCGTACGCGGTCCGGTTGCACCGCTCGTCACCGAACTGCAACGCCTGATAAGGCAGCCGCGTCCCGGCGCCCGCCTCGACCTGCGCCCACACGTCGTCGCCACTGGTGTCGCGATAACCCTCATGCCAACGACGCTCGTCGCCGACGAACGCCGCCGGCTGAAAGGAGAACATCGCGAATCCGTAGTCGCGGCACTCGCGGATCACCCCGGCGACCTGGTCCAGGTTGCGGGGGGTGACGGTCATATTGTGCGCGAGGTGGTAGCGCACCCCATGTTCACGCTTCAACCGCTCAAACATCTCGACGAACCGGCGGCGGTACGGGTTGAGCGCCGGCTCGTCCGTCGGGCGTTCGACGCCACGGCGACCGAACATCAGCATGTCGAAATGCCCCGCGAACGACACCCGATCCAACCGCCGAAGCCCATCCGGTCCGACCGCCACCGCCCGCAAGTAGTCGTAGTCGAAATCGCCGTGACTGAAACTCATCGGCTCGCGCCCGTGTGCCCGCATCAGCGCCAGCGCAGCAGCGTGATCACCCGGAGCCAGCAGGCTGACCTCGCCGCCGATCAGCTGCGCATGCGCACGCGGGCCACGCCGAGCCCGCAGCAAACCCATCTGCTTGCCCACCTGCTCCAAGGTGTGCGCGCCGTCAACGCGGACCCGGTTCGCGTCGCGGGAGTGATAGCACGGCGTGCAAGCCAGATTGCAGCGCGGAAACACCCCGTGCGTGCCCTCACAGCCGACCGCGTTGCGACCCAATGTCTGCGCCGGCGTCCGGACATGCTCAGGAAGCTCAGCCCATCGCCGTCGCATCACCGCCTCGGTCTCCGGGTCGACCGCGCGGGTGACCCGCTCAAGCTCCCGCAGCCCCCGCAACGCCCTCATCCCGCCTCGCGCGCCGGCTCGCCGATCACCTGCACGCCGCCCCAGAACGCGACGTGGTTCTTAATCCTGCGCGCCAACGGCGAGGGGTGCCGGTAGGTCCAGGCCGCATTCCGGGCACGGACACCGTCCACCTCGACTGCGTAGTAGCTCGCCAACCCCTTCCACGGGCACAACGACTTGGCCCGCGACCGCACCAGAAAGCTCTGCTCGACAGAGTCGGGCGGAAAGTAGTGATTCCCCTCGACCACGACGGTGTCCGCGCTGCGCGCCACCACCACCCCGTTGAAGATCGCCTCGATCATCGCTTACCCCTTCCATGCGCACGGTGTGCGGCACAGCGCACGACGGCGCGGCCGACGTCATCTATGCCACTAGAAACCCGGCGATACACCGTTCCGCATCCCGCCCGACCTCAACCACGCGCTCCGCGAACCGGTCCAACTGGTTGCCCTTGGTTGCCGTTTCGAGCTCAAGTCAAGGCTCTTTGGATTTTGTCAGACGCAGCCGGGACTCGCTCGACGCTCTCGCGTTGAGTTCTCGGCGGTTACTACTTCAACCCCCAGTTGCTGGACGGCACTGAGTGCGCCGCTGGCGCTGCCGGCCTCAGCCGGGGCGCCACCGTCGACGACATCGTCTACCCGATCGCGCTCACCGCGATCCAGGCCGCGATCCGGTCGGACTCCCAGCTTCAACTACCGCCGCCGGGCCAGCGTCACCCCGTCGGCCAGCGGGAGCATCGACAGGCTGATCCGGTCGTCGGTTGCGAGCCGCTCGTTGAGCTCCTGGACGGCGCGTACGCCGGCCGACGCGCTGCCGGAAGCGCTGACTTCGCCGTGCATGAACACGTTGTCCCAGGCCATCAGCCCGCCCGGCCGGACCAGCCCAATGAGCCGGTCGTAATAGGCGGGATAGTTGACCTTGTCGGCGTCGACAAAGGCGAAGTCGTACTGTGACTCGCCGCCGTCCGCGAGCAGGGCGTCGAGGGTGTCGATCGCCGGGCCGAGGCGCAATTCGATGCGGTCGGCGACCCCGGCCTCGGCCCAGTACCGGCGGGCCATCTGCGTCCATTCGTCGCTGACGTCGCAGCAGAGCAAGGTCCCGTCCGGCGGGAGCGCGAGGGCGACGGCCAGCGAGCTGTAGCCGGTGAACGTGCCGAGCTCCAGGCACCGTCGGGCTCCGGTCAGCTCGACCAGCAGCGACAGGAAAGCGCCCTGCTCCGGGGCGATCTGCATGCCCGGGTCCGGCAGCGACTGGGTCTCCTCCCGCAGCCGGGCCAGGATGGCCGGCTCGCGGACCCCGACGCGCAGCAGGTAGGACTGCAGCTCGTCGCTGAGGCCGATTGACTTGCCCGACATATGTCCTCCTTGGATAGCTGAGCGCAGCGTACGGATGCGTGGATAGGGTGACGCATGGAGCTGGGCGTGGGCCTCCCGACGTCGGGGGCGTGGGCCACACCGGCGAACATGCGCCGGATCGCCGGCCGCGCCGAGGAGCTCGGCTATCGCTCGTTGTGGACGTTTCAGCGGCTGCTGCACCCGCTCGACACCGAGTGGGGACCGGAGTATCACGCCGTGAACGACCCGGTGACCGCGCTGGCCTACGTCGCCGGGCTGACCTCGCGCATCCGGCTCGGCATCGCCGTGGTCAACATCCCTTACTACGCCCCGATCGTGCTGGCGAAGGCGCTGACCACACTCGACATCGTCTCCGCGGGACGGCTCGACGTCGGCCTCGGCCTCGGCTGGTCGCCGCTGGAATTCACCGCCGCGGGGGTGCCCTTCGAGCGGCGCGGCGCGCGGGCCGAGGAATTTATCCGCTGCCTCGCCACGATTTGGACCGATCCCGAAGCTGGTTTCCACGGTGACTTCTATGCGCTGCCGCCGTCCCGCGTGGAGCCCAAGCCGATCCAGTCACCGCATCCGCCGTTGCTGCTCGGCGGGAGCGCTGATGCCGCGTTGCGACGGGTGGGCCGCCTTGCGGACGGCTGGATCAGCAGCAGCCGGGCGGACCTGGGCGCCCTCGGCTCCTCCATCGAGGTGGTGCGTACGGCGGCGCGGCAGGCCGGCCGCGATCCGGCCGCACTGCGCTTCGTCGTCCGCGGTGTCGTGCGGCTGGGGTCGACGGCCGAGCGCCGGCCGCTGCAGGGAACCGCCGGGCAGATCCGGTCCGACCTGGCCGCACTCGAGGCGAGCGGCGTCACCGAGGTGTTCTTCGACCTCAACTGGGATCCGCGGGTGACCGCGGCGGAGACGGATCCGGCGTGGACGACCGACTACGCCGAGGAACTGCTCGCCGAGCTAGCCCCCTGAGGAGCGAGCCCTGACCGCGATGCTTGCCTTCTGCTAATCAACCATCTTGGAGATGGGCAGCTCCAGGATGTCGCGGGCGCCGGCGGCCCGCAGTGCCGGGATGAGGGTGTTGACGCCGCGCTTGGGCGCCACCGATTCCACCGCGTGCATCGCCGGGTCGGCCAGCGACGTGACGCTCGGTGAGCTCATCGCTGGCAGCAGGCCGAGCACCGCGGCCAGGTGCTCCTCGGCGACGTTGCACTTGAGCAGCACATGACCGCGGGCGCGCAGGGCGCCTTGCAGCAGCACCACGATGTCGTCCATTGCCGCCCGCTTGCCGGCGTCCTCGTAGGCCGCGCGGTTGGCGATGAGCTCGGTCCGGCTGGTCAGCAAGGTCGCGAGGATGCGCAGCCCCGCCTTGCGCAGCGACGAGCCGGTCTCGGTCAGGTCGACGATGGCGTCGACGATGTCGGGGATCTTGGCCTCGGTCGCACCGTGACTGGTGAACACCCTTGCCTTGACGCCATTGTCGTCCAGGTAGCGCCGGGTCGTCTCCGGCATCTCGGTGGAGATGCGTACGCCATCGGGCAGGTCGCTCACCGCGTGCCAGGGCGAATCCCGTGGGACCGCCAGCACCACGTGCACCGGGCCGTCCGTTGCCCGGCCACCGCCGATCTCGCCGAGGCTGACCACATCGGCGCCGGTCTCGGTGATCCAGTCCCGCCCGCTGATGCCGAGGTCGAAGATGCCCTGCTCCACATAGGTCGGGATCTCCTGTGGGCGCAGGAAACGCACCCGGTCGATCCGCGGATCGTCGATCGAGGCGTGGTAGTCCCGCTCCGAGCCGCGGAGCACCGATAGGTCGGCGGAGTCGAACAGCGCCAGCGTCGCCGCCTCGAGAGAGCCCTTGGGCAGGACCAGAGAAAGCACGCCGGTTACCGGGGCCTGGGCGGGCGGCGGTCTCTCAACTGGCGCAGCACGACCGCGGTGTCGAGCGCAGCCACGGTCGCCTCCCAGCCCTTGTCCTCGGCGCTGTCGGGCTGCCCGCAGCGGTCCAATGCCTGGGCCACGGTGTCACAGGTCAGCACACCGTTGCCGACGGGGGTGCGTTCGTCGAGAGCCACCCGGGTGAGACTCGTGGTCACCGCGTGGCAGACGTAATCAAAATGCGGCGTACCGCCCCGGATGACCGCGCCGAGGGCGACCACCGCATCGTGGTCGGCGGCCAGCTGCTGAGCGACCACCCCGAGCTCCACGGCCCCGGCGACCCGGCATACGGTCGGCCCGGGCACGCCGCAGGCAGCGGCCGCGGCAATCGAGCGGGACAGCAGGGCCGAGGTCAGCTCGTCGTGCCACCGGGTGGCGACGATCCCTAAGGACAAGCCGGCCGCGTCGGGCAGGGGGAGCTGGGTCGGCGCGCCTTCGCCGCTCACGGGGCCGGCGCCCCGTCCACGGGCCGGCCGGGCAGTCCCGGCAGATCGTGGCCCATCCGGTCGCGCTTGGTCCGCAGATAGCGCAGGTTCTCGGGTGTGGCCGTCACGGTCAGCGGCAACCGGCCCAGGATCTGCAGCCCGTAGCCCTCCAGGCCGGCGCGTTTCGTCGGATTGTTCGACAGCAGCCGCATGGAGCGCACGCCCAGGTCGACCAGGATCTGCGCCCCGGTGCCGTAGTCGCGTGCGTCGGCCGGCAACCCCAGCGCCAGGTTGGCATCGACGGTGTCGGCACCGGTGTCCTGCAACTGGTAGGCCTGCAGCTTGTGCAGCAGCCCGATCCCGCGGCCCTCATGCCCGCGGACGTAAAGGACGACACCGCGGCCCTCCGCGGCCACGGCAGCGAGCGCCGCGTCCAGTTGCGGCCCGCAATCGCAGCGGCGGGAGCCGAACACATCGCCGGTGAGACATTCGGAATGTACGCGGACCAGCACGTCCTCGCCGTCGCCGATATCGCCGGCGACCAGCGCAACGTGGTCTCGGCCATCGACCGCACTCTGGAAGCCGACCGCCCGGAAATCCCCGTGCGCGGTGGGAATCCTGGCCTCGGCGACGGCCTGCACCTGGCGTTCCTCGCGGTGCCTGTACGCGACCAGGTCGGCGATGCTGATCAGGACCAGGCCGTGTTCGGCGGTGAACGCCTCCAGCTCGTCGAGCAGCGCCATGTCCTCGACCGTCTTCTCGCTGACCACCTCGCAGAGCACGCCCGCGGGACGCAGCCCGGCCAGCCGGCACAGGTCGATCGCGGCCTCGGTGTGCCCGGGACGGCGCAGCACCCCGCCTTCCTTGGCCCGGAGCGGCACTACATGGCCCGGGCGGGTGAAGCCGTCGGCGGTGGACGCCGGGTCGGCCAGCCGGCGGATGGTGCGGGCCCGGTCGGTCGCCGAGATGCCGGTGGTGCCACCGTCGCGGGCATCCACCGAGACGGTGTAGGCAGTGCCGCGCCGGTCCTGGTTGACGTGGTACATCGGCGGCAGCTCGAGCCGGTCGCAGTCGGCTTCGGTCAGCGGCACGCAGACGTAACCCGAGGTGTATCGCACCATGAAGGCGAGCAGCTCCGGTGTGGCCTTCTCGGCGGCGAAGATCAGGTCGCCCTCGTTCTCCCGGTCGGCGTCATCGACGACCACCACGGCCCGGCCGGCGGCGATGGCGGCGACCGCGGCCTCGATCGGGGCGAAGCGGTGGTCGCCGGCCTCCAGCGGGGTGACCCGCGGGGTCGGGCTCTGGGCGAGGGGGTGAAGGCTCTGGGCCTCGGTCATCGGGCCTCCACCCGCCCGGCGAGCAGCTTCTCTACGTACTTCGCGATCACGTCGACCTCGAGGTTCACCGGGTCACCGATGCCCTTGGTGCCCAGGGTGGTCAGGGCCAGCGTGGTCGGGATCAGGCTGACCGTGAAGGCGTCGCCGGTGACGTCGACCACGGTCAGCGACACCCCGTCGACCGTGATCGAGCCTTTGACCACGACGTAACGCGCCAGATCGGCGGCCATCGACACCTCCACGACTTCCCAGTGCTCGCTGGCCCGCCGGCTGCGGATCGTGCCGACCCCGTCGACGTGGCCCTGCACCAGATGACCCCCGAGTCGGGCCTGCAGGGTGACCGGCCGCTCCAGATTGACCAGGTCACCGGCTTTCAGGACCCCGAGGGACGAGCGCGTCAACGTCTCCTGCATCACGTCGGCGCTGAACTGCGTGCCGTCGGTGCTGACCACCGTGAGGCAGGTGCCGTTCACGGCGATCGAATCGCCCATCGTCGCGTCGGCGGCGACGGTCGGGCCGCGGACGGTCAGCCGCGCAGCTTCCTGGGCGTCCTCGCGGGCAATCACGGTGCCCAGCTCTTCGACAATTCCGGTGAACAATTCAGGCCTCTTTCTCGGGTCGAGCGGTGATGCGTACGTCGGAGCCGAGCACGGCGACGTCGTCGAGGCGCAGCCGGCGGGCACCGTCGATGGAGCCGATCCCGGCGTCGCCGAGGGTCGGGTGCCCGGCGCCCAGCAGAGCCGGCGCGACGTAGGCGACCACCCGATCGACGAAGCCGGCGGCCACGAAAGCGCCGGCCAGCGTCGGGCCGCCTTCGAGCAGGACGTGGCGGATGTCGAGGTCGAACAACTCGGCCAGCAGCGCGCTGGGATTTGTGGCGGCGCTGCGCAGCGATGGCGCTGCGCCGTCGAATACCCTTGCCGTCAAGGGAATCCGCCCCCGCCGGTCGGCGATGACGCGCAGCGGCTGACGGAGGGGTGCCGGGCGGCCAGGCGCTGGGCGGACGGTGAGGTGCGGGTCGTCGGCTAGCACCGTACCGGCGCCGATCAGGACCGCATCGACCTCGCCGCGCAGCCGGTGCACGTCGGCGCGGGCCGGCTCGCCGGTGATCCACCGGCTGCTGCCGTCGGCAGCAGCAGCCCGGCCGTCCAGCGTGGCGGCCAGCTTCCAGGTGACGAACGGACGACGCCGGCGCTGGGCCAGCAGCCAGACCTCGTTGCCGCGGGCCGCCGCCTCGGCGAGCAGCCCGCCGTCGGTGTCCACGCCGGCCGCGCGGAGCACCGCCGCTCCCCCGCCCGCCGGCGCGGTCGGATCGGTGACGGCGTAGACAACCCGGCCGATGCCGGCGGCGACCAGCGCCTCGGTGCACGGTCCGGTCCGGCCGGTGTGGGCACACGGCTCAAGGGTGACCACGGCGGTGCCGCCCACTGCCCGAGGGACCGCGGCCCCCAATGCCATGACCTCGGCATGCGGGCCGCCGGCTCGCTGGTGCCAGCCCTCGCCCGCAATGTCGCCGGCCGAATCGAGGACGACCGCGCCGACGACCGGATTCGGCGAGGTCGTGCCGAGGCCGCGCGCGGCGAGCTCAATGGCCCGCCACATCGCAGCTTCCTCGGTCACTCCTGCCCTCCTCACGCGCCGGCGCAGGCCCGGGCGGGCGGGACCTCGGCGCGTGCGAGACGGCACGGCACAGGGCCGCGCCGACTCGCCCGCGCGCTGCCTCCCATCCGGACTCTCACCGTCGGTCCCGGAATTGCACCGGGTCAACCGCCGACTGGCTGCCAGCGGGTCGCGGACTGTCACCGCCGGCTCGGAATTTCACCGATCCCGGAGCGCGCGTACTACTGCGGTCAGTGTGTCACGGCTCGCGCCGCTCGACCCCGGAGCGCGGTGACGGCCCGCCCGGGGTCGTCGGCGCCGTAGACGGCCGACCCGGCGACGAAAACGTCGGCGCCGGCTTCTGCGGCCCGGGCGATGGTGTCGGCGTCGATTCCCCCGTCGACCTCGATCTGCAACTGCAGGTGCCCGGTCCGGACCAGCCGGCGCGCCGCCCGCACCTTCGGCAGCACCTCGTCGATGAAACTCTGGCCGCCGAATCCCGGCTCGACGGTCATCACCAGCAGCGTGTCGCAGGCGCGCAGGACCTCGAGGTAAGGCTCCAGCGGCGTACCCGGCTTGATCGCCAGCCCCGCGAGGGCGCCGGCGGCCCGGATGTCGCGGGCCACGGCGGCCGGGTCGTCGGTCGCCTCGGCGTGGAAGGTGACGTTGTGCGCGCCGGCTTCGGCGTATGGGGGGGCCCAGCGGCCGGGATCGTCGATCATCAGGTGACAGTCCAGCGGCAGCGACGTCGCCTTCAGCAGGCTCTGGACGACCGGCAGACCGATGGTCAGGTTGGGCACGAAGTGGTTGTCCATCATGTCGATGTGCAGCCAGTCCGCGGTGCCCTCGACGGCCTGGGCGGCCTCGGCGAGCCGGGCGAAATCCGCCGACAGGATGCTGGGAGCGATCAGGGCGGCCACGACGGGGAGTGTAGGGCGGCCTGGGTCCGGCGCCCCGCGCCCTCGACGGCCGGGGTTCTGTGTGCTACCGAGAGCACATGCACAGCGTGGGGGTACGGGAGTTGCGGCAGCGCGCGAGTGAATTGCTGCGTCAGGTACAGCGCGGCGAATCCATCACAATCACCGACCGCGGACGTCCGGCCGCGGTCCTAGCACCGCTGCCGGACGGAAGCCAGCTCGAGCGCCTCCGGGTCGCTGGCGAGGTGCGGACGGCTGAGGCGGATCTCGATGACCTGCCGGCGGCGCTGGCGGCTGCTCCGGACGAAGACCCGCCGTCGGTCGTGCTCGCCCGCCTGCGGCTCCATGAGCGGTGAACGCGCGACGTACCTTGATTCCGCTAAAGCTGGTCGTGTCAGAGGCGGAGTCCGTGGCCTTGCGTCGGTATCTACGCCGCCGGCGGCCGTTGGTCTCCAGCAGCTTGGCGCTGACCGAGGTGGGCCGGGAGCTGATGCCCTTAGGCATCGAGGCCGTACGTCGCGGGTCGGACGTGCTGGCCAGGATAGATCTCATCCGAGTGACCGAGCTGCTGCTAACGGCCGCCGCCGCCCTCCCGCCGCCGGAGCTGCGGTCCCTCGACGCGATCCACATCGCCACCGCTCGTCACCTGGGCGCTGACCTAGCCTGGGTCGTGACCTACGACAAGCGGATGGCAACGGCGGCGGAGTCGTTGGGGCGGACTGTCGTCGCACCGACCTGAGCCGGTGCCGGATCGGCGACCTGTCGTACTCCCCCGGCACACTGGCGCGGTGAATTCCCCGGCGGTCGCGCTGCGCGAGCAGGCCGAAGTCCATCTGCAGGCACTGGCCGGCGACGACGCCCGGCTGCGGTCGGACCAGTGGACCGCGATCGAGGCGCTGGTCGCCGACCGGAGGCGGGCCCTGGTCGTCGAGCGCACGGGATGGGGAAAGAGCGCCGTCTATTTCGTGGCGACTGCATTGCTGCGCGCGCAGGGTGCGGGGCCCACCGTGATCGTGTCGCCATTGCTGGCGTTGATGCGCAACCAGATCGCCGCCGCCGAGCGCGCCGGCATCACGGCGGTGACGGTGAACTCCACGAATGTGGAGGACTGGACGGCGACCTATGCCGCGATCAACCGTGGTGAGGTCGACGTGTTGTTACTCAGCCCGGAGCGGCTGAACAACCCGGATTTCCGCGACAACGTGATGCCGCGGCTGGCGCTCACCTGCGGGCTGCTCGTCGTGGACGAGGCGCACTGCATCTCCGACTGGGGCCACGATTTTCGGCCGGATTTCCGGCGCCTGCGTACGTTGCTGACCGAGCTGCCGGCCGGCATTCCGGTCCTCGCCACCACTGCCACCGCCAACAGTCGGGTCGTCGACGACGTGGCGGACGTGCTGGGCATCGGCCACCGCGACGCCGAAGTCCTGGTGCTGCGCGGCAGCCTGGACCGCGAATCGCTGCACCTGGGGGTGCTGCGGCTGACGCCCGCAGCGCGCCGACTCGCCTGGCTCGCCGACCACCTGAAGGAGATGCCGGGATCAGGAATCATCTACACGCTGACCGTCGCCGGCTCGCAGGAGGTCGCCGACTACCTGCGCGAGCGCGGCTACCCGGTCGCTGCCTACAGCGGGCAGACGGAGCAGGCCGAACGCCTGGCCGCAGAAGAAGACCTGCTGGGCAACCGGGTGAAGGCGCTGGTCGCCACGTCGGCATTAGGCATGGGGTTCGACAAACCGGACCTCGGCTTCGTCATCCATTTCGGCGCACCGTCCTCCCCCATCGCCTATTACCAGCAGGTGGGACGGGCCGGTCGCGGCGTGGACTCGGCGCAGGTGATCGTGTTGCCGGGCGAGGAAGATCAGGCGGTGTGGAATTACTTCGCCTCGGTCGGATTCCCGCGCCAGGACCAGGTGCGCGTCGCCCTTGACGCGTTGGCCGACAGCGGCCGGCCGATGAGCACGGCGGCGCTGGAAACCCGGGTGGAGCTGTCCCGCTCCCGGCTGGAAATCATGCTCAAGGTCCTGGACGTGGACGGCGCGGTGAAGCGCGTCAAAGGCGGCTGGGAGGCGACCGGGCACGAGTGGCACTACGACGCCGACCGGTACGCCAAGGTCGCCCAGGTCCGGGCCGACGAGCAGGAGGCGATGCGGGCTTACCTGAAGGCCACCACGTGCCGGATGCGATTCCTGCGGGAGCAATTGGACGACCCGGCCGCCGTGGACTGCGGCCGGTGCGACAACTGCGGCGGCTTGACCGTCCCCACCGACATTGACGATGGCAGCGTCGCAGCCGCCGGCCATCGGCTGGCCCGGCCCGGCGTCACCATCGACCCGCGGCGGATGTGGCCCACCGCCATGCCGACTCTGGGGATCGACGTACGCGGCAAGCTCGGGCCGGCCGAGACCGCGGAGCCGGGGCGAGCCGTCGCCCGTTTCACCGATCTTGGCTTCGGTCCGCGCGTCCGGGAGGTGACCACCGGCGCGGACGGCGACGTCCCGCCGGACCTGCTTGCCGCGACAGTCAAGGTCCTGACGTCCTGGGATTGGGCGACCCGGCCGACGGCCATCGTCAGCGTCGGGTCCCAACGGCACCCCCTGCTCGTCGAGAGCTTCGCCAGGCGGGTCGGCGACATCGGCCGGCTGCCGTATCTCGGCTCGGTCGCCATGTCGGGTGCCTCGGGGGCGGGCGGCCAGGTCAACAGCGCCCAGCGGCTGAAAGCCGTGTGGGGCGCCTTTGCAGTCAGCCCGGAGCTTGTCGAGTCACTGACCGGCGCGTACGCGGGACAGCCGCTGCTCCTCGTCGACGACTACACAGCCACCGGCTGGACGCTCACCGTGGTGGCGCGGCTGCTGCGCCGAGCCGGCGCGGGCGCGGTCCTGCCCCTGGTGCTCGGCGTCGAGGGGTGAATTGCGGGCGGTTCGGCTAAGCCGGCGGGAGCGGCGCGAACAGGTCGACCGGCGTCCCGTCGGGGTCGCGGACGACGGCGTACCGCATGCCCCAGAACGCGTCCCAGGGTTCGAGATAGCCGTGGTAGCCGGCGCCGGTGAGATCGGCCCACACCGCGTCGACTTCGGCCGGGCTGTCGCACTCGAAGGCGAGTGCCACCCGATGGCCGGCGCCGGCCGGCGCCGACCAGCCGGGGTCGAAGGAGCGGATGGTGTCCTCGGTGTCGAACGCCAGATGGATACCGCCGCCCAGCTCGACGTCGACGTGCGGCTCGGTGTCGGCCTCGGGCGGGATGTCGAGGCCCAGCCGGCGGTAGAACGCCAGCGTGGCAGCCAGATCGGACACAACGAGCTCAATCACGGCGGGGCGCGGCTTCATGCGCGGTCAGCCTACGCAGGGGACGGGCCGGCCACTATCCCGCATCGGCCGGGGCCAGCAGCGCCAGGAACATCGCGTCCGTGCCGTGCCGGTGCGGCCACAACTGCACCCACGGCCCGTCCCCCAGATCGGGTACGCCGGGCAACTCCGGCCGGGCGTCGCGCCAGGTGGCCGTTCCCGCCCGGACGGCATCGTCGACGACGGCGCGCGTCTCGGCGAGATGCGGCGAGCAGGTGATGTAGGCCACCAGGCCGCCCGGGCGGGTCACCCGCAGTGCGGCGGTCAACAGCTCGCGCTGCAGCCGCGCCAGCGGCGGAACGTCGGCGGGCTGCCGGCGCCAGCGGGCCTCGGGCCGGCGGCGCAACGCACCCAGGCCGGTGCACGGCGCGTCGACGAGCACCCGGTCGAAGTCGCCGTCGATCTCCCGGCCGTCGGCCACCCGGACCTCGACCGGCAGGCCGGCGGTGGCGCCGGCGACCAGGGCGGCGCGGTGTTCGTGCAGCTCGACGGCGGTGACCTCGGCACCGCGCGCGGCCGCCAGCCCGCCCAGCAGGGCCGCCTTGCCGCCCGGCCCGGCGCACAGGTCGAGCCAGCGGGTGTCGCGGCCGGTGAGGGGCGCGGCGGCCAGCGCCAGGGCGACCAGCTGGCTCCCCTCGTCCTGCACCTGGGCCCGGCTGTCGCGGACCGCCGCGATGGCGCCCGGATCGCCGCCGTCGAGGCGTACGGCGTAGGGCGACCACGGGCCGGCCCGCCCGCCGCTGGCGGCGACCAGCTCGTCGCGGTCGACGCGGCCGGGCCGGGCGGCCAGGTGGACCTGCGGCCGCTCGTCGTCGGCGGACAGCGCGGCCGCGGTCTCCTCGACATCGCCGCCGAGAGCGTCGCAGAATGCCTGGGCCACCCACCGGGGATGGGAGTGCCGGGTCGCCAGCGCACCGATCGGGTCCTGGTCGAAGGCCGGTGCGACCAGGTCCAGCCAGCCGGGATAGTCGTGCTCGCTGACTCGGCGCAGCACCGCATTCACCAGCTTCGCCGGGCCTGCACTGGTCACCGAGCGGGCCAGATCCACTGTCGCCGACACCGCCGCGTGCGGCGCGACCCGGGTACGCAGCAGCTGGTAGGCCCCTAGCCGCAGCACGTCGAGGACCGCCCCGTCCAGAGTGCTGACCGGGCGGTCCACACACCGTCCGAGGATCGCGTCGAGGGTCCCCTGGGCCCGCAACGTCCCGTAGGCCAGCTCGGTGGCGAAGGCGGCATCCCGCCCGGCGATCCGCTGCTGGCGCAGCAACCGCGGCAGGACGAGGTTGGCGTAGGCGTCGGTGGTCCGGACGGCGGCCAGCACGTCGTAGGCCGCCCGCCGGGCCACGTCCGGGCGGGGACCGCGCCGCTGCGCGGACGGCCGTGTTCCCCGGCCTGGCAGCGCCGGCCGTGCACCTGGCCCCGACTCCGGCGGCCGGGTCATCCGAGCCGCTCCCCGGCCGGGCGGGCCCCGCGAGCCCAGTCCGAGGCGGGCACGGCCCGGCGCCCGGCCGGCTGCACCTCGCCGAGGGTCACCGGCGTGGTGGCGGTGCCGACCAGCACGGCGTCGCGGCCGACCTCGACCACGCCCGGAGGCAGGGCGCCGGCCGGGTGTCCGGCAGTCGGCCGCACCGGCCCGAGCTTCAGCCGCGCCCCGCGCCAGGTGCTCCAGGCGCCGGGCGCGGGCGTACCCGAGCGGATCAGCCGGTCCACCGCCAGGGCCGGCAGCGCCCAGTTCACCCGGACGTCGTCGGCCCCGACCTTCGGCGCGTAGGAAACCCCCTCGGCCGGCTGCGGCACGGCCACCAGGCTGCCGTCGGACACGCCGTCGAGGGTGGCAACCAGCAGCTGCGCCCCGGCCACCGACAGCCGGCCGAGCAGATCACCGGTGGTGTCGCGCGGGCCGATCGGCTCCGTCACGACGCCGTACACCGGCCCGGTGTCCATCCCGGCCTCCAGCCGGAAGGTGGTGGCGCCGGTGACCTCGTCGCCGTGGCGGATCGCCTGCTGCACTGGCGCGGCCCCCCGCCAGGCCGGCAGCAGCGAGAAGTGCAGGTTGATCCAAGCCGTCGCAGGGATGGCCAGCGCGGCCGGCGGCACCAGCGCTCCGTACGCCACGACCGGCACGCAGTCCGGGGCCAGCTCGGCCAGCCGGGCCAGGAAGCCTGGCTCCGACGGGCGCCCCGGAGTGAGGACCGGCAACCCGCGTTCGGCAGCCAGCCGGGCCACCGGCGATTCGCTGACCTGACGCCCGCGGCCGGCTGCCGCCGGCGGCCGGGTGAGCACCGCGATCAGCTCGTGCCGGGACTCCAGCAGCGCGTGCAGGGCGGGGACGGCGACGGCCGGCGTACCGGCGAAGACGAGCCTCAGAGCGCCTGCCCCTGCATTGCGTGCGGGCTCACCCGTACGGTCGGCGGCGACTGCCCGGACCACTCCGCCTCACGGATCAGACGCATCGCGGCCTTCTTGGTCTCGCGGTCCAGCCGGTCGATGAACAGCACCCCGTCGAGGTGGTCGGTCTCGTGCTGGACGCACCGGGCCATCAGGTCGCGGCCCTCCACGACCACCGGGTCGCCGTGCATGTTGAAGCCGCGAGCCACGGCCTGGGCGTGGCGCTTGCACTCGACGGTCAGGCCGGGAAAGGACAGGCAACCCTCGGGGCCGTCCATCTCCTCCTCGTCGGGGTAGGACAGCTCGGGATTCACCAGGTGCCCCACCACTTCCTCGACGTCGTAGGTGAAGACCCGCAGGCCGACGCCGATCTGGGGCGCGGCGAGGCCGGCTCCGGGAGCGTCGAGCATGGTCTGAGTGAGGTCCTTGACCAGCCGGCGCAGTTCCTTGTCGAAGTCGACGACCGGCTCGGCCGGGGTACGCAGGACCGGGTCGCCGAAGAGGCGGATCGGCTTGACGGCCACGCACGCACTCCTCGGGTGGTTTGACTGTTCCTGCGGCGCCCAGTCTAGGTGGCACTGCCCCGCTTCGATTTTCCGGATTTGCTTGACGTCCCTGGCCGACCGGCGAGAGTGTGACGGCGCACACCTACCGATGGAGGCCCCTGATGCGTCCTAGCGCCGTCCGTGCAGTCAAGTGGGGCACCCCGGCTCTGCTGCTCGTCCCTTTGCTCTCCCTGTCCGGCGGCAGCGGGCAGGCCGGCACCGCAGGCAACACCGTCGGCGCCTTCCAGCACCTGTCCGCTGGAGTGGTGGCGCACTACTACCTGACTCATCCCCAGAACGCCCCCGAGGACGTCCGGCCGGCCTACCAGGCAGCGGCTAAGGCCCTCTCCCACGCCAAGGGGGCTCGCAGCACGGGATCGGCGCGCACCGTGGGCAACCTGCTCCGGTTCAACCGCGACTCGCTCGGCCTGCCGCAGAACGAGGAGTCGGTCAGCGCTTGCTGGAACCATCCGGACGTCGTTCTGGGTGGCACCAACGACTACCGCGGCATCCTCAATCCCAAGGGCAACTTCACTGGTTGGCACCTGTCCACCAACGGCGGCAGGTCCGTGGCGAAGGAGGGGCTGCTTCCCACGCTTCCCGTCTTCGGCAAGCAGGTGCCCTCCGGCGGCGACGCCGTCGACGTCGCCACCAAGGATTGCCTGCTGTACGCCGGCAGCCTGAACTACGACCCCAACGACTCGTTCGGCCAGCCCAGCGGCGTGGGGGTCTACCGCTCCACCCCGGCGCGGCTGACGTCGTGCGCCGGTGGCGATGCGCCGGCGTGCTGGCCGGTGCGGCGCACAGTGGCGCAGACCAACCAGAAGAACCACTTCCTGGACAAGGAATGGATGACCGTCGGGACCAGCGGCAAGGCCGGTCGGGTCGTCTGGGTGACCTACAGCGACTTCGACCTGAGCGGCCCGAACGGCTTCAACGGTGGCTCGATCAAGGCGGTCCGTTGCAACGAGAGCCTCAGCACCTGCACGAAGCCGATCCTGATCAGCGGCAACGAGCCGGACATCCAGTTCAGCGACGTCACCATCGACTCACGTGGCCGCACCTACATCAGCTGGTCGGAGATCAAGGGTGAGCTGGCTGGCACCCCGCAGACCTTCATCCACAAGCTGCGGGTCGCCGCACCGGGCAGCACCAGCTTCGGCCCCACCCGCACCGTCTACCGGGAGACCAAGGCAATCCCGTTCGGAGGCAACCTGCACGCCGACGGCTTCCGGATCGCGACGTACCCCAAGAACGCCGTCAAGATCGTCAACAACCAGCCCCGCGTCTTTGTGACCTGGGACGCCTGCCGGATCCGGCTGTCCGACACCATCTGCGAGGACGCGCAGATCAAGCTCACCTACTCCGACGACCTGGGACGGAGCTGGAGTCGACCGCGGGTGGTCTCCGCCGGCAACGAGAACTACTTCCCGACCATCGCCAAGGACCCCAACGACAAGACCGTCACGATGGCGTATTTCACCAACCGGTTCGACCCGGTGTTCCACAACCGCCAGGATGTGGAGCTGGTGACGGTCGACAGCACCACCGCTCAGGTGACCAAGCGAACCCGAGTGACGCCCTTCTCCAACGAGCCGGAGGCCGACCCGCTCTTCAACGACGGCCGCTTCATCGGCGACTACATCGAGGTGACCGTGGCGCAGGGCCGGACCTACGTTCACTTCAACGCCAACTACGTCTCCGTCCCCTTCCTGATGCAGGGTGAGCCGGTCCCCCAGCAGGACAACTTCCTGGCGCGGGTGCCCTCCTAGCCCCGGGCCGGCGGCAGCCCCGGGATCAGAAAAGCTCCAATGGGTCGAGTTCGACGCGCACCGGCTCGGGCGCCTTCCGGGCACTGCGTATGGCCTGGGCGGCGGCCAGCGCGCGGGCCAGCTCCGCACCCGCCGGTCGAGAGACCCGGACCAGCAGCCGTTCCCGGTCCTCGGGCAGCGGGACCGGGCCGAGGAGCTCCGCGCCGGCCGGCAGGTCGGCCGCGGCGATCAGGTCGGCGACGCCGGCCGGTGGGCCCGTGATGCTGGCCAGCCGGGTCGCCGGCGGGAAGCCCAGCTCAGTGCGGTCGGCCAACTCCCGGGCGGCGTGCCAAGCGGGGGCCCACCGCAGCAGCGCCTGCACGGCTGGCAGGCCGCCGGCCGTCCCGACGAAGACGGTGCCGCCGCCGCCGGCGGGCCGGGCCAGCGCAGCCGCCGCCAACCACCGCCGCAGCGTCTCCTCACCGGCGCGCAGGTCGGGTCGACCGAGCAGGGCCCACGAGTCGAGCAGCAGGACCGCGCCGTAGCCGCCCTCGGCGACCGGCTCGGCCCCAGGCGTCGCCACCACCAGGGCCGGCGCCGCCGGCACCGTGGCCAGTACCTCGTCGCGCCCGGACGTACGGACCGGTACGCCGGGGAAGGCACGGCCCAGCTCCTCCGCGGTACGCCGGGCGCCCACGACGACCGCGCGCAGGCCCCGGCCCGCGCAGGCCGGGCACGCCCAGTCGGGGGCCGGTCGCGCGCACCAGCGGCAGGTCGGAACGCCGCCCACCGCGGCTGAGCGACGGCCCAGCGGACCGGCGCAGGCGGCGCAGCGGGCCGGCAGCCGGCACTGCGCGCAGGCCAGCGCCGGCAGGTAGCCGCGGCGGGGCACGAACACCAGCACCGGGGCGCCCGCGTCCAACGCCGACCGGGCCGCGCGCCAGGCGACCGCCGGAAGCCGGGCGCTGCGAGCGCCCGGGTCGCGGGCCAGCTCGGCATCGTCACCGGCCGCGGTCACCCGGGGAGCCGCCGCCCGGACCGCGCCCCGGGGGGCCGCCAGTGCCCGGGCCCAGCCGGTCTCGACCAGCTGCTGGACTTCGGCGGTGCGGGCGAAGCCCCCGAAGAGCGCAGCCGCCCCGGCCAGCTCTGCTCGCAGCAACAGGACGTCGCGGGTGTGGCAGTAGGGCGCCCGCGGCTCGGCCAGCACGTCGTCGCCGTCGTCCCAGAGCACCACCAGGCCGAGGTCGGCGACAGGGGCAAAGGCGGCTGCCCTGGTCCCGACAGCCACCCGTACCGCGCCCCGGCGGACCGCCAGCCAGCGCCGGTACCGCTCTGCCGGTCCCAGGTCGGCCGTCAGGGTGACATGCCGGCCGGCGCCCAGCGCCCGCCTCAGCGCGGCGTCGAGGCGGGCGACGTCGCGGGCGTCCGGCACGACGACCACGGCGCCCCGGCCCCCGGCCAGACAGGCCTGGACGGCTTCGGCAATGCGGTCGGGCCAGGACGGACCGGGCAGGGCGACCCAGGCAGCGCGCGGGGAGCGGTCGGTGGCCAGCGCACCGAGGAAGGCAGCTCCGGAGTCGTACGCCGCCCAACCGGCCGGCGGTGGCGCGGCCGGCAGTAACGCGGCCGGTGGTCCGAGCGCAGCGGCACCGGCGCTGGCCTCCACCCGGGCGTGCCGGGGCGGCAGGGCCAGCCGCAGCACGTCCGCGAGCGTGCCGGCCGACCGGTCGGCCACGGCCCGGGCCAGCTGGGCGATCTCGGGGCTGAGCACCGGCTCGGCCGAAACCGCGCGCTCGATCGGGGCCAGCGGCCCGGCATGCTCGGATGCGGCAACCCGGTCGAGCACGACCCCGCCGACCAGCCGGCCGGCAAAGCGCACGCGCACCCGGCTCCCGGGCACTACCGACTCGGTCAGGGCGGCGGGCACCGCGTAGTCGAACGGCCGGTCGAGGTGGGCGAGGCCCGTGTCGACGCAGACCCGCGCAATCGGCAGGCCCGGCAGCACCGATTGCGGCGCCACCAACTGCGGCGTCACCAACTGCGGAGTCACCAACTGCGGCGTCACCAACTGCGGCGTCACCAACTGCGGCGTCACGCCACCCGGTCTAGCAGGGACCTCCGACGTCAGCTGACCGCGTTGCGCAGCGCCTCGGCCCGGTCGGTGCGCTCCCAGCTGAAGTCGGGCAGCTCGCGGCCGAAGTGACCGTAGGCCGCGGTCTGGGCATAGATCGGGCGCAGCAGGTCCAGGTCGCGGATGATCGCCGCGGGGCGCATGTCGAACACCTTGATGACCGCGTCCTGGATGGCCAGGACGTCGGCGGTCTCCGTACCGAAGGTCTCGACGAACAGCCCGACCGGGTGCGCTTTGCCGATGGCGTAGGCGATCTGCACCTCGCACCGGGTGGCGAGGCCCGCCGCGACGACGTTCTTGGCCACCCAGCGCATGGCGTAGGCACCGGAGCGGTCGACCTTGGAGGGGTCCTTGCCGGAGAACGCGCCGCCGCCGTGCCGGGCCATCCCGCCGTAGGTGTCGACGATGATCTTGCGGCCGGTCAGCCCGGCGTCGCCCATCGGGCCGCCGATCTCGAAGCGCCCGGTGGGGTTGACCAGCACGCGGTAATCGCTGGTGTCGATCCCCAGGTCGGCGATCTCCGGGGCGATGACATGCTCGGTGATGTCGGGGGCCAGCAGGGTGTCGAGATCGATGTCGGCGGCGTGCTGGGTGCTGACCACGACGGTGTCGAGGCGGACGGCCTTGTCGCCGTCGTACTCGATGGTCACCTGGGTCTTGCCGTCCGGGCGAAGGTAGGGCACCGTGCCGTGCTTGCGTACGTCGGTGAGGCGCCGGGCCAGCCGGTGGGCCAGGTGGATCGGCAGCGGCATCAGCTCCGGGGTGTCGCTGCAGGCGTAGCCGAACATCAACCCCTGGTCGCCGGCGCCTTGGCGGTCGAGCGCGTCCTCGACACTGGCGCCGGTGCGTGCTTCGTACGCCGCGTCGACGCCCTGCGCGATGTCCGGGGACTGCGAGCCGATCGAGACGCTGACGCCGCACGAAGCACCGTCGAAGCCCTTCTTCGACGAGTCGTAGCCGATCTCGAGCACCTTGTCACGGACGATCTTGGGGATGTCGACATAGACCCGCGTGGTGACCTCGCCGGCCACATGCACCTGGCCGGTGGTGATCATCGTCTCGACGGCGACCCGGCTGTCAGGGTCTTCGCTGAGCAGCGCGTCGAGGATCGAGTCGCTGATCGCGTCCGCGATCTTGTCGGGGTGGCCCTCGGTGACGGACTCGGAGGTGAACAGGCGGCGGGACACGCAATCTCCTGGGGTGGGGGGAACTTCCGGCGAAGTCTAGTCGGGCAGGCGGGCAGCGACGAGATCCCACACCACGCCGGCCAGGGCCTCTTTGGGGCCATGCGGTACGTCGACCGCCGCGCCGTCGGCAGTCAGTACGACGGCGGAGTTGTCGGCCGACTCGAATCCGCGGCCCGCGCCCACGTCGTTGACGACCAGCAGGTCGCAGCCCTTGGCGGCGAGCTTGGCGTGGCCGTGCTCCAGAACGCTTCCACTGTCGTCGCCGGTCTCCGCCGCGAAGCCGACCACGACCTGCCCGGCCGGCCGGCGCGCCACCAGGTCGGCGAGGACGTCGGCGGTGCGGACCAGCCGGATCTCCGGCACGTCGACAGCGGTCTTCTTGATCTTGGCGTCGGCGTAGTGCGCCGGCCGGAAGTCGGCGACGGCGGCGGCCATCACGACCGCGTCGGCATCGGCTGCCGCGGCGAGCATCGCCTCGTGCAGGTCGGCGGCCGAGACGACCCGTACCACCGTCACCCCGGCCGGGTCCGGCAGTGCCACGTTGGCCGCGACGACGGTCACCTGCGCCCCGCGAGCCACGGCGGTACGGGCCAGCGCGTAGCCCTGCCGACCCGATGATCGGTTGCCCAGGAAGCGCACCGGGTCGATCGCCTCGCGCGTGCCGCCGGCACTGATCAGCACCTGCCGGCCGGCCAGATCCTGGGGCTGGCCGGCCAGCAGCTGCCCGCATGCGGCGAAGATCTCGGCCGGCTCGGGGAGGCGCCCGGGGCCGCTGTCCGCGCCGGTCAGCCGCCCGTCAGCGGGCTCCAGCACGACCGCCCCGCGCTGGCGCAGCGTCGCCACATTTGCCCGGGTCGCAGGGTGCTGCCACATCTCGGTGTGCATCGCCGGCGCGTACAGGACGGGGCACCGGGCGGTCAGCAGCGTGGCGGTGAGCAGGTCGTCGGCCAGGCCGCCGGCGGCGCGGGCGAGCAGATCGGCGGTCGCCGGCGCCACCACCAGCAGGTCGGCGGCCCGCCCGATCGCGACGTGCGGCACTTCGTGGACGTCGTCCCACACTTCGCTGCTGACCGGCCGCCCGGACAGTGCGGCCCAGGTCGGCGCACCGACGAAACGCAGGGCGCCGGCCGTGGGCACGACCCGGACATCGCAGCCGGATTCGGTGAGCAGGCGCAGCAGCTCGACCGCCTTGTACGCGGCGATGCCGCCGGCGACGCCGAGAACGACTTTCGAAGCGGTCAGCCCTCGACCTGCTCGTGGGTCAGTAGATCCTCGTTGATCTCGCGCAGGGCGATGGACAGTGGCTTCTCCTGCGCGGCTGTCTCGACCAGCGGCCCGACGTACTCCAGCAGGCCCTCGCCCAGCTGGCTGTAATAGGCGTTGATCTGCCGGGCGCGCTTGGCGGCATAGATCACCAGTGCGTACTTCGAGGTGGTGCGCTCGAGCAGCTCGTCGATGGGCGGGTTGGTGATGCCTTCGGGGGCAGCGACTGTTCCGGACAAGTCGGCACGCAGCTTTCGACGATCGGCCGTTGGCTTGACGGTCAGCCGTGGGCCGGGCGAATGGGAGATTCCATCCAGCTTACCAACTCATCGGCCGCCCGTCCGACATCGTCGTTGACCACCACGACGTCGAATTCCTTCCGGGCGGCCATCTCGCTGCGCGCTACGGTCAGGCGGCGGGCAACGGTCTCGGCGTCCTCCGTACCGCGACCCACCAGCCGGCGGACCAGCTCGTCGAAGGATGGCGGCGCGAGGAACACCAGCTGGGCGCCTGGCAGGACCGCGCGCACCTGGCGGGCACCCTGCAACTCGATCTCCAGCAGGGCGGGCCGGCCCGCGGCCAGCCGCTCGCGTAGCGGCGGCCACGGCGTGCCGTACCCGTTTCCGGCGTACTCCGCGTGTTCGAGCAGCTCGCCGCGGTCGACCATCTGCTGGTACGCGGGGCGGGTCACGAAGTGGTATTCCACCCCGTCGATCTCGCCGGGTCGCGGCGATCGGGTCGTGACCGAGGTCGAGACCCAGGCGTGCCGGTGCCGCCGTCGCACCGCCACCACGACGCTGCCCTTGCCCACTCCGGACGGGCCGGAGAGCACGGTGAGGCAGCCGGCCGGCAGCTCCAGCTCGCTGCCGACCTGATCAAGGGGCACTCAGCGGCCGCTGGGGCCCGGGCCGAGCTCCTGCAACAGGGCGCGGCGCTGATTGTCGCCCAGCCCGCGGACCCGCCGGGTCTCGGAGATGTGCAGCTCGCGCATCAGCCGCTCCGCCCGCACTTTGCCGATGCCGGGCAGTGCCTCCAGCACCGCCGAGACGCGCATCTTGGCGACGAACTCGCTGCTGGCGCCCGATTCGATGACCTCGGCCAGCGTGACCTCTCCCCGCTTGAGGCGCTCCTTGAGCTCAGCGCGTTCCTTGCGGGCGGCGGCCGCTTTGTGCAGCGCGGCCGTGCGCTGTTCGGGGCTCAGGGGCGGGAGCACCACGGGGTCACCTCGGTGGGACGGGACGCACGGCCGGCACCGCGCACGTCTGGCCTGGAAAACGTATCGAGCCCGCGCCTGGCAGAGCAATCCAATGGCGATATCGGTCGGATAGCCGACGTGCGGAGACCGGTGTCGGTCCGGCACCCGCCGCCCACACTCGCCCACGCCATGCCCACGGCCACGGCCACGACGACGATCCAGGCCCATGATGCAGGCCTCGTTGGGCCAGCCAGGGGTAGACCTACCCCGGCCTGGATCTTGAAGCAGCGTGGGGGCGGCCGTTCAGGCCAGCGAACGGGCCAAAGCAGCAGCGGCGGCACCCGGGTCGGCCGACCCGGTGATCGGCCGGCCGATGACCAGCAGGTCCGCCCCGTCGGCCAGCGCCCGCGCCGGCGTGGCGACCCGCGCCTGGTCGTCGGTGCCGACCCCACCGCCGACCCCGCCCTCGACGCCGACGCCAGTGCGCGAGCCAGGGGCAGTGCCGCCGGCAGCCACCGGCCGCACCCCTGGAGTGATCAGGTACACGCCCTCCCCTACCTCGGCCCGCACCGCAGCCACCTCCTGCGGTGAGCAGACCAGGGCCCGGGCACCCGCCCCGACGGCCAGCACCGCGAGCCGGCGGGTGACGTCGAGCGGCGAGCTGGCCCAGCCGACCGCCGCCACGTCGGCCTGCGACAGCGAGGTCAGAACGGTGACGCCGACGATCCGGCAGTCGGGCAGCGCCTGCACAGCGGCGGCGATCATGGCCGGCCCGCCGGCTGCGTGGACGGTTAGGAAATCGGGCCGCAGGTGGGCGACCGCCCGGGCCGCGCCGGCCACGGTGTTCGGGATGTCGTGCAGCTTCAAGTCCAGGAACAACCCGGCGTCGCCGCGCACCTGCTCGACGGCAGCGGCGCCGTACCGGTAGTAAAGCTCCAGCCCCACCTTGAGCGTCGAGACATAGGGGGCGACCGCCCGCGCCCAGCTCGTAGCCGTCGCCAGGTCTGGCGCGTCGAGGGCGACCGCGACAGGTGCCTTCACCGGTGGGCGTATCCGACGGCGTCGGTCAGGGTGGCGAATCCCCGCTCGGCCAGGGCCGCCGTCAATTCGCGCAGCACCCGCACCGGCGCGCTGGGATCGCCGAAGACCGCGGTGCCCACCGAAACCGCGGACGCACCGGCCAGGACGAACTGCAGGGCGTCGAGGCCGGTCCGGATCCCGCCCATGCCAAGGATCGGTACGTCAGGCATCGCGGCGTGCACCTGCCAGACGCAGCGCACCGCGATCGGACGGATCGCCGGCCCGGACAGCCCGCCGGTCAGGCCGGCCAGGGCCGGCCGCAGCGTGTCGGTGTCGATCACCATGCCCAGCGCCGTGTTGACCATCGACAGTCCGTCGGCGCCGGCGTCGACCACCGCGCGGGCGACGGCGACGATGTCGGTCACGTCCGGCGACAGCTTGGCGAAGACGGGAACTTGTGGCGCCGCCTTGTCGCGGATCGCGCCGATCACCCGGGCGGCCGACCACGGGTCGCAGGCAAAGACCTGACCGCGCTCGGCGACGTTCGGGCAGGAGATGTTGACCTCGATCATCGCCAGACCCGGCTGGTCGCGCAGGGCTCGGGCCAGCGTGACGTACTCCTCGATGCTGGACCCGGCGATGCTGACCACGGCCCGGGCACCGTGGGCGGTGAGCCACGGCAGGTCGTGGTCCAGGAAGGCGGCGATTCCCGGCCCCTGCAGGCCGATCGAATTGAGCATGCCGCTCGGCGTCTCGGCCATCCGGGGGGTCGCCCGCCCGGAGCGCGGCTGCGCCATCACCGACTTGGTGACCACCCCGCCCAGGTCGGCGATGTCGAAGAACTGCGCCAGCTCCTGGCCGGCGGCCGCGCAGCCCGACGCGGTGAAGATCGGGTTCGGCGGGCAGAACGTGCCCAGCGACGTCGACATGTCGACGCCAGGTCGCTCAGTCACCGCCGGGAGTGCCGCCACGGCGAGCTCGCCGGTCACCGGCCGGCTCCGGCGACCGCGAGCGGGGCACCGAGGGCATCCGGCGGCACGGTGCCGATCGCGTCGAAGCGCACCCGCTCGGCCGGGAACACCGGCCCGTCGACGCAGGCCCGTGCCATCCGGGTCACCCCGTCGGACCCCACAATTGGCAGTACGCAGGTCATGCACACGCCGATGCCGCAGGCCATCGACTCCTCCACCGCCACCTGGCAGGCCACGCCGTACGCCGCCGCGACCGAGGCCACCGCCTGCAGCATCGGCATCGGCCCGCAGGCGTAGGCAACCTCTGCGCCAACACGCTCGATGACCGCCGGCAGGACGTCGGAGACGCGTCCCCGCTCGCCCACCGAGCCGTCGTCAGTGGTCACGCTGACCCCGGCCCCGGTCCGTTTAGCCTCCAGCACGCCGAAGAGCCGGTCCGCGCTGCCCGCGCCGATCACGAAGTCGACCGGGCACCCCCGGTCCCGCAGCGCGGCGCCGAGCCCGAACAGCGGCGCGCTGCCATATCCCCCGCCCACCAGCACCGCCGGCACCGGCGCGGCCGGCAGCCGGTAAGGACGACCCAGCGGCCCGACCACGTCGAGCCGGTCGTGGGGCCGCACCTGCGACAGCCACCGGGTCCCGTTGCCGGCGACGGCGAAGACCACGTCGACGGTGCCGCCGAAGACCCCGTGATCGGCGACCTGATATATAGCGAACGCGCGGCGCAGCAGCATCGGTGAGTCCGGCCCGCCGACCGCTACCGCGATGAACTGGCCGGGCCGGGCGCGTTCGGCCAGCCCCGGCGCCACCAGGGACAGCTGCCAGTACGCCCCCACCCGGCGCAGCGACAGCACCTCCCCGGCGACCTGGACCGGGCCGGTCACCTGCGCGCCTCGTGCAGCATCGCCTGCAACTCCTGCAGGGGGCGGACTCCCACGTCGTCGCGGATCAGCGCCTCGATCCCCTGCACGCACGCCGCCGCGCCCTGCACCGTGGTGATGCATGGGATGTCGCGGGCGACCGCCGCCGTCCGGATCTCGTAGCCGTCGATCCGCGGCCCGGAATTGCCCCAGGGTGTGTTGACCACCAGGTCGACGTGGCCGGCCAGGATCAATTCGACGATATTTCCCTCGCCCTCACCGTATTTGGGCACCACCTGGGCCTCGACGCCGTTGCGGCGCAGCACGTCGGCGGTGCCCTCGGTCGCCAGCACTTCGAAACCCAGGTCCGCCAGCCTTTTGACCGGGAAGATCATGGCCCGCTTGTCGCGGTTGGCGACGCTGACGAATACCCGCCCCTTCACCGGCAGCGAGCCGTAGGCCGCCGCCTGCGACTTCGCGAATGCCTTGCCGAACACGACGTCGATGCCCATAACCTCACCGGTGGACTTCATCTCCGGCCCCAGCAAGTTGTCCACGCCGTGCCCCTCTGCGGTGCGGAATCGCTTGAACGGCAGGACCGCCTCTTTCACCGCGACCGGTGCGTTCATGGGCAGCGTCGCGCCGTCGCCGGTTGGCGGCAGCAGCCCGTCGCGGCGCAGCTCGGCAATCGTGGAGCCGAGCATGACCCGGGCGGCGGCTTTTGCGAGCG
>JAABUK010002035.1_pt1 | contig 37106 bp, 25 predicted proteins | sample 5559141 | NCBI WGS metagenome assembly JAABUK01 (sample SAMN10711869, study PRJNA513367) | rock metagenome | isolation source: Antarctica rocks | place: Antarctica: Victoria Land, Pudding Butte nord | collected 2016-01-03
TCTATCCCCTCCCCGCCGGGGGCTGGAGACAGGCTTTCACCAGCTACGCCGGGAACGCCGGGACCTTCACCTTCGGCTTCTCCAACTTAATGTCGGCGTCCGTCCTCCAGCAGTTCAACGGCGTGATTTACAACGATAGCGCGGTCAACATCTCGCAGGTCATCGACGGCACGAGCAACACCATCGCCTTCGGCGAGCATTCCCGGGGGCTGCTCTTCATCGTCGACCCAGGCTATGCCATCTCCGACGGCTCCTGGAACTCTGGCCGGTGGTACGACACCCTCTTCGCCACGCTCTATCCGATGAATTTCGGCCGGGGTAATGGCGCGGGGATCACCAACGCCACCTATTACGACCCGACCTCGGCCGGTAGCTACCACCCCGGCGGGGCGAACTTCGCGTTTGCCGACGGGTCGGTCCACTTCCTCAAGAACTCGATCCAGTCATGGTCGTTCTCGACCGGCAACGCCGACAGCTACGGCGACTCGATGCCCGACGGCACGACGTTCACCACCGTCGCGGCCACGGCACCCTACACCAAGAGCGGGAGCTACCTTGCGACCGGCACGGCCGTCCTCGGCGTCTATCAGAAGCTCTCGACCCGCAACGGCGGCGAGATCATCAGCTCTGACGCATTCTGACCCGACCGCGGACGACTCTCCTCTTTAAGGAGGCCGGGGCCGGCATCACCCCGGTCCCGGCCCGATCGCGTACAGAGGTCCTCGCCACGATGAAACGCGCGTTGCTCTTGCCGCTGGCCTTCGCCCTGACGGCCTCAGGCTGCGAACCGACCCCGAACCTCGGCCCGAAAGCCCCTCATGGGGGGACCATCCTACCAATCCCCGAAGGCAAAGGTTCGCTCGAATTCGTCAAGAAGGGGTCCGAAGGGGAAGACGGCAAGGTCGTCTTCCTCGCCTATTTCTACGGCCCGGACGACAAGCCGCTCGCCCCTCCTCCCGCCTCCGCCAGTTTCACGCCGACCGCCAAGGGTGCCAAGCCGATCGAGATGAAACCGAGCGGTTCCTCCGACGAGGCGTTCTCCAGCGCCGCGATCGCGGACTCCGGCGAGGTCGACGGATCGGTCACGGCGATCGTCGACGGCAAGCCGGTCGCCATCCCGGTGAAGATCCGCTGAGGCCCGCACTCGTTCCGCGGTCCGAGAGGGTCGGCTCGCCCTGGAAGAAGCATGATTTTTCGACTTGAAGCTTCGATTGTTGGACGTTGTTGAGCTGGATGTCGCCGAGCCCTCCCAAGATTACGGGCCAAGAGGTCTTTCACGGTGATGCTTCGCCACGCGCCGATCCTCCCGAGGGGCAACTTCGAGCGCTCGAAATCGCAAGGATGACGTCGGTCTTTCGATCGAGGCTGGGCGGACTCGGCGATTGTGCGTGGCGATGGCCTGCCCCATAATCGGCCACTGACGCCCATCCCCTCCCGATCGCCGAGCCCGAGCCATGCCCGACCCTCGCTGGGACGAACTCGCCGAGATCCTCATCGCCCACTCGACCCGGCTTGCCGCCGGCGAGACGGTGCTCGTGGAATGCTTCGACCTGGAGGACGGCACCCTCCCCCGGCTCTTGATCCGCAAGGCCGCCAGGCGAGGGGCCCACGCCCTGGTGGAGACGAAAGACACCCGGATCACCCGCGAGTTGATCCGCAACGCCTCCGAGGCCCAGATGCGACTGATCGGCGAGGCGGAGCTGTTCCGCATGTCGCGGATCCAGGCCTACATCGGACTTCGGGGCGCCCGGAACATCAACGAGATGTCCGACGTCCCCCCCGAAAAAATGAATCTTTTCAATACGCATGTCTTCAAACCCGTGCACATGGATTGCCGGATCAAGAAGACCAAGTGGTGCGTCCTCCGCCTGCCCAACCCGAGCATGGCCCAGCAGGCCGGGATGAGCACCGAGGCGTTCGAGAACTTCTATTTCGACGTCTGCAATCTCGACTATCCTCGGCTTGCGAAGGCCTTGAGGCCGCTCGTCGAAAGGATGGAGGCGGCGAAGGAGGTTCAAATCATCGGGCCCGAGACCGACCTCCGGTTCTCGATCGCGGGGGTCCCCGTCGTCCCCTGCGCCGGGGAGATGAACATCCCAGACGGCGAGGTCTTCACCGCCCCGGTCCGCGACTCCGTCGAGGGACACGTCCGCTTCAACACCCCGACGGTCTACCAGGGGACGTCCTTCGACGGCGTCCGGCTCGCTTTCCGGGCGGGAAAGGTCGTCGAGGCCGACTGCTCCGGCGGCGACGTCAAAAAGCTCCGACGAATCCTCGACTCGGACGAGGGGGCGTCCTTCATCGGCGAATGGTCGATCGGCTGCAACCCGCGGATCCTCGAGCCGATGCGCGACATCCTCTTCGACGAGAAGATCGCCGGGAGCTTCCACCTGACGCCGGGCAACGCCTACGACGAGGCCGACAACGGCAACCGCTCCAAGGTCCACTGGGACCTGGTCCAGATCCAGAGGCCGGAATACGGCGGCGGGACAATCGCCTTTGACGGTGAACCGATCCGGATCGACGGCCGATTCGTCCCGGAGGAGCTTCGCGGTCTCGACCCGGAATGACATGAAATAATAACGGCCGGGGAGGTCACCCTTCCCGGCCGCCGTCAATCAACTTTCCTCGCCCGACTCACCGGCCGTCAACGCTTGGAGCGATGCGGGCCGCGAGGGGTGGCCTTCTTGTCGGTCATCGTGGGTATGGTGATCGACTCGACCGCGACCTTGGTGGATGTCTGGCTGATAGCTCCGGCTGATACGAAGCTGGCCGCCCTGACGCTCGCCACGGTGACGGGGGCGGACCCGACGTAGAACGACGGGGTCGTCAGCGAACTCTTGACGTAGCCGAACTGGCCGAAGCCGTTGATCGACCCGATATGGGTATTGCCGCTGGCGTGCTTGTTCAGCTTCTTGACGCTGCCGGTGAGCTTCGACCTCTGCGGCACGATCTTGAGAAGGTCGACCTCGGTGGCATCACCGTTGGCCCCGCGGAAGATGGCGAGGGTCCCGCCACCAGAGAGGGTAATCGTGACGACGTTCCCTTGCGAGTCGTTGTAGACGAGGCTCCCGCCCTTGCCGGAAGCCTGGCCGTAGAACGCCACGTAGTTCGTGCCAGGCCCGGTCGACCCGTAAAGCACATTGCCGGAGAGGTCGGTGATTGGTTGGCCGGTCGAACCGTTGGCGACGACTTCGTAGAACCGATTCGCCGGCAGGGGCCTGGTCGGCACCAGGGTCACGGTGTCGTTGCTCGGGTTGTAAATCGCCGCCTGGAGCGGGATCTCTCGCTGGACGTGGTTCGCCGCATTGGTCAGGAAAATATGATAGTTGGAGACGAGCGAGGCCCGGGCCGGATCGAGCGGCTTGTCGAAAGTGAGCAAGAAGCCGCCGAGCGAGGTCCCGTTGGGCACGGCGACGAGCGAGGAGACCGCGGGCGGGATCAGGTCGCGGTCGGTGTTGAGGACGTCGACCGAGGTGAAGGCCTGGCCTCCGATCGAGGCCCCGCCGGTCGCGCCGCTGAGGACCACGAAGAAGGTGTTGTTGCCATTGACCTTGAAGTCGTCGAGGACGGCGATGGCGACGGTCGCCGTCGTCTGGCCATCGAGGAAGGTGACGGCCCCGCTGGATGCGACGTAGTTGACCCCGGCGACGGCAGTGTCGTCCTGGGTGGTGTAGGCTGCCGAGACGGTCCCCTGGGTCCCGCCGATCCGGTCGACCGTCAAGAGCACGAAACCGGTGTTCTCGGCGACGGCCCGGCTCGCGGAGTCGAACTGGATCGTCCCGGGCAAATTGATGACAGAGACCGAGGAGGCAGCCAGGTTGTTGACGGCGTTGGTGTCGAAGTCGTCCGAGGACGCCGCGGCCACGTCGGTCAGGACCGAAACGCCTGCGGGGGCGAGCAGGATCGTGATCGTCGCGGTCGCCCCCGGCGCCAGCGTCCCGAGGTTGCCGGAGAGGGTGTTCAAGGCCGAGGGTGCTACTGCCCCTTGGGTCGTTGCCACGGCCACGAAGATCGCATTGGAGGGGAGGGCGTCGGTGAACTGGACGTTGGTGGCCGCGGCCGGACCGTGGTTCGTCACCGTGACGACGAAGACCGCCGGCTGCCCGAGCAGGACCGAACTCGGGGAGCCCGTGACGCCGACTGCGAGGTCGACCGGGCTGACCAGGTTTGAGGAGCTGGAGGTGTTGTTGTTGGGGTTCGTGTCGATATTGTCGGAAGTGATGCTGCCGTTGTCGACCAGAGTCCCCGAAACGCTCGGCGTCACCACGACATAGATCGTGAGCATCTGGCCGGGCGCGAGGGAGCCGAGGTTGGCCTGCAGGACGCCATTGGTAATGATGCCTGCCGAGGCCTGGACGATCGTGCCGCCAAGCCCGAGCGAATCCTTCACGATGACGTTGGTGGCCGTCGCCGGCCCGTTATTGGCGACTTCCAGCTGGTAGACGGCGTTCGAGCCGATGAAGAGCGGATCCTGGGGATTGTTGACCACGATGGAAACGTCTGCCGGGCTGACCTGGATGACGGAGGTGGCCGTGTTGTTGGACGGATCGGTGTCGATCTCGACCGGGGCGACCTCGTCGGGGTCGCCGACGGTCACCGTGTTGACGACCTGACCCGAGGCCGAGGGGAAGACGGCGATCGTGATCTTGGCGGCGGCGCCGGAGGCCAGGGGGTTGAGGTTCGCGACCACCGTGCCGTGCGGGGCGGAAGTCGTGGGGTCGGCCAGGAAGACCGTCCCGAAGGACCCGGCCGTCGAGTGTGCGAGGTCGAAGGTCAGCCCTGCAGGGAGCGGATCAAGCACTACCGGCGAACTGGCGACGGAGGGGCCGTTATTCGTCACCGTGATCGTGTAGAACAGCTCCTGGCCGAGTTCCAGGAGGACCGGGTCCGGGGAGCCCGAGATCGTCACGCCGAGGTCGGCCGCGTTGGCCACCGTGACCGTTGCCGTCGACGAGTTGTTGGCCAGATTCGGGTCGGCCAACGCCGAGGAGACGGTCGCCGTCGTCACCGCGTTGCCGACGGCAGAGGGGCTGGCCAGGATCTGGATGGTGCTCGCCGAGCTGGCCGGTAGGATTCCGAGGGTGATCGTCACCGAGTTGTCGGGGTTGATCACATAGGTGCCCCGATCGGGCTGGACGACGATCCCGGTGAAATCGGTTGGAAATTGGACGGTGACGACGGTGCCGGTGGCCGTGCTCGGGCCATTGTTCCCGACCGAGAGGGTATAAGAGATTGGCGAGCCGACCGGGGCGACCGGTGACGACGCCGTCAGCAGGACGGCGAGGTCCGCATTGGCGGCGACGGTGTCGGTCGTCACCACCTTGTTGTTGGCCAGGTTGATGTCGAGTTCGTCGCCGGTGACGACGGCCGTGTTCGTCAGGGTGCCCGTCCCGGTCGGCTTGACGGTGATCCTGACGACGACCGACTGGTTGGCGGCCAGGTTGCCGATGGCGTCGGTGAGCACGCCTGTCGCGGGGTCATAAATGCCCGCATCGGAGGAGAGGAAGGTCGAATTCGTCGGGATCGTGTCCGTGAGGGTCACGCCGGTCGAATCGTTCGGCCCCCGGTTGGTCACGGTTACCGAGTAGGTATAAGGCTGGTTGAGCAGCGGCGAGCCGCTGGTCGCGGTCGAGACGGCGAGGTCGGTCACCGCCGCCTGCGTGGCCTGGACGTCGGCAGCGAAGGCCGAGGTGTTGTTCACCACCAACACGTTCTCGGTCGCCGTCGCACTGACGTAGTAACCGACCGGAACCCCGGTGGCCAGGGTGGTCGTGAAGGTCGCATTGCCGATGCTATCGGTGATGAGGTCGTAGTCGCCGAGGAAGTTCTGGCCGTCGCCGATGCCCGAGACGTTCGGCGTCAAGCTGGAGAAAAACTGGATCCGGTAGTTGGTGCTGGGGAGCCCCGCGAAAGTCCCGGTAATCCGGGTCTGGGCGGCGCCCGACTGGACCGCGCCGAGGACCGGCGGCTTGACGCCCCCATTGGCGCCGTTGAGCTGAATCCCCGGCCCTTTGTTGCTATAGATGCTGTTGGTGAGGATGCCGTCCATCGTCCCACCGGAGACCTCGACGCCGCCCCCGCCGAAGGTCTGGCCGTTATACGCGATCACGTTCGCGAACTGCTTGGCATTGCCGGCGAGGGAGGAACCGCCGATGAGATCGTTGATCCCGCCGTTGATGAAGACGCCGTAATCGCCGTTGCCCACGGCCGAGACGCGATCCGGACCGATGCCGATCAGGTTGCCCTGGACCCGGTCATTGGTGGCGATTGAACCCTGGATCAAGACACCTTCAGTGGCATTCCCGCCGATCACGTTGCCGGCGCCGGGGGTCAGCCCACCGACGAGGGTGTTTTTCACCCCGTTCAGGACGATCCCTTCGGCCCCGTTCTTGATCGGTGTTAGGCCGTTCAGGCTCGTCCCAATGTAGTTACCCTGGATCAAGTTGCCATCGGCACCGATGGCCGAGATCAGCAGGCCGGTCGCTCCGTTGCCCGAGATCAGGTTACCCAGGCCGAGGGGCCCGTTGAGGCTCACGCCGCCGATGGTGTTGTTCGGCGTGTCGACTTCGATCCCATAGGCCGTGTTGCCGAGCTTGACCGTGCCCGCGGCGTTGGTCCCGATCCGGCTGTTGACGATCAGATTCTTGGAAGCGATCGAGCCGTTGATCTGGATGCCGGTCGAGTTGCCCGAGATCACGTTCGGGTTGGTCGTGGTCGCGCCGATCGTGTTGTTTGGCGAAGCAATCAGGATGCCCACGCCGCCATTTTTGGAAACCGCATTGCCGCCCGGACTGACCCCGATGTAGCAACCGTCGACCGTGTCGGTCCCGCCGTTCAGTTGAATCCCATCGCCGGTGAAACCGGTGACGATCAGGTCACGGATCTCGGTGCCGCCGACGTTGACCACCAGTCCAGGACCAGCCGCGGCGGCCTTGCTGCCGTCAATCCGGATCAGAGGTGCGGGGACGTTCTTGTCGAATCCCGTGGCCGTCGTCCCGTCAATCAGGACCGATGTGCTGATCGCCGGCAGAGGCGCGACGAGAGAGATCGTCTGGAGCCCAGCCGGTAGAGAGAAATTGATGGAATTCGCCGTGTTCGTCCCATTGGACGCAAGGATCTCGCCCCGGAGGGAACCGTCGTCCGCCGTCGCATTGATGCTATCTGACGTATTCATGACGGTGAAGACCGCCATCAAGAGACGGGCCTCGACCTGCTCCAAGGCCGGAATGGCCCTGAGACGACCGCTTCGCGAATAACCCCGATCGGCAAGCCCTCGTCGCTTCTTCATCGAGATCTCTCCAGGTTGGGACGAGGAGCACGGAAAGTCCATGCTACCGTCCGGGGATTACGCGAAGGACGGGATATTTGAGAAGTTTGGGTGGAATACAGAGACTAGTCTACAAGCACCAACGTGCTTGTCAAAAAAACCCGGGAGATCCATCCAGTCTGGGCCGACCAACCCACGCAAATCAACGATCCATAGACAGAACGATGCTATACCGGTGCTGTTTAAATAGCTAGCATCAAGACAGCCGTAATTGCGTGCATCGTCGCATTGAGTTGTAACTTTTATGCAATTGGACGCCACTCGGCCGGTCTGCTTCGTCAAGCATGGGAGGTTGTAAAGGCCGACCGGCTTCGTTTCTTCGCTCGAGGCCGCTTCATTCGAATCGCAAATAGTGGACGCTTCCAGGGTCGACCCAGTGCCGCCCAATGTCACCGACGTTCCATCGCCCCCGGACTTAGAGGCTATCCGGAATACAACTGTTGGCTCGTAACGATTTATGTCTTATTTGCTATGGCTGATGCGATCGATTTCCCCTTGTTTTTCCGGGGAATCCCTCTCGGATCGACGCCCGCCAATATGGCTTAAGTCGAAGCCTGTCAACAGTTACATTTCCGGATAGCCTCTTAGGGTATTGTCGTGCGGTGTGGTCTGATCCCATCGCTGAGGTTATGGAGTTTCCCCATGTGGAAACCTCCTGATCGATATGACTTCTGCCGTCGAAACATTCGGAGTGGGGGATGATCGACCTTGATTTGGCTCCCCTTGCGGATCAGCCGAAACACCATTAAACTGGGTTGCGAGTCGGAGGTCCTAACGCCCCGACACTCACAGTCCTTTACGGGCATTTTTCACAGGCTTGATTTAACCAGCGGCAGCAGTTACAGATAGATAAACGGAGAGGTGACCGAGAGGCCGAAGGTGCGGCACTGGAAATGCCGTGTACTGTCACAGGTACCGCGGGTTCGAATCCCGCCCTCTCCGCTAAAAACTGATCGGCCGCGGGCCTTCACTGCCTTTGCCGAAGTCTGATCGGGTCGATGTGGACCCTACCCCTGGTTCGTCGATAGCCCCCATTTTGAAACGGGACTGGTCTTGAAGTTTGCCGAAACTCCGGGCCGAAAGCTTCTCCTCGAGCCACTCTTTTTCCAGGAATCGAATCAACTCGGGTGAAGAAGTTTCGGCCGAGCCAATCCCTTGCTCGCTTGTCAGCAATCTCCTTCCCTGCACCTAAGTAAAAGACCCGAGATTAGGATTCGATCGCCAATCGACAATGTTGATGGCCAGTTTATCAGGTTAGCGTTTCGGGCCCTAAGTGAGAACGATCCGCATTTGGGGAACGTCGTCGCTCACCGCAGTACACGACACCATCCGACAGTCTCCGATTCTTCGGAGGATGGATGGTCGGGTCTGCGGAGATCGTCGGGGTAGACCTACGGCGGTCCCAAAGTTTCTCGCTCGGCGATCCATAATTGTCGTGCAGATAACGTCGCTCGATGGGGAGCGATGGGATCGGGCAATTCCAGGTCCAAGATCCCGACGCTGAGATTGCTCAGACGCATCGTGAAAGGAGAACTGATCCATGATCAAGACCAGCGACCGCGACATGGCGGATTCACTGGCTTCCGACATTCGTCCCGGTATCGTTAATCACCGGGAGGATATTGCCGGGCTGGTGGCCACCTTGGCCGAGCTCATCGACAGGCTCACGAAGCCCCCCGAGGACGGGGATAAAACCACTGGTATGTCCGATGCCATGTGGAAAGATGATACCTATTGCTACATAGAACTCAGCCTCGACAGGTTGATCACAACCGAAGTCGACCTCAACTTGACCAACGGCCGGGTGTTCCTTCGAGTCGCCCGATGACCCGCCCAAAACATCGACTTGCGACGACCTCACTGGTTCGCGGCCGACAGGAGTCGGCTCACATTGAATCCCGTGCCGAGGGCCGGCCTTTCGATCGTGTCGAGGTACCAGCGGAAGACGTAAAGGTGGTCGGATCGGAGCGGGCGGATGACGCCCACGAATGAAGCAAGCCCGTCAACCCGATAATTTCGAACTCCCGGCGCCGAGACCTCGCGACCATAGGCGCTCGGCCCAGGCGCCCAGTAATTTTCCACCACCTGAGCGAGCCTTCCCGCCTCCATTCGCTCGAAGATGACGTCGTGATACGAACCCGCCGGCTCCAGCAACGTGAGATGGGCCGCGGGCCGGCCGAAATTCCTGGCCAGGACCCTGGCGGCCGAGGTTGCCACCATCGCCCCCGAACTGTGGCCGATTAGGTGGGTCCGGGACGGATCGATTCCGGCCAACCAGAGCGATCTGGCCAGCGCGGATCCCTGGCAGACCGCCGCCTCAGCGTTCGACGCGGCGCACAGGCTAACGACCGACGCGGCATCCCAATCCCAGCCCAGGACATTGAAACTCGGACCGGCTCGCCTGGCCATCGATTCGGCCATCCGCCGCGCCATCGCAAAATGGACGAGGCCAGGCAACGGGTTGATGCCGTGGATGAAGACGACGGTCGGCCTGGCGGGATCCGGTGGGTCGAATGGCCGAAGACCGACGGTGTAGTTGACCAGAATGCCCCGGGCGGGCGTCCCTCCGGGGACCAGGAGGATCATCTCGCGTCGATCGGCGGCCAACGACGCCGCGGCCGTGAGCAACACGGCGATCGCCGAAATCATGGTGCGTCCTCTGAGAGTTGATTCAAGGTGTAGAGCTTCGGACCATCCTCACTCACGGATGGCCCCAGATCCTAGAATCGGCGACTCCGCCGAAAACCTTGAGTCAATGCCCAAAATGGCATGCCCTGTTCCTTGGTTTCCGTTTCGGTCTGGCGATCGACGTCCGCGCTGGCGGCATCGCCAGGGCCCCTTCGACCCGGTGAATTCGCTCTCGAAGTTCAGAAAGTGGTTGCAAAACGCCCTTCCAATCGGGTCCTGAGGCTCGACACCCAGCGACTCAAGTCGCTTGCCGGAGCGAAGTCGATCCAGGATTCGAGGTCATCGAGGGCCAAGAAGAGGTCACGGACCTCCGATTCGCTCGTCTGGGAGGCGAAGGACCGGTGGACCTCGCGGGCTAATTTTCGAACCGATCGAGCCACCAAGGCACCATCAAACGGTGACATGAGCAAAACGTCCGACATCAACAAGACCTCCTCGACTTGGCCCAACTCGAACCATGGAGAAAGGCCGCTCCGGCACAATGGCGAGTGTAATCGAGCTAGCGTTTTTGTCAATAACACCAAGCAAGCACTCAAATCCGTAGAATGCTTCACCTACGATCGACCTTCAAGCACTCACAACTCTCCTCTTGTCTCCACCATGCTGCAGGGCGGGTCGTGACTGTTAGTTCGCGATCGTCCAGAAATGGTCGGTCAGCCCCGCTGCCATCGCCGGACCTCGCCGGCTTCGAAGGCCATCATGACCCTGGGTGCTCAAGGTCCGCACCGCCGAGCAGAGTGCGGAGCTCCACGTGCTCGAGTAAGGGACGGCCTCGCGTTTCCTCCCGCCCTTCGGGTATCGGTAAGTCTTGGAGGCCTTCCAAGCATCGCGGCGGCAGTCCGTCTCGTCTTCACTCTCGACGAACGCCGTGATGGATGACCGGGCGACGCTCGGCGTCGGGGGCGATATGATCCCGGCGATCGCCCTCGTGGGCATCGGCCGGTTCGCCCCGATCGCAGCTGGCCTGCTTATTGGCGACGAAGGCCCATTTCTCCGGCGAATTGGATCCCGGCCGAGGGGGAGATGGCCACGAGTTCGTCATGGGCGTCCTTGGCATGCTCGCCGGCCGGGCGACCGTGGCGGGCTCCGGGGGTTGGGATTCACGCGGCAGAACCGACCGGCCTGGCGGACGCCGCACTCCCCGGCGACACGCTGCGTGGCCGACTCGACCTTCTCGGGCGTCGGCCGGCTTCGACGAGGGGCGTCCGTTTGCGTTCGAGGAGGCGGGGCACTGGGGGTGTAGCAGCGATGCATGCGCCGCGCCAGGACGGGGCCATGGAGGGAGGCACCGTCAGATTTCCGACCCCCGGCTTGCCGTGATCGGGGCGGTCGGGATGCAGGCAGCAGGGGCGTGACGGGTTGTCCATGGTGAGCCCCCTTGGATCGAACATAAACGATCGGCCAGACCAAACGAAATGCTGCCAATCCGCGAGGGAGTTCCCGTTATTGGCACATGATCACGGAACGGTGGGTGGAGGCGACGACGCCGGACACCGACGAATGGCGGGCGTACCTCCGGGCCACAGAGTTGGGCCGGGGCCAAGCGACGGTGAACCACGGGTCCGGCGATTGGGCCCGGGATGACGACGGCGATGGGGTCCGCGAGGTGCGTTGCGACACGATGGAGCGGACCTGGACGGGCCTTCGCAATTTCCTCCGCCCCTCGCGCGGCGCGAGCAAGCGGCACCTGGCTGGTTGCTTAACGATCTTCGATCGGCCGAACAACCCGAAGCGGATCACCTAGGACTTCCTGGGGCTGCTCCTTGGCTTGACGCCCTCCACCGAACCGGGATCATGAGCCAACATGTTTCGGGCGATCGTCGGCCCTGGCATCGAATTTATACTCATCGAAGACGAGGGGAAGCTCTCCCAAAACCAATTTCTGGGACCACAAAGGGCGGGATTGGGTCGTTGGCCGGGCGGTCGGACGAGGATCCACGGGCGGTAGCCGGTATAATGGCCGAGATGAGGGATCAGGGGCGGGGAAGACCGAAGTGAACCGGGTGAGGACCGTCGCCATGGACTCGGTCGATCAGGGCGAAAATCTCGCCGTCCCGCACCCCATGGCCGTGACCCGCCGATCTCCGAGGTGTCGATGAGCGGTGCGGACAAATCAGCTGAGGCCTACCACCGGGGTCCAACATCCCCAGGAGCCGCCACACGTCGGGCGGTGCCCTCGCTCGGCACGTCCGATATTCTCGGGGCCGTCGAGGACTTTGCTACCGCATTGAACCTCGACCCCGAGGACATTCATGCGCTCCTCGAGCGGGGCCGGTCGTGGGAAGCCAAGGGGGACCATGTTAAGGCCCTCCGTGACTTCGACGAGGCAGTCCGGCTCAAGCCCGACGACGCCCATGCCCTCGCCTGCCGGGCCGCAACCCGTCACCTCCTGGGCGATTTCGCCGGGGCCGTCGCCGACTACGACCGGGCGATCGCCGCCGCCCCACGAGTCGCCTGGCTGTACAACAAACGAGGCACGGCCCTGCACGCCGACGACGAGGATCGGGCCGCCATCGCCGACTACTCCCGTGCCATCGCCCTCGACCCGGAAAGCGCCGACGCCTACCTGAACCGGGGCCTGGCACATTCCGCCGAGGGTGACTGCGAGGCGGCGATCGCCGACTATACCAAGGCGATCCGGCTCGGTCCATCGGACGCGTCGGCTTACTTTCACCGCGGCCTGGCCCGGTCGCAGGCCGAGGACTTCGAGGCCGCCGTCGCCGACTTCGGCGAGGCGATCCACCTCGACCCGAATCATGCGAAGGCTTACCGGGGCCGTGCCGCCGCCTGGGAGGTGCTCGGCCAGGACGACCTGGCCGATGTCGATAACGACGAGGCCGCGGGGATCGATGACGCAGGAATTAACGGGGAGCCAGCCATGGCCATGACCGAGCGGAAGCCCCAGATTCATGCCCTGCTCCAGTCCCACTTCGATCCGACTCCGGTCCAGGACCTCACCATCACCGAGAGGCAATTCCCCCTCCGGGTCCGGGCCGACTTGCAGCGGGCCGTCGATCGGGTCTTCCGGGGCGACGTCGCCGTCTCGTTCTTCTGCGGGATCAGGAAGACGCACGCCTTCGAGGGGATCAGCTTCCTGGAACTCCTGGTCCGGGACCGTAACAATCCCGCCCATTCGGTCCCGCCGCTGTTCGAGGAGATCGACGTTGGCGAGGAGACGCCCGTCCGCTGCCTGAAGAACGGCCTGTGGTTGCTCGAAGCCGACGGTGTGAAGTTCGCCGTCTTCCTGGAGCAGAGCACCCAGTTCCGCCGGGTCCAATCGTTGCGGGTCCAGGTGGCCACGCCCAACGACCCGCAGGGCTTTCGGGCCTCGCAGCACTTCCTCAAGGGGCGGGATGAGGCGGTCCAGACCGCCGAGTCGTATCGGGGCAAGATCCTCTCGCTGGAGGCACGCGATCAGTACAACGGGCAGTCGGCGGGGATCACGGTCCACCGACTGGCCCGCGTCGATCGGGATCAGGTCATCCTGCCGGCCCGGACGCTCGACCTGCTGGAGCGAAACGTGATCCGGTTCGTCGGCCTGCGGACCCGGTTGCACGGGCTCGGCCTGGCGACCAAGAAGGGGTCGCTCTTCTACGGGCCGCCGGGTACGGGCAAGACCCACACGATCCACTACCTGGCCGGCGCCCTTCCAGGCCACACGACCCTCCTGATCACCGCCGAGCAGGTCGGGCTGCTGGACGAGTATATGATACTGGCCCGCCTGCTCCAGCCGAGCGTGGTGGTGATCGAGGACTTGGACCTGATCGCCAGGGACCGGACGACCATGAACCGCCCGTGCGAGGAGGTGCTGAACAAGCTGCTCAATGAGATGGACGGGCTGCGGCCGGACTCGGAGATCCTCTTCGTCCTGACGACCAACCGGCCCGAGGCGCTGGAGGCGGCCCTGGCGTCGAGGCCGGGGCGTGTGGACCAGGCGATCGAGTTTCCGCTGCCCGACGAGGAGGGGCGGGCGAAGCTGGTGCGGCTTTACGCCAGGGGCATTGACGTGCCGGACGACGTGCTCGCGATGACGGTGCGGAGGACGGAGGGGGTGAGCGCCTCGTTCATCAAGGAGTTGATGCGGCGGTCGGCCCAGTTCCACCTGGAGCGGGACGGCCGGGGGTCGCTCGCCCCGGTGGAGGTCGAGGCGGCTTTTGACGAATTGCTCTTCAGCGGTGGCTCGCTCAACCGGAAGCTCCTCGGCGGGCGGGTCGGTGATTAAGGTTCCGGTCGTGGACCATGACCTAAAGCCATGTGGGCGATCGAGATTCAGGTCCCCGCCACGGGACCGTGAGGGGTCGGAGGCCGCCGGGGCGGCAGGGCCATTCGCCCAGTCTTCGACTGAGGTTGGTCCTGATCCGTAGAGCTTCTTGCTGACATCCTCCGCAGAGACGAACTCTCGCACTTGCCCCTCGCCAAACTCCTACGGCCAGCCCGCCGCCAGCATCATCGAGTTCACGACCCGGCATGCCGAACCGCCCGGGGCGATCATCCCAGCCATAGACAGCGCGACCGGGGAATTGGTCCGTATTTCTTCAAATGCTAATCAGGATTGCTTGATGAGGCGACCCGGCGAACGGATGGTGAACCGCATGCCATCCCGCCGGCTGCCGACCTCTCTCGGCCGCTCTGGACCTGCACCTTGGTGTCCAATTTCGGGCTGTGCAAGCCCCGGACACCGACCGTGCGACCCGGTCACTTGCCATCAGCATTGCCCGGAAGTTCGGGCCGAATGGCTCCCCCCGAACCCTTACCGAGAGATAAGAATGAAGCGAATCCTCGTCGCCCTCGCCGTGGCCCTGCTCTCCTACCCAGCCCCTCCCGACGCCACGGGGGAAGGCTTCGATTCGGCGGTGTCGGCCCGAACCGCACCCGTCACCGACGGTCGCAAGACTCCCTACCCGGTCCGGCCCAGCGACGACCACCACCACCTGATCGACCAGCACGGCGCGCCCTTCTTCTACCTGGGCGACACCGCCTGGGAACTCTTCCACCGGCTCAACCGGGAGGGAGCGAATGCCTACCTGGAGGACCGTAGGGCCAAGCGGTTCACCGTCATCCAGGCCGTCGTCCTGGCCGAATACGGGGGCCTGGTCGAGCCCAACGCCTATGGGCACCTGCCGCTGGTCGAGCAAGACCCGAAGCGGCCCGCCGAGGCTTACTTCGAGAACGTCGATCACGTCGTCAACCGGGCTGAGGAACTGGGCCTGGTCGTCGGGATGCTGCCGACCTGGGGCGACAAGTGGAACAAGAAGTGGGGCCAAGGCCCGGAAATCTTCACCCCCGAGAATGCCGCCTCCTTCGGCGAGTTCCTCGGCAGGCGCTACAAGGACAAGCCCGTCATCTGGATTCTCGGCGGCGACCGGCCCGTGGAGGACGACCGGCAGCGGGAGATCGTCCGGGCCATGGCCGCCGGTCTGGCCAGGGGGGACGGGGGACGGCACCTGATGACATACCACCCGAACGGGGGCCGGACCTCGGCCGAGTTCTTCCCCGACGAGCCCTGGTTGGCGTTCCACATGCTCCAGTCGGGACACAACCACGACACGCCGAACTACGACCGGATCGCCGCCGACTACGCACGCAAGCCGACCAAGCCCTGCCTGGACGGCGAGCCGGGCTACGAGGACCACCCGGCGGGGTTCAAGGCGGCCAACGGCTACCTGGACGACTACGACGCCCGCAAGGCCGCCTACTGGGCGATGTTCGCCGGGGCCTGCGGGCACACCTACGGCTGCCACGACATCTGGCAGTTCTACGCCCCCGGCCGGTCTCCGATCACGGCGGCCCGAACCCCCTGGAGGACGGCGAAGGACCTGCCCGGTGCCGGCCAGATGCGGCACCTGCGAGCCCTGATCGAATCCCGCCCCGTCCTGGTCCGGGTGCCGGACCAATCCCTGCTGGCGTCCGACCCCGGTCGGGGCACCGATCACATCCAGGCGACTCGGGCCGGGGACGGGAGCTACGCCTTCGTCTACTCGGCGTCGGGCACCCCGTTCACGGTGGACCTCGGGAAGCTCTCGGGCGGGCGGCTCCGTGCCTGCTGGTACGACCCGAGGGACGGGTCGGCGCAGGTCGTCGGCACGCTCGCTCGTGAGGGTAAGAGGGAATTCGTCCCCCCTTCTCGGGGCAAGGGGCACGACTGGGTTCTGGTGCTGGACGACGAATCCAGCGGCTACCCGAAACCCGGCGGGTCGGGCCGGTAGCGACGCATCCTCAGTCGCTGACCTCCTGGGGAAGATCGTGGAGAAGTTGGCTCTCGCCATGCGGAAGGGGTCCATGACGCCTGGCGAGGTCTGGTCGGCGAGGCTTTCACGTTCCTGGCGGGCGATCCGCGCCTCCGTCTGCGGATCTTCCGGTTTCGCAAACGGTTCGCCTCGCCCGTCCCCGCTCGGTCGGCCCTCGACGATGCCGCCGACCGGATCGCCGGGGGCGACGTCGCCGCCGCCCTGCGGTTGGTGACCCGCCTGGAGGTAGCTTCTCCGCCTCCTTGACCGGGAAACGGTCCGCGGTCGTTGCGGCCCGGGCCCGGCCTCCTGTCGTTCGGCATGGGAGGGGTTGCGGGGACTTTCCCGGCACCCTCCCCGGCGGTACGATGCCACGTCTCGTCCGCGTTACCGGATCGGCCGGAACTTGAACGCGGGGCGTCGTCTCGACCCTCGAACGGCGTCGGACCCGTCGGATCGAACCAGGAGCACGCCTCTAATGGCCTCTGACCCGAAAGCCATGCCCGTCGGAGTCCCCGGCCCCGTCCGCGAAAAGGGGGTGCGGATCTACACCTTCCCCAAGATCATCTTCATCTTCCCGACGCTGATCATGTCGCTGATCTGCTGGCTGGGGATGTATACCGTGGGCGACGTGGCCGACTACAACTACAACCGGGCCCACGCCAAGGAGATCAAGGTCGAGCAGGCCAAGACGGCGAAGGACGACGCCGCCGTCTCCGCCAGGGCCAACACCGCCGCGGGGACGGAACCGGCGATGATCCGCCCGGCCCCGACCGCCTTCGAGCGCCGGGAGAACGTCCTGGGCCTGCTCTTCCTGCTCGTCCTCTTCCTGAACCTGATGATCCTGGCCTTCGACTTCCCCAGGTTCGCGATCTTCGCGTTCGTCCTGGGCGGGACGACGGTCCTGTTCTTCTTCCTCTGGCTCGGTTTCGGGTTCCTCAAGCCGCTGGCCCGCCTGATCGAAGGCGTTTACGTCACGGCGAATGCCGAGTTCTACCTGATGTTCTCGCTGGTCCTGATCGGGCTCTACGGCTTCGTCTTCCTGACGCGGTACCTCGATTACTGGGAGATCCTGCCCAACGAGATCCTGCACCATCACGGCCCGCTCAGCGACCTGGAGCGGTACCCGACGATGAACCTGAAGTTCGACAAGGAGATCCCCGACGTCTTCGAGCACCTGATGTTCGGCGCCGGCCGGCTGGTCCTGCACGTCGCCAGCGAGCACAAGGCGATCGTGCTCGACACGGTGCTCAACGTCACGCACAAGGAAGAGGCTCTGAAGAAGCTGATGAGCCGCCTGGAAGTCCGCGTGACCACCGACCAGGAAGTCGCCTCGCCTTGAGGCCCTGGCCGTACCGTCAACGATCGAGTCAGGCCATCCGGCCGGCGTTCCTCGCGGGCGTCGGCCGGAGCGATTTCAGGCTGACGCTCGCGTTCGACGAGACGACCGGGGCGAGCGGGAGGACCTCGCAGTCTTCACCCCTCCGCAACTCCTCGAGGATCGCCCCGTTGAGGGTCTCCTCCAGGTCCACAAGACGCCGGGCGACGTAAGCCCCGTCGAGGACCCGGTGGTCATAGATGATCTTGACCGTCACCTTGCCCTTGGCGTCGATCGGCCCGAAGGTCAGGGTGGTCGTCAGCGGGGAGAGCGGATGGATCTGCTCGACCCCGCTCCCGCCGAGGGTCGTGACGCCGAAGGTCCCGAATCGCTTGGCCCGCGCCCGGCCCGAGGCGTTCAGGCTGGTGGACCAGAGGAAGCGGCGGATCGGGGTCGGGAACCGGCTGATCCGGATCATCCGGCGGAAGAAGCCGATCTGCTCCAGCGGGGCGGTCTTGAACTCGATGAGCGACCGCTGGAGCTCTCCGAGGGTCTGGCCTTCGGGGGCCCGGAACATCCCGAAGAAGACGCCCTCCTCGCCGCCGAAGGTCCGCTCGATCGCGAGCGAGCAGTTGGTCTGCGGGTGTTCGTAGAGCCTCTGGGTGGGCCACTCCAGGAGGGCCCGGCGGAGCGGCGGGTGGGCCACCGCGACCCTGGCGTAGGCCTTCATGAAGATGACCGACCAGGAAGGTCGCGCCGGGTGGCCTTTCCTGGCGACCAGCAGCGGTGAGACGTCCATCATCCGGCTCAGGGGGATCGACGGGACTCGACCGGCGAAATGCAGCAAGTCGGCGATCAGCCGCCTTGGCACCGAGAGCGGGAACACGACTCCCTTCGGCTCGCGCATCCTTGCACCTCATCGAGTCGAAATCGGATCCCCGCGACCGGTCCATCGCGCCGGGCCCGGCCTCCGCGACGGTAGGGGTCTTGGGGTCGCGGTAAGCTAACGGAAAAGCGAGAAGGGGGGAAGTCGAAGTTCCTCGGTCCCGCGATCGATCGAGGCGGGGTGGGATGGGGACTCCCCAAACGACCGCCCGTCATGCCATAATCGTCGTCGAAAGCCCCCGCACCGAGACCCAGGCGTCCCGGCGTCCGCACCCGAGGTCACCCCGCCGATGACGCGACGAATGCCGGTCTTCGTCCACCTGCTGCCCAGCCTGATCCCCCCCGGCGCCCTGGCGGGGGGCGTCGCGGTGGTCATCGACATCTTGAGGGCGACCACGACGATGGTCCACGCCTTGGCCGCCGGATGCGACGCGATCATCCCCTGCATCGAGATCGACGAGGCCCGCCGGGTCGCCGCCGCCCTGCCCGAGGGGACCGCCGTCCTCGCCGGGGAACGCCAGGGCCTGCCGATCCAGGGATTCGACCTGGGCAACTCCCCGGGCTCCTGCACGCCGGAGGCCTGCACGGGGAAGACGGTGGTGATGACGACCACCAACGGGACCAGGGCCATCCTCGCCTCGCTGGAGGCCGAGCGGGTCCTCGTCGCCGCCTTCGTGAACCGGAAGGCGACGCTGGAGGCCCTGAAACTCGCTCCCGGCCCGATCCACCTGGTCTGCGCCGGGACCGACGGCCAGGTCAGCCTGGAGGATGCGATGTTCGCCGGGGCCCTGGCCCACGAGATCGATTCGAGGGCCTGGGAGGAGGGGGAATCCCGGCAGGTCGAAGCCGCCGACGACTCCCTCGACGAGACCTTGCTGGCCAACGACCAGGCCGAGATCGCCGCCTCGCTCTGGCGCGAGACCGAATCAATGATGGACGAAGGCTATACCCTATCCGACGCCCTGGGGGATGGCCGGGGGGGACGGCGGGTGATCGCCATCGGCCTGGAGGACGACATCCTCGACGCCGCCAGGCTCGACCGGTTCCCCTTCGCCGTCGAATTGCTCCGCGACCCGCTCCGGCTCGTCCCGGCGACCGGAGGCTCCGGCCCCAGGCTCCGGCTCTTCGGGGTGTCCTGACCGAACGATCCGACTTCAAGCACGTACTCTCCACACGACCAGCAACGACGATCGGGGCGGGCCCTGCCAAGGTCATGCCCTTCCAGAAAGGTTGACGACGCGATGGACATGGACAAGCTGGTCTCCCTCTGCAAGCGCCGGGGGTTCATCTTCCCTTCGAGCGAGATCTACGGCGGCCTCAACGGCTTCTGGGATTACGGCCCGCTCGGGGTCGAGCTGAAGCGCAACATCAAGGACGCCTGGTGGCGCGACAACATCACCTTGCGGGATGACATGGTCGGGATCGACTGCTCGATCATCATGAACCCGAAAGTCTGGGAGGCCTCCGGGCACGTCGGCGGGTTCAGCGACCCGATGGTCGACTGCCGGGCCACCAAGGAGCGCTATCGGGCCGACCAGATGTACGTCTTCGTCGCCCGCCATCCCCGGCCGAACGAGAAGGGGGAGCCGGTCGAGACCTGGTTCGCGGGGCTCGGGGCCTCGCCCGAGGACGCGGCCGAGGTGCCGAACAAGAAGACGGCCAAACTGTCCAGGCGGTACGGCACGCCCGAGGTTGCCCCGACGATCATCCCCTACCTCCAGGTCGACCCCGCCGACCGGGTCAAGGTGGTCGGGCCGTCGACCGACGAGCCGGGGACCCTGACCGAACCCCGCTCGTTCAACCTGATGTTCAAGACGTTCGTCGGGGCCTTGGAGAGCGAGTCGAACGTCGCCTACCTCCGCCCCGAGACCGCCCAGGGGATCTTCGCCAACTTCAAGAACGTGGTCGACACCGGGCGGGTCAAGATCCCCTTCGGGATTGCCCAGGTCGGCAAGAGCTTCCGCAACGAGATCAACCCCCGCAACTTCACCTTCCGCTCTCGCGAGTTCGAGCAGATGGAAATCGAGTTCTTCTGCCACCCGAGCCAGGCGACCGAGTGGTACGCCTACTGGCGGAAGGCCCGGTTCCAGTGGTACGTCGATCACGGGATCAAGTCGGATCGGCTCCGGCTCCGCGACCACGACCCCGACGAGCTGGCCTTTTACTCGACCGCGACGGCGGACATCGAATACAGCTTCCCCTTCGGCGTCAGCGAGTTGGAGGGGATCGCCCACCGGGGCGACTACGACCTCTCGCAGCATCAGAAGTTCAGCGGCAAGGACCTGACCTACTTCGATGAGGAGAAGAAGGAGCGTTACCTGCCACACGTCATCGAGCCCTCGGCCGGCGCCGATCGGGCGACCCTGGCCTTCCTCTGCGAGGCCTACGAGGAAGATCAGGTGGCGGGCGAGACGCGGACCGTCCTGAAGTTCCACCCGCGCTTCGCTCCGATCAAGGCGGCCGTCTTCCCCCTCGTCAAGCGCGACGGGATGCCGGAGATGGCCGAGAAGATCTATCGCGACTTGAAGCGGCACTTCAACGTCTTCCTCGACGAGAAGGGGGCGATCGGCCGCCGCTATCGCCGCCAGGACGAGGCCGGGACGCCGTTCGGGATCACCGTCGACGGCCAGACGATCGCCGACGGGACCGTCACCTTCCGCGACCGCGACAGTTGCCGCCAGTGGCGCGTCCCCTCGGCCAACGTCGTGCAGGCCGTCCGCGACCTCCTCGAAGGCCAGGCCGTCCCGGCCGGGCCCGGTCGGGCCGAGCCGTCGCCCTCGTCGTCGGAGGAGGTCGGATGAAGCCCTGCATCAGCCAGGCGACCACCCTGAGCACGCCGTTCGAGGCCGACCTCGACGCCTACGGCCGCGCCGGCTGGCCGGCCGTCGAGATCTGGTTGACCAAGCTGGAGACGTACCTCCGATCGCACACCGTGGGCGACGCGCGGGCACTCCTCGAGGAGAACCAGATCCGGGCCGCGGCGGCGGCATCGCAAGGGGGCTTGCTGCTTTCCAGGGACGCCCAGCGGGCCGAGCACTGGGACCTCTTCCGCAGGCGGCTCGACCTCCTCCGCGAGCTGGACGTGCCGATCCTGATCGTCGCGGCCGACTCGGACGGGGAGGTCGCGCCGGAGGATTACGGCCGGGCAACCGAGTCCCTGGCCGAGGCCTCGAACCTGGCCGCCGCGGCCGGGGTCCGGCTCGCCCTAGAGTTCCGCAAGGGGTCGGCCTTCTGCGCCAGCCTCGACACGGCGCTCGCCCTGGTCGGCCAGGGCCCGGCCGGGGTCTGCCTCGACCTCTTCCACTATTACGCCGGGCCGAGCAAGTTCGAAGACCTGGCCTACCTGACGCCCGAGAACCTGGCCTGGGTGCAGGCCTCCGACCTCAGCGGAATCCCCCGAGAGCTGGCCGGCGATGCCGACCGGATCCTGCCCGGCGAGGGTGATTTCCAGCTCGGGCCGATCCTGGACCACCTCGCCTCGATCGGCTATGACGGATATGTCTCGCTGGAGGTGCTCAACCCACAACTCTGGGCGATCCCCGCCGATCGCGTGGCCGAGGCCGGCCGACGGGCGATGGATCGGCTGCTCGACCGCCGCCAGGCGTCGCATCCGGGATCAGCGAGGGGCCACTCGTGAGCCTGTCCGCCGTCGTCATCCAGCCCCCATTGGCCATCTTTCGCGAAGAACAACGCTTCGGGTGGTGGATCTATGCGCTGCTCGCCTTGCTGATGACGATGGCCTGGTGGACCCTGGAAGGCGGCGGGCCGCTCGTCGCCATCGTGGCCCGCAACGGCCCCCAGCCGTTGCTCGGGCTGGCGGCCGGGTTCGTCATGCCGGTCGTCCTCCTGGTCTGCGTGCTGAGGATGACGACCCTCGTCACTCCGACCGACGTCCGGGTCTGGTTCGGCTTCGTCCCGACGTTCCGCCGCCAGATCGCCCTGGCGAGCATCTCCGGGGTCGAGGTCGTCCAGTACCGCCCGATCGTCCACTGCCGGGGCTGGGGCGTCCGGGTCGCCCGGGACGGCGAGCGGGTCCTCAATGCCCGGGGAGACCGGGGCGTCCGCCTCCACCTGGTCGACGGGTCGAAGATCCTGATCGGCAGCCAGAGGCCCGAGGAGCTGGCTCTCGCCCTGGAGGGGGCGCTCCGGCCCGGCCTTTGAGACCTTCGTCCCGCTCGACCCGTCCTCGTTCGGGTTGACGGGATCGGCGAGCCGGGATATAGCCTCGATCCCCGGGCCCGCGCCCGGCCCCGGATCGTCGTCGAGGGAGGAAGGTCAACGGATGGTCTCCTCGTGGCTCGCGGCCTTCTGGCTCGGCCTGATCGCGTCGGCGGGCTTGCCCGACGGCGGGGTCGTCGTCGCGCCCTTGGAGATCCTCGACGAGCCCGACGACTCGGCCTATGCTTCGGGCGAACTGGCCACGGGCGACCGCGTGGTCGTCGTTCCGGGGGCCGGGCCCGGCTGGCTGGCGATCGAGCCCCCGGACGGCGCCTTCGATTGGATCGAAGCCGCCGCGATCCGCGACGAGGGGGATGGCCGAGGCGTGGTCGAGGCGGTGCGGGCCGCGGTCCGCACCGGGGCCGATCGTGCGAGGATGCCGGGCCCCCCTCGACCCGCCCTGCTCCGAGGAACCGCCCTTCGCCTGCTCGATCGCCCGGCGTTGACGATCGGCTCGGGCGCGAAGGCCCGGACCTGGCGGGCGATCGCGGCGCCGGCCGACGAGGTCCGATACGTCCGCCGCGACGGAATCCGGCTCGACCCGCGTCCGGCCTCGGCCGTCGTCGACCCGGAAGTCCAGGCCGCTCGGGGCGAGCGCGGGGGCGAAACCCGCCCGCCCGACGACCCGACGGCCCGCTTCGAAGAGGCGCTCCGGCGCAGCAGGATGCTCGACCACGAGGTCGCCGAGGCCCGCTGGGCCCTCGCCGTGGCGCGGACCTCGGTCGAGCGCGGCTACGACGCCAGCGGCCGCCTCCAGGCCTCGTCCCGCAAGGTCGATGGCCTGAAGGTCCACGCCCTGATCGGGCCCGAAGGGGTGGCGATCGCCTACCTCAAGATCCCCCTTGGGGTCCCCGCCGCCAGCCTGCTCAATCGCAAGGTCGGGGTCCGCGGCGAGGTCCACTTCGACGAAGCTCTCGGCAACCGCCTGATCACCGTGCGGGACCTCGACCCGCTCGACCGGGCACGCTGAACTTCCCCGGGAGCGTGCGGCGCGTTGTCCTGGAGTTCCTACGCACCTCGGACGTCGGTCCTGATATCCCCTGGGCGTCGCGGGGGACTTCGAGGTGCACGGGGCCAGGCAGATCGGCAACCCGCTCAATCGGTCCGGCCGAAGCAGACCAGGGCAATGTCGTCGACCTGTGGGCGGCCCGCGGCGTGGAGTCGGACGGCCTTGAGCAGGGCTTCTCCGACCTCGGAGACCTCGGGCGGGGCCTGTGCGAACGTCTTGCGCAGGGCGGCGACGCCGAACGGCCGATGTTTCGCGTCGATGGCGTCGGTGACGCCGTCGGTGAATAGCAGGACGACGTCGCCTGGCCCGAGTTCGGACGTGGTCGCCTGGTAAGTGTGGTCGAGGATGACGCCCAGGGGGGGACCGGCCTCGTCCTCACCGATCGCATCGATTCGCCCCGAGGAGCGGCGGATGAACGGGGCGGGATGGCCGGCGTTGACCACGGTGATCCGATGGGCTTCCGAGTCGACGATCACGAGCAGGAAGGTGATGAAGCTCTCGAGGATGCCCGCGTCGAAGAAGTGCCGATTGAGCCGCTGCACGACGGTCGAGGGGTCGGGCTCAATCCGAACGTTGTGGCGGACTTCCGACGAGAGGCTCGACATCAGCAAGGCCGCCGGCATCCCCTTGCCGACCACGTCGCCCGCGGCGACGGCCCAGCGCGACCAGGAGTCGCCGTCGGCGGGGCTCGGCGGTTCCAGGGGGAGATAGTCGTAATAGTCGCCGCCGACGACCTGGGCCGGTTCGTAATGCTCCCACGAGTTGTACCCACCGGCCTTCGGGCGGCGGCGGGGGAGCAAGGCACGCTGGATCTCGCCGGCGGCGGCCCATTCGGCCTGGGCCCGAAGCAGCCGGTTATTCTCGACCGTCACCGCGATCGGCACGGCGACCGCCGCCAACAGGTCGAGCCCATCGGCCCGGAATCCGACGGGACCGGGGCGGCTGACGAGCTGGATGATCCCGATCGGCTGGCCGGAGCGGTCGAGCATCGGGACGCTGAGGATCGTCCGGCTGTTGGAGGAGAGGTCGTCGAGGTCGAGCGGCTTGTGGTCGGCGCTGAGCAAGCCTTGGCCGCGGGTCATCACGAGGTCCAGCGCGGTCTGGCTGAGGGTCAGGGGGATCGGGTCGCCATCGCGATGGCGGATCGCCCGGGGGCTCAGCTCGCCGTCGGCCTCCTTGGTGACGATGAATCCGGACTCGGCCTCCTTGAAGATCGCGAAGAGGGTGTCGAGGGTCTTGCCAAGCGCCTCGTTCAGCTCGATCGTCCCGCCGAGGTTGCGGTTGATCTCCAGGACGGCGCGGAGGACCTCGTCGGGCCGGCCCACGCTGGAGACCACGTCGATCGAGCTGAGGTTGGCCAGGGTCCCCAGGATGGTCGATCCGCCGTCGCGGGCCTCGACCTTGACGGCCTCCAGCCGGAAAATTAGCAGGTGGTCGCAGATCTTGATCCGGGCGCCGTCTTTGAGCAAGGTTGGGCTCTTCGAGGCGAGCTTCGCGCCTTCGAGGTAAGTCCGGTTTCGACTCTCGCGGTCCTCGACGAAGAACCCTTCGGGCCTGCGGAAGACCCAGGCGTGCGCCCAGGAGACGTCCTTGCGGTCGAGGAAGATGTCCGACCCGGGGTCGCGGCCGATCCGCATCAGGTCCTTGTTCAGCTCGTAGAGCCGCCCGGGCAAGACCGGGCTGATCAGCTCGAGCGTCGGCGTGACTTGCCGGAGGTCGGCCATGCGGATCGACCTCGAACTTCCCCGGCTCGGGGACCTTGCCCGGTCCCATCGAGAGATTATCGCCCGAGGACGGCCCGAGGGCCAGCCTCGGGGTCTCAGCCGTCCCCCAGTTCCAGGCCCCGGTCGGTCAAACGATAGGTTCGGATCTCGTCCGAGGCGGCGCTGCCGCGGTGCTTGGCGACGTGGAGCGCCCGTCCCATCCGGCCCGCCTCCTTCGTCCGGCCCATGTAGATCACGGTATTGGCGTTGGAGAAGATGTCGCCCTCGCCGATCGGTTGGGCCATCAGGTCGTCCAGCAGGACGTGCGGCGTGGTGTAAAGGTAGAGGCAGCCGACCGCCTTGTGGTCGTAGCGATGGGCGAGCACCTGCTCCGCGTTGGCCCGATATTGTTCGCGGAAGACCTCGCGGGCCGCCCACTCGTCTTCCTTGCGGAGGACGTGCTGATAGAGGTACTCGAAGAACTCGAACTGGATCGACTCGGCGAACCGCTCGGTCGGCTCGATCCCGTCGACCACCACCCGGCGCGCCCCCCGGACGAAGTGGGAATAGAAATAGGCGGCCGAGCCCCGGAGGACCCGGGCGAGGTCGGATTTCCAGGCGTGCCAGTCGTCGGCTTCCAGGTCGCGCCGGGTGACGCGTCGCCCGGCTCGGGCGAAGGGATGATAGTAGTCGCCCGGCGATTGAGCGAAGTCCCAGACCTGAGCGAGGTCGACCGGGCCTTCGACCGAATGCTCGGCGATCGACCAGCCGAACTGTTCGAGGGCGTAGGCCTCGTGGTTTTGCGCGTCGCCCCGGCTGGAGAGGTCGCAGATGATGCCGCGCCTCCCCTCGGCCGCGAGGCCCTTGTCGGCCCACTTCAGGCCGAGTTGGGTTTTGCCCGCACCCGTCGCACCGGCGATGACCGTCAGGGTGCCGGGCAAGAGCCCGCCGCCGAGCATCGCGTCCAGTCCCTCGATCCCGAATGATTGCCGAGCCGTCGCCGTCGTCATCAATCCTCCGTCAACGAACCGCCGGCCTCCTGGAGACCGCCGAGGGGGTCGAGGTTCGCGCAAGATCGTCAGACCCCGAGGACCCGGTCCCTGGCCTTGACCTCCCAGCGGTCGACCATCTCGCCGCCCTCGATCGCGTAGGCGAACGAGTGGAGGGCGCAGGTCGGGCAGATGTGGGTCGGGATCGCCAGGAGCGGGTCGCCGGGCTTGAGCGCGTCGACGGCCGGCGAGTCGACGATGAGATGCTCCTCGCTTTGACCGCCGAGGGTTGCGTCGGCCAGGCCGAGGAGCGTCAACCGAGGCCCGACCGGGTCGGCGGCCACCGCCTTGTGTCCCAGGTCGAGGCAGACCCGCCCCGCCCTCGGCATCGAGACGACCCGCGTGAACAGCACTGCGGCGGGCTCGAACGGGAGGTCGGGGAACTTCGAAGCATAGCCCGCATCGTGGAGGACCGAGGTCCCCGGCGAGCACTCGACGCCCGGCGTCTCGTCCCTGGCGTGGATCGGGAACGTCGGCGTCCCGCCGAGGACCAGCCGGGGGACAGGCAGCCCGGCGGCCAGGAGCCGCTCGCGGAAGGCGTGGACGGCGTCGATCCCGGCCTGGGCCGACTTCGCCCGCTCGGCGGGGTCCTGGTCGCGGACCTGCCCGTCGTAGGCTTGCAGGCCGTCGGGCTCCAGGTTCGGCAGGTCGACCACGAGCTTGTAAAGGTCGGCCGCCTCGTCGCCCGGGGCGATCCCGGTCCGGCCCATGCCGATCTCCAGGTCGACCAGCACGGCGGTCGGCTTGTCGAGCGTCGCCAGGGCCGCCGAGAGGTTGATGGCCGAGAGGGTGTGGTCGACGGTCACCCGGAACTTCGTGGCCGGATAGACGTCGATCAGCCGGGCGAGCCTGGCGAGGTTCGGACCGACCAGGGGGTAGGCGATCAGCACGTCGGTCCCGCCCGAGGCCGCGACCATCTCGGCCTCGGCGATCGTCGCGACCTTGTGCTTGCGGATCCCCCGGGCCTCCAGCAGGTGGATCAGCGCGGGCATCTTGTGGGTCTTGACGTGCGGGCGGAGCCGGTCGGCCGACCTCGCGATGCGGACCATCGCCTCGACGTTCCGCCTCACGGCCTCGACGAAGACGAGCAGCGAGGGGCTCAGCAGCGCCTCGGGGTGGTGGATCGGGTAGAGCGGGTCGATCATCGCTCGGCCTTCTCCGAGGCCCCGGGGGGGAGCAAACCGACCACGGCGGCGGTCATCGCCCGGACGCCGGTGCGGAGGCTCGGCGAGGCGTCGGGCTGGTAGAGCGCCGAGTGGAGCGAGGGCATCGTCTCGCCCTTGGCCTTCGCGTCGGCGAGCCGCTCGGGCGGGATGGTGCCGAGCCGGAACATGAAGGTCGGCACGCCGCCCTGGCCGAAGAGGCCGAAGTCTTCCGCGCCCATCGTCGGCTCGACCTCGACGAGGTTCGAGGTCCCGATTTCCTTCGCCAGCATCGGCACGACCTTCGCGACGAGGGCGGGGGTGTTGACCGTCGGCGGGGTATTCTCGCCCACGGTGACGACGGGGGCGGGGGCCCTGTGGGCCTCGGCCAAGCCAGCAGCCCGGCGTCGGATCCCCTCGACAAGCTGGTCGGCGACATCGGGGCGGAAGGCCCGCAAGGTGAGCTGGAGCCGGACGTCGTTGGGGATGATGTTGTGCTTGGTCCCGCCGTGGATCGAGCCGACGGTGAGGACGGCCGGGTGGATCGGGTTGACCTCGCGGCTGACGATCGTCTGGAGGTCCAGGACCAGCAAAGCCGCCAGGGCGATCGGGTCGACCGTGTTCTGCGGCATCGCGCCGTGGCCCCCCTTCCCCTTCACCAGGACGTCGACCGAGGTCGAGCTGGCCATCGCCGGGCCGCTCGTGTAGGCGAGTTTGCCCGCTTCCAGGTCGTGGGCGACGTGCAGGGCGAGCGCGTAGTCGGGCTTCGGGAACCGCGTGTAGAGGCCGTCGGCGAGCATCGCCTTGGCCCCGCCGATCTTCTCCTCGGCGGGCTGGCCGATGAACAGGACGGTCCCGGACCAGCGGTCCTTGTGCTCGCCGAGCCAGCGGGCGGTGCCGACGAGGCTGGTCATGTGGACGTCGTGGCCGCAGGCGTGCATCACCCCGACCGGGTTCCCCGCGTCGTCCGGCGCGGTCGCCTTGCTCGCGTAAGGGAGCCCCGTGGCCTCGGTCACGGGGAGGGCGTCGAGGTCGGTGCGGACGAGGACCGTCGGCCCCTCGCCGTTCTTCATCACCCCGACCACGCCGGTCTGGCCGACCTGCGAGGTCACCGTCGCCCCGGCCTTCTTCCACTCCTCGGCGACCCTCGCGGCGGTGGCGACCTCCTTGTAGGAGAGTTCCGGGTGGGCGTGCAGGTGGCGATAGAGCGAGACGAGCTCGCCCTCATGCTTGTCGAACCAATCGCCCGCGTCGTCGGCTCGGGCCGAGGGGCTCACGATGGCCAGGAATGCCGCCAGACAGGCCAGGCCGGGTCGCGCCTTCGCCATGAGTTCGCCGCTCCGAAGGTGGGGAAGGGTCACAGGTTCCGGTACTGCATGTCCTGGGCGAGCGCCTTGGCGTGCTCGGCCTCGGGGATTTTCCCGCAGCGCTGGTAGATGACCGAGAGCGCGGTGTAGCTGAACGTGTCGTCGGGTTCCAGCTCGACCACCTTCTTGGCGTGGTAGATCGCCTGGTCCGACTGGGCGAGGTCGACGTGGAGCTTGGCGAGCATCCCGTGGCCGATGGAAAAGGCCGGGTCGATGGCCACCGCCTCCTCCAGTTTGAGGATCGCGCCGGGCTTGTCGCCGGCGTCGCGGAGGTCGACGGCCTGGTCGTAAAGTTGGTCGGGGGTCGACATGGCGGGCTGCGCTCCGGCGGATGGTCCCGGCCGCCCCAAGGAGATCGGGCGGCGTCTCGATCGGACCATTCTAGGGCGGCCGGGCCCGTTGCCGCCAGGGGCCGCCCGGGAAGGGAACAATGTCGATCGACGGATCACGATCGGGCGGCCTGACGAATCCCTCAAGTTCCGGGCTCCTGCATCCGACAAGTCGCCGTTGACGCCCCAGGCTCCCCGGAGTACCATCCCGCGCCTCTGTGAGAGGTAGACCTAAGGATGGGCGATCGAACGACGAGGCAAGGAGGTCGAGTCATGGCAACGGGATCGGGGCTGCTCGGTGTGGCGTTGGCGTTGGTGGCGGCCGAGGGGCCGACGAGCGTCAACGACGAGGTGACGAATTATCAGGTCCGCATCCTGACGATGGACGGCCTGGACTGGCGGACCTCGTCGTACGCGAGGCTCCAGCCGGTCGCCCGCCAGGGGACGTCGAACGTCTGGACCGCCGACAAGGCGCTGGCGGCCTCGCTCGCCGAGCGGGCCAGGGCGGCTTCGCCCTATCACCGGATCACCGCCGTCGGCGAGGCCGAACTGACCAAGGCCGACTCGATCCATTACATCGCCTCGATGGACCGGGTGGCCGACGGGCCGATCGACCAGTCGTCGGCGATCGCCTTCATGCCCCACCCCGAGAAGCTGGAGGAGCGGTTCTCGATCCGGGTCGGCGGCCGGAAGCTCGACCAGGGCATCCTCGCCCGGATCGCCCTGGAAGACACGCATGTCGACGTCATCCACGAGGTCAAGCAGTCCGAGGTCCTGAAGGCCCCGGCGACGCAGGCCAAGGGCCCGAGGACGCCGGCGGAGGTCGGCCACGACATCCTCCAGGTCGTCCTGACGCCCGGGGTCGCCGACCCCCGGCAGCGGATCGCCACCTCCATCCAGATCCCCGAGGTCACCCGGGCCCGGGTCGAGGGCGAGTGGCTGATCCCCAACGACGGCGTCCTGCTCGTCAGCCTCGGGGTGAAGACCGCCGCCGACGACCAGGGCAAGGCCGTGGTCCGCGAGCGGGTCGCGGTGATCGAGGCGACCGCCGGCCCGAACTTCCCGGCTGCCGGGACGACCACGGTCCTCACCGCCCCCTCGCCCTCCATGCCCGCCATGCCCACCTCGATCGACGTGGCCCGACTGGCGCCCGCCACGGTGCCGGCCCGCTCGCTCCCCCAGCCGGTCGCCCCCGACGGGACTCCCGTCGAGCTGCCGCCGCTGCCCGAGGCCCTGGCCTCGGCCGACCTCGACCGGATCAAGCCGGAGCCCAACCAACCGAGCCCGCAGGCGCCGGTGCTCTCGACCCCGACGGCCGACGCCGCCCTGGCCAGGACCGGTTTCGACGCCGCCCCCCCCGCCCCGCTCCGCCCCGACTTCGCCCCGAAGGCCCCCGCGCCCGTCGAGTCGGTCAAGCTCAGCGAGGTGATCAAGGAGCTGGCCGATTCCGGCATCGAGATCGACTTCGACGTCGAGACGAAGCTAACCCCGATGGGGAAGCACACCCTTGACCTGTGCGACGCCGACACTCCCTTCTGCCCGGCCGACGCCCGCGAGCTGAAGGCGAAACCCGTCGCCGGCGGGATGAAGCTGGCCCCCTCCGGCAAGTCGCAGGTCGGCGTGACGGTCAAGGACGCCGACGGACTCGTCATCCTCGACGGCGCCACAAACCTTGACGAAGTCCTCAAGAACCCCGGCAAGACCGAGACCACCCTGATCCCCCTGTCGGGCCCGTTCTCCCTGGAACTCAAGGCCACCGTCGTCCCGACCCGCCCCTCCGACCCGTCCAGGACCGCCGAGAAGAAGGGCGAGGCCCCGGCGACTCGCCGTTGAGCCGACCCGGCCGTTGATGAGTCCATCGCGGGGCGGTGCGGGTCCAAGCAAACAGGGCCGCCCGCCCCGCCCGCTTTTCGAAGGCTCGCGCGGAAAAAGACGGATAACGCGAGCCCGTTCCCGGTGAATATAACAGGATCGGAGCGTGAATCGGCCCCGGTGGCGGGTCCCGCCGATCGGCCGGAGCGGCCAGGGCCCCGAACGAAGCCAACCCCGATGAGAGACGCCGAAGCCATGCACCGTGCGGAACGAAGCCAGATCGGAGGAGTCGTCGGCCGAGGCTTTCCCCGAAGGAAAAGCTTCCGCCCGCCGATGACCCCCGGCCCCCGGTCCGTATCGAAGCGACTCGCGACCGACCCCCGGCGCCGGAACGAACCCAGGCCCGGTCGTGACGGAACAAACCCAATCGGGGACCCCGCGCGTGATCCAGGCCGGTCCTTCGACGACGCGGCGGGAGCAAAAGGACGTCGCGGCGACGTCAAACCGAAGGCCGCCCAGCTTGCGATCCCCCGAACGAAGCCATCCGTGAGCAAACCCACCGCCCCGGCGCAGAACGAACCCAGCGTGCCCCGCCCGGCCGGGCCGGGCTGAACTTCCGCGATGCCCGAATCCAGCGACGCATGCCGCGAAATCCCCGATCGAACCCAGCGACGAAGACCACGAGATCTCCGAACGAACCCAAGAACGGTGACGACATGGCGACCTCCCACCAGGCCCACCTCGCGGCGGCCTCGCTCAACCAGACCGTCGGCGACTGGGCCGGGAACGAGGCCAGGATCCGCCGCGTGATCGACGAGGCCCGTTCGGTTGGCGCGAGGCTCCTGCTCCTCCCCGAGATGTGCGTGCCGGGCTACAGCCTGGGCGACCGCCTGCTCCGGGTCGGCACGATCGAGCGGTCTTGGGACCTGATGATCCGCCTGCTCGACGCCACCGAGGGGATGGCCGTGGCCGTCGGCCTCCCGGTCCAATTCGAGGGGGTGCTCTACAACGCCATGGCCTTGCTCGCCAATGGCAAGGTCATCGGGCTCGTCGCCAAGGAGAACCTTGCCACGGGCGACGTCGAGTACGAGAACCGCTATTTCCTCCCCTGGCCCCACGGCCGGCTGGTCGACTTCCGGGGGCACGACGGGACCGAGACGCCGCTCGGCACCCAGATGTTCCACCTCCCGGGACTCGGCACCGTCGCCTTCGAGATCTGCGAGGACGCCTGGAAGGGGCTCCGACCGGGGTCGACCTACGCCCTCGCCGGGGCCGAGGTCCTTCTCAACCCCTCGGCATCGTGGTTCACCATCGGCAAGCACAAGACTCGGCGGAGGCTGGTGGCGCAGGTCAGCCAGGAGGACCATTGCGTCTACCTCTACACCTCGCTCCTCGGCTGCGACGCGACCCGCCTGATCTTCGACGGCAGCGTCTTCCTCGCGGTCAACGGGCGGATCGAGGCTGAAGGGCGTCGGTTCCTCTTCACCGAGGATTTCGAGCTGATCCACGGCGTGGTCGACCTCCGCGAGATCCGCCACGTTCGGATGGAAGAAGGGTCGTGGCGCGACCAGAACTCCCGGGCCCAGTGGGGGGCCTATGGCGAGGCCCCGGGCGTCGTCCGCGTCCCGGGCGACTTCTCGACGAGCCGAGTCGCCCCGCCGCCGCCGCCCTACTGGATCCCGCCCGAGCCGAGCCACCCCGACCCCTCGCTCCGCTACCTGGAGCAATCCGCCTTCCACGGCCGGGCGATCGGCGAGCGCGACCTGAACCACCTGGAGCTGGAACTGGCCCTCTCGCTCGCCCTGCGCGACTATACCCGGAAGACCGGGATCAAGACCTGCGTCCTGGCCCTCTCCGGCGGCCGTGATAGCGCGATGGTCGCCCTGCTGGTCCAACGGATGCACCGCTACAATGAGCCCGGCCTCGATGCTGAAGCCCTCAAGGCCCGGCTCCGCGACCGCTTCCTCTGCGCCTACCTCGCCACCGAGAACTCGGGCCGGACCACGAGGGAGGCCGCCCGCGCCGTCGCCGAGGACCTGGGCGCCTCGTTCATCGACGGCAAGATCCAGCCGGCGCTGACGGCGGCCCACGAGGTCGTCGAGTCGATGACCGGCGAGCCGCTGAGCTGGGCCAACGAGCGGCACGACATCACCTTGCAGAACATCCAGGCCCGGGTCCGGGGGATGTTGATCTGGACGATCGCCAACCTCCACAACGCCTTGCTCCTCGTGACCAGCAACAAGAGCGAGGCGGCCGTCGGCTACACCACGATGGACGGCGATTCCAGCGGCGGGCTCGCGCCGATCAACGACGTCCCCAAAAGCCTCATCAAGCTCTACCTCGACTGGGCGGCCGACTTCCACGGCCTCGCCTCGCTGGAGAGGATCAAGGGGATGGAGGCCACCGCCGAGCTCCGGCCCCCCGGCCGCGAGCAGACCGACGAGGCGGATTTGATGCCCTTCCCGGTCCTCGATCAGCTCATGTACGCCTTCGTGCAGCTCGCCCTCGACCCGCTGGAGATCTTGCGCAAGTACTGGCCGGCGATGGGGATCTACTACGAGGGCGACCTCGCCCGTTTCGCCGCCGACGTCCGCAAGTTCGTCCGGCTCTTTTGTTTCGCCCAGTGGAAGCGCGAGCGGACCGCGATCAGCTTTCGCGTCACCGCCTTCGACCTCGACCCCAAGACCGGCTTCCGCTTCCCGCCCGTCCAGGCGCCCTTCACCGAGGAACTCGCCGAGATGGACCGCTACGTGCAACGGAAGCTCGCCGATCAGGCCGGGTCGGGCGACGTGGGGACCTGACGCGCCGCCGGCCCTTCGAGCCAGCCTCGCCAGGCCGGGCCGAAACGAATCAGCATAAACCGACTTGTTAGCGTGACTGCCATGAACCAACCGAGGATCAGGAGCCGTTCGAGCACCCATCCGGCCGAAGGGTCGGGGAACTCCCCTTGATAGAGCATGACCATCGCAGGTCCCACCAAGCCCGCCCCGGCGAGGCTGGTCCACTCGACCCACGACCAGGGGCGGCGGCCGATCCGCTCCCCCAGCGCCGCGATGGCCGGCGGCCCGAACAGGAGTCCGGTCGGGAAGTGCCCAAAGAGCCCGCAAGCCAGGCGATGCAGGGTCGACCCGGTCCCCCCGCCGAATCCCCCGGCGGGCGAAACCAGGTCGTCGCCCAAAAAGCCGAAGACCCAGAGCGGCCCGGCCAGCGCGAGCAAGGCGAGACCGGCCAGGATCAGGGATTTCGCCCAGGGCGGGAACCACGGTCGTCCGGCCCGGAGGACCGCCAGGCCCGACACGATCGCCAGCGTGAAGATCCACCCGACGAGCCAGCGCCAGCCGTCGAAGTCGAGGCGGTCGACCCAGCTCGGGAAGGCGGCGAAGAGGAGGTTGACGAGGTGGTCGACGTTCAGCTCGGGTCGCCCGGCCAGGCCCGCCATCGCCACGAGAATGGCCAGCCACTCGGCGGACCTGGGCATCCGCCGATACGTCGCGGCCCGCCCGAGGGCCACCGTCGATGCGGCGACCGCGATGAGGTTGCCGAGACCGGAGAGGCCCAGCAAGATGATCATCGCCGGAGGGGGGAGGAAGGGCAGCCCCGGCATGCTGGAGGCCGCCGCGAGCCCGAAGGCCACGCCGGCGACCAGCCAACCCAGGTCGACCAGCGTCATCGATCGGGGCTCAACCCTGTCGGCGATGGGATCAGCGTCCTCCCCGGTAGGCCGGGTCTCGGGTCGGGAGCATCCAGGGCTTCGGAAAGGGCAGGTGCCGCCCGGTGCTCCAATCGTCGGTGTAAGGGCTCTTGTTGTAAGGCAAGGCCGGCGACCGGTACACCCCCCGGCGCGGGATCGCGGCCTGATAGCCCCGGGAATAGGCATAGGCCTGGGGCCTGGCCTGCGGATAGGAGTAGCGGACGTTCGGAGCCTGGACATACTGGGCTTGGACGGACGAGGGTCCTCCCAGGCCGATCGTCGCGAGGGTCAGGGCGGTGAGCTTGATTCCGAGGTGCATCGGAGGAGCATCCTTTCAGGTGAGCCCCGGCGAGGGGCCGGAGCCTCCCGACACCTTGACCTGCCGGCCCGCTTCGAGGGCCGAGAGGATGGCGTCGGGGTCGTAGACGCAGCCGCCCCAGGTCCCGCCGCCGAGCGCCTGCAAGGCCGCCCAGAGCCGGGTGTCGTCGGGGAGGTCGGGGTCGGGCGAAAGTTCGGGATGGGGCGGCCGGTCGATCAGGAGGACCGCGGCCTGCTCGGGGGTGAGGGGCCTTTCCGCTGTGCCGACGAGGTCGACCGAGCCTTCCAGCGTGATCCGGTCAACCGTGATCCGGATCAGGTCGCCGTCGACGACCTTGCCGATCGGCCCGCCGGCCAACGCCTCGGGCCCGACGTGGCCGATGCAGGCCCCGGTCGAGACCCCGGAGAAGCGGGCATCGGTCACCACGGCGATCTCCTTGCCGAACGAGAGGTGCTTCAGGGCGGCGGTAATCTGGTAGATCTCCTCCATCCCTGAGCCCATCGGCCCGCGCCCCATCAAGACCAGTACGTCGCCCGACCGGAGCGGGTTCGGCCCCTGGCCCTTGATCGCGGCGATCGCCTGGGTCTCGCGGACGAAGACGCGGGCCGGGCCGGTCTTCCGGTAGACCCCGTCCGGGTCGACCACCGTCGGGTCGATGGCCGTGCTCTTGATGACCGACCCCTCCGGCGCGAGGTTACCCCGAGGGAACGTGACCGTGCTGGTCAGGCCCCGCGACCGGGCCCGCCCCGGGGCCATGATCACGTCGTCCGGGTCGACCCCGTCCTGGTCCCGGAGCCGGTCGCGGACCTTCGCCCGCCGCTCGGAAGCCTCCCACCAGTCCAGGGTCCGGCCGAGCGGCTCGCCGGTGACCGTCATGGCCCCGAGGTCGAGCAGCCCGAGGCTTCGGAGGTGGAGCATCACCTCGGGGACGCCCCCGGCGAGGTAAGCCCGGATCGTCGGGTGGTAGCTCGGGCCGTTGGGCAGGACGTCGACCAGCCGGGGGGTCTTGCGGTTGATCTCGGCCCAGTCCTCGACCGTCGGCCTGGACAGGCCGGCTGCGAAGGCGATGGCGGGGATGTGGAGCAGGAGGTTCGTCGAGCCGCCGAAGGCCGCATGCACGGTCATCGCGTTGCGGATCGAGCCGGGGCCGAGGACGTCGGCCGAGGTCAACCCGAGTCCGCCGAGGTTCACCAGGGCCCGGGCCGAGCGACGGGCGATGTCGCGCCAGATCGGCTGGCCGGACGGGGCGAGGGCCGAGTGCGGCACGGCCAGCCCGAGCGCCTCCGCCACGACTTGCGCGGTGGCCGCCGTGCCGAGGAACTGGCAGCCGCCACCGGCCGTGGCGCAGGCTCGACACCCCAGTTCGGCCGCCTCCTTCAAGGCCAACTCGCCGTGGGCGTACCGGGCCCCGATCGACTGGATCTTCCCGGCGTCCTCCCCCTCCCGGGGCGGCAAGGTCACCCCGCCGGGGACGAGGACACCCGGCAAGGTCCTCGAACCCGCCAGGGCGAGGAGCATGGCGGGCAGGCCCTTGTCGCAGGTCGCCACCCCGAGGACGCCTTTCCGCCTCGGCAGCGACCGGATCAGGCGACGGAAGACGATCGCCGCGTCGTTCCGGTAAGGCAGGCTGTCCATCATCCCCGGCGTCCCCTGGGTCCGGCCGTCGCAGGGGTCGGAGACCATCCCGGCGAACGGGGCCATCCCCAGCCTCGACAGCTCCTCGGCCGCCTCCTGGACCAGCAATCCGACCTCCCAGTGCCCGGTGTGATACCCCAGCGCGATCGGCGAGCCGTCCGCCCCCCGGAGCCCGCCCTGGGTGCTGAGGATCAGGAACGGGTCGCGGTCGACCTCCGAGGGCTTCCACCCCATCCCCGCGTTCTGGGTCAGCCCGAAGAGGTCGCCCGAGGGCCAATCGCGGAGCATCGCGTCGGTCAGCGGGAGCGACCCGACCGGGCCATCGGCCTTGGTCTCGACCTCGAACAAGGCGGGGTCGTCCGAGTCGACGGACGCGGCGAAGCC
>JAABUK010002036.1_pt1 | contig 37102 bp, 57 predicted proteins | sample 5559141 | NCBI WGS metagenome assembly JAABUK01 (sample SAMN10711869, study PRJNA513367) | rock metagenome | isolation source: Antarctica rocks | place: Antarctica: Victoria Land, Pudding Butte nord | collected 2016-01-03
TACTGGGCGCCAGCTTTGTGAGTGCAACTCACTTGAAACTGTATGTCCTGATATCGCTGCTGATTTTGATGTGGAAAAGAATGGTGTCACTGCTGCTGAAGTGACAAGCTCAACACACACTAAGTATAGCTGGCTGTCGGACAAGCTTGGAGCCAAGAAGCGATCTGTGGCTCAGCGCACTAGGTATACAAGGAAAAAGTTGAACACTGAGGCTAGGCGCTCATGATAAAGCAGCAAAGAGCAATGCCTGCTGTGTGTTTGAATTTTTTGGAGTTTCAATAGACTTGCAAATAGCTTGTTGGTAGCTGTTCATGACTTCGCTTTTGAGAATACTATCTTTGGAGAAGGTAGACGGCAGGAGAGGGGTGAGTTTTCTTGTAGAATCAGCCCTGCTGTGCAGCAATCTAGCTTCTACTAAGCCTTTGCATGTCAGCTTCTTGTAGCCATGTTGAGTCATACTGCATCTTTAGTGTCTCTTCTGTCCTCGAACATCTAACTTCAGACACTTGACCACTTCCACATGTTTTTGTTGTCACAGAGAGCATGTTGGCAACATATCCTGACTGCAATGATGTTGTTTTGCAAGGTCCATTCTGATCTTTTGCGTCGTTCAAAGCATTGCATGAAGCCATGCTGTGTGCTTTTTGCAGAGAGGCAGCCTGGTTGATGCAAGCATGTGAGTACAAGAGTGGTTGATCTGGGGGTTGTTTGTAACTCAATGTGACTCAATGCCAAGACACGTGTGGTGCACAGCTGAATGTATGGCAGTACTAGCATCAGAATTGGATACACCAAATGGCAGACGCAAATCACTCGGTGTCTGTTCTGTGAGCTTTATGCAGCCGGTGTAAGTGGAGCAGCAGTGAACAGTGCAAATGGACCATGTGCAGTGTGTACGCAGCAGCATTGAAGCATCTGCAGGATGCAAGGCCACTTGACATCTGATGCATATCAAGCAAGCTAATCGTCATAAGCATGCAGATTACCCACCCAAGATACAGCTTTGTTTCATGGAAAGGCATCGGGCCTGAACACAGTGAGTGGCTCTCTGGGTTTGACCTAATGAACGCTACTGAAGTGGTGCAGGATTACTTGGATCCAGTCCAAACACTCTGGGGCTATAGGGCTTAAATAAGATAGGCCAGTTGCTTGTGTGGGCAGGCCAGCTCAGTCAGACCCAAGTCAATCCACGCAAGTGATTTGCTGTGGTGCTAATGCTCAGAGGACCTCCCTCTCATGTTAAGGGCAAAAAGAGAAGTCGCCCTAGAGTGCAGAGTGCCAAAGGTGGTGTTGCTAAAACTGCTGCTGCTAAGCGGTCTGTGGGTCGCCCTAAGAAGCAAAACTAGTGTGCTTGGTAGCTCGTGTGTGGTGCTGTAGCTTGATTTTGCTGTGTGCAAGATGCATGCAGTGGTTTACCAGCAGTCTGGTACTGCAGCATGTGACGCGGCATCAGTGTATCTGAGTGTGTGTGCCTGTGTGCTACAGGGTTGTGTTGAAGTGTGTCCTCAGCGTGAGTTATGAACACCACTAGTGCTACATCAATTGAATGACAAGTTGGCTTTCTGCTCTCTGCTCAGTGTACACATGTGTTAATTGAGGGCAATGTAGCAGTGTGGCATGAGGGAATGTAGCAGTGTGGCATTTTTTTGCGGTGTATAACGGTTTGACGCGGCCTGCTCATAGCACGTGTGTCTTGTCAGCTTTGGTGCGGCAGGCTGACGCTAACAAGCTAATTACTACATCATGTTACACATGTGCCTAATACATGATGTGTACACACCAAAGCTGGCATGTAGAGCGATACATGATGTAGTAATTAGCTTGTTAGCGTCAGCCTGCCGCACATTATCGAATGCTTCTCAGTAAGAAGGAATTATAATTCAAAGGTTGCTCAGGGTCGCACCAATTTTGCAAAAAGCTATTGAATATCAAAAGCTCAAGCACAAGCATTGATGCACAAGCACTCACGGACAGACGTCGACAGGCAGCCAGAAAAAAGCGCATCGAGGCTCAGCTGATGGTGGACAATGGCACACGCTATTGCAAATGCCAGTGGCTGCAAATCTGTCAGGCCAGCTTCAGTCCACCCGCCGCAAGCATGTTGCTGTTCGCCTCAATCAATCCGTGATCAACGAACAATGCATAGTGGTGGAGCAAGCACACGGCACTGCAGCCTGTAGGTTTGTCCGTGCGACTTCTGGGCGAGCAGCAATGGCACGCGATACAGTGAAGGGGGCGCAGGAGGCAGATGATGGCTCAGACGAGAAAGACGATGTACCTACGACCTCAACGGAGACCTCCAGAAGGTGTGTCAGCACGCAAAGCACTCCACTTGTGATGTGTGACACTCCCTTGCGATTGCGCTCGGCAGCTTTGACCTGCAAAAGTTACTGCAAGTCCTGCTGCTGACTCTCGTGCCCAGTTCACATACACAACTTGCGTACTTTGACTCACAGCCCACATCACACTAAAGCTTCACTCAGCAGCATTTTAGCAGCAAAATGACGCAGGTCAAACAAGTTGCACAAGTGACCACTCAATGACTTGTGCAGTGCTTTGTCATGCAGCAATAGTTCCGAAGAATTTGATGACGCCAGAAGCGACGAGTCTCATGAGCATACCTTATTAAAGCAATGCAAACTGCTTGCAAAGGGCGTGTATGGCCTGCCAGAGGCAATCGCGAGCATACATTCTCTCAAGACCAAACTGGCTGCTCTCACTGAGGATAGAGCAGGTCTGTACAACTTGAGGCTATGCTGGGAAAATATCCTGCACTGCTATAACATTCAGACAGCAAATGCCTAGCCCATGCGCATTGAACAACATGTTTGTGCAGTTACAATAACCACAATCAAGATTTTCACACCTGACTTCAGCCTCTTCCAGACGCAATGTTGAAGGCCAACATTATCAATATTGCAATGCAAAGTCTGCTACCTGCAATGGCATGTTGTACAAACTACTTCACGGTGACATTCAGGGCTGCTGGAGCGCATGCGGACAATGACATGCGCAGTGGAAGATCTGTCACATGAGAACCAGGTGCTGCGGCAGCAAGCTGGAGTGTCTGCAACACACACTGTTGACTTGTCTGGTATAAAGCTTGCTAAGGTGAAGCCTGTCAACACTCATGATGTAGATCCTGCAATTGGTACGTCTGTGCAGTCACTTAAAATGTACTGTGCAGACTTTTGTCTTCAGCTAAAGCTCAGCATCATTACAGAATGTGATCCATGATTGAGCATGGCACTGCACGGCAGACCTGCAAAACATTGTCAAACGCAGTCATGCATTCGATTGCAGGACAACATGATTTCAGAGCTGAGAGCTGTGAACAATTGCCTTGAACGTGAGGTGGGTGAGCTGGAAGAAGAACGGAGGCGTCTCAAGGCCCACCTCAAGTTCAATGCCAAGTATCAAGGGCAGATTGCTGTGGACCTTGGCCTGTCTCCAGATCAACTGTCTGCCATTGACCAATTTGTGGATCAGCTGAAAAGCAGCCAGCAAGTATGTCAGCCCAGATGCTGGGTGCTTGTAGACGTGTTTGCACTGCCCAAGCTTCTTACTGAATTGCATGCAGGATGATCATTTTTGCAAGGTCTGCAAGGAGAAGTGCTTCTCACCCTGAAATTACACCACACTTGCACAAGGCAGCACATCTCAGGCATGAGATGTATACTTGCCTGCTTGCTGTTGCTTTCCCTGCATGTCGTTGGCGGTCACTGGACATTGCAGTGATTCATCCTCAGCCCAACAGGATCTATATGAGCAGGTGTGATCTATGTGCAGGCTCCACAACAGGAGCAAGATTTGTCACCAGTACTTGCTGACAGTGCAGCAGCAGCAGCATCTCACACCAGTCCCACCAGCACTGAGCCCACTGCAGTGAACGCTGGCCACTCAGACGCAGTAGCACCTGTTGCAGATAGTACATTCCCAGCTACACGTGAGGCAGACGCCAACAGTCAGCAATCACGTCAGCCTTCAGCAGGCACATTGCTTGCAGTCAGTCAGGATGAACAGCAAGATGCACCTCAGCCAGTCCTCAACAGCTCACCAGCAGCAGAAAAACAGCTCAAAGGTGACAGCATTAGCAGACCGTGCTCCTTGAACAGACAGCTGTCTGACATACCAACAAGTCTGACCCAGCCTGGCGATGTCGCTGCTGCAACTACAAGTGTTGTGCGTCATGCCAGCTTACCACCTGCCAGCCAGCATGCTGTGCTGCACAGCCAGGCTGAGCATGCTGATGTGGAGTCTGGAAGCAAGGGAGGAGCTTCCACATGTGTGGCGGTGGCCACTGAGGTGCCAGATGAGCAAGGGAGCAGTGCAAGCAAAAATCGCCAGCAAGAGTGTGATCAGCGCTGTCAGGAGCTGGAGCAACAGTCCAGGTGATTACTTGATACACAGCTTGTTGCTCTGAGTTGTCTGAAATGGCATGATTCCCTGACTGCCTGGGCAGCCCGGTATGATACTTGGCTTTTCATTAAATTGACGCCAAAAGGCTTAGTATTTTCTTTCCTTTTCTCCTTGACTGCCTGGCAGCGTGAGTGCTGTTCTGTTGTCAGACAAGCCATTCACAATGCAACATGTAATGGTGCTGATCATACATGAACTGGTCTTCCGGCCTGACAAAACAGCAGGCTTCCACACCAGGGATCGAACCTGGAATCTTCCGCTCCGTAGGCGGACGCCTTATCCATTGGGCCATGCGGAATTCAGCCCAGGAAGATTGTCATGTGTGGTGTGTCAGTTACCTCATTTCCAGCAACCACTCTCTGACTGAACAGGACATCAGCAGTTCGCTGATGAAACTGCCTCCTGTCATGCATGCGCGGCACCACAGCATTTCCACCAGAAAGGACATCACAAAGGAAATTACGTTTGTTAATGACAGGTCGAGCCTGTCTTGTCATGCAGGTCTCTCCAGCAGCAAACGAATGACCTGAGGGCACAGCTCGCCGACAACAGCTTGGAGCTGCAATGCTTGCATGCAGACAAGGCTCAGCTGTCGGCATTGCTGCATGCTCAGAAGAACACTGACGGTGCTGAAGGCAGGCATGCAGGCACACCTGCACTCTCAGACATTCAGGATGAGCTGTTGTTGATGCATCAGCAGGACGCCGGCATGAGAGAAGAGCTGAAAAGACTGCAGTCAACGGTATGACACACCACATAGCAACATAAATGACGTTGTTGCAGAGTTGGTACTTGGGACGGCCTGCCAGCAATGCAAAATTGTTTTTCACGCAATTTCAAACCTAGTCCTGCAAGTCTGGTGTGCTCTGCACCATCACGGCAATGTGCCAAAACTTGAGCAGGCGTTGAATGGCCAATAGCGTGCTGAGCCCTTGGCTTGTGCATCTGACTTAACATGGTGAGATTCACAGAACAGCCAGGGCAGCACCTGACAGGCTCTGTATATGTGCAGCTCCGTAGGGCTGAAGGTGACAAGCAAGGCTACATCATCAGGTGTGAAGAGTTGGACAGAGGTCTCACTGCCCTCACAAAGGGCATGCCCCAGCAGGCTTTGGAGAGGAAGTATGCAGATGTCGTCAGCCGCATGGCAGGCATGCAGCTGCACAACAGCAGCTTAGCTCATCAGCTAGAAGCAACTATTGCATCCGAGAAGTTGCTACAGGTAAATTTGCACATGACTGGCTTGCCTATAGCTTCATGTGTGCATTCAGTCTGGTAGGCATCAGACAGATCTGGTGCTATGCCAGGCTACTCCAATAGCTACAATTGCTTAGCCCACTTGGGCATGTGGCCTGTAGGGCAGTGCAGCGTGACTGTGCAGCTCCTGCCTGACAGCATAAACTCAGCTAAGCAATGCAGAAGCAGTAAGTGTAAAAGCACTCAGACAGTTGCTACAATTTTGGCGCTCCCTGTGCAGCCAGCATCACACATGACTACTCTCCCTCACCTTTTCTACTTTCTGCACATAAGCATGACCCAGCATGGGTGCAAGCCTGATACTGATGCTCTCTGGCTGCCAGGCTGAGCAGGGCAGCATGTCCAAGGCAGCAGCAGACATGAGCAGGCGCTCGGCTAGCCGTGTAAAAGCAGTCCAAGAACATGCAGACAGTCTTCAAGCAGAGCTCCTACAAGCTCGTGAGGAGCTGCATCACACCATCCCCCTCAAAGTGAGCGTGCTTGTTTATGCATACACTCAGCCAGTGTATAGCAGTCTTAGCCATGCTTGAGGCCATTCAGTGGAACAACATGCTTTGTTTCCTAGTTCTCATGGAGCAAGCAGTAGGATGTGCATACAATTACACTGTGTAGCCTGAGCACAGCCATTTCCCACAGAGCTGCATGTCATATTATGCAGGGTGAAGCTTGGCTGGCCATGTCATTGAAAACCTTACATAGAATAGCAGGTCTTCGTCTGGCTGCTCACATACAAAAACAACCCTGATGCATCAACAGGTGGGTGCCAGCTGCTGACTCAGCAGTCACTCTGCCTGCAGGTACATGAGAGCCTCAGTCAGCAGCTGCGTAGCCTGTCAGATAGACATCAGGCACTCGTTCAGCACCAGGCTGCCTCCTTCACTCATGACTCAGAGGTACCAAGGCTGAGGAGTGAGCTGTCAAAGAGCCAGAGTGAGGTGGCCGTGGTTGCAAGCCAGCTGGCAGCTGCACTGGAGACCTGCAGGTCAGCTGCAGACCAACCACACAGTGTGCAACAAAGGCTAGAGTGTAGAGATGCTGTCCGCCGTCCTGCAGCACCTATGTTGCTATGTCCCTACATTTGTCACCTATATGAGCTGCGCCAGCATGAGACATTGCATAATGTTGTTTGATTGCTGACACCTGATGAAGAAACTTCTGTTCTTGCACTCTGAGAAGGATCAGCTCAACAAACGTGGATGTCAAGCATCTATTTTGTAGATCATGCTTGTATTTGCGCCCCTGCTTGTGTTCAGTTACATGCTTGCTGCCCCTGCTTGTGGTGAACAGCCATCAGTAGGGCCTGCTTGGTCTGCTTGTTCACCATGTGTGTTACTTGTGCCTGATGCAGAGTTCAAGAGAAGCAGCTGCGGGGCAGCAAGGGGCAGCCCTCCAGCAGTGCAGCGGACCCAGATCTGGTCAGAGGCCTGGTTGAGGGACAAGTCAGTCTGGCTGCTGCTCTCAGGTCTGCTATCAACTCCTCTCCGGCCCTCGCATCACTACATTGCTGTAGCTGCATGCTGCTACTCTGTTCCTTCCAGGCCTTGCAAATTTCACTGGTACAGGACTATTCCTGACTTGCACAAGAGTGCTAGCCAATTATGACATCTGTGTGTTATTGCTAAGGTCAGCCCAACACGGGAAGCTGATTGGGGGCCCTCTGCAAAATCAAGCTGCCAGGTACAATTGCACAGCACCAGCAAATCTGATGCAGAGATGAGCATGAAAAGTCATCTGCTAAAGCTTTGGTTGTGTGCGACCAGAGTCAGTCACGGTACAACGGATTGCATGAGCACAGTGCTCAAAGCCCGGGACTGTCAAGCTCTCTGATGTCAGAGTGGTGTCTCAATCCCAAATCTTCAAACCCTAAAACTCCGAAACCTGAGTAAACCCTCAAATACAGGTGTGTGTGTCTTGTTGGTGCAGGCGGGCGGACATGGCTGAGCAGCGGGCAGGGCGGGCTGAGCAGGCCCAGCGTGACGCACATAACACAGTGGGACAGGTGGAAGCACAGGTGGCAGTGGTGAGCAGAGAGGTGCAGCAGGCGAGAGAGGACCAACATGGCTTGCAAGACCACTTTGAGGTCAGAGCAAGTTCGCCAGCACCCCTCTGTGCATAGTGTGCTTCTCACATGTTGGATGTATGCAAGGACTTGTTTGAAACAGTCTGTTGAGACAAATTAAAGTTGAGATATAGATGTCATAGCAGGCCGGCGTTGGTAGAATTCATGCTCAAGGCAGTTGAATGGTGAGCTTGATTGCTGTTTTGCTGCGTCCGTGCCATTTGTGAATTGGCACAACCAAGTCACCCAGCAGTGGCAACTATGCATACTTTTGGCAATGATCTGTGCACAGCCATGAGCATGTTCATATTCTCAATGTCACCACTGCAGTATCACCAACTCAGCTTTTCAAGCTGTTAAGTGCCCTGATGGCAGGGAGGGGCATGTTACGAGGAGGTACGTGAGCTATGGCAGCGCGTGAAGCATGCGGAGCAGACAGCTTCTGAAGCCCTGGCGGAGCTGCACATCCACAAGAATGCTGCTGCACATGCTACTTTCGAGCTCAAGGTGAGTGGCACATGAACTTCTGCATGTCAGCGCTAAGTCATGCCATGTCAGTTGTGTGCAATTGATCAGGCTCTCAACTTTGGTGCATGCATTGACAACACATGTCCATACTGCTTGCTAGCTGGCTGCATCTGATTTTGTGTCATTTGTGAAGAATGTATATATATACATATGTAGGTAGAGGAAAAGGACAGGCGCCATGTGTCCTGGGCACAATTTCATTTACCTTGAGCTGGAGGCAACAACTGCTCTGTGCACACACATGTTGTGCTTGCTGTTTGGTCACTTCTACTGTAGCAGTTACGTGCCTTCAGAAAGTGACTGCACACTGCGTCAATAATGGCACACAGCAGCTGTGCAGCGGCATCACCCCTGCTGCTGGTATCAACATCGCAGATTGATGTTTCCACTGTTGGTGGCGTCAGTTTGTTGTCACTTTTGGACTAACCCATTCAGTAAATGTTGCAGTCTGCAACAGTCTGGATCTTTCTTATGCCATAGAGTATCAGTGCAGGAGGCGAAGAAAGAGAGCGCAGCTCGGCATGCAGAGGCAGCTGCTGCGAGGAGTGCCCTCAGGGAGGCCCAACCAAACACCCCTTCCTCTCAGCCCTTGTCCCACATGCAAGCGGACATGGCTCAGCTCAGGTCTGCTGCATGACCTTCCAGCTTTGATGAAATTCCCTTTTTCTGGTGCTGAAAGCCTCCAGTTGCTTGCTGTTCCTCTTCCTCATCCTTGATTCAATGCCGGTTGCTTTTCGAAAATCATTGGTGAAATGTGGACACACATTGGTTGCGAAAGATTTGTGCAAATTGTAGATCTCTTGAGAAGCTCAAGCCTTTCTATGCTGGCGTGTCCTGTCCACCTTGGCAGCTAAGTCCGGGTTGTCTTTCAGAAGTTGCTGGTACATGCACATTGGTTGCAACTAGTCATTCATGAGCAACAGCCTGGTCCCCAGTGTCGTGAGGCTGATGCAAATGCGCACACCATCAGCAAAATCCTGGTTGGACTTCTGATGCTATGTCAGCGTGACATGCATCATTGCTTGGGGCACAAATGCAGTGAGTTGGTCACGTGACAATGTGCTGCTGCTTTCCAACTAAAAGTGAATATCTGCCATTTTGCTGCAGCAGCTGCTCATCCTTCAGCACTGGTTTGGCACTGATGTGGGTGAAGCAAAAGCCAACCCTAACAGTGGTAATGATAGGAACAACATTGACATTGATAACCAAATAAAGTATAGTGATGGTAATAAACATGACAACAGTCATGATGATGTCAATGGTGATGATGATAGTCACAGTAATATTCATAAGATGAGAACAACATCGAATGATGGTATTAAAACCAGTCCTTGCACACTGCAGAAGCAAGCTGTCTCTGGCACAGAGTGCAGTACACCGGTGTGAGGCGGAGTGCAGCGGCCTGCAGGACCACAACCACAGCCTGTCTCACCAGCTGGCACGCTCAGCCTCACACCTCACCATTGCTCACACCAGGCTCAGGTACTCCCAAATGGCTAGATTGGCAAACACCTGCCAGAGGCTGATTTGTGCTGGCAGCACTCAAAGAATTCTAAAAGCTGTTCGTTAGTGTGCACATTGTGTTGATGGTTTGCCTGCAAATGCTGCCTTTTGACTCTCTGCTAGTTTCACCACCGCACAGTCTTGGTAATAGCAACACCCAACAGACATTCTAAGCATACAAGAGGCAGCACGATTGCGCAACACTACATGCTGCACAGCGCAGCATGCAAAACTCGTGTCGCTTTTTAAGCTGCAAGCTTTGCACTCAGGTGGCAGACAGCACAATGCTTGCAAGCAAGGGCAGCCTGTGAAGCAGCCTTGGCAGGCCAAATTCCTGCCTACAAGGTTGACATGCTGCTACGCCAGCTGACTGATATGCGTCACCACAATGACACTCTGGCTCAGCAGCTGGAGGGCATGTCTCAGAGGTTGCTGGCAGCAGAGCAAGCCAAGGATGAGAGTGACATCAAGCTGCAGCACACAGAGAAGAGTCAGGTAAGCTGAGTACTCAACACGCACACACGCTTTTGCATGCACCGGGTGATTGTCTGCAGATGATGACGAGCTCACAAGCTGCTGGAGGAACAACAGCCAAGCAGCAAGCAACAGCATTTCTTGAGTGTGTGTTTTGCGCTGATTTGATGTCATCATGCTATGCCAGCTCAATTGCCAAGCTGATTTGACAGCCATGCTGATTTGACAGCCATGCACCTCGACCAGCATCCCAACAATCATGACCATGTACTGTCACATGAACACAACTTTTAGCTGCCGGGCACCTTAGAGGCCTCTGCTTGTTGAGCTGTCAAATGCTCAAAAGCTTGGGAACAAAGCAGTGAGCGTGACATGTACTGCACCTGTCTGCACAGAATGGCAAGTATGACTCCACTCTTAAGCCTGGATCTTGTCAACTCGTATGGCCAAGCAAGGCAGCCGCACATGCGTAGTCAAGGGGCAAAGAGTGTCTGCACTGCAGGAAGGGACCTCAGACACACAGACAGATGGTGTCTTGCAGCTGCGGCTGGACAATGCAAAGCTGATGAGGTCTGAAGCAGCCCTCAGGGCTAAGGGCAGCAGCCTGGAGGAAGCTCTGAAAGCCCTTGAGGCCAAGCTGAGTGAGTACGAAGCCCAGGCCATGACTCAACATGCTGCTCTGGAGCATGGCAAACACCAGGTGCGTGGTCATTAGGCATTTGGACAGGATGAGCTTCAGCACCTCTGCTATGTTTCCAAGATGCTGCACACATGATGAAAACTGTACACCACAACTGTGAGAGTGCTAAGCAACTTGTGCGGATTTGGCACACACATTCCTCAATTCGTTTCCTCAAGTCACGTAGTTGCAGGCTTTGCATCAGCTCAGCACAGTGTTTGCCTATCATTGGCCTGCCCACTCATCAGTACTGACCAACATTGTGCTGACCTGATGCAAAGCCTGCAACTGGGTGACTTGAGGAAACGAGTAACATCATTTTGTTCATCGTCTGTGCGCAGAACTCAGACAGGTTTCTGCAAGCCGTTGCGCAGTGACAAGGTGACAGTGCCCTGTTCTGCTCACAGGCTGAGAAGAGGAGCACTGACCTGGAGGACAAGCTGCAAAGCCTGCAAGCTCAACTCAGCACTCAAGATCTGGAACTCACAGAGCTCAGAGTCAACAGCCAAGCAGCAGCAGCCCACGCTGCCAGCAAGGCTTCTAAATCCCAGTCGAACAAGGATGAGGACCAGAAGGGGCTCAAAGCCATGCAGGTCACCACACGCAGTGTGCTGCTGGCTCAGGTGTGCTGTGCTGTGCTGTGCTGTGCTGTGCTGAGCAGGGATCATAGACTACCTGCTGTACAGCACACAAACAATCACAAAGCACTGCATCCATCATGTAGGTGTTGCCGACAGGCAGAACTAGATGTGTCAGTGACAGAGGGCTCATGCAGCTGTTGACACACCAAGCCATCCCTTGCACATCTTGCGCACAGTGAGAGTCATGCACATACCTGGGCAGCCCAGTGTAATACTTGGCTTCTCATCAAGTTTGCGCTGAAAGGTGTAATCTCTTCTATCCCTTTCTTTTCTCATAGATGTCCAGACACTGGGTCACACACCTCTGGACATCCATGAAGAAAGTGTCTATGCCCGTGTGTACAGGTGGAACAGCTGCGTGAGTCAAGGCTGGAGTGTGAAGCCTTGAAGGAGCGGCTGACAGAGAGCAAGCAGCAGGCGGGGCATGCACAGCATGCTCTGAACCAGCTGCGGCAGCAGCACCAGCAGCTGCTTGAGCAGGTGTGTGAGCAGCGGCAGAGGGCGGTGGCAGAGCCTGCCTTCCAGATGCAGCAGCATGAGGGAGCAGCATTGGAGCAGGTGAGCAGTGTAACTGCTCTGAAGGTGTCATGTTTTGTGAGGTGCTCAGTATAGAGGAAGTAGTGCACAATGCTGTGCATTGCGGTGGGTCATCTCTGCTATGCCGTGATGTGTTGTGCACCCGGTTTGCACTGTTGTGCTCTGCTCTGCTGTTCTGTGTGTGCGTGCTCTGCTTCAGCCTGCTGTTGTGTAGAGAAAGAGCTTTATGCTGCTCCTCCTGACTCATCCACGGTCTGCATGTGGACTTTAGAAGCCAGCAATTTTGGTGCTCTTTGATGCTGAGCCTGCATGAGCTGCCATCTGTGGCTGTCCTGCTTCCTTCTCACAGCTTTGCTACTAAGTCAACCCAAAAAGTCAGATGAGTGCTCATGTGTGGCTTCCAAGCAATCCTGCATGCTGCGTTGCCTCTGTGTCATACATATCATGCATGCTGTTATATCTTCTTGCAGTCGATGCAACAAGCCCAGCCAAAGCTTGACAAACATGCCCGAGTCCAGGCTGAACTGCGTGCCAGGCCTTCACTTCATCAACTCACACCAAATCGCAATGTTGCACTCCAGCAGTGGTAACTCACCAAAGGACACGCTGCACTGACAGCACCAAAGCAGCTTGGCCACCAGTCTTTGGAAAATACCAACGTCAAATTCTATTGTTGCATGGTGCAGGTGCAAGCCTTGGCCCAGTCCACCATCCAGGACCTGCACAACAAGCTGGCTGCCAAGACAGGTGAAGTAGAGGAGTGCCAGAGGCGGCTGCAGGCGGCACGCAGCACGGCTGCTGGTGAAGTGGCCGGCCTGCAGGACCAGATAGAGCAGCTGTCACACCAGCTGCAGCTGCAGGACCAAAGGCATGTCAAGGTATGCCTGGCAGCATACATGAGGCACACGGCCTTGTACCTTCCTATGTGCCTTGTGGTGTGCTTTGTGGTGTGCCTTGCTGTGTGAGACATATCACAGGTCTTTATTTATGCAGCAGACAGAGCTGGAAGCCTGCAGCATCTGGGATGCATTTGATGTGGTGTTGTGGCTTGTCACTGCATGTCAGGTGTTGAGCAGTGCAAACCACGGCGCTGATTGTACCATGTCCAGCAATAGCTCTGTAGGTGGTTATGTACAGGTTGTGTGCCAGGTGCATACCAGGTGCATGCCAAGTGCATAGCAGCTTCATACCAGGTCCACGCCAGGTGCACACATTGTCCAGACCAGGTACACACCAACCCCATACTAAATGCATACCAGGTGCACACCAGGCGCTGACTTGCTGCAAGTATGCAGGCGTTGGTGGCGGGTAGCATGGCTCCAGTTCAGGTGAGTCACCAGGACAGCAGCCCAGGGCACGCCCACCTGCGCCACCTCCTCACCCAGCTCACCCAGGAGAGGGATGACTGCCAAGCACGCTTGGACCAGCTGCAGGTCAGAATACATTCTCAAACTCGACTCTAAGAGGCCACTGTCAGACCCCTCTTTTAGACTACACTCTTGTCCATGACACTATATGCCAGTATTGCTTTGTCAGCTAGATAGATCTGGACCCAAAATCTTTGCAAGGTGGCATATGAGCAGTTTGCACATGACATCAGAGCACTGTCTGTGTTTGCAGCATTGGCGCTGCATGCCCTTGGATGATACAAATGTCATGTTCGTGACTCTTAAGGACAAGCCTGGATGTAACAAGCATACACACATCTGCATAGCATGTTGTGCATAAGCAGCATGCAAGGCTTGCTGGCACTTCAACATACATTCTGTGCCGAAGACAAGAACTCCAACAAGCAGAGTGCCATCAGCCGCTTGGATGTGAGTACTAACCTCCAGTTGTGCTGCCTCAGCTTGACCTCAGGTGCTGGATGAGCATGCTCAGTATGACTGGTTGTGCAGGCTGACTGTGAATGGTTGTGCAGGCTGACTATGACAGGTTGTGCAGGCTGACTATGACAGGTTGTGCAGGCTGACTATGCCAGGATGTGCAGGCTGACTATGACTGGTTGTGCAGGCTCAGTATGACTGGTTGTGCAGGCTCAGTATAACTGGATGTGCAGGCTGACTATGGCAGGTTGTGCAGGCTGACTATGGCAGGTTGTGCAGGCTCACTGTGACAGGTTGTGCAGGCTCACTGTGACAGGTTGTGCAGGCTCACTATAACAGGTTGTGCAGGCTGACTGTGAATGGTTGTGCAGGCTCAGTATGAGTGGAAGGTAGACCAGCTGCAGCAGCATGCCAGTGGGCAGCAGCAAGAGTGCTCCCACCTCAAGGCTCAGCTTCAAGCAGCTCAGAAGGTAAGCCATGCTGCAATCTTGCCACTGCCTTCACATTTGCCATTCCTGTTGCCGCCCATGTGCATGCCAAAGAACGCTTTTACTGCCCATTTGCATGCTAGGTCAAGCTTCTGCAATTGACAAACTGACAAATGCCAGTCAGGCTTTGCACATTATCACCACTGAACATGTGTTGCTGTCACAACAATTCTCCAAGACAGTGTGCCATTACATGCCATTGATAGTCCGCTGCTGCATAAGCCAACTGTTGCAGTAAACCCAGGACTGTTTAGAACAACGTTCTACTGTCTGATCAAAGTCGGAACCACTACGTATGTAATGCTCAGAACAAGGCTATCTGGAGAAAACTGACTAGCGTTGCATGCTTGATGCTTTCTGGCTCAGCCCATGTGTCATGGTTGTGATCATCATCACTTTCATTATCTTTATCATCAATGTTACATTCATTGTATACGTCATGATAGTCATCATCACCATCATAGCTGTTATCGTTATTGTTTTTGTCATTATCATTATCATTGTTATAGTCAGGTGAGGGGTGCGTGCAGGGGGAGAGGGGGGAGCAGCGCAGGCAGGCCTTGGCGGCTGCTGCCAAGGATGCCAAGCTCAGTCAACTGCGCCGCAACATGCAAGCCCTGGAGGCCAAACTCATCCATGCCATGCAGACTGATGCTCACAGGTCAGCCTGCCGCCATCCTGCTTCTTCACGACCACACGATTTATGTCAAGCTAAGCTGATCTTGACTTGGATTGTTTCATGCTGCATATGGGCTGTGAGCCAGTTGGCCATCTTATGAGGACCGCCCTTTCTTGCAAGCTGATGCTTGCAGCTGGGCAAAGCCTAAGACTGTGTCTGCTGTAACATGTGTGGCACGTCGAGCTACCAGCAACAGCTGCAAACTCATGCAGGTGCACTTACTGAAACAGCAGTGTGCCCCATGATTGCGTGTCGCAACAGCGTTCCTGACCTATGTAGAGTCTGACCTTGCAATGTGCTTTCATAGTAATGATGACAGTAGCAATCTACATTTCACACTTTCCTGCTCATGATGAGCCTGCTAGGTATGTGCAGGACAGGACTTGTCTCTCCAGAGCAGCCTGTCATGTGCATCCCTGTAAGGCCTACTGACATGACTTTAGACCAATGACTTTAGCCCATCTGACCGATGCTATTCAAGCTAATTGGCTTCAGCCAGTTCAACAGGTGTGGGCTGTCACTAGACTTCTGCATGTTATGCTGTGCCTGAAATAGGTTTGTATGGTGTGCAGGGCTGCTGCCAAGGACACAGGGCAGGAACAGGTGCAGAAAGGCCTGCAGGAGAATGCGCAGGTACAGATGACAATTCAGAAGGTGCAGGCAGAGGTAGGCCCTTGCTGCTCCTTCCCTTGTCAAGAGTCAAGGCTTGCGGCATAGCCCATAAGGAGCACAGGGCTAGTTGACCAGATCTGACAGGTCTAGACTGTCCCTTCACAAAGATCAGATGTAAAGGTTGTAACACAGGGCTGGGGAACAATTTGACAGAGTGCTCTGGTGGTAGGGAGCAAAGTCTCCATCAGCATGTGGTACATGACTTGGATCGCGTACAACAAGTGCAACATCATGCTTGCAAACATGAAGACCGTGTCTTAATGCGCTGATGATCCACTATCATGTATGCCTCACTTTGTCCTTGCAGGTCAGGGAGCTGCAGCTCCAGGCCATGCTGGCCTCTACTTCCTCTTCACAAGACCCAATCCCTGCAGCAGGCAATCCCCAGCCAGCCAGTACAGGCCGCCATGCAAGCAAGCCTGCAACAGCAGATCCCACCCCATCTGCCAAACATGGCAATGCTGACTCAGCAGCAGCAGTAGGTGATGGGGCAGTTGGCAGCACTGACTCAGCAGTAGCAGCAGCAGTGGGAGGTGCTTCAGCAGAGGACACTGCAGAGCTGAGCAGCCTGAGGGCAGAGGTGGCTCGTCTGCAGACTGAGGGAGGCCTGCTTGCTGCCAAGTTGGGCGACGCTCAGCAGCAGCTGGCAGAGGCCAGAAAGGCTATAGACCAAAAGGAGGGCCATCTACAGGGCTTGCAGGTCTGATGTACAGCCTGAAGCCCTTTTCTTTGTGGTGATGTGTATCACCTTTGCAGACTGCTTCACAGTCAGCACAGACTCAGGGCTGCAGCACAAGTGCAAGTTCACCTTTTTCTCCTCTTTCTGCTCCTCTTCTTGCTTGCCTGTCTGCCATTAGTAATCTACTTGTGTGTCTACCTTCGTGGCTGTTGCTCCTCCACCTCAAGCTGTATGTCCTTGACTGCTTGCTGGAGTGTAGTGTGAATGCAAGTACACATGAATCACCTCGTGACCAAGGTCAATATGCAGAGACTGCTTGAAGAAGAGGAGAAGTCAGGGCGCAACCTGCAACAGCAGCTACGCCAACAGCTGGCCAATGTGTCATCCACTGTACCAGCTGAAGAGCCAACAGCCAACCAACAGGTCAGTATTGACTCGCCCTGCAGCAGCGCATGCAGTGTGTGCTGACTGTGTCAATGATTTCAGCTCCTTGGATAACATTGCAATGGCAAGTGACAATGCTAGTGCACATATCCGATCACTGTCATAACTACATGTCTGAAGTGCAAAAACCTTTGCAGTGTGCATTAAAGCTTCTCACAGGCGTTGTCATTGTTGCAATGCTTTTTTGGCTGCTTGACAGCCAGGAGGGAACACTGTCAATGCTGCGCTGTACATGCATCTCTGTGTTTGATGCTGTCAGGGCTGTTTCTTGAAGCCCCAAGCCTGTACGATGACGTGTCTGTGTGTATGTGCAGGGACAGGAAGCAGCACAGCATCAAGTAGCCCAGCTGCAGCAGCAGCTTGCAGTGCTGGAGTACAAGCTGACACAGGCTGAGTCATGTCAGGGCAGTGTCAAGCAGCCCCTGCAGGAACAGCAGCTGCCAGAGAATCTGTCTGGGAAGGCGCCACAGAACCCTGTGATGGCAGAAGCTGTGGCAGATGCGTCACACAGGCCACACTGGCAGAACCCTATGGCTGTGCATTTGTCAGAAGCTGAGAAGGCAGAAGTCCACGCAATGGCAGAAGCTGCTGGGAATCAGAATGTGGCAGATGAGAATGGGGCACCGCAGAGCCTGCTGGCAGGGCATCCAGGGCTGTTGCAGTGGGAAGAGAAGAAGAAGATGCAGAAGCGCATTGACCAGCTGCGGGCAAAGCTCAAGGTACGATTGTACACAGGAGCAATGATGCAGTCTATTGGCAACATAGTGTGATGTTTCAGTCTGTTCAACCACACTCAATAGTGTTTATGCCCTCCTTGATGTCAGCTCAAAGCATTTTTGGAGAGATTTACTGCCAAGTACTCTGCAATTGGGTAGAGACTTACGCTGCATTGCAAAGCCCTTGACTCAGTCACACTGATGGTCCGCTGTCTTGTGAAGGAGAAGAGCGGCCTGGTGGAACAGCTGCAGAAAGAGAAGCAGAGGAAGGGGGAGCAGGTGCAACAGGCACATGCTGACTTGGCGCGGCAGGCAGCCCTGATCAAGGACCTTCAGGCCCACCCCAGGGGCAAGAAGGAGCTGAAGGAGGGGGGCGCCTCCCTTGATCAGGTCCGTCTGTCTGACTGTTTGACTGATGCCTCCTGGGATTGACATGTTGAGGTTTGGCTTGGGGTAACCTGCCCAGCAGCCTGACCCAAAGCTAATGCTGCTAAGTCTCCACAAGCTCACAGACTGCTAGGAAACATTTTGCTATGCACTGCTTGGCAATGACCTTTCCAAGTTCATTATATTGGACTCTGTTGGCCAAGGCCATTCAGAGCATTGGTGCAGCTATGTCAAGCTTGAGTCACAACATGGCCTTCATCAACATTGATTACAGCCTAGACAGCCTAGACATGACAGCAGACTCCCCAGGTCAACTATCCCAAGCTGACAGTACTCCATTGCAGTGGCTGTCACAAAGTCTCTGACTCATTGTTGCAGGCAAACACTTGTGCATTATGGCATCATGAGCACATCCAACTGTTCAGCAGGTGAGCACCTCTAAGTGTTCAGCAGGTGAGGGAGCTGATGGCGAAGATCAACAGTTTGGAGGAGCAGCGGGACGCTCTAGAACGCCAGGTGGCGGCCAGGCAGCGGCCTGCTGCAGCCGATCAGCTTGCGCCACCTGGCTCTACCACAGCCTCTGCCTCAGACTTGCCTCTTCAGGACCAGCTGCTCTTCAAGGTCAGCACCCAGCTTTGTTATCTGTGTTGCAGATTGCTGTTTTGCTTCAACTCTTGATCATGCAATGCATGTCTAACAGCAGCTGTCTCTATGGTGTGGACCTGCATGACATCTACAAGCACATATGCTGGTTGCGTGGCATGCTTGTCTGTCCAAGCAGGTGTGCTGGTACAGGAGTCTGAGTTGGTGGAGGCTCGCCTGGAGCGCAGCCAGGCGCAAGCCAAAGCCCAGCGTGCACAGCAGCGCCTGGATGAGTTTCTGGCCCAACAGCCTGCCCCTCAGGTATGTCTGCAGCCTTTCCTGACCCAACTACCCTCTGTCTGCCATGGAGCTAAGGCTTCTATTCCTCTGAGTACAAAGTGCCTGCCTGTGTCCACACTCTGCTTTGACCCATACTTCTTAGCCTGAGTTGCTGCTTGCTTTGCAGTGGTTGCTGTGGTGCACTGTGCTTCTGGGTGCGTTTTACATGAGAAGCAGTGATCAGTCAGCTGCTTGCTGTTGTGTTGTTGTGCTTTGGTAACAATTTGCAATTGGTACATTGCATGTGAGTATGATGCCTTGCACATGAAGCATTCTGCAAATGGCCCTCTTTTGTGATTTTGTCAGCCATCGATTGTCATTACAGACCTCAATATACCTCTTACCTGCATTCAAATACACTTGCTCCCAGCAAACGTAGGCATCTAGACGCTTGGCATTCAGGTGGGGGCTCAGAGGGGTGGAGAGGGGTCCAAGCAGGGCCTGGTGGACACCATCCAGGGCCTGCAGAGGGCTCTGGAGCGCAGCAGGAAGGAGTGCCAGGCAGCTGTCAGCAGTGCCAAGTACATGCAGGTCACTGCACACATCTTGCACACACACACCTTGCTGTTCCCCTCTAGCTCACTCCCTCCCAGCGCTGTGCACTCCTTGGTCCTTACAAATGCTTGAACCTTACACTTGACATACAACTGCTTATAGTGCATCCAGCTCAGCCTTGGGTTTGTGAGCATGGGCATGCTTGCTGCTTTCTTTGCTGTGCATCCGCTGCAATGGTCTTGTGGGATTGTGTCACCTGTTTAGCATGGTCGCTACAAGACATGCTATCCAGCAAAGAGGCTCTGCACACAGTGATTGGACAGACTGTTTGTCAAGGCCTCATGGCGTCTGATGAGTCTCATGTTGCAGCTGCTGGAGAAGAAGAAGGAGCTTAGCAAGAGGTGCAGTGTCTTGGAAGAAGAAGCGCGCATTGCAGCAGGCATCAAAGAAGAGGCACACCGACTGGAGGAGCGCTGCCAGCAGATGCAGGCTGCCAATGCAGCCCTCAAGAAACAGCTCAAGCCCCTGCAGGAGGGCCATTTCCAGGCTAAAGCCCTGTCTGAACAGGTTAGAGTCACTGCTGTGCACAAAAGCTACCAGGCAAGGTTGTTGAGGAGTGACAAGGAGTGCCACCCCATGCAGCTAAAATGACAACCATAGGCCGACATTGCAGCATCTCAAAGTCCCACAATGCTCAAAGTCATGGCATATGCACTTTGTGGTGCATGTTTATTCCGAGGGCTGCTGTTACACTTCACGTGACAGATCAATGGTGACATGCAACCACAACAGGCACATGTGTGATGATTTGGTGCAGGTGGAAGGTCTGCAGGCGGCTGTGGACAGCAAGGATGCTGAGCTCATCACTCTGCGCAAAACCCTGCAGCACAAAGAAGCCCAGGTCTGACACATCTGCATATCCTAATCTCATGAAACCTAGTCTCCGGAACTTAAGCTGAACACTGATGTGTTCTGCATTGTCTGTACATGAGCACAGCAGGTAGCCACAGACTGCTTGCAATGCAATCAGTAGGAATTATCACCATTGTGGGAGTGTATGCCTTGCATGCAGCTTGAGCTTGCTTGTCATGCTGCTGTGCTACAGGCAGTCATCAACAGCCAAAACAGCAATGGATCCTGTCTCAGCTTCCAAAACCTGTTAACGCACCTGTTATCTGTTATCTCAATCTACGAAAACTCTGGAAGTCACTTTCATCATTATTCATTGTTGTTTTGATTAATCTACAGGACTGCACAAATAGTATTTCATGGTCAAAATGCAATGCATGCAGGTGGAGCAGCTGAAGGTGGCTGAGGGGGCTGCCGATGAGGAGGTTGCTCAGGAGATTGCAGCCCTCAGGTGTGCTACCCACCACCCAAAAAGCATGTCAGCTTGCTTATCTGTTTGTCTTGCTTGCGCATGAGCAGATGAGCCAAAGTGCTTAGATGCACTCTGACAGACGCTGCTTATTTGCTCACTGCTAGCCAGAAGTTGTGCATCATACTCTAGTGCCTGTGATACTCCCCTCGACTAAAGCTGCCAGCAAGTGTGTGTGAAGGTATCACAATGCAAAGTGCAGCAATTGCTCAATGATAGTTACCCCATTTATAGTTATAGGTAGGCCCAGGTGACTCATGCAATCGTTTGATGAATCTACATTCTGGGATTCTTTGTTGTAATGAAGTGTGATAGCTGAGTACATAAGGCATGATTTCTGATCTTCAGGGAGAGGCTGGCATTGATGGAGACTGAGAATGCTGATATGCGGGAGGAACTCAGTGCTTTTGACCCAGCTTTCTTTGATGAGATTGAAGATCTCAAGTATGACCACCACCAGCTGCAGCTGCAGTGCACAGAGTATGAGAGCATTGTGCGAGAACTGTCTGCGCCACTAGGTATAGATGCGGCAGTGCTAGCAAACGTTGCTGGCTAGTATGTAACAATCAGTGGGCAAGTAAGACCCCTTGGCCTGCAGCAAAAGTCAGCTTCAGTTGTCACAACTTCACATGGTCTACAAACCGTCAATGCACATAATGTATGTAAGTGACTTGATCTCCGTGATTGTCAGAAAAGTAAATTACTGCAGCTGTATTGACTTGGAAGCATGTGAATAATTTCGAGGGAGGGATGAACAAGATTGGAATGATTTGCCATCAAAGAGAGAGAGAGAGAGAGAGAGAGAGAGAAAGAGAGAGAGAGAGAGAGAGAGAGAGAGAGAGAGAGATTACAAACGTAACGACCACAGACTTGACAGACGAGCAACAGCATCCCACTAAGAGTGAAAAGCAATGCTCCGGAAATTCAACGCACTCCGTGACTAAATGACAGTGCCGACAGGCAGCCTTGTCGCTGTGACACTCCATACAGCCCTCGGCTTGCTTCCACAAGCTCATGGCTTCGGCGCTGCGCAATGCCTTGTTCTGCTCGTTCAAACGCCGATGACAATGACATCCAAGGCACGGTCGAGTTGTTGCCTTGGATCACAGGTGCTGTACGTGACCTCGGTGTCTCTTGCAGAAAGCTCTTGCTGCTGCTCTGTGCTGAGGCGTGTACGAAGTCTACTGTCATGTGCTTTCACTTGCGCATGTCTGAGATCTGACAAAACTTCCTGTCGAGTACTTCCATACGACAATACTCGAGATCAAAACGTTTCGCTGCGTGATCTGTACGGTGAGCCAGGCACCTTGCAGCACGAAAATCAACACTATAGTCTCATCTGCTAGGCTGCCAAACAGGTCAGACTTATGAACAAGAGGGAGTCCTAGTAACCTGGGTTACTGGAGAAGCTTCTTCAGAGACTAGCAGCACGCTCAGCCATGCAGGTAATGACGCGGACATCAGCTCGTGCAGGTCAGCCTGCTCGGTGCAGCTCTCAAAGTCAAGTACGTGATCAGCCTGTGTGTGATAGGTGCTTGTGTGCCCATACATCAATGCACATCAGCAGATGAAGAGGAAGCCTCGGGCCTCAGCTTTTGTTCCGAGAACTATGCACAGCAAGGTGGCCTTGCAAAGCTGCATGCTAGCAACCTTGGCAACACAACATCTTTCCAACTGAGTCAGGTAGGTCCTGGCACAACACAATGGTTGGCCCTACAACAGTCAGGTGAGTAATCTCTGGTCGCACAGGATGAACAAACTGCAGACAGCCTCCCAGCAACAGCAGGCACAGATGAGCAGCGTAATGCACAGTTCCAAGAGCAAGTCAACATTCTGCAGCATGACAAGGTATTCATGGCGTCCCATTCTCAGACAACATCATGGGATGAAGTGTACCTGAAATTCCCTTTGTTCTTTCAGCAATGATCATGTAAGAGTGCATGACCACAGCAACGCGTCACTATTGCCAATTGCAAGCAATATCACGCCCATGACTGTGATCATCATTGGCTTGAGCTGGCATGTTTCACAAGCTGTTCTTTTGGCCACTGACATGTTCTTTTGGCCACTGACATGCTGTTTAGGGGTTGCTTCAAGAGGAAGTTGCTGGATTGCAGCGGCAGCTGACATGGCTGCAATCTCATGCAAGCTTACAAGATGGCGTCAATCAAGACCTGATGGCAGAGGTGCTGCATTTGAGGGAAGCACTTGCTGCTTTGTCTGCTCTCCCACCACATACCTGTTAAATTTGCGTAGGGCGTGTAGATGCTGTGCACAAAAAGGTAGCTCATCATGACTGAAGTAACCTGTATTGTGCATGCGTCGTATTATGGCTATCTATTGTAGTGTCGACTGATGTCAAGAAGGCATCAGCAATTACGAATGGCAAATTCCGGTGCATGCATCATTTAACTGCGTTTCCTTGATAGGTTGGATCTCAGATACACGTCCCTCAGGATGCACTGATATAACTGCGTTTATCCTGCATTGACATTGTGGTGCAGTGTTGCCTGTAAGCTGATCTGCTGTTGTTGGCATGCTCAAGGCAGGTGCATGTAGACGCAGATGCACGATATAAAATGGCAGCCTCTGCATTGCAAAGCACCAAATAAATTATCAAAGCAAGGTGTTCATTCCTGCTGAAGCAGCAGCAAAAGCAGGACATGCATGATTGTCAAGGGCTCAGTCATGCTGCACCTGCAGGCTGTGATCAACTGTATTTGAATGCATGCTAAGCTGCATCAGGTGACTTCACAAACTTCAGGCAGAAGCACACTCTGCATTCATGCCATGTCTGGGGTCTATGAGAGTGGGGTGCAAAAAAGTAGTACCATAATGCTCTTTTGAGCAAACTTTCAAAACATGCTAGACGAGCCAACCACAAAATCAATAACAACCTGGCATGTTAATTAAGCATTCAACAAAATGCATTCACACAAGCAGCACTTGCAGAAGAGGAAACAAGATATGGGCTCCAGAAAACATCCTGCAATTCGAAACCACCTCCAGAACTTCCAATCATGCTTTCATGGGCGCTATCACTTTGTATCCGATTGCAATGTGGTACATATGCGCTTGACTGGCGGTACAGCAGATTGTCTACCCTTCCTCAATCTGTGGTATGTACGTGTTCCAATGGACTGTTGCCAGGTTGGACGTTGTGGGCTTGTCCACCAAACAACAACTCCTGAATTAGCAAGATAATCATCTGGCGACTTGGCATTTTTGCTGTGGTCCCACTCAGCAGCAATCTCTGGACATCGAGTTTGCAGTGAGTTACACTTGCAAGCCTTCTTGTTTGCACAACAAGGACAACCTGATCCTTTGTAAAAGCGCCAGTTGGGCCATGCTGTCCACCTATGAACTTGGCCCTTGGGACAGTTGTAGCAGATCCAGTGCACCCGCTTATGACTACCACACTTGATCTTAGCAGGATCAAATCCCGCAACACTGTTGAGCGCGTAGTCATACTGCAGCATCATAGGGTGGCTGGTTGCAGCCAAGGTTGGATGGCTGGTTCTTGTGCCATCTTTCTTATAACCACGCCTTGCCTCATAACATTCAGGGCACCCAGTATTTGACTTGACACGAGCAAGAATGCGTGCATCCCACTGATGACTGCATACATGGCATTCCCAACTAGCTGTTAAGCTGCTCCTCCATGTGTAGTCATCTGGTGTGAGATCATTTGCCGCATGATCCCACTCCTTGGCTATCTGCGGTGCCAATGTGGCCAGGGAGTTGTGAGAGCAGACGGCAACACTGGAACAGAAAGGACAGTCACAGCCTTCAGATCTGTCTTTGACAACAGATTTTCACTCATGAGGTTTGCCATGTGGGCACTTGTCACACTTCCACCAAACTTTTCTGTTAGATTGTGGTGTAACCACTATGCTGCCAAGATGACTGTTTTTGTCATGATCCCACTCCTGTTGCAGGTTTGGCTTCAGGCCGCTGATGTCTGGTCTATGCTGGGGAGATGGCACTTGGGTTCCAGCACAACACAGGCATGAATGGGCAGAGCTGTGTTGCATTCCTTGCATGCTGGACTCTGCATAGTGGCAACACAGTGTGAGCTGCAATGCACAGGTCACAGCAAGACACACAAAATAGACCAGTACCCCATATTGTGCTGAAGAAACAGCGTGAGAGTCAACAAAAAGCAGGACCCACATGCTTGCCTGCTGATTTAGGGTGTGCTTTGTTGTGTTGGCTTGAGCGCAACACTTGAGCACATGCGTCATATCTTGAAAGAGCTCGAGGCAGACAACTGCACGAGAGTCGATACCTGCAGGCCGTACATGCACATTCCGGTTTAAACCCTCTTGCAACAAATAAACCCTCACAGCACTGTCGACACGTAGAGATTGGTTGTTTGCAAATACCATGAGGTTGAGACAACACCGCGTGTGCTGACAACAGTATGTCTGCTACCTTTATGACAAAAAGTGATGATATATGGACGTCCTGAGGCGAATGAAACATACCTGCAACTAAGATGAGGTGGCACAAAGTGCAAAGAGCTACTCCAGGCACAGAAGACAGGCGACATCCAAAGCTCTTTTTCGCTTCCAAAGACAAGTGCCGTTTTGGTCAATGGTGGGTCAGCTCAAAGCGCAAAGTATCCTAGCTTTGTGAACCTGCTATTGGCAGTTGCGGCAGACGAAAGCGGATGCAACCAAGTGACTGGAGTCCTGAGAGGGCGAAAGCTTTCGCCTTGGGGCCCCCAGAACTAGTTGGGGGCCTTGGGGGCGAGCCAACAGGTTGATGGGTGATCTTTGAGATTTCAAAAGTCACAAGCAGCCGGGCCCAGCAGTCTATCAGGCGTCGGAACATGCACGACGCTGACACAAACGAGGGGGCAGCATTGCAGCAGCCCCCTCGTTTGTGTCATTGCAGGGCACGTTCAAGCAGATGTGGCAGAGGTTGATGCACCAGAGCAGCAGAACAGTCCCAGGTTGTTGTTAGCTGGCACACCAGCAAGCAAAGCCTCTAATGCTGAACTTCAAAACATGTGTTTCAACGATAATCTGGCTTCATGGCGGGTTGACGACATGCATTTGGATCTTGCTGATGATGAAGGGACTGATGACTTGCACTGGGCTCTTGCTTATCGTGCAGACAACACCTCAGGTCTGACAGTCACACCCGAGTATTTGGGGTTGGGATGCATGTGCTCCTCATCAATGCTTTCAAGCAACTGCAAACATGGTCAACGTTTGTGATGGTCACTGTGGTCACCATGGTGCGTGTTGCAGGCACAGGCCTAGATCAGTGAAAGAATTCATTAGCAGATTACCACCCACTTGCTGTAATATGAACCACCTCCATCCAGCATGGCACAGCTGCAGTGCTACTGGGCGCAGACATGCAAGTGCGCACCCGGTCCTGCATGCTCTCAGTCTAGCTGCAACAATGCTGACAGGCTCACAGGCTTGTCGGCAGCAAGGCGTGATGTGCTCTGATTGAAGGATTGGATATGGCTGAATGATGAAGTCCCCCCAGCAACAGAAGGCCACACGAGCAGCGTGATGCACAGCTCCAAGAGCAACTCAACGTTCTGCAGCATGACAAGGTATGCATGGCGTCCCACTCTCAGAATGTACCATGGGATGAACTGTAACTGAAACTCAAATTGTCTTTCCAGCTACAGTTGTGTAAACGTGCATGACCATGGAAGTATGTTACTTTTGCAAGCTGGAAACAACATCAAGCCCAGGACTGTGATCCATGGTCATCAATGGCTTGAGCTGGCATAGTTCACAAGCTTTTCTTTTGGCCACTCACATGCTGTGTAGGGGATGCTTCAAGAGGAAGTTGCTGGATTTCAGCAGCAGCTGACATGGCTGCAATCTCATGCAAGCTTGCAAGATGGTGTCAATCAAGACCTGATGGCAGAGGTGCTGCACTTGAGGGAAGCACTTGCTGCTTTGTCTGCTTTCCCACCACAGACCTTTTAAATTCGCACGGGGTATGTAAACGCTGTGCACAAAAAGGTAGCCCATCATGACTGAAGCAACCTGTATTGTGCATGCGTCGTATTATGGCTATCTATTGTAGTGTGTTCTGACATCAAAAAAGGCATCAGCAAATATGAATGGCAAATCAAGGTGCACGCATGCATACATCATATAATTGCTTTTGTCTGCATTGACATTATGGTGCAGTGTTGCCTGCTGATCTACTGTTGGCAGCATGCTTCAGGCAGGCTTATGTAGACGCAGAATGCACAATTTAACATCGCAGCTCTGCATTGCAAAGCATCAGCAAGATCATTGAAGCAAGGTTTCATTCCTGCTGCAACCAACAGAAAAGAAAAGACTACGCCTTTTGGCGTCAATTTAATGAGAAGCCAAGTATTATACCGGGCTGCCCAGAGCTGCGACCAACACAAAAGCTGGACATGCGAACTTGTCAAAACTTGATCATGCACCCATGCGATCAACTGAATTTGAATGTACGCTCATCTGTATCAGGTGGCTTCACAAACTTTAGGCAGGCACACTCTCTCAACGAGTCAACCCATAACACTCCAGGATTTGTCTGGGGTCTCCAAGAGTGGGGTGCAGAAATGTAATATAATGCTCTTTTGAGCGATTTTTTTGAACATGTTAGACAAGACAACCACCAAATTAATCACAATCTTGCATGTCAACACTCAACATGATGCATTGACCCAAGAAGCGCTTGCAAACTAGGAGATAGATACACTGGAGTGGGAGGGATGTATCCTGCGATCTGAGCACATCTCAAAAATGCAGGGATCCTCAAAAGCATTCAATCGTGCATTCCTAGGTGCCATCACTTTGTATCTGACTGCAATGTGGTACGGACGCGCTTGACTGGCGGCACAGCAGATTGTCTACCCTTCCTCAATCTAATGATTGTACGTGCTGTAATGGACTGTTGCCAGGTTGGGCGTTGTGGGCTTGTCCACCAAACCACATCTCCTGAACAAGCAAGATAATCATCTGGCGTCTTGGCATTTTTGCTGTAGTCCCACTCAGCAGCAATCTCTGGACATCGAGTTTGCAGTGAATTGCACTTGCAGGGCTTCTGGTTTGCACAACAGGGACACCCTGATCCTTTGTAAAAGCGCCAGTTGGGCCATGCTGTCCACCTATGAACTTGGCCCTTGGGACAGTTGTAGCAGATCCAGTGCACCTGCTTGTGACTACCACACTTGATCTTAGCAGGATCAAGTCCCGCAACTGTGTTGAGTGCGTAGTCATACTGCAGCATCATAGGGTGGCTGGTTGCAGCCAAGGTTGGATGGCTGGTTCTTGTGCCATCTTTCTTGTAACCACGCCTTGCCGCATAGCATTCAGGGCACCCAGAATTGGATGCAACACGGTTGCAAATGCGTGCAGCCCACTGGTGACTGCATACATGGCATTCCCAACTATGTTATGCTGCTCCTCCATGTATAGTCATCTGGTGTGAGATCGTTTTCAGCATGATGCCAGTCCTTAGCTACATGCGGTGCCAACGTGGCCAGGGAGTTGTGAGAGCAGACGGCAACACTGGCACAGAAAGGACAGTCACAGCCTTCAGATCTGTTTTTGACAGGAGATTCCCACTCATGAGGCTCGCCATGTGGGCACTTGTCACACTTCCACCAAGCCTTTCTGTCAGAATGTGGCTTCACCACTATGCTGCCAAGATGATTGTTTTTGGCATGATGCCACTCCTGCTGCAGATTTGGCTTCAGGGCCGCTGATGTCTGGTCCGTGCTGGGAAGATGGCACTTGGGTGCCAGCACAACACAGGCATGACTGGGCAGAGCCGTGTTGCGTTCCCTGCCTGCTGGACTCTGCAGATGCAACACAGTGTGAGCTGCAACGCACAGAGTCACAGCAAGACACACAAAACAGACCAGTACCCCATATTGTGCTGAAGAAACAATATGGGAGTCAACACAAGGCAAGGAGTGCATGCTTGCCTGCTAGTTTAGGGTGTGCTTTGCTGTGTTGACTTGAGCGCGACACTTGAGCACGTGCGTCATATCTCGAAAGAGCTCGAGGCAAACTACTGGACGAGAGTTGATGTCTGCAGGCCATGCATGCACGTTACGTCCGACTCGTCTGGCCATAATAAAACTCACAGTACTGTTGACACGTTGACTCTGGTTGTTTGCATAAAAGACATAAGTAGGAGACATAAGGTGGAGACATTGTGGGATGTGCTGACAACAGTATGTCTGCTACATTTATGACAGTGTTTTCACGAAATGGATGAAGCCTGGACGCCCTGATGCAAATAAAACACACCTGCAACCAAGATGAGGTGGCATAAAGTGTAAAGAGCTACGTAGTATACCCCAGGCACAGAAGACAGGCGACAACCAAAGCTCTTTTTCGCTTCCAAAGACAAGCACTGTTTTGGTCACTGGTGGCTCAGCTCAGAACGGCAAGGTACCCTCGCTTTGTGAACCTGCTATGAGGAGATGCGGCACACGAATGCGGATACAATCAAGACAGACAGGATTTTACATCTTCAGCCAGATCGTACTTAGTGACATGTCAGATGACCAATTCCGGAAACTGCCCTTGATCAGCTTCTGCATGCAGAAGGTGGCTTTCGACATCCTGTTTGACATCGTTCATCAGACCACCCAGCAATACAGTGGTTCTTGAGGAACAGATATTGCATGTGTCTTTGCCCAGCATGCAGAGAGGCCTACAGAAGCAAGGCTTGGAAGTTGGCCGCGAGGCAACCGACTCAGTCAACGGTGCAGACATCGAGAGCGGCACCATGATTCCTGCAATGCTCAACGGCAAGCACACCATCAATTCACTTTGTTGACCTGTATGCGTCCCTTTACGAGCAAATGCCGTATGACCAAGGTTGTGCAACCTCAAACTGCACAAGCATGAGAACTGCGTGCTGCTTATTTTACGCAAGCAGCTGTCTTGTTGCAAACTCTGCAAAAAAACGATACAGCCCAATTCATATCTGCAGTGTCAAACTTGAGGTGAGCATAGCGTCCGTTGTGTTGCTCCAGGTGGTGAAAGACTAAGTGATCACAGTGCAGTGGCGGCACTGCTTGCTGCTAGCCCAGTGGTCGTGTTCAGCAAGAGCCGCTGCCTGTTCTGCTTTGAGGTCAGATTACACAGGACATGATCTCATGGGTGGTTTGGCACTCTGACCTGCGGGCGTTTGTCAAAATGTGTGCCCTGTAGTGATTAGCGTGCCACCAGGTGTTCTGGCCATATGAACCAATGACATCCAACTGTCAAGTATACACAACAATATCTGAGCTGTTGGTCATTTCTTGAAAGCGTCTTCGAGTATAAGCTCCGGGCTGCCGCCCCAGGAGGCTCCCGTAATGATCGCTGAAAAGCGTAAACTTTTCTTTTCTTTTCTTTGAGTATGGTATGGTCCTGCATGCAGGCCTTGAGAGTGCTGCAGCAGTATGCAGTACCGGTTGAGGTACAACAGCTTGATGAAATGCCCAATGGCGCTCAGCTCCAAGGGATCCTGAAGAAACACTACAAGCATCACACAGTACCCTGCATTTTCATCAACAGGCAAGTTGAATGCATCCCTTGGCCATACAATCAGACATTGCAGCCTGTTCCTGCTGTCTACACCAGCATTTTTTTGTGGATTTAGTCTCGATAGGACTATTGCACATGGCACAGATTTACTTGTGGGTTGCCAGCACAGATGTACAAATCCTGCTGAGGCTAAGGCCCTACCCCATGAGGGGGCATCGGCTCTTGTGATGCTACTTTACACCAGCAATCTGCACGTCAACAATGCTGCACACTCATAAGCCAAACAAGGAGCAACTGCACACGTTTTACACCTGCTCTTGCAGTCACGTCATGATTGCAAACATGCCACAATGAGTGTGCAGGGGCATGATTGATGTTTGGATGATATTCATTCTGCCTGCGTCAGCATCATACTTGTTGATGTCTTGTATGTTATACCATGTGCATACAGCATTGCCGTCAGCATCATACTTGCAGTCTGACATGCAAAACACACCACCTTAAGCAAAGTGCAAGCTACCTGGCTGAGGGAAAAAGCACAGGTCAAGAAAAGAAAAACACAAAAGAAAAGAAAATCCATGCTGCAGCGTTTTGATTGGAGGCTGTGATGACCTGGTGGCCTTACACAAATCAGGTGCTCTTCAGCTCAAGTTGGAGAAGGCTCTCATCCAGCATGGCAGGACAGGCACTTCCCTGCCCTTGCCCAAATCCACTACATCAGCTGCCACCTCACCTTCTTCAGCAGTGGACATTGACCAGGGCAGACCTGCTAGGAGCCTCTTCTGGTTTCCAGATGTCATTGACAACAGGTGTGCTGGTCAGTAGGCCTGACTGTCACTTGGCTGTCACAGTATTCAGCCTTGTTGTGTTGTTATCAACATTTATCATATAATTATAAATGTTTGATAATGCATATTTGAAAAAGAACTGTTTTTCTTATTATGATTATGTAATAACTATGATGGCACTGCTTGAGCATATGCAGGCACTGCAATGACAAATTGGGGTTTTCAGTGCTGGCTCCATGCAACATGGCTGTCTTGCACAAAGAACCTGACATCCCCCATTCAGTGCGTTTCATATTGAGTGCACCTTGACAAAATTCTTTAGCACAATTAGCCCAGCTGTCAAGCACAGTGATGACAATTGTTGACATCTACTGCACATGCAACCTACCTGGGCAGCCCGGTATAATACTTGGCTTCTCATTAAATTGACGCCGAAAGGCGTAGTCTTTTCTTTTCTTTTCTTTTCCACATGCAACCTTGTGTTGCAGTGAAACATACCTAGCTCATCATGAGCTGGAAAGCGTTTTTTGATGTTGTTATTATTATTATTATTGTCATCATTATTGGTATTGTTATTATGATTGTCAAACTTGCTACTACAATTAGTATTACTGTTGCTGCTGCTGCTGCTGCTGCTGCTGCTGCTGCTGCTGCTGCTGCTGTTGCTGCTGTTACTGCATCTGTTGCTATTACCTATCACTTTTACTACTATTATCCTTACTATTACTATTATCATTATCAAACAGGTGCATAGTGTACATAGGATGAGTTTCCTGTGTGTCAACTGCAGGGCAGGGCGTATTGTTGCATGCATGACCAGCATCATTTCTCTGCTGGCCATCATTTTCCGCAGGCATCAGGGCATGCACTGGGCCACCCTAGGACTGTTTGTGGACTTCCTGATTAGGCTTGTGGCAGGGCCAGGGCCCTCCGTGCTGACTCAGCTGGCTCGCCTGCCCCTGGCCCGTATGAAACCTCAGTTCACTTATGGTCAGCTAATTTGCTCTCAAGTTGCTCTTTTCCATCCTGAAATGTCCATTTTGGTCCAGAAATGTCATCCTTACACTGAAAATCTAAACTCAGAAACGCCTGGGGACTCCAAAAACGCGTTTCTACATTGTGGAGATGTTTCAGATATTGATGAGGCAAATAAACGAGACTATCTATTGACTGCTGGGTAATAAATGAGGAAAATCCAGGCCAGCATTCCAAAATCTGATGAAAACGATGACTGAACTTTCTGCAAAGCTACAACATTGAGTCAATCATCAATCTTTGTAGCAGGGCCTCGTAGATAATAAGTATGATTGGATAACAGATAATCACTGGATAACAGATCATGCATGTTCTTTTGTTGCAACAGCACAGTGTCAGGTCTTCTCAAATAATTGCACAGGCTGGCCATCATTGTGCTTGTCTATATTTTGCATACTTAGGGAGTGATGACAGTCATGACTGTCATTGATCAGCAGCAAGTAACGCTCTCCATTGACAAACAAAAAACAAAGCAAGCAACAAGCTTCAGACAAGCTACACAACCTTGATAGGTGATCATCATTCAATCAAGTTGCCTCCAGGCTGCCAGCTTAGGAGGCTCCCATTATGATCGCTGAAGAGCATTCCCCCCACCCCTCCCCTTTTCCCTTTTTCCCTGTTTGATTCTTCTCTTTCTTCTTTATGCAATCAAGGTGCATAGACTCCTTCCCAGTCTGTGCAACCGGACACCAGCAAAGAAAAGAAAAGAAAACACTATGCCTTTCAGCGTCAATTTACTGAGAAGCCAAGCATTATACTGGGCTGCCCAGTGTGACTGGACACCACTGAGCCAGCTGTTGTTTGCTTCAGGCCTGCCGCAGCAGACAGCTGTCTTCTTAGGAGTCTGCTTCACAGGCCTCGCCTCCCTGCTTTTCTTCCTGCCCCTGGGGGATCACAGCATAGCAGGGGCAGTAGTAATGGCAATGCTGCTTGGAGCCTCTGTGCTGTATGGAGTCTTCAATTACTGCGCAGCCTGCTCCATGTTTGGCATGGCAATCTGGATGGGCCTGCTGCCTAGGACTGTCCACTCTGCTGCAATCAACACCAAGGTCAGCCCACCATACACTAATAATAACAACACTAACAATAATAACAACAACAATAATAGTAGTAATAATAATAATAATAGCAATAATAATAATGATAACAATAATGATAATAATAATGATAATGACAATGATAATGATAATAATAATAATAATAACAACAACAACAACAATAATAACAATAATGATGACAATACTAACAGTAACAATAATGATAATATTGATAATCATGATGATGACAAAAGTAATATCAATAATGATAACAATAAGAATAATAGTAGTAGTAATAACAATAATAACAATAATGCTTTTCAGCTCATGATAAGCTAGGTTTGTGCTGGGCAAACCTTGTCTCTCTCCAAAGCAGCCTGTTTTGAGCATCCCTATATGTTGCATATTGGTACCTTATAAAGACTGTTTGTACCATAATTCTGACAATCACGTAACGTAACATCATTGAATTTAGACTCAGGGCACTGTACCCTCACAAGAAGTACAGTGTATCAGCTCATAGTGTGCAAGCCTGCCTGGAATGCTCCTGCCTTCCCTAAAACAGCCTGTCTTTGGCACAAATGTGCCTGCCAAAGAATGTATGTAAAGACCAGCCTGTTTTGTTTTTGTTTTTTGGTCGTGATATGCTTATTGTACAAGGCTTAATCCAATGGTTGTCAGCATGAATTACAAATCCTGCCAACACTAAGGCCCTACCCCATGAGGGGCCATGGGCTCTTGTCAGCCTGTATGTACATAGTAGTATAGTGGTGTAGAGTTCTTTGGCTGCATCTGTACCGTGGGTTCATGTCTGATTCATGGTGCAATTGCCTGGAGAGAAATATCTTCGCATGTTTCACAGGCCTGGCTTGTTTAGTAGCTGATACGTGCAGAGCTGGCATTGTCTTACACACTTGACAGCAACACATTTGAGAGTGGAAGGAAGGTCTTGTGGAGCGCTTTAGAGTGTTGCAGATGCATCATCAAGGGCTGCAGTGGCTGCCTCAGCAAGCTGCTGCAGAAGTTGCAATGACTAAGGCAGCAGCTGCACGAGCAGCCATCAAGACAGGTTGTGCAACGATCCACCTGACATTTTTCGTATTTTTCCGTTCTCTTTGGCCTATGGTCTATGGACATAGCTCCGGGCTGCAGCCTTAAGAGACTCCCGTTATGATTGCTGAAAAACATAGAGTTTTTTTCTCTTTTCAGATTGTGCAACACACTGATCACCCTAATGCCAGTATGTGCAGGTAGAGACAGGTGCCATGTGGGAGTATGGAAATGTGAGAAGTCAGCAACCAAACCCTGTGGTGCATACACAAGGGTACCCAGGACATGGCCCAACCCATATTGACTTGAAGTACAAGGTAATTTGTTTCATTGCTTACGCCTGGGCAGCCCGGTATAATACTTGGCTTCTCATTAAATTGACGCCGAAAGGCGTAGTCTTTTCTTTTCTTTTCTTTTCTTTTCTTTCATTGCTTACGGATTTCATGCTGCCTCTGTCCATCGGCCTTTACAACTTAATGAAATTTTTGTGAGCGATACCAACAGCACAAGACTTGAGACTGCATGGTGGTATGCCTGTTGATAGGCCATTGGTGGTGTTTTGTTAATGCAATAATAATATCAACAATAAAAATAACAACAATAGGTTGATGCTTTCCAGCTCATGATGGGCTAGTTACGTGCAGGACAAGTCTTGTCTCTCCAGAGCAGCCTGTGATGCTGCTGAAATGTCAGGTAGGCAAGACCAGTTTTTCTTCGTTTCCGACTCTGGTTTCTTGCAGTTTCATCTTCTTACCTTTTGGCCTGCTTCAGATGCTATCAGGCTAAGCACTTCTTTCCCATGTCTGAACTTAGAACTCAGAACTCAAAACTCAGAACCGTCCTGAGTGACCAGGAAATGCAACACGCCATATTGACTTGCTCAGCGTTCTCTTGCGAGAATGAGCTTGGCATGCATGCGATTGTTATATTCAGAGTACGCCCCACACCCTCAACTGTACCCACCGCTGACCTGGGCCCATTGGGTGGTTGGGGGGGGGGGAGGGGGTAGTGCCTTGTATCGACAGTGCACAGCTGAAAGTGCAACTCTTGCATCGACAGTGCACAGCTGGAACTGTGATTCTTGCATCGACAGGGCACAGCTGAAATTGTGACTCTTGTATTGACAGTGCACAGCTGAGACTGTGACTCTTGCATCGACATTGCACAGCTGCAACTGTGACTCTTGCAATTGACAGTGCACAGCTGATACTGTAACTCTTGCATTGACAGTGCACAGCTGAAATCTGAAGCTGTGACTCTTGCATTGACAGTGCACAGCTGAAACCTGAAGCTGTGACTCTTGCATTGACAGTGCACACCTGAAACCTGAAGCTGTGACTCTTGCATTGACAGTGCACAGCTGAAACCTGAAGCTGTGACTCTTGCATTGACAGTGCACAGCTGAAACCTGAAGCTGTAACTCTTGCATTGACAGTGCACAGCTGAAACCTGAAGCTGTGACTCTTGCATTGACAGTGCACAGCTCAAACCTGAAACTGTGACACTTGCATCGACAGTGCACAGCTGAGACTGTGCCGCTTGCAGGTAAAGACTGATGCGCACACCATGCAGAACTTCTACATCAACAAGTACTGTCATTCTTGCAGGCCAATGCACCATGCACAACTTCCACACTGACACTGCACAGCTGAAAGTGTGTTTCTTACAGGTCAAGAGAGATGAGTATACCATGCAGAACTTCCACATCATCAGGTACTGTCACCTGAATCACTTTGGGAGCACGTTGGGGCTAGCAGGCTTGGCTGTCGTGTGGCAAGTAGCATCTCAAGCGCCCTACCAGCTCCACATCTCTGCCACCGTCTTCAAGGTAACAAACAGAAAAGAAAAGAGTACACCTTTCACTACACCCCTGCAGACCTACCTCAGTAGGATGCTGTACAGCACTAACACAACAAGCATCGCAAGCGCCCTACCAGCTCCACATCTCCGCCACTGTCTTCAAGGTGACTCTTTGTGGGTAGCAGAGAATAATCATGTGTTGATCATAAAGTTGCAAATGATCATTATTGAACTTTTCGTTTACTTATGATCATAAAAATGTTGTTACGTATAGTATAACATAGTGGGTTCATGGCCTACATACAGAGTAACATACTGTGCCATCATGTTGGTTGCTTTTACTGCTTGATTGCTTCATTGCCAAGCCAGGTAGCCTCTGCAGAAGAAAGAATGAAAGAAGAAGAAAAGATGCCAAAAGGCCCTGCAGTCCTACCTCAGTATGATGCTGTCTGCAAACACCACCAATAAAACAAGCATCATGCGCACCCTGTGCGACAGCCTGATTGACTATACATAGTCAGCTTCTGCTGTTGCCCCTGATCAAATGCAGTTCATGACAGAAGTTACCAAACGGTGTCATGTATAGGGTACATGGTTTAGGCTATATAGGGCTTCAGGTTTACAGGCTGTGCATGACAGTACCAAATACGTACTGTGGCTGCACTGATCAGCTGTCTGTGCGTGTGTAGGTGATTGCAGTTCTGGCAGCCGTCCTGTTTGTGTTGCTGCTGGCCCTGTACGCAGCCAAAGCTGCTATCTACCCCAAAAAAGTCTTCAAGGTACGCACTATTGCCCACAAGCAAGTCATGCTGTGCTGTGCTGTGCTGTGCATGCTGTGCTGTACTGCGCTGTGTCGTGCCGTACTGTGCTGCGCTGTGCAGTGCAGTGCAGTGCAGTGCTGTGCTGTGCTGTGCTGTGCTGTGCTGTGCTGTGCTGTGCTGTGTTGTGTGTACTCTTGTGTCAGGTCTCCAAGGTACACAATATTGCTCAGAAGCAAGTCATGCTGTGCTGTGCTGTGATGTGCCATGCTGTGCTGTGCTGTGCCATGCTTTGCTGTGTTGTGTATACTCTTGTGTCAAGTCTCCAAAGTACACAATGTTGCCCACAAGC
>JAABUK010002037.1_pt1 | contig 37096 bp, 34 predicted proteins | sample 5559141 | NCBI WGS metagenome assembly JAABUK01 (sample SAMN10711869, study PRJNA513367) | rock metagenome | isolation source: Antarctica rocks | place: Antarctica: Victoria Land, Pudding Butte nord | collected 2016-01-03
GAGCTATTTGCATAGATTATCAGAGAATAATTCGAACAAATGCTATGAAATATGCAATGCGAGGCAAACGTCGAAGCATTTACTGCTGAACTGCAGGCATTATAGAGCAGAGCAGATAAAGCTTAAGGAAAAAGCTCAGCTCAAAAACACAGACACTATATTGACACTGTTCATCATCAAAATTGAAAGAGTCGCAACACTAGAGTATTTGAAAAATACTCGAATTGCGACGAGAAAATGACTATTAGAAACGAAAGAGTAGAACGCGAAGAGTGCGAAAGAACAAAGGAAAACGAAAGTACGATGACGAGAGTTGAGAAAGAGCGCTTGTATGCGCAAACTATCGATGTGATTGACCAACGAGAAGATATAAAGCAGCGACTTTGACCAGGTTACATGTAACTTAGCATACATACAGCGCCTAGACAGTGTCATAGCCATAGGCTGCATGCACTTAATGAAGAAATAAAAAAAAAAAAAAAAAAAAAAAACTAGTATTCAATAAATAAATGAGCATCATACACAGTGTAAATGCAAACATATTGCAAAGATTTTTCATATTATCAATTCTTTTTTCATTCTTTAATGTAAACTTAATTGAAAAATACAAAGTATTAGAAATTAAGATTGAAATGCTTAACTTTGTAAATGATATTAATATTCTGATTTACAACAGAATTACAGAAGCAGTCTGTAAAACATTGAATAAAATACATGATGTCTGTATGAAGTGAGCTTAAACTCATGATGCTACATTCGCTTCAGAAAAATATTATTATGAGTTTGCATAAAGCAAATCATATAAGTGTATTTTAACTAGAAGTTCAAAGCTAAAGAAGAAAGAAGATGAAATACATTAAAAGTCTTATACTCACAAAGACATGTTAAATCACTAGCGTGTCAACATCAGCTTTATACTAATTTATGATAGTTTAACATGATTTATGTTAGATTAACTTGAGATGCATGCTTGCAACATTACTCTCTTTCTTTATCAAACAATGTTTTTATTGCTACAATTCAATTAATCTTTCATCTTTTGAATCAATTTCTATCTATCTTGACTTGTTAAAATATCATTCATGAAAGTTATTCATGACTTCTGAGCATTCTTCAAATTCACTTTCATCAACGTTGTATCAATGTAAATCAACATTATATTCTTTTCAATTAACATGATATTGAAGTCATTTATTTCATTCATAGTGTCTGAAGTTTAATATGTTTTTCACTTTTCATTCATCTTTGTTTTCAACAACTATAAAGTTTAATGACTCATTACGTTGTTCTTCTAATGAATCTTCAGAGTTCAATTGTAACAAATTCAATGAAAATTCATTGTAAATCTTCATTGTCAATAATAGTTTCAATCAATATGCTTCTTCTATCATGATGAGAATTTTAAAAGATTTCAGCATCTTGTCATTCAACTTCTTGAAAAATCTTGAAGTAGTGATGTTTCTTAAATTCAGAAACATCATGTCATTTATCTTATAAATCATTTTCTTTCAATGCTTGTTAATTTATTTCTTCATTGTAACTCTGACTTTTGCTAGTGCTTACTTAATCAATGTTAATAATCATTTCATATGCTTGAAAATATCTTTCACTTTACTCACTTTAATTCTAGCATGAGTAATTTCATATTCTGTTGAATCAAAGTTGAAGTTTATATGAGAATGAAAGCTTTTATTCAGAAAGAATGTTGATTGTTTAATTAACAATAAGATAGTATTGTTATCAATAAATTCAGTTATGAATAATTAAACACTTCAATCATCTTGCATGTATGAACAATAACTTTGTAAGTATCATTTCACATCTTGATTCACTCTTTCTGTCTGATCATCAATTTGTAAATGATAGTTTGTGAATAATTTCATCTTGATATCAAGTTTTAAACATAGAGACTTTCAGACAATTGATATGAATTGTAAATCATAATTGAATATTATTGATCTTGATAGTTTATGAGTACAAAAGACTCATACTAACAGCAGCTTGACTGTTTACTCTGCTGTGATTTCTTCATCATCTGATTAACATGAAATAAAGTGATGTTCTTTGAACAATTTGTTCAATACTGTCAGAATTGCATTGCTTTCTTCACTTTCTGATAGATTAATAATGAAGTTTAAAAATATGTTTTTTCATTATTGCTTAAGTATGAACAATGACTTCAATAGATCATTGATTCTATCTTTCAATGTCTTTAATTTATGACAAACATAACAGTTTTGAATGTAGCATTTGATCGTAGTTCTCATCTTTGATCAGTAATATAATCATTTTAGCAAGTTCAACGTTCAATTCATGTCAAAGTGATCATTGATTGAAAGATTATGTGCTTCTTTTATCAATTAAGTGATCATTGACTGAGAAACTTACAGTTTATTATTTTTTCAAAGTATCTCATTAAGTACTTAACAGTTGTTTAAATCAATATCTTGACAAGTTTTTCTGTTCTGTTTCATGATTATTTGAATATTAATACATAGTTCATTCATTTGATTTTCAACTATAATCTGATTCTGAATAAAAATTATCTTTTTGATCAAATCTTTATTAGCTTTCAATTTGAATTTCAAATCTGAGTCAAATTCTGAGTTAAATTCTTAATCAACTTTAATTGATTGCAGATTGAATTGTCAGAATCATGTTTAAATAATACAATCAATGAAGATCAGAGTTGATAGTGCTTGATCTTTAGAGATAGCTATAACTGAATATTAAGAATACAGAAGAAGATTGATACAAAAGCTTCTATTTATGTAATGTTCAAAAACTGCGTTAGGCTTGAAAGAGATGTGTTTGTGACACAAGAAGAATGTGATGTAGATGAACAAAATGTTGGTGAAAGAAAAGAGTGTTTGAAAAGAAAAAGAGATTAAGTCATATCTGAGTCAAATTCAAGCCAGATTTAGACCAGATCTTAACTAGATCGTTAACTAGCTCTAATCATTACACAGAGAACTCACTAGTGTTCACTGCGAATTAATTAGAGCTTCAGCCTTGTTCAGTCTTATCAGTCTTGATACGCTCGTAACATTACTTCTTTCTTCGAAAATTCATATTTGCATGAATGTAGTTCATTTGTTCGCTTTTGTTGATAGTTATTTCGATATTTAGCGCGATTTGTTTGAATATAGCTTATAAAATTCGTTCAAAACTTTCTCTGAGTTATTGAATTTCCCTTTATCAACATAGTATCATTCATCATCTTTATCTAGATCTGTTCATTTGACTTTGTACTGTATTTGACCTCAATAACGTCTGAAGTTCAATATATTATCTATCTTTCAATATTTATCATCTTTGATAGTGATTGACCTGAGTGATTCTGAATGCTGTTTTGATAGAAAGTCTTCTGAATATGATTGCAGTAGCTTCAAGCTGAACATTGAATGCAGATGCTTCATGCTGACTGATAGATGAAGATGATAAAAGATATTCACTTTGACAGTGATTTGATAGAGATTTAGCTGTTTATCTTTCAAATCTTTGCAAAGTCTTGTTGTCTTAACGTTTCTGAAAGATAGTCAAACTCAGTCATCTACTTCATATGTGACGTTTCGTCTATGTTTATTAATCTGAACTTCAATGATCAGCTTCATCTTTTTCAATTGTTGACGATTGAACTTTAGTAGCTCTTTCATTTGAATGACAATATCATCTGCTTTTCTAGCTTCAAGTCATTCACAAGTTGTTTTGTAGTCAGTTGTATCTGAATTGAAACTCATTCAAGAGTGAAATTCTTTATTGAAGTAGAAGAAAATCATTGAAGTGATCAAGAAAATATTTGAATTGTCGCTGAATTTCATCATAGATATTCATTTGACTTAGTCATTCTGCATGTAATTGCAGTAGATTCTAAGTTCGCGTTCAACGTCTTGATTGACTCGTTTCAATTGATCATTGATTTCAGAATGATAGACTGTGAATAGACTAGCTGTGATTCTCAGTCGCTTGCAAAGACTTTTTCACATAGTTGATATGAATTGAGAGTCTTTGTTTGAAACAATAGAACTGAGTAGATCATGCAGTTGATAGACGTTTCATAGCATGATTTAAATCGTTTCTTCGACTGAGATGTCATCGTCTTCTCAATGACAGAAAACATAGTGACGTTCTTTGATGAGACAATATATGATTGTGCAAATGACGTTATAGCTTTCTGACAGAGATAGTTCAGTAATGAAGTTCATAGCTATATCTTTTCAGCGTTTCTGTGAAATCAAGAGAGAATGATGAAGTTCATTGATGCTATTTCTAAAGACTTTGCTTCGCTGATAAGCATGACAGTTTTAAATGTATCATCAAATAGTAGCTTAATGATCTGATCAATAGTAGAAACGCTGAACTAGATTGATGATTCATTTATTGTCGAGATGAAAGATTGAAGATTGATCATGCACTTCTTGTAGTAATTTCGTGTGCATGTTCTCAGAGACTCACAGTAGATCTTTTCTAAATAGAACGTCGTCAATGATTTCGCAGTTCTTCAGTTTAGTGATATGAAATTTGAGCTTGTTTTCGTTCATAGCTTGTTTATATTCGCTGCAGAGCTCATCTGTTTGATTGATCATTTGTACTCATTGATAGAGATTTGCTTTCAATTTAATAGATAAAACATCAACTCTATCAAGAATCAAAATAGTCTGAAAATGATCTTCAAGATGCTGAGCTGATTCAGAGATGTTCGCTAGAAGCATTCTGATTAAAGCATCAACTTTAGTGTTTATTTTGCCTGATCTAAAAATAATCTGAAAGTTGAACTTCAATAAAATGTTCAGATAGTTGACTTGTCGTTGACTCAACTGTTTGTTTTTCATGAAGATCTTCAAAGTCTGATGATCGATGAACATCTGAATGAATAGTTCAATGCATTTCAGCTTGAATCATCAGTGTTTGAAACATTGAATAATGACTAGCAATTTCTTGTCATAAATGTGATAATTGATTTCAATAAAGATCATGCTTTTGCTGTAGAAAATCATTGAATGAAGAACTTTCTCGTCATTGTACTGAGATAGTATTTCATCTTTTACATAGTTCAAAGCATCGATCTTCAGAATAGCTTGTCGTTTAGAATTGAAGTGACGAAGTATTGAGATTGAGCTAACTTGTTTCTTTAAATTGTCAAAGACTTGAACACAGATCTTGTTTCAAACAAAAGACATGTTCTTTCTAGTCAACTGAGTGAATGATTTGACTAGCTTCGAGAAGTTCTTAATGAAACGATGATAGAAGTTAACAAATCTCACGAAGTTTTAAATTTCTTTTAGATTGATTGAAGTGATTCAACTGACTATGACTGTCATCTTGCTGAAGTTCATATGAAGATTTAGTTCTGATACAATGACTTTTAGAAAAACAGTCTCTTTCACATTGAATTTGCACTTTCAAATATTCATTTGCAGTTCAGCTTCGCGTAGTCGACTCAATACTAGTTTGATGTGATCTTTATGTTTCTTTCTCATTTTGCTATAGATGAGAATGTCATTTAGATAGACTTGACAAAAGTCGTTCAGAAAGTTTCATAGAACGTCATTCATATATTGCTGAAAGAAGATTGATTCATTAGTCAGTTTGAATGATAGCATCTTGTATTTATATGCTTCTAAAGCAGTGATAAAAGTGATGTAATTCTCGCTATCAAAATGCATTTGAAGTTTGTTGAACGTTGATATGATGTTCAATCTAGTCAGATGCTTGCAACTCATTATTTTATCAATGATCTCATTTATCAGCGATAGAGAATATCTATTTCTTTTGAAAATGACATTTAGCTTTTAATAGTTCACGCAGAATTAAAGATTTTCATTTGCCTTGAGAATAAATAGAATGAAGAAGAAATAAAGAGTTTGACTAGAAGTGATGAATCTCTTCAACAGATTCTCGTTTAAGTACTTCTTTACTTTCAGAAGTTTGATAGAGAACATTCAATAGACTCGACAGCAAGAGAGCATTGAATCACTGATGAGCTCAATTTTATGATCGTAGAAGCAATGAGAAGATAGTTTATTCAATTGAGCTCGATCAAAAACATCTAGAAACTTATGATATTTTGATGACAGCTTCGCTTTAATATCTTTCAAATTCTGAGTCATTTTATTGATTAAAAAGACGTTTAGAGCGTTTAAATCACATTGAGTATTGTACGCGATTTTTCTATTGATGTTCATTATAAATAGAGCAAAGACTTTAATCTTGTTCTTCTTTAAATGATTCAACAATGTTTTGAACAAAGCTGCGTCTATGCTTTGAATCAAGAATGACTTTTCTCGAACAAGTTATTTAAGCATCATAAAGATTTTAGTCTGAGTGATTAAAGAAGACGAAGTTGATCATGATCAACTTAAGTGCTTTGAATTGAAGAAAATCGAAAAAATCGAAATAGAAGTATTCAATTGATTTGAAAAAACAATGACGTCATTTTGCATATTCAATAATATTTCGTTTTTGTTCATTCAGAACTTACTCAATATGACTTCATGATGATTGATATCAGCTATCAGCATTGATACAGTCAATTTCTTATGACTTTTGATGATGAGATTGAATAGAATTTTATGAGTGATGATTTTCTTAAATATCTTTTCATCATAATCTCTTATTAGCTTCTCTTTTACCAGTGATATAGGTTGAATTTTCAGTTTCTCGCATACTTTATTGACTAAATTAGAATGTATGATCATGTAAATGACTGAATCACTGTCTATTAGAGAACGAAGACTGAAAGATCAATTCTGAAAGATGAGATAAGCATCAATTAAAAACGACTTTTCAAAGTAATTTTCTTTCAATAGAATTTCGTCTAGTTTGCACAAAGATATAATTTCTATTTCTTCAATGACTTTTGAAGAAATGACTAGTTTTTTGAATCGAAATTCGAATTGAAATTGAAGCAATCATATTCATTGTTCACTGCATTAATTCTAGTAAGTCGATTGAAACATTCTTTAGAGCTATGATCTGATTTATGACATATGAAACAGCTTTCAACTAGAATGTCTGCTTCTTTGACGTTAGTTAAAATCGCGTTGCACGACTTTAGCTGATCAGACTTCAAATGATTGACTGATGAAGTGATAACAGTCACTTTATGAAAGATAGTCTTTGAAAGATCATTGACGCGTTTGAGCTTGTTCTTGATCTCTTGAATGACTCGCTGATCATTATTCAAATGAATCAGATAGAAATGAATTTCTTTTAGAAAATTGAATTGAACTAGTTGATTTACTCAAATGAATCGAAAACAAGAATTGATTTTATCTTTCAGATCAACGATCAGTTGCTTTTCGTGATAGTCTAGATAGAAAGATAGACGTTGAAACTGAGTATAGAATTCACTGAATTTCTTGAATTTTTGAACCAAGTTGTAGTATTTTCTATGAAAGTTGACTTTCTTATTTGAATCATTGAACAACTGAGCTAGCTCTTTCAAAAGATCATTGATGATCTTATAAAAGTTGACATAGTTACGTTCACATTTAGCCTGAATGATCTCAGCTGCGTCATTGAATAATCTAGAATGTACATAGCTCAATTTGACTCATTCATTAAAAAAGAAATCAACGTTGATCTTTAGTTTATTCTAAATTTTTCCGTATCAGTTCTTTCAAGTAGAATTCTTTTCATCAGTAAACAGCGAAGAATTGAATATTTTTAAGATCTAGAACGCTCAGAGTAAATGAAATCAGAAGAAATGTTTTCTTTAGCTTGAAGTCTAGTCTTTAACTCTTTGATTTCGTCTTCTTGTTATTTATTTAACTTGTAGAGTTGATCTGTTTCTTCATTAAGAGCTAAACTTTGAGTCTTTCAGATTTCGTAAAACACGAGAAATATTATCGTTTCAGCGAATGATTCGTCATCTTCATGAATGAATGATGCAGCACTTAATGATTTCATTCGTGATTTCAATGAATCAGCATCAGAGATTTGAGAGAAACGATTTCGAAATTCTTCGAAACGCTCTTCAGTAAATGAACAACTAAACATGATAAGATTTGTTTAAAAGAGAATCGAATCAATGATGATGCTTGATGATTGAAGAAGAAAGATGTATGAAATGAGATTCAATCTTCAATAAAGAAGATGAGATTTGTTTGTTGATTGATTTGATTAATTCTCTAGCAAACAACGAAGATTCTTTATCATTGAATCTATCGATCGATTTGATTCTTGAGCAATTCATGAAGATTCTTTATCATGATTCTTGTAATCGAGTGAACTTTGCATACTTAATGAGCGATAAGTAGTCTAGCAATTCAAACAGTCTTGTCGTTAATTTTATTTAATTCTCTAGTGTTGTTCTATCTTTTGATTGTCATTAATCATCAGATAAATGAATTTCTTTAGACTCGTTCTGTTTAAATGAGTATGTTGAATGAGTAATGAGATTAGTATCATGTGATTAATGAATTTTTAATATAATGTCAAAATCATGTCTAGATGATACAATCAATGAAGATCAGAATTGATAGTGCTTGATCTTTAAAAATAGTTATAACTGAATATTAAGAATACAGAAGAAGATTAATACAAAAGCTTCTATTTATGTAATGTTCAGAGACTGCACTAAACTTGAAAGAAATGTGTTTGTGACATGAGAAGAATGTGATGTAGATGAACAAGATGTTGATGAAAGAAAAGAATGTTGAGAAAGAAAAAGAGATTGAGTCATATTTGAGTTAAACCTGAGTCAGATCTAGGTCAGATCTTGACTAGATTGTTAACTAGCTTTAATCATTACACAAAGAACTTGCTAGCGTTCACTGCAAATTGATTAAAACTTCAGTCTTTTTCAGTCTTATCAGTCTTGATACACTTGTAACATGAATTTGCATTCTGATAATAGCATCTGATGCTGATATAACTTTCAATCATCATTCATTTCAACTGACTTAATGTTAAACATTCTGATCAGCATGTTAACTTTCAGATTCTGTTTTTCTGACTAATATATGATCTTGAAGTTATATTTAGATAACTTCTCAGTTCATTTAGCTTGTCATGAAGTACTTTAAATTTAAATGATTGATAAAGATCTTAATTGAAATATTCATACATTTTAATTTGAAACATTAATGTTTCAAGTAGCAAATAATGATCAGCAGTTCTTTATCATAAATTTCGTAGTTGCATTTTGCAAGAATCATATTCTTGCTATAAAAGATCATCAAATGCAGAATTTCTTCATCGTCGTATTAATAATAATAATAATAAATTCATACATCTTTGTGACATTGATTAGATTGACTCATGAGGAAAATCTATGCTATGTGTATCGAGTGAACAAAATTCTCTGAGATATAAAATCGCTCGCTGTCTATGCAACTGCTACACGCAGTCAAGACAATAAAACTGAGACTATGTATTAAATTCGTTTGCAATGATTGCATGTTAAAGAATGAATGTTCTTGTTATTTTAAACTGCTTCAGCAGCTTCATTTTCATCATCATTCTCGCTGTTGCCTTGAGATTATTCGTGATTGAGATGATGATTCAATAGTTCGTGAAGTCAACGTTTTGTAGCATATTTAATTAAAGATGCGTTCAATTCAAGCAGTGTTTATTGAAAATATATTATATACATTGCATGCAACATACATAAAGCATGATTTCTATGCTAATTTTCTTTTTAAACTCGAGAGATTACTCAAAGAGTTTTCTCACGACAGATTCATAATTCAAGATGAATGAGATCTTTCACTGCTCAGATTTTAACAGTTTACTTCTTAAGCATGAATTGCAGACGTTTCATCTGTGATATGCATGCATATTGCAGTCGATTTCTTCTTTAATCACATTGACATGCATTACTGTTCTTTTAAACTATACAGATGATGTCTTTAACTAGAGATTAATTCTATCATTAAGACATTCAAAAGTCAAAGTTCAGTGAAGAAATGAGATTCTTAAGATCAACAATTGTTATCATTGTATATCACATCTTGCAGACACTCACTTTGCTTGTAAAGTGTGTAACTTATCTGTTTTGCATTATCTGTAAAGATTTTTCTCATGCAGATCGATCATGTTTTGCAAAAATGTTCATATGTTATACTTTTAATCAGACAACATAGTTTGATCATTCTTTACTAACTCACTTGTGTTTCTCTTCTTTTAACAAAGTCTTCTCATCAGCGTATCATTTACATATAGAATGTCTGTGTCTGAATGTTTGTTAAATAATATTAATGAAACTCTTGAGTTTACTCATGTTGAACTTAATGAGTTTTGTGAGTTGCTTATGTTGTAGTAACAGACACGCAGTCTTAACAAGATTTATACATAGTTAGCATATAAATTTAAAGAATGTTCATGATTCAAGTTCTTTCTGCTAATCATTCTTAACAAATTAAACATGAGAATGTTCTGTTTCAGTTCTTGTTATCACAATAACAAGATACTGAATTGAATGATTTTCATAAGTGATTTTTCTCATAGTTCTGCATTCTATTTGACTTTCTCATCTGCATGCAGATTGCTTTGTAACATGCGCATTAAGATTATTAAAGTCTGCACAATTATGAAAACTCTGCATGCGATCAATGCACAACGCTTCATCATCACGCAGCATCTTAATGTTATTCAAACTTTTGATAATTTTTAAACTTTACTGTAGTTAAACAGTAAATTTGTAGTCAGCATTGCGTACAAATGAGTTTCATCGCTGATTCATCATTGTATTAAAACAATACATTATCATTCATATAATTTAAAAAGTTAGTTTTCAGAATAACTTCTTTAGTTGAATTGAAATGCTTTAAGATGAAAGCTATCATCACTTGTTGCTTTAAATCTTCAAAAATCATTTAACAAATCTCTGTTCATTTAAAGAAATGATCTTTCTGAGTCAGCTTCATCATGAATTAAATGATCTTTGAAAATTTCTTTATGAATCATTGATAGAAATTAAACTGATCATTAAGTTAAGTTTTCATATCTACATTCTGACTCAATTTGAATATTCAAGTTGAACATTTCAACTCAACTTAAATACTTAAGTTAAACATCTCAACTCAATTCAAATACTTCAGTTAAGAATTTTGACTTAAATTGAGTCTTGATGAGTTGAGAACTTGACTTGATCTTGATGATTCAACTCAATGCAATCAGTTTAATAGAAATTGCAAAAGTCAATAAAGATCTGCATATGCATCAATAAATGCAGCACTTCTCAGTTTCAAATCACATTTATCTTTCAAGAATTTATTTGCAAATCATTAATGAATATTAATAGTTTAAGAAATAAGATTTTCTGAATCTTGAATTCATACTTATCAATGTTTATCTGTAGATCAACTTTATAAAACTTGTTTAGCATTTCTTTCATATGAGTTTTATGTTCTTTCAATGTCTTACTGTAAATGAGAATATCATTCAAGTATATCTGACAAAATTTATGCAAATAGTTGCACAGCACATCATTGATATAATGTTGAAAGAACGCAGATTTATTAATTAATTCAAAGAACATTACTTTATATTTATAAATGTTGAAGAAAGTAATAAAAATAGTTAAATCTTTGCTTTTTGAACTCATGTGCAGTTTATTGAACATGATGATAATGTTGAATTGAATCAAATACTTACTGCCTTGAATTTGAGCTAGTACTTCATTTATTAAGAGAATTGAATAATGATCTCTTTTGATCAGAGCATTCAATTTTCAATAGTTCATGCAAAAGCGAAAACTATCATCTTTCTTTTCAACAAATAGTATTGATGAAGCAAAAGAAGCTTTGCTGAATATAATGAACTTCTTCTTCAAATTCTCTTTTAAATACTCTTTGATCTTCTGCAGCTTGTGACTCAACATAAAATACAATTGATTTTTAAATAATTAATTCTTGTTATGAGTCTGCATAGAGTGAATCATATGAGTGTATTTTAACTAGAAGTTCAAAGCTGAAGAAGAAAAAAAATGCAACATGTCGTGAGTTTTACTCACGAAGACACGCTAGATCGCTAGCGTGTCAACATCAGTTCTATACTAGTCTATGATAGTCTGACATGATCTATGTTAGACTAACTTGAAGTGCACGATCACAACATTACTCTTTCTCTTCATCTAGCAATGTTCTCATTGCTGCAGTTCAGTTGATCTTTCTTGAGTTAATTTCTATCTTGACTTGTTTAAATAACGTTTATGAAAGTCATTGATGACTTTTAAGCAATCTTCAAATTCACTTTCATCAATGTTGTATCAATGTAGATCGATGTTGTATTCTTTTCAATTGACATGATATTGTAGTCGTTTGTCTCGTTCATAGTGCCTGAAGTTCAATATGTTCTTCACTTTTCATTTATCTTCGTCTTCAATCACTATAGAATCAGACGACTCATTTCGTTGTTCTTTTAAAGTGTCTTTTGAATCTAGTTGCAGCAGATTTGACGCAAACTTCGAATGAATCTTCATAGTTGATGACAGTTTTAATTGATATGCATGTTTGATCTCGATCAGAATCTTGAAGAGTTCTAACATCTTATCGTTTAGCTTCTTTGATGATCGTAAGATCGTTATGTTTCTAGAATTCAGAAACATCATGTCATCTATCTTGTAGATCATTTTCTTTCGATGCTTGTCAATCTGTTTCTTCATTGTGACTCTGACTCTTGCTAAGACTTGCTTGATCAATGCTAGTGACTGTTTCATGTGTTCAAATATATTCTCTGCTTTGCCTGCTTCAATTCTAGCTTGAGTAGTCTCATATTCAATTGAGTTCGAATCAAAGCTCATATGAGAGTGAAAGTTCTTATTCAGAAAGAACGTTGACTGTTCAATTGACGATGAAATAGCATTGTTATCAACGAATTCAATCATAAATAATCAGACGAATCAATCATCTTGCATATATGAGCAATAGCTTCGTAGATATCGTTTCACATCTTGATTCGCTCTTTCTGTTTGATCATCAATCTGCGAATGATAGTCTGTGAATAGTTTCACCTTAATGTTGAGTCTCAGGCATAGAGACTTTCAGACAATCGATATGAATTGTGAATCACGATCAAACACTATTAATCTTGATAGTTCATGAGTTCTGAAGATTCATATCAACAGTAGCTTGACTGTTTGTTCTGCGAAGATTTTTTCGTCATCTGATCAACACAATATATAATGTCGTTTCTTAAACAATCGATTTATGACTGTCAGAATCGCGTTGTTTTCATCACTTTCTGATAGATCAATAATGAAGTCTAATGATATGTTCTGTCATTGCTGTTCAAGTATGAGCAATGACTTCAGCAGTTCATTAATTCGATCTCTCGATGCTTTTGACCTACGACAAACGTAACAGTTTTGAATGTAGTACTTAATCATCATTCTCATCTTTGATCAGCAATATGATCATCTCAGCAAGTTCAATGTTCAATTCATGTCAGAATAATCACTGATCAAAAGATCATATGCTTCTCTTATCAATTGAGTGATCATTGACTGAAAAATTCATAGTCTATCATCTTTTCAGAGTACTTCATCAAGTACTTTGCAATTGTTTAGATCAATATCTTGACAAGTTCTTCTGTTCTGTTTCATGACTATTTGAATATCAAAGCACAGTTGATTCGTTTGATTTTCGACTATAATTTGATTCTGAATAGAAATCATCTCTTCGACCGAATTTTCGTTAGCGTTCGATTCTTGTTTTGAATCTGAGTCAGATCTGAGCAAGATTTGAGTCAGATCTTGATCAGCTTTTATTGACTGCAGCTCAAATTTGTCTTTCGACAATAGCATCTGATGCTGATATAGCTTTCAATCATCATTTGCTTCAACTGACTTGACGTCTGACATTCTGATCAGCACGTCAACTTTCAGATTCTGTTTTCTTGACTGATATATGATCTTGAAGTTATATTCAGATAACTTTTCAGCTCATTTAGCTTGTCGTTGAGTCAGTTCTTTGATGATCATGAAGTACTTCAAATTCAGGTGATTGATGAAGATCTTGATTGAAATATTCGTACATTTTAATTCAAGACATCAATGTTTCAAACAACGAATAATGATCAGCAGTTCTTTGTCATAGATCTCGTAGTTGCATTCTGCAAGAATCATATTCTTGCTATAGAAGATCATTGAATGTAGAATGTCTTCATCATCATACTGAGACAATACTTCGTCGTTCACATAGTTCAAGAAGTTCGTTTTCAGAATAACTTCTTTGATCAAGTTGAAATGCTTCAGAATGAGAACTGTCATCATTTGTTGCTTTAGTTCTTCAAAGATCATCTGATAGATCTCTGTTCATTCAAAAAGATGATTTTTTCAAGTCAGCTTTATCATGAGTTGAATGATCTTTGAGAAGTTTTTTATGAATTGTCGATAGAAATTGCAGAAGTCAATGAAGATTTGCACATGAGTCAACGATCGCGACACTTCTCAACTTCGAATCACATCTACTTTTCAAGAGTTCATTCGTAGATCATTGATGAATATCAGTAGTTTAAGAAACGAGATTTTCTGAATCTTGAATTTGCACTTGTCAATGTCTATCTGCAAGTCGACTTCGCAAAGCTTGTCTAGCACTTCTTTCACATAAGTTCTATGTTTCTTCAAGATCTTACTGTAGATAAGAATATCATTCAAATATGTCTGACAGAATTTATGCAGACATTCGAACAATACATCGTTGATATAGTGCTGAAAGAACGCAGATTCATTGATCAATTTGAAGAGCATTACTTTATACTTGTAGACATCAAAGAAAGTAACAAAAGTAGTTAAATTCTCGCTTTCTGAACTCATTCGCAGTTTATTGAACGCAGCGATAATGTTGAGTTGAGTCAGATACTTACTGCCTTGAATTTGAGCTAGTACTTCGTCTATCAAGAGTATTGAATAACGATTTCTTTTAATCAGAGCATTCAATTTTCAATAGTTTATGCAAAAGCAAAGACTATTGTCTTTCTTTTCAACAAATAGTATTGACGAAGCGAAGAGAGCTTTGCTGAGTGTAATAAACTTCTTCTTCAAGTTCTCTTCTAGATACTTCTTGATCTTCTGCAACTTGTGACTCAACATGAAATACAATCAACTTCTAGAAGATTAACTCTCATCTTCTAATTCAATCTTATGATTATATGATCGATGCAAAGGCAACTGCGTTGTCTTTTCTCTATCAAAAACATTCAGAAAGTCGTGATAAACTAGCAAAAGCTTCTTCTTCAGTTCATTTAATGACATGACAGAGATCATTTCATTCAGTTTCGCGAAACCTTCAACTGAGCTAAGTGCTTTGTTGATTTCACTAATGATCAAGAAGAAGATCTTGATCTTCTTATTCTTGACTAGAGTTTGATATACAGCGACTTCAATCATGACAATATTAATGAGTTTCTTTTTCTCAGTTGACTGAAAGAAGCGAAGTTGATCGAGATCAACTTGAGTGCTTTGCTTTGCTATGAAAGCAGATTCAATGAATTTATTCACTGATTTCTGATTCGAAGATCTCTTCAAGATGATCATTGATGTAACAATTAAGTTCAAGTTCTTTTGTTTCATTTTGCAGATCTCATTTGACTCAAATTTGTAAAATGCTGATTGACTGCTTGCTTTTGAAACAACAGATTTCGATGTTCAAATCTTCAATGATGATATTAATCAATCATTTGCAAAATCTATCAAAATTTGATTTCTTTTCAACCAGAGATTTTCAATGATTATCTTGTGCTGATCTAGACAAGTTATTAATAGAAGCATCATTTCATTCTTATGTTCTTGAATCATGATCAATGTATACAAAGCATGTGTAATCAACTTTCAATCAGAAGTTTCATTATACAATTGAATCAACTTTGATTTTGACAGCGATATTGACTGAATATCAAAGCATTCACATAGCTTTGACATCAAAGATTCATCAATGAAAGTCATGTCAGTGACTTCAGTATTTATCAGAGCGAGAGATCTGAATATCTTTTCTAGACTATTCAAGATGACGTCAACAGTGAACGATTTGAAATTAAATGAATCATCAGACATGCTGATGAAGCAGAATATGAGTATATCGCTCTCAGTCACTACTTTCATGAAGACAAGTCGTTTTTTGAATTCACTGCAATTTCATGCATCTGAGCTGACTTAAGACAGTTGCGTGCTTTATGTTCTGACTTCTTGCATTTGAAGCAGAGTTCTTTTTTAAACAACTTCTCTCTAGCAAAATCAACGTTCAATATTCTGAGTTTCTTTCATGCAGAGATTGAAGCTGAGATTGCAGTAGTGATTATCGTCAAGATGCTAGCGATAAAGCGAGCGACTTGAGTCGTTGATGTCTTGAAGACTGATTGAGCATTCAATTTCGTCAATTAAACGTTGACTTGCATGCAGATGTCAATGAATTCGTTCAAATTCATAGTTCGTTCGTTGATCATGACTCGCTGAAGGTCTGAGCTAATTTTATGCTGAAGATCATCTAGTAGAGTTTCGTTATTGTACTTTAGTTTCGCACTAAGTCTCTGAAATTTCATTCAAAATTCATGAAAGAAGATCTTGTTTTGATACAGCTTCAAGAACTGTCGTTGAGTCGTGTAACGTCAATTGAGATCGTTGTACATCTTATTTATGATCAACAGTATCTTTTCTGCTTTAAGAAACAAGTTCGTGATCATGTTTCTCATTCTGAATGCTATGTGTTTGATCATTGTTTTACTGACTCGACTTTTCACATATGCAATCTTCATTTCTTTGATAGAAAAATGATTCTTGTTCATCTTCAGCTTGTTTTGCATTCAAAACAATCAATTATTCACATTCTGTCTTGAATCTTTGAACAGAAGTGAGTCAGATAGCTTGATCATCTTCGAGAATCAATCTTTTGAAATCGAAGTGCTTAGTTGACTTGATGTCACTTCTAGATGACGTATAATCACGTTCTTTTTCTTCATCTCTTTCTGTAGACGCATTCAAACAGCATTCAACATTACTTGCGTAGCTTTCAACTTAATGTTGATAGCTTTCAATTCAATGTTGATCTTGTTGATGTCATTCAACATCTGAATCATGTCATTGTGAGTCTTGATTTCAATGTCATGCTGTTGACATATGTACTTGATAAACGCAACGAGATCATCTGCTTCATGAGTGCTTATTCAAGCATTCAGTTCAGTGCTGATGCTGATCTTGATTATTTCGTAATTGAAGAGCAACGCGTTTGTGTTCTCTTCTTTAATATTCAACGACGCATTCGTGTCTTCTTCTTCTGATGCTGTTTGATTCTGTGGTAGAAGTGATTTTCTTTCAGCATTTCGAAGTTTATAGCGAGCAATTCTCACTGATTTTGATTCTAATTCTGTGCTTCTAGTCATTGTGTAAGTAGAAAATTGCTGGTTGAAATTCAACTGAAATTTCTGGTTTCAGTTCTAGAACAACGCGTTCTTGTTCTTCTGTTCTGACGACAAGCTCAGTAAAAAGTTAGTCTAAAGCAACACGTTCATGTTCTTCTGTTTTGTTCTAGAAATTTCTTGATTTCTAATGAGTTTTCTGAGCTCGATTTTCGAGTTTCGATTCTGATTTGAGTGATGTAGCTTGTTTTTATATCGTCTACACGTCGATAGCAAGGTTGATGAGCTTTGAACTAATGTTATGAGTCTGCATAAAGCGAATCATATAAGTGTATTCTAACTAGAAGTTCAAAGCTGAAGAAGAAAGAAGATGCAACACGTTGTGAGTTTTACTCACGAAGGCACGCTAGGTTGCTAGCGTGTCAACATCAGCTCTATACTAGTCTATGATAGTTTAACACAATCTATGTTAGACTAACTTGAAGTGCATGATCGCAACAATTCTCATCTTTTAATTCAATCTTGTGATCATATGATTGATGCAAAAGCAACTGCGTTGTCTTTTCTTTATTGAAAACATTTAGAAAATCATGATAAACGATTGAAAACTTCTTCTTCAGTTCAATCAATAACATAATTGATGTCATTTCATTCAGTTTTGCAAAATCTTCAACTAAACTAAGTGCTTTATTGATTTCATTAATGATTAATAAAAAGATCTTAATCTTCTTATTCTTGACTAAAGTTTGATATACAGCAACTTCAATCATGACAATATTGATGATTTTCTTTACTTCAATTGACTGAAAAAGTTGAAGTTGATTGAAATCAACTTAAGTGCTTTGCTTTCATATAAATACAGATTGAATGAATTGAACAAATTCAATAAATTGATTCATTGATTTCTGATTCATGAGTCTCTTTAAAATGATTGTTGATGTAACAATCAAGTTCAAGTTCTTTTATTTCATTTTGCAGATTTCACTTAATTCAGATTTGTGAAATTCTGATTGACTGCTTGTCTTTGAAACAACAGATTTCAATGTTTAAATATTCAACAAGAATATTAATTAATCATTTACAAAGTTTATCAAAATTTGATTTTTTTTCAATCAAAGATTTTCAAAGATTATCTTGTGCTGATTTAAATGAGTTATCAATAAATTCATCATTTTATTCTTATGTTCTTATATCATGATTGATGTATACAGAGCACATGTAATCAACTTTTGATCAAAGATTTTATTATACAATTGAATTGACTTTGATTTTGACAACAATATTGACTGAATATCAAAGCATTCACATAGCTTTGACATCAAAGATTCATCAATGAAAGTCATGTCAATGACTTCAATATTTATCAGAGTAAGAAATTTGAATATCTTTTCTAAACTACTCAAGATGATATCAACAGTAAACGACTTGAAATTAAATGAATCATCAAACATGCTGATGAAACAAAATATAAGTATATTGCTTTTAATCACTACTTTGATGAAAGTAGATCATTTTTTGAATTTGCAGTGATCTTATGCACTTGAGTTATTTCAAGACATTTATATGTTCTATGTTTTATCTTTTTGCATTTGAAGCAAAGTTCTTTCTTCAATAACTTTTTCTTGCTGAAATCAAGATTCAATATTCTAAGTTTCTTTCACGCAGAAATTGATGACGTGAATTGAGCAGATGATGTGTTAGTAACAAAGCAAGTAGTTTAAATCACTGATGCTTTAACAATTGATTGAACATTCAATTCAGTTAGTTTAACATCAGCTTGCATGCAAATGTTAATAAACTCATTCAAATTCATGATTTGTTCATTGAATGTTGCTCATTGAAGATCTGAGCTGATCTTATGCTGAAAATCATTTAGTAAAATCTCATTATTGTATTTTAGTTCTGCATTAAATTTCTGAAATTTCATTCAAAATTTATGAAAGAAGATCTTGTTCTGATACAGCTTCAAGTATTATCATTAAGTTGTATGATGATGATTGAAATCATCATACATCTTATTAATAATTAATAGTACTTCTTCAACTTCTAGAAAGAAATTTAGAGACATGTTTCTCATTTGCAATGCTATGTGTTTGATTGTAGCTTCACTGACTCAACTTTTAATGTAAACTATTTTCAATTTTTTGATAGAAAAGTGATTCTTGTTTATCTTCAACTTATTTTGCATTCATGATAGTCAATTATTTACATTCTGCATTGAATCTTCAAACAGAAGAGAGTTTGAAAGCTTAATTGACTTCAAAGTTCAATTTTTGAAAGCAAAGAAGTTCTGTTGATTTAAGATGATTTTCAAATGATGTATAATTACATTCTTGTTTTTTATTTCTTTCTGCAGACTAGTCTGCTGAGTTTTTAACTGTTCTTTCAACATAATGTTTATTTCATTGACATCTTTTAACATCTGAATCATGTCATTGTGAATCTTTATTTTGATGTCATGCTGTTGATACATGTACTTAATAAAGACAATGATATCATTTGCTTCGTAAATGCTTATTCTGTTACAAGCATATCAAGACTGATAAGACTGAACAAGATTGAACGTTAGTGAGTTCTCTGCGTAATGATTAAAGCTAATTAGTGAGCTAGTCAGGTTTAACTCAGATTTGACTCAGATATGACTCAATCTTTTTTTCTTTCTCAACATTCTTTTCTTTTATCAACATCTTGTTCATTTACATCACATTCTTTTTCTGTCACAAACACATTTCTTTCAAGTCTTACACAGTCTTTGAACATTACATAAATAAAAGCTTTTGTATCAATCTTCTTCTATATTCTTAATATTTAGTTATAGCTATTTTTAAAGATCAAGCACTATCAATTCTGATCTTCATTGATTATATCATTTAAACATGATTCTGACATTATATTAAGAATTTGTTAATCACATGATACTGATCTTATTACTCATTCAACATACTAATTTAGACAGAACAAGTTTAAAGAAATTCATTTATCTGATGATTAATAATAATTAAAAGATAGAATAATACTAGAGAATTGAATAAAATCAATGATGAGACTGTTTGAATTGCTAAACTACTTATTACTCATTAAGTATGCAAAGTTCACTCAATTACAAGAATCATGATAAAGAATCTTCATGAATTGCTTAAGAATCAAATCAATCAATAGATTCAATGATAAAGAATCTTCATTGTTTGCTAGAAAATCAATTAAATCAATCAACAAACAAATTTCATCTTCTTTGTTGAAGATTAAATCTCATCTTATATGTCTTTCTTCTTCAATCATCAAGCATTATCATTCATTCAATTCTCTTTCAAACAAATCTCATCATGTTTAATCATTCATTTACTGAAGAGTATTTTAAAGAATTTTGAAATTATTTCTTTCAAATCTCTGATGCTGATTCATTGAAATCACGAATGAAATCATCAAGTGCTGCATCATTCATTTATGAAGATGATGAATCATTCATTGAAACGATAATATTTCTTGTGTTCTATGAAATTTGAAAGACTCAAAGTCTAGTTCTTGATGAGAAAACAAATCAACTTTACAAGTTAAATAAACAACAAGAAGATGAAATCAAAAAGTTGAAGACTAGACTTCAAGCTAAAAAATTACTTCTTCTGATTTCATTTACTCTGAGCATTCTAGATCTCAAAAAATACCTGATTCTTCGCTGTTTACTGATGAAAAGAACTTTACTTGAAAGAATTAATACGAAAAAACTCAGAATAAACTAGAGATCAACGTCAATCTTTTTTCTAATGAACGAGTCAAATTGAGCTATATACATTCTAGATTATTCAATGACGCAACTGAGATTACTCAAGCTAGATGCAAACGTGACTGTATCAATCTTTATAAAATTGTTGATGATCTTTTGAAAGAGCTAGCTCAGTTGTTTAATGACTTGAACAAGAAAGTCAACTTTCATAAAGAATATTACAACTTGATTCAAGAATTCAAGAAATTTAATGAATTTTATATTCAGTTTCAACGTTTATCTTTCTATCTAGACTATCACAAGAAGTAACTGATTGCTGATTTGAAAGATAAAATACATTCTCATCTTTGATTCATTTGAATAAATCAATTAGTTCAATCTGATTCTTTAAAGAATATTTATTTCTATCTGATTCATTTAAATAATAATCAGCGAGTCATTTAAAAGATCAAGAACAAGATCAAACGCATTAATAACATTTCAAAAACTATCTTTCATAGAATGATTATTGTCACTCAGCAATCATTTGATCATTCAAAGTCTGATCATTTAAAGTTGCATGAAGTGATTTTAACTAACGTTAAAGAAATAAATCTTCTAATTGAAATCTGTTTTATATATCATAAATCAAATCATAGCTTTAAAGAGTGCTTGAATCAATCTACTAGAATCAATGCAGTGAATAATGAATATAATTATTTTAATTTTAATTTTAATTTTAATTCAAAAAACTAGTCATCTTTTTAAAAGTTATCAAAGAAATAAAGATTATATCTTTGTGCAAACTAGATGAAATTTTATCAAAAGAAAATTACTTTGAAAAGTTGTTTCTAATTAATGCTCATTAAAAACAATCACAACACGCGCAAAATGAACTTTTGAAAAGAGTATTATAAATGAGAGAGAAAAGATTAAGTAAATGAATAAACGATGACAAATTGCATAAGCAGCAGTAATGCTGATTCAATGATAATTGCAAGCAGCGTTGGCTCATTGCAGAGAGACAGCAACGCAAGGTTTAAACATTTACACAATAATGAGATGAAAGTTATCAGCATCATCAATCTACTAACACAGACATCGACGTTAGAGAAAGAGAAGAGCAAAGATCACTCATGAAAAGAAGTGATTTTAAAGTTGATTCAACGTCTTTGAAACATCTCAGAAAGAAAGATTGAAAGTCAAGATGCATTTATTGCGAAGAATGTACAGAAGTTGAAGACATTCATTCAACTTCTTAATAAACAACTACAAACATAAGAAAATATGCGTTTCACATTCAAAACATCATCATGAGTCAATGTAGCAAGAGAAGAAGCGACAATAAGAAAGCAGCAATTCAAAGATAATCTGTCATCGCTTTGCAAGAAACATGAGATTCTAATGAAAATAGTGAAGAGAAAAGAAGTGAAAGAGATACAAAAGAGATTGATCAATCAGATCTTTCAAGAAATTGCAAGCATGTTGACAACGCAATGAGATTTAATAGTGTCGCTTTGCAAGCTTAAAAGCAAAGACATTGCACTTCATGCAATGAGCTCAAAAGCTCGAGTCGCTTTAGAAAAGTCTCAGACATGAGTGAAGAAAATCGCAAGCTCAGTGCATGTAATGCATTGAAGCTTCGTGATACTGACACATGATGTACACATCACATTGAACATAAGCAATCAGAAGACAATCATTAAAAGACTGATGAAAAACAATGCAAGACTTCATGAAGATTTAAAGATGCTGAGAATAGCTTGATTCAAAAAAATAGTTGAAAGTGAGAAGATTCACTCATCACTCATTGTAGAGATCACGATCGAAACGATGATGAATCAACTGCTAGATGTGAGCATGCTGAACTTGTATCAAGAATGCTTATGCAAGTTGTTTGAAAGAAACTGTTGTATCACACAGTGCTATAGATGCTTTGATTTTGATCATATAATTAAATTCTGCAAAAACGAAAAGCGTTGCTTTAAATGCGCAGACAAACATCATATCAAAGAATGCGTTGTGTCAACAAATAAAAGACGATGCGTGAACTGCAATGATAGTCACGAACTCTGAAGATGCTCATGTCTCAAGTGAAAACTACAGATAAAGCAATCAGAAGAAATCTTTTGAAACAAATTAATCAAATATCTCAAAGCATCAAAAGATAATTGCTCATTCTCTTCTTTCTCTTTGAACTTCTTGAGTTCAATGAATCTCAAGAGTTCAATGAATTCATCAAGTTCAATGAACATCTCGACAACAACAGACAGTCAAGACGTCGACGAGTCAACATGATAAGTGATGAAAGTCAAGAAGAGACAAGTCAATCACTCTTCATATGTGATTAATAACTCAGAAGATATGATGTCTGAACAGATACAGAAACATCAAATCAGAAAATGCGAAAGACTCTCAATGATTAAAAGCATACAAAAAGCTGTCTCTGTACAAAGTCAACAGCAGTTACAAATATCTTTATGACAAATTAAATCTTTTTGCAAATTCTACTGTATAACATTAGAAAGTCATTGAAAATTCAGAAATCATTTTTGATAAACAGAAAAGTTCGTAAATTCAACATAATAGTCATTCAGAAACAAGGTTGCAACATTAACGTTTTACAGACGTTTAGCTTGACTCACAACTTCTTTTATCTAATGAGAGACTCATCATTTCAAGCAAGAACATGCATTTATGTCAACAAGCATCTAAAACTCAATCAATGAGTAATAAAAATCATTGAATTGAACATCTGCTTAATCAAGCTACAAACTAGCAACTTAAAAGACGAGATACAGACGCTACAACTTATAAACATTTACAATTCATGCTTACTGTTTATCATCTTTACAGAAAAATCATCTACTATTTCTCATCTGAATGAACTAATTAAAAATAACTGCAAACAGCTAATTGTAGAAGATTTCAATCTGCATCATTCACACTGAAGAGACAGAAGATGCTTTACTTGTCACACAGCGACTGATGCTCTACTAAACATCATTATGAACATAAGACTAAAGCTACTGCTTGAATCAGACACAATTACTAGAGAGACTCACAATCAGCTCACAACAATAGATTTAGCGTTTGACAGCGAGAAAATACAATTCATGATATACAAATGCAAGATGAGAACTGATTTACATCAAGAATCTGATCATTTTTTGATTGTCATGAAGTTGTGTCTACGCACATCTTTCACGCAGTTCACGACTCATTGATTATGAAAGAAAATGAACACAGAAGCACTAAATGCTCATTTAAGAATACATTTTCCCGTTGATTATTTTCTCAACAACAAGACAGCGATAGATGACAGAGTAACTGAGATCACTCATATGTTACAAGAAGTTATCAAGAAGTTTACTTCTTGAGCAAAGTTGTTGAATTAAGCATGAGACTTTTGAAATCAGATCTGCTTGAAAGTCGTGACAAAATCATGATGACTATGAGTTGTATGAAAATTGCAAAGTACTTTAGAGACATGAAACGACTATCTGAAATACAATGATCACAAAAACAAGATCATTAAAGAAACAAAACATTCACATTTTAGATCACAAATGCATGAGCTGAGCAACGAATCAAAATCGGTTTAATGCTTTGCAAAATGAGTCAGAATCGAAAGTCAGTTACTTAAGAAACTTTCGCAGTTTTCATCACTAAAGAGTGATGATTTCGATTACATAGCAGATTCATTTGAAGAAAAAACAAAGATGCTACGAAAGAAGTTTTTTTCATCATTGTCTCAAGCAAACATCAGCAACATTTCAAGATCATTTATATTGCTGACAGTGTCGTTCAATTCAATCTTATTGCAAGATGAGATAAAACAGATGATTCAACGAGTAAAAGTCAACAAAGCATCAGACGCATTCAAAATTTCAAATAAAGTGCTTTAAGCAAGTTTAACAGAACTGACTTCGATACTAATTAGTTTATTCAATGCATATGTAACTCACAAATATCATTCGAAGCAATTCAAAAAAGCTCAGACAATAGTACTATGCAAATAAAAAAAGAGCAATTACATTGACTTGAAGACGTATTAACTCATTGCTTTGCTAGACATCATGAATAAAGCATTGAAATCAATCATGATCAAAAGATTAAGTGATATTACTGAGACTCATCACATGCTTTCAAACGCTCAAATGAGAGTGAGATGCAAGTAATTCATGATCTCAGCGCTGAATCTACTAGTAGATTAAGTACATGCATTATGAGACTGCAAAATCAAGTACGTGATCTTCATGCTTAGTTTAAACATCATTGAAACATTCAATCATGTCTTGCACACTAGACTTCTGCATACTTTGAGAATGAGAAAAACATCAAACTACATAGTTGAATGAACTTGCAGCTTTCTGAAGAACAGAGAATCATCGTTGATGTTCAATGAATAAATCAGCGTGATGCAACGAGTAAACGCTGACATATCACAGAGATTTCTCATATCATCAATTCTTTTTCTATTCTTTAACGCAAGCTTAATCAAAAAATGCAAAGCTCTAGAAATTAAAATCGAAGTGCTTAACTTCATAAATGACATCAATATTCTGATCTATGACAAAATCACAGAATTAATCTGCAAATTACTGAGTTGAGCACATAATGTCTGTGCGAAGTGAGCTTGAACTCATGATGCTACGTTCACTTCAGAGAAATATAAACTCATACACTTCACTCATAAGTCAAAAAGATTCAACATGACAGTCAGTTTATGCATAGAAAACTCAATAATAAAGTTGAAATCAAATGTATAAGTTCTTGAAGTGCAACTGAACATGAAACTACAATGAGATTCGCATCTTCGTTAAATAGAAGCAGATCACGTCATCAAGATGCTGATGCTTAGTTGACTTGAAATCTTCATCTGAGAAGTTACATTCGCAAAAGCAAGACAGATATACTCAGTGATGATAAGATTGAAAATGACGTTTGAAGCATCAATATGACATCAACGTGATAAAGAAGAGAAATTGTCGAGTATGAAACGAAGGCTAGAAACTCTTCAGAATCAAGTGCTGCATCATGTGATCAATGTCTTCAGAAAAGTGAACATTGAAACGCTGAAAGTCGAAACATATACATTCTTGCTACATGTTCATTTGAACAAGCTACAGAATCAAGTCACACTACGCAGTTGAATTGATGACAGAACACAGAAGACTCAATGAGCATGCAAGATCATACATGCTCATCTGATAAAAACTAATAGACTCATCTCTTGCTTTTCAATCTTCAAAAAAATGACGTTTCTGAACATTTCAATTCACGAAGAAGCAAAGATATAGTTTAGACGTGAACGACTCAATCTCTTAACATTAACTCAAATGAGTGAACGTGCAATTGCACAGTTTCATAAAAGTCAATGAGATCTTCAATGAGAAAACTACAAAAAACGCATCGCAGACATTAATGCATTTCTCGCTCAGAGATCTCATTTATTCAAGAAGTCAGTAAGAATGCGTAATGATTTTCAGAAGATCAAAAGCATTCTTGCAACTTACATCAGAATCAAACGCATAAAGCTGAATGTTTATCTGCACTCAAGAAACGTGTCAAACGTGAATAACTTTCGATGCAACTGCGAATGAAGTCATCAAACAGTCAAGCATATTCTGATGCACTGCTTGAATTAAACGCATCTTCGATTGAATATGCTACAAAACGTCAACTTCACAAACTATTAAATCATCATCTCAATCACGAATAATCTCAAGGCAACAGCGAGAATGATGATGAAAATGAAGCTGCTGAAGCAGTTTAGAATAACAAGAACATTCATTCTTTAACGAGTGATCATCGCGAACAAATTTGATACATAGTCTCAGTTTTATCGTCTCGACTGTGTGTAGCAGTCGTATAGACAGCGAGCGATTTTCTATCTCAGAGAATTTTGTTCACTCAACACACATAGCATAGATTTTTCCCATGAGTCAATCTAATCAACGTCATAAGAATGTATGAATTATTATTATTATTATTATTATTATTATTGATGTTCATCTCATCTTTTAAAATCAATCTTTCAATCTTTGTTCTTTAATAAACAATGATTCAATTATTTACATGATCATACATTTTAATCTAGTCAATAAAGTATGCAAGAAACTAAGAATTTAATTTATATAATTGATAAAAAAGAAGCTAATAAAAGATTATGATGAAAAGATATTTAAGAAGATCATCACTCATAAAATTCTATTCAATCTCATCATTGAAAGTCATAAGAAATTGACTGTATCAATGCTGATAGCTGATATTGATCATCATGAAGTTATATTGAGTAAGCTTTGAATGAATAAAAACGAAATATTATTGAATATGCAAAAAAACATCATTGTTTTTTCAAATCAATTGAATACTTCTATTTCGATTTTTTCAATTTCTCTCAATTCAAAGCACTCAAATTGATTGCAATCAACTTCATTTTCTTTAATCACTCAGACTAAAACTTTTATGATGCTCAAACAACTCATTCAAGAAAAGTCACTCTCGATTTGAAGCATAAATGCAGCTTCGTTCAAAACACTATTGAATCATTCAAAGAAAAACAAGATCAAAGTTTTTGCTTTATTCATGATGAACATTAATAGAAAAATCACGTACAATACTTGATGCAATTTGAACGCTTTAAACGTCTCTTCAATCAATAAAACGACTCAGAATTTGAAAGATATTAAAGCGAAACTGTCATCAAAATATTATGAGTTTCTAGATGTTTTTGATTAAACTCAATCAAATAAACTACTCTTTCATCACTTTTATGATCATAAAATTGAGCTCATCAATGATTCAATATCTTCTTGCTGTTGAGTTTATCAAATGTTCTTTGTCAAACTTCTGAAAGTAAAGAAGTACTTAAACAAGAATTTGTTGAAGAAATTCATCACTTTTAGTCAAACTCTCTATTTCTTTCTCATTTTATTCACTCTCAAAGCAAATAAAGATTTTCGATTCTGCGTAAACTATTGAAAGCTAAATGTCATTTTCAAAAGAAATAAATACTCTTTATTGCTGATAAATAAGATCATTGATAAAATAATGAGTTGCAAGCATCTGACTAGATTGAACATCATATCAGCATTCAACAAACTTTGAATGCATCTTGATAGCAAGAATTACATTACTTTTATCACTGCTTTAAAAGCATATAAATACAAGATGCTATCATTTAAACTGACTAATGAATCAATCTTCTTTCAGCAATATATGAATGACATTTTATGAGACTTTCTGAACGACTTTTGTCAAGCTTATCTAGATGACATTCTCATTTATAGCAAAATGAGAAAGAAACATAGAGATTACATCAAACTAGTATTAAGTTGACTACATGAAGCTGAACTGCAGATGAATATTTGAAAGTGCAAATTCAATGTAGAAGAGACTGTTTTTCTAGAAGTCATCATATCAGAACAAAATCTTCGTATGAATCTCAGCAAAGTGACAGTCATAATCAGCTGAATCACTTCAATCAATCTAAAAGAAATTTAGAACTTTGTGAAATTTATTAACTTTTATCATTGTTTCATTAAGAACTTCTCGAAGCTAGTCAAATCATTCACTCAACTGACTAGAAAAAATACATCTTTTGTTTAAAACAAGATCTGTGTTCAAGTCTTTAACAATCTAAAGAAATAAGTCAGCTCGATCTCAATACTTCATCACTTTGATCTCAAACAACAAGCTATTCTGAAGATTGATGCTTCAAACTATGTAAAAGGTGAAATATTATTTCAGTACAATGATGAGAAAGTTCTTTATTCGATGATCTTCTATAGCAAAAGCATGATCTTTGCTGAAATCAATTACCACATTTATAACAAGAAATTGCTAATCATTATTTCATGCTTCAAACATTGATGACTCAAGCTAAAATGCACTGAACTACTCATTCAGATGTTCATTGATCATTAGACTTTAAAAATCTTCATGAAAAACAAATAGTTGAGTCGATGACAAGTCAATTATCTGAACATTCTATCAAAGTTCAACTTTCAGATCATCTTTAAATCAGGCAAAATAAACACTAAAGTCAATACTTTAATCAGAATATCTTTAATGAACATTTCTGAATCAGCTCAGCGTCTTGAAAATCATTTTCAGACTATTTTGATTCTTGATAAAGTCGATGTTCTATTTATTGAATCGAAAGCAAATCTTTATCAATGAGTATGAATGATCAATCAAACAAATGAGTTCTGCAGCGAATATAGACAAGCTATAAACGAAAACAAGCTCAAATTTCATATCACTAAACTGAAGAACTGTGAAATCATTGATGATGTTCTATTTAGAAAAGATCTACTGTGAATCTCTGAGAACATGCACATGAAATTACTACAAGAAGTGCATGATCAATCTTCAATCGTTCACTTTGACAATAAACAAATCATTGATTTAGTTCAGCGTTTCTACTATTGATCAGATCATTAAGCTACTATTCAATGATACATTCAAAACTGTCATGCTTATCAGCGAAGCAAAGTCTTTAGAGATAACATCAATAAACTTCATCATTCTCTTTTGATTTCACAGAAATGCTGAAAAGATATAACTATGAACTTCATCACTGAACTATCTCTGTCAGAAAGCTATAACATCATTTGCACAATCATATATCATTTCATCAAAGAACATCACTATGTTTTCTGTCATTAAGAAAACAATGACATCTCAGTTGAAGAAATGATTTAAATTATGCTATGAAACATTTATTGACTGCATGATTTACTCAGTTCTATTGTTTCAAACAGAGACTTTCAATTCATATCAACTATGTGAAAAAGTCTTTGCAAACAACTGAGAATCACAGCTAGTTTATTCACAGTCTATCATTCTGAGATCAACAATTAATCAAAACAAGTGAATCAAGATGTTGAATGCAAACTTAGAATCTATTGCAATTACATGTAGAACGACTGAGTCAAATGAATATTTATAATGAAATTCAGCAACAATTTCAATATTTTCTCAATCACTTCAATGATTCTCTTCTACTTTAATAAAGAATTTCACTCTTGAATGAGTTTCAATTCAAATACAACTAATTATGAAACAATTTGTGAATGACTTGAAGTTAGAAAAGCAGATGATATTATCATTTAAATGAAAGAATTACTAAACTTTGATCATCAACAATTGAAAAAGATAAAGCTAATCATTGAAGTTCAAATTAATAAATAATAATAAATTTATATATTTTTGTGACATCGATTAGATTGACTCATGAGAAACTCTATGCTATTTATATCAAGTGAATAAAACTCTTTGAGGTAGAAAATCACTTGCAGTCTATACAACTGCTTCACGCAGTCAAAACAGTGAGTTTTGAGACTATGTATCAAATTTGTTCACGTTGATTGCATGTTAAAGAATGAATGTTCTAGTCACTCTAAATTGCTTCAAGAGCTTCGTTTTCATTATCATCTTCGCTACTGCTCTGAAACTCTTCGTGATGATAACAATTATTTGATAATTTAAGAAGTCAGCATCTTGTAACATTCTTGATCGCAAATGCAATTAGTTTGAGCAATGCATGAGTACATGCTTCGTCATCTGATGACTTTATTTGCAGTTGCATCGCAAGCTATTCATGTCTGAAACATTTCTAGATTGCAGATAAACATTCAAATCTATGCATTTAGTTCTGATGTAAGTTGCAAAAGTGCTTTCTGCTTTCTAAAAATCATCATGAATCTTCATCATCTTGTTGAATAGATGTGATCTTTGTGTTGAAATGACATTAACATTTACGATACATTTTCTGTAGTTTTCTCATCTTTGATTTCATTGATTCTTATGATACTGCGCTATTGCGATGCTATTACTTATTAAAGCTGTCACAGAGAGAGATAATTGTAATCATTTGCATCTCATCTGTATTCTTGTGTCTTCTTAAATTGAAATGTTCAAAAGCATTATTTTCTTGATGATGAGTAAGCTAGAAATGACGTGATTAACTTTCGTCAAATGAGTGTGTATTAGTTCACATACTTATCTGATCTCTTGTGTTCAATTGTTGACTTGACTGCGTAGCATGATCTTGTTTTGTAGCATGTTCAAATGAACATGTAGCGAGCTTATGTATGTTTCTGTTTTTAAAGTTTCAATGCTTACTCTTTTGAATGCTTTTGCTACGTGATACAAAGTTTGATTCTGAAGTGTTTCTAGTTTGCATTCTTTGCTTAACAGTTCATTCTTCTTGTCACGTTGATGTCAGACTGATGCTTCAAATGCAATTTCTGATCTTACTACTGCTAAGTATACTTGTTTCGCTTTTGTGAAAATAGCTTCTCATGTAAAGACTTTAAGATAACTAAGTGTCAGCATTCTTGTGACGTGATTCATCTTTATTTGTCAAAAATGTGCATCTCATTGCAGTTTCATGTTCAGTTGCATCTTTAAAACTTGTACATCTGATTTTGATTTGATAACTGAGTTTTCTATTTATATGCTAGTTATCATGTTGAATCTCTTCAATTTTCTAGTGAAATGTGTAAGCTTATACTTTTCTGATGTAAACGTTGCATCATGAGTGCAAACTCATTTCATGCAAACATCATGTACTTTGCTTAATGTTCTGCAGATTTCTTTAGTGAATCTGTTGTAAACTAGAATGTTAATATCATTTATGAAGTCAAGCACTTTGATTTTAATTCTCAATGCTTCGCATTTTTCAATTAAACTTACGTTGAAGAATAGAAAGAGAATTGATGAAATGAAAGATCTTTGCAATATGTCTGCGTTTATCTTATGCATGTTGCTCATTTATTCATTGAATATTAGTGATATTTCTTGATTTTTTAGAAAGCTGTGTGTTCATTCTATTATGTAGCTTGACGTTCTTTTTATTTTCAGCGTATGCAGAAGTCTGACGTGTAAGACTCAATTGAACACTTCAATGATGTTTAAGCTTAGCATAAAAATCACATATTTGATTTCACAGTCTTACACTGTGTAAACTTGATCTATCAGTAAATTTAACGTCAAGATCACAAATCACTTACATCTTACTTTCATTTGAGCATTTGATAGCATGCAATGAGTCTCAACTATGTCACTCAGTCTTTTAATCATGATTAACTTCAACGCTTTGCTTATGATATTAAACAAAGCAATAAGTTGATACATTCTTGAATCAATATAGTTGCTTTTCTTTGATTTGCATAGTACTATTGTTTGAGTCTTTTTGAACTGCTTCAAATGATACTTGTGTATTATGCATGCATTGAATAAACTCGTCAGTACTGAGATCAGTTTTGCAAGACTCACTTGAAGCACTTTGTTTGAAATATCTGAAGCATCTGACACTTTGTCTGCTTTTACTCATTTGATTATCTGCTTCACTTCATCTTCTGTGATGAGTGAATTAAATGAGACTGTCAGAAATATGAATGACTTTGCAATGTCATTGACATTCATCTGAGAAAATGAGAAAAAGAACTTTTCTTGCAGTATCTTGATTTTTTTCTCGAACGTTATTATCATATGATCAATGTTGCTTCACTTCAGTGACGAAAACTGAGAAAGCTTTTTAAATAGTTGACTTTTGATTTTAACTTATTTTACAAAGCGCTTTATTGAAAATATGTTGCATATGTTGCATGCAACATACATAAGACATGATCTTTATGCTGATTTTCTTCTTAGCAAGAAATAGTTTCTTGCAGCAGATTCACAGTTCAAAATGAGTAAAATCTTTCATTGCTCAGATTTTAACAGTTTACTTCTTAAACATGAGTTGCAGATGTTTCGTCAGCAATATGCATGTATATTGCAGTTGATTTCTTCTTTAATTACATTGACATACGTTACTGTTCTTTCAAGCTATACAGATGATGTCTTTGATTAAAGATTGATTTTATCATCAAGACATTCAAGAGTCAAAACTCAGTGAAGAAATGAGATTTTTAAGATTAACAATCATCATTATTGTATATCACGTCTTGCAGATGCTCACTTTGCTTGTAAAATGTACAACTTCTTTATTTTACATTATTTGTAAAGATCTTTCTTATGCAGATTGATCATATTTTGCAAAAATGTTTATATGCTACACTTTTAATCAAACAACATAGTTCAATCATTTTTTACTAACTTGCTTGTGTTTCTCTTCTTTTAACAAAGTTTTCTCATCAGCGTATTACTTATGTATAAAATGTTTATGTTTGAACGTTTGTTAAACAATATTAACAAGATTCTTGAATTTGCTCATGTTGAACTTAATGAATCTTGTGAGTTGCTTATGTCATAGTAACAAATACACAGTCTTAACAAGATTTATACATAGTTAGCACATAAATTAAAGAATGTTCATGATTTAAGTTTTTTCTGCTAATTATTCTCAACAAATTAAACACAAGAATGTTCTGTCTCAGTTCTCATCATCATGACAACAAGATACTGAATCAAATGATTTTCATAAGCAATTTTTCTCATAGTTTTGCATTTTATTTGACTTTCTCATCTGCATGCAGATTGCTTGTAACATGCGCATTGAGATTATTAAAGTCTGCGCAATCGCGAAAACTCTGCATGCAATCAATGTACAACACTTCATCATCATGCAGCATCTCAATGTCATTCAAACTTTTGATAATCTTTAAACTTTACTGTAGCTAAACAGTAGATTTGTAGTCAGCATCATGTACAAATGAGTTTCATCACTGATTTTCAAATCAATAAACATAAATGAAATGTCATCTATGAAGTAAATGATTGAGTTTGACTATCTTTCAGAAACGTCAAAACAATGAGACTTTGCAAAGATTTAAAAGACAAACAGCTAGATCTTTATCAAATCACTGTCAAAGTGAGTATCTTTTATCATTTTTATTTATCAGTTAACATGAAGCATTTGCATTCAATGTTCAGCTCAAAGCTACTGCAATCATATTCAGAAAATTTTCTATCAGAACAGCATTCAAAATCACTCAAATCAATTATTATCAAAGATAATGAACATTAAAAGATAAATGATATATTGAACTTCAGATGTTATCAAGGTTGAATACAGTACAAAGTCAAATGAATAAATTTAAATAGAAATAATAAATGATACTGTGTTGATAAAGAGAAATTTGATGACTCAGAGAAAGTTTTGAATAAATTTTATAAGTTATATTCAAACAAATCGCGCTAAATATCGAAATAATTATTAACAAAAGTGAGCAAATGAACTACATTCATGCAAACATGAATTTTCAAAGAAGAGAGTAATGTTATAAGCATATCAAGACTGATAAGACTGAACAAGATTAAAGCTTTAATCAATTCACAATGAACGTTAGTGAGTTCTTTGCGTAATGATTAGAACTAATTAGCAAGCTAGTCAGATTTGACTCAAATTTGACTTAAATATGACTTAATCTCTTTTTCTTTCTCAACATTCTTTTCTTTCATCAACATTTTGTTCATGTACATCATATTCTTTTTCTGTCACAAACACATTTCTTTCAAGTTTAACACAGTTTCTGAACATTATATAAATAAAAGCTTTTGTATCAATCTTCTGTATTCTTAATATTCAGTTATAACTATTTTTAAAGATCAAGCATTATCAACTCTGATCTTCATTAATTGTATCATTTAGACACAATTTTGATATATTCAAGCATTCAATTCAGTATTGTTACTGATCTTAATCATTTCATGATTAAAAAACAATGCATTCATGTTCTTTTTTTCTTTTATATTCAATGATACATTCATGTCTTTTTCTGATGCTATTCAATTTTGTGATAAAAGTGATTCTCTTCTAGCATTTTGAAGTTCATAATAAGCAATGCTCGCTGATTTTAAGCTTCTAGTCATGATATAAATAGAAAATTGCTGATCAAGAAGTTCTGATGTTACTGTTGAAATTTCTGATTTTGATCAAACTTTCTGAGTTCAAGTTCTGCTGAAATTTCTGATTTCAATTCTGATGATAAGTTCAGTAAAAAGTTAGTCAAAAACAACATGTTCATGTTCTTCTGTTTTGATTTTATCAAAATTGCTGATTTTGAATTCTGATTCTGCTGTCAAAATTTCTGAATTCAACTTCTGATTTTGATTCTGACTGAAGTTGAAATTTCTGATTTCAACTTTAAGTTTAATTTATATAACTTGTTTTTATATCATTTATACATTGATAGTAAGATTAATGAACTTTGAACTAATATTATGAATTTGCATAAAGCAAATTATATGAATGTATTTTAAAACTTATTGAAGTGAATAATCACAACACATGCACAACAAATCTTGAAAAAGAGCACTACATGCAAGACAGAGTGAATCTAAAGAATGATCAAACGACAATGAATTGCATGAGTTGCAGCAATGCAAGTTCAAAGATGATTGCAAGCGACGTTAACATGTTGCAAGAAAACAGCGACGCGAAATTGCAACACTTACGCAATGATGAAAAGAAGATAGCTGACATTATTGATCTACTAATAAAGACATCAACGTTAGAGAAAGAGATGAGCAAAGATTACTCATGAAAAGAAATAGCATTGAAGCTGATGCGTCATCTTCAACTTGAATCAGAGGAAAAACATTATGTGACTCAGAATGCATTCATCACGAAGAATGTACAGAAACTGAAGACATCAGTTCAACTGCTAAGCAAGCAGTTACAAACGCAGAGAAATACGCGTCTTTCATTGAAAATCATGTCATGAGCAAACATGATAAGAGAAGAATTATCAACGAGAAAGTAACATCTCAGAGAGAGATCGTTGTCGCTTCGCAAGAGATGTAAAGTCATGATAAAGATAGCAGACAGAGAAGAAATAAAGAAGATGCAGAAGAAAATCATCAAGCAGATTCTTCAGAAAATAGCAGACGTGTCAACAAATCAATGAGATCTGATCATGTCTTTTCGCAAGCTGAGTAGCAAAGACATTTTTCTTCATGCAGTCAGTTCAGATGCATGAGCAAATCTGAAAAAGACTCAAGAATGAGCAAAAGAAATTGTGAACTTGATGCGCATATTACGATGAATCTTTGCAATGCTAACACATGAGATGTGCATCACAATCAACATGAGCAATCAGAAGAAAGTTATTAGAAAGCTGATAAAGAATAACGCGAGACTTCATGAGAATCTGAAGATTCTAAGAATAGTCTGATTCAAGAAAGTAGCAAAGAGCGAAAAGACTCATTGATCGCTCATCATGAAGATAGCAATCGAAGCGATGACAAATCAACTGATGAACGTGAATATGCTAAATGCATATCATGAATGCACATGTGAGCTGTTTGAGAAGAACTGTCACATCACACAGTACTTCAGATGTCAAGAATTTGATCACATGATCAGATTTTGCAGAAAGAATCAACGTTGCATCAAGTGCACAGACAAACATCACATTGAGAAGTGCGTTTTTTTTATTGTTTTTTTTTATTTCTTCATTAAGTGCATGCAGTCTATGACTATGACATTGTCTAGACGCTGTATGTATGCTAAGTTACATGTAACCTGACCAAAGTCGCTGCTTTATATCTTCTCGTTGATCAATCACATCGATAGTTTGCGCATACAAGCGCTCTTTCTTAACTCTCGTCATCGTACTTTCGTTTTTCTTTGTTCTTTCACACTCTTCGCGTTCTACTCTTTCGTTTCTAATAGTCATTTTCTTGTCGTAATTCAAGTATTTTTCAAATACTTTAGTGTTGCGATTCTTTCAATTTTGATGATGAACAGTGTCAATATAGTGTCTGTGTTTTTGAGCTGAGCTTTTTCCTTAAGCTTTATCTGCTCTGCTTTATAATGTCTGCAGTTCAGCAGTAAATGCTTCGACGTTTGCCTCGCATTGCATATTTCATAGCATTTGTTCGAATTATTCTCTGATAATCTATGCAAATAGCTCTTGAAATAACCATGTTTCATTTTCAGCTGAATAAAGGTTGAAAACGTTAGTCTATCGATTTTTCTCATCTCTTTTAGTGATTTATGACTTAGATTCACCTCTGATATGTGCTTTTGATACTGGTTTCCCTTCTTGATGCTGCTTTTTCAGGCATTTAACCATTGTAATTTCGCCTCTTTGCAAATTTGCTTTTTGACGAAGCTTATGATGATTGCTTTCGTGTTGT
>JAABUK010002038.1_pt1 | contig 37089 bp, 25 predicted proteins | sample 5559141 | NCBI WGS metagenome assembly JAABUK01 (sample SAMN10711869, study PRJNA513367) | rock metagenome | isolation source: Antarctica rocks | place: Antarctica: Victoria Land, Pudding Butte nord | collected 2016-01-03
CTCCGCCCGTCCATGACGGACGCAGAAACGCCTACCTGGTCAACCAATTCACTGCTCCCCTGCTACCCAGGGGTGGATGGGTTCCTGATGTCGCCACCGGATGGGTTTACCGTGTCGCCTGACACCGAGCTGGAGGGTGTGGAGCCGCCGTGTGGGTTCGGGTGCGACTGGCGGGCGCGACCGCCCGGCCCCGCCGGCAGATAGGACGGGGCCACGCTGCATCGCAGCAACGCCGAATCAGCATTGTGGAAAGTCGCCCTACGGCAGGCTAAACGAACGTAGGTAACCCAGGAACAACAAGCTCTCTTTGAGGCGTTCGCGCTTCCCCTTCGCGGTCTGCCCGTCTCGCACGCCTGGCAGGGCCACGGGTCGGCCATCTTCCTGGAGTTCGGCGCCCTCACGCCCAGCACATGGGTCAGGCAGGACGGATCGCACGGCAACCCCATCGGCGAGATGGAGCTGATGATTCAGTGGAGCTGGCGCATTGAGGGCAAGCGCTCGATCCTGTGCGGCTCTTGGGCCGACGAGCGGCGCTGGCTGCTGGCGCTGGCCTGCCTGACCAAGACCAGCGTCGCCAGCGTCGCGCTGTTCGGACGCCTGCCCGAGATCGACTTGACCTTGTCCAGCGGCGTGCATGTCGTCTCGTTCATGACCGCACAGGGCGACCCGGAATGGGCGCTGTTCGACCGCCGTGGCGGTAGATCCCGGTCCCTACATGTCCGGCGTGGCCAGTTGTGCGTTGAAGTTGACAGGAACCAAGCGACACATGGCGTGGTCCCGCATTGACTGCGAAAGGTACGACCAGAACAACCGTTAGCCACAAATCCCATGCTGCACCGCAGCAACGCCGAATGTTCATTATGGGAAAATAGGCGCAGTCCCGGCATAGTGCCCGAGCAGTCCCGGCACTCCGGCTAGTGCCAGGCGGGCGCGGGGACTTGGTCAGAGGCAGTATTCGAGGGTGTCCGAGGGCCGCTAGCAAGCCGCGAGGACTTGCCAGAGTCGTTGCAAACCAGTCGCGGAATGCGTGCTGCGGCTTGGGCTGTAAGCGAAGCGGCGCGACCACATTCCCGCATCCCCCTTATCGAGTCTCCGCGCAAAAGTGGACAGGCCGCCTCCCACCACGAGCCGTCATTTTCCTATCGGGTAGGCCCCAGCAGGACGCCGCTACTTTGCGGGTCACAGCAGTGATGTTGGGTCAGGCCCTAGTTGAGCCGTGCCCCGGCTTGGTCCGTCCCGACCAGGAAAGCCTGCTCGCCCACCACCCCGTTGCCCTGGGCAGCCGCCCGCCGGACGCCGCCCGGCCCGCCTGCCGCAGCCCGCAGCAGCGACGCCACGAACGACCGGCCCCATCCCAGCGCGGACGTGCCGCGCAGCACGTCCCAACTCGCCTGCCAGCGGGTCTGCCGTTCGGCCAGGCTCATGTTCAGCGCCGTGTCCAGGGCGTCCGCCATCTCGTCCGCGTCATGCGGGTTGACGATCAGCGCCGATCCAAGCTGCCGCGCCGCCCCGGCGAAGCGGGACAGCACCAGCACGCCGGGGTCCTGCGGGTCCTGGGCGGCGATGAACTCCTTGGCGACCAGGTTCATGCCGTCGCGCAGCGGCGTCACCAGCCCGACCCGCGCCTCCCGCATGTAGCCGGCCATCGTGCTGCGGGCGCCCGCACGCGCCACCAGGCGCACCGGCGTCCAGTCCGCCTCGCTGTAGGCGCTGTTGATGCTGCCGGCGGACTGCTCGACGGACGAGCGCAGGTCCTGGTAGGCCACAACGTCCTTGCGGGACTCCGCGGCGATTTGCAGCAGCGTCGTGCGCCGGTGCCACTCCGGCCGGGTTTCCAGCAGGCGTCGGTAGCCGGCGAGGCGCTGCATCAGGCCCTTGGTCGGGTCCATGCGGTCCACGCCAAGGATCAGGCGCTGGCCGGACAGGCTGCGCCGCAGCCGCTCGGTCGGGGCAGCGAGCCAGGCGTCCTCGGCGATGGCGGAGAACTCCTGCGCCTCGATCTCCACCGGGAACGCGCCCAGCCGCACCTGCCGCCGGCCGACCTGCAACCGTCCGGCGTCCAGCCGCGCCGCGGCCTCGGCGAAGTTCTCCACGTCGTTCTGGGTCTGGAAGCCGATCAGGTCGCAGGCCAGCAGGTCCCGCACCAGCGCCTCGGCCTCCGGCACGCTGGCCAGGATGTCGGGGGAGGGGAACGGGATGTGCAGGAAAAAGCCGATGGGCGCCAGCACGCCGCGCGCGCGCAGCAGGGCCGGCATTGCCATCAGGTGGTAGTCATGTATCCAGATGAGGTCATCGGCGCGCAGCAACGGCCGCAGGGCCTCGACGAACCGCTCGTTCACGGCGCGATACGCCTGCGCGTTGCGCCGGTCGAAGGTCATCAGCTCGGGCATCGAGTGAAGCAGCGGCCACAACGTGCTGTTCGAGAACTCGTTGTAGTAGCGCTCATGTTCGTCGGCCGAGAGGTCCAGCGTCGCATACTGCACCCGGCCGGCTTCCATCATCTTCGCGGCGTGGCCTGGCGCGTCCTCGATGCGCCCGCTCCAGCCGAACCAGACGCCGCCGCGGCGCTCCATCAGCGCTTCCAGGGCGACGGCCAGGCCGCCGGCCTGCGCGCCGGCGGCAGACGGCGCGGGAACCCTGTTGCTGACGACGACGAGCCGGTTCATCGCAGGGCCAGCAGCGCTACGGGCAACCGGCCTAGCAGCTCCGTCAACGGCATGCGGTCCTTGCCCATGATCTCCTCCGTCCGTCCCAGGATGTCGCCCAACTTTCGGTCAACGAGGCTACGAGGTAGCACGACGCAGGTTCCGTTCCAACGGTCCGGCGGCACCAGCGGCTCGCCCGTCATCGCGTCCGCCGAGACCGGCAGCCGCGTGACCGCGACGATGGCCGCCCGTCCTTCGTGCACGCGGGCGAATGCCAGGACCGCGGCGGCATGGGGACCCTCCGCCTGCAGCGGCACGTAGGCGCCCTCGGTGAACAGCACCGGCGCTTCCGCCCGGAGTGCGAGCGTGCGGGCGATGACCGCCTGCTTGACCCGGCCATCGCGCCAGGATCTCATCAGGTCCGCCGGCGCCAGGTCCGCATCGAGCGAGGCCCCGCGCGCCGCGAAGTCCACGGGACGCCGGTTGTCCGGGTCCACCAGGCTGAAGTCCCAGTATTCCGTGCCCTGGTAGAGGTCGGGGACTCCGGGGCAGGTCAGGCGCAGCAGGGTCTGCGAGAGGCTGTTGACCACGCCCGCCGGGGCAAGGCGCGCGGCGAACGCGGCCAGCTCGCCTGCCATGTCCACGCTGCGCTCCGGATCGAGCAGCCCGGCCAGGAAGGCGCGGCAGGCACCCTCGTACTCCATGTCGGGCGCAGCCCAGCCGGTGTGGCGCTTGGCCTCGCGCAACGCCTTCTCCAGCCATCCGGCCACCCGGTCCTCTAGCGCCTTCACGCCGGGGCGGTCCTGCGGCAGCAGGCCGGGCGGCCAGGCGGCAACCAGGGTCTGGTAGAGCATCACCTCGTCCGCCGGGTCCGGCGCCGGGCCGTCCAGGTCGCGGCGCAGGGAGGCGTTGAGCCGCATCCAGCGGGCCAGCGCCGCCTCCCACTCGCCGGGCAGCTCGCTCAGCACCGCCAGGCGCACCCGTGCGTCCTCGCCGCGTTTGTGGTCATGGGTCGCGGTGGCGAGGAGCGCGTTCGGGAAGCGTTTCTGCCGCTCCTTCATGGTGGCGTGAAAGGCTGCGGGCGTGATGCACCACTGGGAAGGCTCGGTCCCGACCTCGTTGCGGGACAGCAGGCGGCCGTAGCGGTAGAAGGTCGTGTCCTCGACCGACTTCGCCGCGGTGGGCGCCGACAACTGCTGGAAGCGCACCATCGCCCGCTGCCATTCCTGCCGCCGCGTGCCGGCCGGCACGGCGCGCAGCCCGGTGCCCGACAGCCAGCCGCCCACCAGCTCCAGCAACGGCCGGTCGGCGGAGCGCACGCTGCGCCGCGCCCCGGCCATCGCCCAGTCCATCACCCGCTGGTCCACCGGCGAGATGCCGGGCGCACCGGCGTAGATGCGGTAGGCGTGGAAATGCACCAGCACCTCCACCAGGGTCGCCCGAATGGCGCTCAGGGTGTAGTCGCGCGTGGCCAGGCTGCGCCGGGCGATGCGGTGGATGGCGTTGGCGGTGGCGAACAACTCGCTGCTGAGGCTCTCCGACAGTATCTTGCGCCGGGCCGGCTTCGACTCCTCCTCGAACTCGGCGGCGCGGCCCGTCAGGGCGGTCCACTGCGCGGTCAGCGGCGCCTCGCCGGCCGGATCGTGCAGCACGGCCGACACGTCGTTCATAAAGTCGTAGCCGGTGGTCCCATCCGTCAGCCAGTCCGTGGCCAGGCGCTCATGCGGGGCGAGTATCTTCTCGATCCATAGGATCGGCGGCATGGCGCGCAGCGCCTCCGGGCGCTGCTTGGCCGCAGTCTCCAGCCGGCGGCGCAGCTTGCGGCAATATTCGCGCGGGTAGGCCAGGCCGTCCACATGATCGATGCGAACGCCGTCGATCAGCCCCTCCGCATACAAGCGGAACACCGTGCGGTGCGTCGCCTCGAACACCTCCGGCACCTCCACGCGCACGCCGGCCAGGCCGTTCACGTCGAAGAAGCGGCGCCAGTTGATCTCGTCCGTCGCGGCCCGCCACCAGGCCAGGCGGTAGTTCTGCCGGTCCAGCAAGCGGTGCAGGCGCTCCTTGCCCTCGGGCAGCTTGGTCGAGTAGGCGCGCAGGCACTCGGCGAGCGCGGCGCGATAGGTCGGTTGCAGCAGCTCGTGCCGGGCCGCCTCGGCCTCACGGCGCACGGCCTCGCCGCCGCCGGCGCCCAGCTCGGCGAAGGCGCGGGCCGGCGTCTCCAGCGGGCCGCCGGTGGTCAGCAGGACCGAGGCGTAGTCGCGCGGGCTGATCGGGAAGCGGTGGTCGTGGTAGCCGACGAACAGCCGGCCATCGGACTCGTCGAACCGCAGCACAAGCTCGCCGCTGTCCAGGCACTCGCCGTAGGACGTGCCCAGGAACGGCGCCAGCAGCCGGCCGCGCAACGTCGCGTCGGGCGGGTCCCAGTCAATGTCGAAATACTCGGCGTAGGGGCTGCCGCGACCCCATTCCAGCACGTCCAGCCACCAGGCGTTGTCGTTGCCGCCGACGCCCATGTGGTTGGGCACGATGTCCAGGATCAGGCCCATGCCATGCCCTCGCAGGGTGGCCACCAGGCGGCGCAGCGCGTCCTCCCCGCCCAGCTCCGGGTTGATCTCGTTGTGGTCCACGATGTCGTAGCCGTGGGTGGACCCGGCCCGCGCCTTCAGCAGCGGCGAGGCATACAGGTGGCTGATGCCCAGCTTGTCGAAGTACGGCACCAGCGCCGCCGCCTGGTCCATCGTGAAGTCGCGGTGGAACTGCAGGCGCGCGGTTGCGGACAGGGCTTTCATGCTGTGGTCCTAGCTTGGTTCAGGCCGTCCAGCCTTGCCGCGACATCAGCGGGTTGCAGAAGGTCCTTCGCCATGCCCGGCAGGCGGCGGCGCCAGTTGGGATGCTGGTCCAGGGTGCCCGGCAGGTTCGGCTGCTCCTGCAACCCCAGGGCGTCCTCAATCGGCAGGATCACGAAACCGCAGGCGGAGCCGCCAATGTGCCGGGCCGCCGCGTCCACGACGGGGTGCGCGTCCCAATCGGCTGGGGCGTCGCCCTGGGCCGCGCCGCTGTCCCGCATTGCGTCCCATAGCAGGCCGCGGTCCCGCGTGCGCGCGTCCCGCTCCTGGGCGGCGTTGGCGTCGTCGCCCAGCATGTCCAGCTTGCCGCGCCACTCCAGGTCCCGGCCCTGCCACCATCCCGCGACGGTCGCCAGGTCATGCGTGCTGGTCATCGCCGCGGCACCTGCGGACCAGGTGCGCGGCGAGGTGAAGCGGTTCTGCTTGTCACGCTCGAACCACAGGACGCGCATCCCAAGGACGCCGGCATCCTGCAGCCGTTCCTGGAAGCCGTCCGGGATGGTGCCGAGGTCCTCGCCCAGCACCACGGCCTGGTGGCGGCTGCTCTCCAATGCGATCAGGCGCAGCAGGTCCGTGGTTGGGAAGGCGACGTAGGCGCCATCGGCGGCAGATGCGCCGTCCGGCACCACCCATAGCCGGGCGAGGCCCAGGGCGTGGTCTATCCGCACGCCGCCCGCGTGGCGCATCGCGCTCCGCAGCAGTTCGAGGTAGGCACCGAAGCCGTTCTGCACCAAGCCGCGAGGATTGAAAGCCGCTAGGCCCCAGTTCTGGCCGCTGATGCTCAACAGGTCCGGCGGCGCCCCGATGGACAGGCCGAGCAGGGTCTCGGCCTGGCGGCTCCAGCAATGGCTGCCGCCGGAGTCCGCGCCAACGGCCAGGTCGGCGATCAGCCCGATGGGCATTCCGGCGTCGCGGGCCGCCCGCTGCGCGTCGCCCAGGCTGCGGTCGGCCATGAACTGCATGAAGGCGTGCAGCCGGACCGCCTCGGCATGGTCGCGCGCGAAGGCGGCTACGGCGGGGTTGGCCGGGTTGCGATACTGCTCCGGCCAGGTGCGCCAGTGCCACTTGCCAGGATCGGCACCGAACAGGTGGGCGTGCAGCGCCTCGAAGCGCGCATGGGTTTCCAGGGCGTCGCCTTCGCGGGTGCGGTAGGCGGCAAGCTGGTCCAGCGTGGCTGCATCGGCGGCCTCGAACAGGGCGCGCAGGGCGGCGAGGCGGGCGCGTCCGGCGGATGGCCAGTCCACCAGGTCGCCTCCGGCGGTGCCGGGCATGTCCAGGCGGGTATGCAGCACGTTCAGGCCGATGCGGCTGGATGGCGAGTAGGGGCCGAAGCGGTCGAGGTCGGCGGAGAACTGGGCATGTATGGGACTGATCGCGATGGCTGCCGCGCCGCGCCGCGCCGCTGGGCCTACCAGGTCCTGCAAGGCGCCGAAGTCGCCAAGCCCGCCATCCCCCGCCCGGCGCAGCGCATAAAGCTGCACCGCCAACGCCCATAGCCGCCGGTCCGGCGCGGCGTCCTGCACGGTGAAGCAGCGCGGCGGCGCAACGGCGACCGCTACTTGCTGCCCAACAACCGTTAGGCGGTGGTAGCCCGGCGTTGCCAGCGCCGGCAGTTCCGCCCCGCCTTCGGCCGCCGCCAGCATCCCGTCCTGGACCGAACCGTCCTCAAGGTGCAGTTCATACCGGCCCGGCCGTGCCGCGATGCGCGTGGCCTGCCCGGCGTGCGCCGTCACCATCGGCGGCAGCGACGCCGCCGCCCGGCGCAGCTCCGCCAAGCTGTCCCGCACCGACGCACCCGTCTCCGCAAGCAGGCCCAGGGCGCCCAGGACGGTCTGCAACGTGTCGGGCGAAACGTCGTGCCAGGCGCCGTGAACGTCCCGCCAGCGCGGGGCGACGCCGGCCGCCTCCGCCAGTTCGGCCAGGCCGGTGCCGCTCATGCCGCCTCGATATGCGCGACGAAGCTGCCCGGCGGCAGCGTCGCGCCGGCAGCCTCCGCCGGCACTGCCACGAGCGGCACGCCGTCCGGCAGCCCCGCCTCCGCCGGCACGTCGCCCAAGTTCAGCCCGATCACCAGCCGGCGGCCATCGCCCAGCCGCCAGGCCGCGCGCACGGCGCCGGTGCCCAGCACCTCCACACCCTCGCTGCGGCAACCCGGCAGGCCCGGCACGATGCTCTTGTGCCGCAGGTCCAGCAACATGGCCACGAACCTCTCCGTGCCGCCAGGGCCACGGTCGGGAACGGAAGCGTCGAAGGTGCCGGGGGCGTTCGGGTCGGGGATCGCGGCGCGGCGCGTCTTGTCCTGGAAGGCGGCGAAGTGCTTGAACTCCGCCCGCCTCCCCTCGCGCACCAGCTTGGCCAGGTCGTCGTTGTGACTGGTGAAGAACAGGAACGGGTTGGTCGCGCCGTGCTCCTCCCCCATGAACAGCATCGGGATGAACGGGGACAGCAGCAGCAGCGCCGTCGCCGCGCGCAGCTTGCCGGGATCGGCCAGGGTCGTCAGCCGCTCGCCCATGGCGCGGTTGCCGATCTGGTCGTGGTTCTGTAGGCAGACCACGAAGTCGGTCGTCGGCAAGTGCCCGCTCGGCTCGCCGCGCGGGCGGCCGAGATGGGGGGACTGCTGGCCCTGATAGGCGAAGCCGTCCCGCAGGCACGCCGCCAGCAGCGCCGTCGCGTCCTGGAAGTCCTCGTAGTAGCCTTCCTGCTCCCCGGTCAGCAGCACATGGAGGCAGTGGTGGAAGTCGTCCGCCCATTGCGCGTCGAAGCCCGGCGCCGCCGGGCCGGTACGCAGCAGGGCGGAGCGGTTGTTCTCGTGCTCCAGCACCAGATGCACATGCCGCCCCGGCTCCACCCCAGCGCGTATGCTGGCGGCCAGGTCGTGCAGGAAGCCCTCTTCCGAGATGGCATGGACGGCGTCGAAGCGCAGTCCGTCGAAGCGATACTCCCGCAGCCAATACAGCGCGTTCTGCCGGAAGTAGTCGCAGACCTCCGGCCGGGTGAAGTCTATCGCGGCGCCCCAGGGGGTGTGGATGTCTTCCCGGAAGAACGGCTTGGCGTAGGCGTGCAGGTAGGCCCCGTCCGGGCCGAAATGGTTATAGACCACGTCCAGCATGACCATCAGGCCCAGCCCGTGCGCCTCGTCCACCAGCGCCTTCAACTCGTCCGGCGTGCCATAGGCGGTGTCGGGCGCGTAGGGCAGCACGCCGTCATAGCCCCAGTTCCGCCCGCCGGGGAAATCGGCGACGGGCATGATCTCGATGGCCGTGATGCCCAACGCCTTCAGGTCCGGCAGCCGCTGCCGGATGCCGGAGAAGCCGCCCATGCACCCGGCGTGCAACTCGTACACCACGGCCTCGTGCCAAGGCCGCCCCTGCCATTCCGTGTTCTTCCACTCATACGCCAGCGGGTCCACGACGACGCTGGGATTATGCACGTCCGGCGCCTGCTGGCGGGAGGCCGGGTCGGGCACGGCCAGGCCGTCCGGCATCCGGTAGCGGTAGCGCGTCCCGGCCGGCGCCGGGCAGGCCAGGCCGTGCCAGCCGCCGCCCTCGGCGCGCATCGGCACGGGGTCATAGGCGTCCCGCTCCAGCGTGACCTGCGGGACGGAGGGCGCCCACAGGCGGAACAAGGTCGTGCCGTCGGCCTGCAGCTCCGCGCCGAACGGCAGGTGGTGGGCGTAATGGGTCATGGACGCTCCAGACAGGCGGCGTCAGCCTGCGCGCAAGATTACTGTTGCCAGGGGCGGCAGCGTTAAGGTGAGGGAAACAGGGAAGCCGTGCGCCGGTTCCCCGTCCACGGCGGTCGTTCCGCCGTTGCCGACGCCGGACCCGCCATAGGCGGCGGCGTCCGTGTTCAGCACCTCGGCCCATGCCCCGCCCACCGGCACGCCGACGCGGTAGCCGTGACGCGGCACCGGCGTGAAGTTGCACACTACCAGCACCGGCGCCGCGCCGTCACCACCAAGGCGCAAATAGGCGAACACCGAGTTGCCGGCATCGTCCACCACGACCCAGCGGAAGCCGGACGGGTCGCAGTCGCCCACATGCAGCGCGGGGATGCTGCGGTAGGCCGCGTTCAGGTCGCGCACCAGGCTTTGCATGCCATGATGCTCGGGCACGTCCAGCAGGTCCCAGTCCAGGCCGGTGTCGTGGTTCCATTCCCTGTCCTGCGCGAACTCGCAACCCATGAACAGCAGCTTCTTGCCGGGATAGGTCCACATCAGGCCGAAGTAGGCGCGCAGGTTGGCGAACTTCTGCCAGCGGTCGCCCGGCATCTTCCGGATCAGCGAGCCTTTGCCATAGACGACCTCGTCATGCGACAGCGGCAGGGTGAACCGCTCGCTGAAGGCATAGACCAGGCCGAAGGTGATCTCGGCATGATGGTAGCGGCGGTTGACCGGCTCCTCGTGCATGTAGTGCAGGGTGTCGTGCATCCAGCCCATGTTCCACTTGTAGTCGAACCCCAGGCCGCCCTCGTCGGCGGTGCGGGTGACGCCGGGCCAGGCGGTGCTTTCCTCGGCGATCAGCACGGCGCCGGGGCAGCGTTGCGCGACGGCGCGGCTCAGCTCCTGCAGGAAGGCGACGGACTCCAGGTTCTCCCGCCCGCCGAACCTGTTGGGCACCCACTCCCCGGCGTTGCGGCTGTAGTCGCGATACAGCATGGACGCCACGGCATCCACGCGCAGCCCGTCCACATGGTAGTGCTCCAGCCAGAACAGGGCGCTGGCGATCAGGAACCCGCGGACCTCGTTGCGGCCGAGGTTGAAGATGTAGGTATTCCAGTCCTGGTGGAACCCTTCGCGCGGGTCGCCGTGCTCATACAGCGGCGTGCCGTCGAAGCGGGCCAGCCCGTGCGCGTCGGTCGGGAAGTGCGCCGGAACCCAGTCCAGCAGCACGCCGACGCCCATGGCGTGGCAACGGTCCACGAAGCGCGCGAAGCCCTCCGGCGGCCCCAGCCGGGCACTGGGCGCGAACTGGCCGAGCGGCTGGTAGCCCCAGGAGCCGCCGAACGGATGCTCCATGATCGGCAGCAATTCCAGGTGGGTGAAGCCCATCCCGGCGCAGTAGGGCGCCAGCTTGTCCGCCAGAGCCTCCCATCCCGCCATCCCAGCCTGCGACGCCGGCAGCCAGGACGCGGCATGGACCTCATAGGCCGACATCGGCGCATCCGGCGCCTGCGCCGCGGCCCGGCGGCCCATCCAAGCCGAGTCGGTCCATCGCCATCCCGCGTCGCTGACGACGATGGAGCCGGTCGCGGGCGCGACCTCCGCCTGCCATGCGACGGGATCGGCCTTCTGCGGCAGCGGCCCGCCATCCGGCCCAAGGATGTCATACTTGTAGATGGCCCCGGCCTCGACGCCGGGAATGAACAGGTCCCACACCCCGACGCCGTGGTGCCGGCGCATGGGATGGCGGCGCCCGTCCCAGAAATTGAAGCCGCCGACGACCGACACCCGATTGGCATTCGGCGCCCAGACGGCAAAGCGCACGCCGGCCACGCCGTCCATCACGGCAGGATGCGCGCCAAGGACATGGCCCAGGTCGCGGTGGCGTCCCTCTCCGAGCAGATACAGGTCTAGGTCGCCCAGCGTCGGCGGGAAGGCATAGGCGTCCTCCTGCTCCCAGGTGCCGCCGCTTCCCGTGACGTGCAGGCGGTAGGCGCCGTCGCCCGGCGCCGCCCCAGCCCAGAAGCCGTCGGGGTGCAGCCGCTGCAACGATCCCAGCGCCTGCCCGGCGCGGTCCAGCACCGTGACGGCCTCCGCTCCCGGCAGGAACGCCCGTACTACCCGGTCCAAGCCCGCGCCATGCGGTCCCAGCACCGCGAAGGGGTCGCCATGCCGGCCATGCACGACGGCCTCGATGGCGCCGGGGTGGGGCAGGGCGGTCATGCCGGCTGCTCCAATCCGACCAGGCGGGAGGCGATGGCGTGCAGCCCGCCCAGGGGAATGCCGATCCAGGACGGACGGTTGGCGGCCTCGTACTTGATCTCGTAGGCCGCCTTCTCCAGCAAGAACAGGTCGAGCAACGCCGCCTCAGCCTCCTGCGGCACCCAGCGCGGCTCCGCCGCCTCCAGCACGGCGCGGTAGGCTTCCAGGAACGCCGCGCTCGCCTTGCCGCGGAACTCCTGCAGGATGCCCTGCCGGCGCTCGGCCGCCTGCTCGGACGTTGCCACCCGGCCCGGCGCCGCCGCAGCCGCCGCGTAGTCGAACGAGCGAAGCAGCCCCGCCACGTCCCGCATCGGGCAGGACTTGGCCCGGCGCTGCTCCATCGTCCGCGCCGGCTCCCCCTCGAAATCTATGATGAAGGCGTCGCCCTGGACGACCAGCACCTGGCCCAGGTGAAAGTCGCCATGCACCCGAGTACGCAACGCGTCCGCACCCTGCCGGGCCAGTCGCCGCGCCGCATCGCGCAACGCATCGGCGTGGCCCAGGACCTCTTGCGCCTGCGCCGCCGTGGCCTCGTCCGGCCACTCCTTCATGCCGGCCAACATGCCAAGGGCGATGTCAATCTGCTCGATGGCACCCGCGGCCCACTCGTCCAGCGCCGCGGCGTCCGCCGGCTCCGGCGCGAAGTCCGGCTTGTCGGTCGGCTGCGACAGCACGGCATGAAGCTCGCCCAGCCGGGTGCCGATGGCGCGGGCGAACACCTCATAGGCCGAGAACGTGTCGGCGTCCTCCTGACCCGTCAGCGCCGCCGCCTCCACGCCGGCCGCCAGGAAGTCGAGCGTGTAGCCCCAGCCATCGCCCTGGTTGCGGACGAAGCCCTGCGCCAGCGCGACCGTGTGCGGCGTGCCGTCCGCGGCCACGCGCACGACCTCGCCGAACAGCGGCGCGGTGTTGGCGAAGCCGCGCTCCGTCAGGTAGCCGGTCATCTCCGCCTCCGGATGCACCCCGGCCAGCACGCGGCGGACCAGCTTCAGCACCAGGGCGTCGCCGACGATCAGGGACGAGTTGGACTGCTCGGCGGAGAGGCGCCTGATGTCGGCGCCCTCGGGCAGGGCCAGGCCGATCAGGTTGGCGCCGGGCTGGAAGCGCAGCTCGCCCTCGTCCAGCTTCACGACGGCGTTGTTCCGCAACGCGCCGATCAGGCCATAGGCCATCGCGTCCACCGCAAAGGCATCGGTCAGGTAGCCCACGCGAGGCCCGCGGCGCACCCGGCTCAACGCAAGCTGCTGCGGCAGGGCGCCAATGGCCTCGTCCTCCCACGCAATGCCAAACGGCAGGACGTAGCGTTCGGTGCGGTCCGGCAAGGTTGCCTCGACCTCGGCGAACATCACCGCTCCGCCGGTGGTGGGCAGCGCGGCGGCGTAGGCCAGGCGCACCTTCTGCAAGCGTTCGGTCTTTGAGGCGTACCAGCGGCGCAGCGGCAGGTAGGCCGGCAACGCCTCGCGCTCCAGCACGTCGCGGCCCTGCTGGCTCAGGGCGTCGGCCAGGCCCGCGCGCATCACCAGCGTCGCATACTCGGGCAGCGACTCAGGCGGCGCCGAGTGCCAGGACGGCAGTTGCGCGTCCGCCGCCAGCAGGAACCAGAAGAAGCCATAGGCCGGCAGGGTCAGCAGGTAGGTGAGCTGCCCCACCGGCGGGAACACCGAGCCGCCGACGATGTCCACCGGCACCCGTCCGGCATAGGCCGACAGGTCCAGCTCCACCGCCTGCGCCGTACGGGACACGTTGCTGACGCACAGTATGGTCTCGGCCCTGCCATCCTCGTTGGTGTGCTCGCGCAGGAACGCCAGCACCTTGCGGTTGCCGGGATACAGGAAGCGCTGCGTGCCGCGTCCGAACGCCTGGTGCCGGCGGCGGACGGCCAGCATCCGGCGGGTCCAGTTGAGCAGGGAGTGCGGGTCGGCCGCCTGCGCCTCGACGTTCACCGCCTGGAAGCCGTAGTTGGCGTCCATGATCGGCGGCAGCACCATCTGCGCCGGGTCGGCGCGGGAGAAGCCGCCGTTGCGGTCCATAGACCACTGCATCGGCGTCCGCACGCCGTCGCGGTCGCCCAGGAAGATGTTGTCGCCCATGCCGATCTCGTCGCCGTAGTAGATGACAGGCGTGCCCGGCATGGACAGCAGCAGGCCGTTCATCAGCTCGATCCGCCGCCGGTCCCGCTCCAGTAGCGGCGCCAGGCGGCGGCGTATGCCGAGGTTAATGCGGGCGCGGCGGTCGGCGGCGTAGGTGTTCCACAGGTAGTCGCGCTCGCCGGACGTGACCATCTCCAGGGTCAGCTCGTCGTGGTTGCGGAGGAACACCGCCCATTGGCAGTTCGCCGGTATCTCCGGCGTCTGCCGCATGATGTCGGTGATCGGGAAGCGGTCCTCGCGCGCGATGGCCATGTACATGCGCGGCATCAGCGGGAAATGGAACGACATGTGGCACTCGTCGCCGGTGCCGAAGTACTGCTGCGCGTCCTCCGGCCACTGGTTGGCCTCGGCCAGCAGCATCTTGCCCGGGGCGTGGCGGTCCAACTCGGCGCGGATCAGCTTCAGGATGTCGTGGGTTTCCTGCAGGTTTTCGTTGTTGGTGCCCTCGCGCTCCACGAGGTAGGGCACGGCGTCCAGGCGCAGGCCGTCTATGCCCAGGTCCAGCCAGAACCGCATGATGGCCAGCACGTCCTGCAGCACGGCCGGGTTGTCGAAGTTCAGGTCCGGCTGGTGCGAGTAGAAGCGGTGCCAGTAGTAGGCGTTGGCGACGGGGTCCCAAGTCCAGTTGCTGGTTTCGGCATCTAGGAAGATAATCCGCGTGCCGGCATACTTCTCATCCGTGTCGGACCAGACGTAGCGCTCCCGCTCCGGGCTGCCCGGGGGAGCGCGGCGCGCGGCCTGGAACCAGGCGTGCTGGTCCGAGGTGTGGTTGATGACCAGCTCGGTGATGACGCGCAGGTTGCGGGCGTGCGCGGCCTCGATGAGCGCGCGCACGTCGTCCATGGTGCCGTAGTCGGAGTGGACCCCGGTGTATTCGGCGATGTCGTAGCCGTCGTCGCGCCGGGGCGACGGATAGAACGGCAGCATCCAGATCGCGGTGACGCCAAGCTCCGAAATGTAGTCCAGCTTCTGCATCAGGCCCTGGAAGTCGCCTACGCCATCGTTGTTGGCGTCGAAGAACGACTTCAGGTGTATCTGGTAGATTACCGCGTCCTTGTACCAGAGCGGGTCCTCGGTGCGCGGCAGGGCGGTTTCGGGCAGGGGAGTTTCGGGCGGGGCGGCAGCCAGGTCGGCGGGGCTATCGTTCATGGCATCCTATCGGGCATCACGCTATCGGGCATCACGCTATTAAGCATCACGGGGCGCTGCGAAGGCGCCAGACGGCATACGGGCGGTCGGGGGACAGGGCAATGCGCTGAATGCGGTCGGCCCAGCGCACGGGCTGGTCCGTCAGCAGGTCCACGGCGTCGGTGCCGGGCATGGTCAGGTCGGCATGTTGCGTGGTGGCGGCGTCCATGCTGATCGCCACCAGCACGACGTTGCCGCGGCCCGGCGTCGCCTTCTCGAAGAACAGCACCCGGTCGCCGCTGGCCGGCAAGAAGGTGACGCCGAGATGGGTGTGCAGCGCCGGATTGCGGCGGCGCATGGCGTTGAGCTGCGTGATCTCGGCGACGATGTTGCCCGGCCGGTCCCAGTCCCAGGCGCGGAGCTGATACTTCTCGCTGTCGAGATACTCCTCCTTGCCCGGCATCGGCGTGCCCTCGCACAGCTCGAAGCCGTTATAGACGCCCCACAGCCCGGACAAGGTGGCGGCCAGCGCGGCGCGGACCAGGTAGGCCCCACGGCTGGCGCCCTGAAGATAGACCGGGTTGATATCGGGCGTGTTGACGAAGAAGTGCGGGCGGAAGAAGTCGCGCGGCGCCCCCGCCGTCAGCTCGGTCAGGTAGTCCTGGAACTCCGCCTTGGTCTCGCGCCAAGTGAAGTAGGTGTAGGACTGGGAGAAGCCGGACTTCGCCAGGCGATACATCACCTTCGGACGGGTGAACGCCTCGGCGAGGAACACCGCGTCCGGATACTGCGCCTGGACCTCGGCGATCATCCACTCCCAGAACGGCATCGGCTTGGTGTGCGGGTTGTCCACCCGGAACAGGCGCACACCCTGGCCGGCCCAGTACAGCACGACGTTGCAAAGCTCGACCCACAGCCCCGGCACGGCACCGTCCGCGTAGAAGTCCACGTTGACGATGTCTTCATACTTCTTCGGCGGGTTCTCGGCGTAGCGGATGCTGCCGTCCGGCCGCCAGGTGAACCAGTCCTTGTGCTGCTTCAGCCAAGGGTGGTCCGGCGAGCACTGGATGGCGAAATCCATCGCCAGCTCCAGCCCATGCTCCATGCAGGCGGCGCGCAGGTGCTGGAAATCCTCCATCGTGCCCAGGTCCGGGTGCAGGGCGTCGTGCCCGCCGTCGCTGGAGCCGATGGCGTAGGGACTGCCGGGATCGTCCGCCGCTGGCGTCAGGGTGTTGTTGCGGCCCTTGCGGTTCACCCGGCCGATAGGGTGGAACGGCGGGAAGTACAGCACGTCGAAGCCCATTGCCGCGACGCGCGGCAGGTGCCGCTCCACGTCGCGGAAGGTGCCGTGCCGCGCCGGGTCGTCGCTCAGGGAGCGGGGGAACACCTCGTACCAGCTTGCGAAACCGGCTGCCGTGCGCTCCGCCTGCACGGGGACCGGGCCGAAGCTGGTCGCGAACGGCCGGTCGTCCGCCGTTGCCATCGAGGCAGCTAGGGCCGGGGATAGCAGCAGGTCGCGCTGGGCGTCAGGGCCTGCCTTGGCAAGGCTGGCCACCACCGCCGCCAGGTCCGCCTTTGCCGGGGTGCTGCGTGCCGCCGCACGGGCGACCAGCGCCGCGCCTTCGCGCAGCTCCAGTGTGATGGAAACGCCTGCCTTGTGCTTCTTGAACAGCTCGTCGGCATAGGTCGTGTAGGCGTCGCGCCAGGCGTGAACCTCGTAACGGTGCATCCCAAGGCACTCCAACGGGAAGGACGCGGTCCAACGGTCGTTGTTGATGAGGGCCATCGGCGTTTCCTGCCAGGCGCCGCCAGGTGCCTGCCAGCGCAGGACGACGGCCAGCTTGTCATGGCCGTCGCCGATGATGTCCGCCTCCACCGGCACCAGCGCGCCGACGGTGCGGCGTGCCGGGAACCGGCCGCCGTCCACGCAGGGCGCCGGCGCCTCGATGGCCAGGCGCGGCGCCCGCGCGGCGTCCGCGGCCGAGCCGGCGCTGATGGGATGGGCCGCAGGAACCGGAACGGCAGCGGCCTGGAACAGCCGGGCCTCATGGGGCCGAAGCTCGACCATCCCACCGACGCCCAGCGCCGCGCCGTCCTTCGGCAGCACGGGATGGAACGGCCCGAACACGGCGCCGGCTCCCGGCAGCAGGTGCGACAGGTGGCCGACCGCGGGCTGCGAGGATGAGTTCAGGAGCAGCAGGGTGCCCTGCGTGGCGCCGCGAGGGTCCGGCGTGTCGGTCCGCAGCAGGGCGAGGACCGCGCTGCCGGGCGCCGTCAGCGGCCGGGCCTGCCCGGCGCCGAAGCCGGGGCTGGCGCGCAGCCGGTTCAAGGACGCCGCATCCATGTCCCGCATGGTTCCTGGCGCTGAGGAGCCGCCAGGGATTGGCGCCATCCATCCCTCTGCCAGCGAGGCAGCCATTGCGGCATGGGATGCACTGTGCGACGCCACCGGAGCGATGACCGGGGCAATGCGGCGCAGCAGGTCCAGCTCCTGCCACAGCCACTCGCCTGCGCCGTCCCAGAACGGCAGCGAGGACGCAACCAGGTCCACGGCGCCGGGCGGAAGCGCGCGCAGCACGTCCCATGCGACGCCGTGCGTCCAGGCGAACAGGATCGAGCCAGGGCAGCGCAGCCTGATCTGACCCAGCAGCTCCGGCAGCACTGCGCCCGGCAGGCCGGCGAGGCCCGTTACCCGCGCCCCTGCTGCGCCGGCTTCCCTTGCTGCCAGGATGCGGCTTGCGGCCCAATCGGCGAAGGCGTCGGCCTCCTCGGCACCGGCAAGGGCGGCAACTGCCTGGTCCGCAGCCGCTGCGGGCTGGCGAGGATCGAGGCTCGGGGCAGGGAGGACATTGAACAGAGCCGCCGCGTCCCCGACCTGGTCCACCGGCGCCCGGTCCAGCGCGATGTCCACCAGGAGCGCGACACCAGCCTTCCGGGCCTCGGCAGCGGATGCCTGCAAGGCGTCAGGCGTGCCGGACGCGACAAGCGCCATGTTGAACCCGGCCGCAGCCGCCTGGCGCAAGAGGCCCGGCGCCGGTGCAGAAGCCGTCAGGTCGGCAATGGAGGGACGGCTGGGGACCATCACATTGCCAGAGGGCACGTTGCCAGAGGGCACGCTGCCAGGAGAGTCCAGGGTCATGCTACGGTCCAACGATGCCTCCGCCGCTGGCCGGCCGCGCCGCGCGTCGCCTGTCCAAGCGCCCTGCGGAAAGCTAAGTTGCGCGGTGCAGCATGATTAAGTCCGGCCGGGCCGGTATGCCTGAAAGGTAGTTGCACGAGGCGTCTCCCAATATCGCGGACCCGCGCCTGCACGCGCATCCTCAAAAGCCCGGCCCTTCAAAAGTCTGCACTCTCACGCAGCGATGTGCGCCCGGCATGTGCGTCCGGAGGGCGGGCCTATTCCAGCCGCACGCCCCCAGTCACGGCCTGGTAGGTCGCTATGGCGAGCGTCAGCGGCTCGAACGGCTTGGTGATGACGAACGCAGGCTCCAGGTCCTCGCCGGTCAGCAGCCGCTCGGGATAGGCGGTGACGAAGATCACCGGGGCGTAGTGGTGCCTCATGATGCGCGACACCGCAGAGGTGCCGTCGCCGCCGATGCCAAGGTTGATGTCGGCGAGGATCAGGCCGGGCTTGTGGCGCTCGGCAAGCTCGACCGCCTCGGCCTCCGTGGTGGCCAGGCCCACGACACGGTGGCCGCAGTTCAGCACCAGCTCCTCAATGTCCATGGCGATGATCGGCTCATCCTCGATGATGAGCACGTCGGTCGCCGCGCCGGCCCGCAGGTGGTCGCGCGCCTCGGCGACGTGGGCCGCGGCGTCGGCCGGCAGCATCTCCAGCACGCTCGCGGCGGCCTCCAACGACAGCTCCTCCAGCGAGGTCAGCAGCAGCAGCTTGCGTTGCAGGGCGGACAGGCCGCCGGCCAGCGCAGGCAGCGCAAGGGTCGTCAGGCCATCGTAGCGCCGGGTGATGGCGCGATAGAGGGCGACGCGCGGGTCCCCGCTGACGGTCTCGTCTGCTTGCAGGTCGCGCAGGCTGTCGGCGACCATGGCGTCGCCCCGCGGCTGGCTGCCGGTTAGGGCGCGGGCGTAGCGCCGGGCATAGGGCAGCGCGCGGATGAGGTCTTCGCGGCGCAGGCTGGTCATACGGCTTCCTTTTCTTGCACAGAGGCGTATCTGGCCCAGGTGCGTTCCGGTGGCGGGGAGCACCTGGCCTCGCGGCCTGCACCACGAACGGCGCCGGGATGCCACGCCCGGCCGCCCGCGGCAACGACGCCCTACCACGGGGGGGACGTTAGGGGAACACGGACCATGGGCGACGCCGACCTGCGGCGCGAGATCACGATCTTGCTGCCGGATCTGCGCGGCTTCGCGCGGTTCCTGGTGCGCGACCGCGCGATGGCGGACGATGTGGTGCAGGACACCCTGGTCCGCGCGCTTGCGGCGCTGCATCAGTTCGAGCCGGGGACCAACCTGAAGGCATGGCTGTTCACGATCCTCCGCAACCAGTTCTATGAGCAGGCACGCCGCCGCAAGCGGGAGATGGCGGCGATGGATGCCCGCTTCGCCGGGGAGGAAGGAGCTGGCGCCCCGCAGCTTGCGCGCGCCGAGCTGCACGAGCTGCAGACGCTGATCTGGCGCCTGCCGCCGCTGCTGCGCGAGGCGCTGATCCTGGTGGGCGCGCAGGAGCTGACCCATGACGAGGCCGCCGCGATCTGCCGGGTGCCGGTCGGGACGATGAAGGCCCGCCTGTCCCGTGCCCGCGCCGCGCTGTCCAAGATGGCGGAACAGGACGTGGCGATTCCGTGAGGCGGCCCGCTCGCAATGTCGTGAAGGCGGCCATGCAACGCCCGGCGCTCCCCGTCATTGCCCTGGTATGACGATACGGGACGGCATGATGAACACCACCTTCCACGACCAGGTCATACGCATCCTTCCGAAGCTGCGCATCCAGGCCCTGGCGCTGACGCGCAACCGGTCCGCAGCCGAGGATCTGGTGCAGGACGCCGTGTGCAACGCGCTATCGGCCAGCAACAGCTTCATCCCGGGCACCAACTTCGCGGCCTGGATGCACCGCATCCTCCGCAACCGATTCATCTCCAACCTTCGCAAGCGCCGGGACACGACCGACATTGACGATGTGCCGCAATCCGCGTTCGCCTCCGAGGCGCCGCACGAGGACCGCCTGGCGCTCAAGGAACTCGGCAAGGCCATGACCCGGCTGCCGTCCGATCAGCGCGAGGCGCTGGTGATGGTCGTCGTGCATGGCATGAGCTACGAGGCCCTGGCCGAGGCCACTGGCTGTGCAGTGGGCACCGCAAAGAGCCGCGTGTTCCGTGCCCGCCGGCAGTTGGAGGCATGGCTGCTCGGTGAGGAGAAGCCAGCGCCGCGCGCTTCGGCCCGCGCCACACGCCTGATCGAGGCCGGCGTGAGCAAGGACGCAGTAACCCAGGCTTCGGCATAAAGGCCGGGCTAAGCCAAGGATGATGCCAGCGCTGCCCGGACCCCGTAGCCGGGCAGCGGGGGACTGGTTGAACCAGCCATGCAGCTCGACACGATGACCGTACGTAAGCCAAAGGTCCCCGCACCGGCAATCAGGCCGAAACTGCCTGTCGACAAGGCGTTCGACACTTGGCTGCAACGCGGCTTGCATGACATCTTTGATGATGTCGCACGGGAGCCTGTACCGGACGACCTGCTCAAGCTGATTCAGGAGCATCGGGACAAATAGGCGACAGCGTGGGCAAGCCAGGAACGATGCTGCAAGCCGAACGTCTCCGTCTGCAATTTACCTATCTAGCGCGCAGGCTTCGCCGGTCCCTTGCCGCAAGGGTGATCGCGTTATACCTCGCCGCATTGCTGCCTAGCCTGGTGCTGCTTGGATTGGGCGAGCCGGTATCGGTGAGGCGCGCGTTGCTGTGCGTGGTGCTTGCGCTCGCCATCGTGGCGGCTGGAACATCCCTTTCCCTTAACCCGCATCTATGGCGTTTGGGCCAAGCCGTGGATGCATGGCGGGCCGGCTCTCCTTTCGACGCCCGGCCGTTTCGCCGCTCGCACCGCGACCTTCGCCGGTTGGCGGTGTCGTTCAAGCGTGCCACGCTGGCGCTGGACCGGCACGAGACGCGGTTGCAGACCGCCATCGCCGAGCAGGATTTGCTCATGCAGGAGATACACCACCGGGTTAAGAACAACCTGCAAATCGTTGCCAGCCTGCTGAACCTGCAGGCCAGCCGCATCCGCCAGCCCGAAGCGCGGGCGGAGTTCCAGTCGGCCCGGGACCGGGTGCGCGCCCTGGCGACCCTGCACCGGCACCTTTATGCCCACGGCGAGGTCCACACCATCAACATGCGGGAGTTCCTGGTCGAGCTGTGCGGCCAGTTGTTCCAGGCGATGGGAGAAACTCCCGGCAAGCGGCTTCAACTGCACATAGATGCGTCGGAGCTGAAGATGTCGAGCGACCAGGCAGTGCCATTGTCGCTGATCGTGACGGAGGCGGTCAGCAACGCCGTGAAGTACGCCTTCCCCGCGGGACGGCACGGCAACGTCTGGGTGCACCTGAGTTCCGATGCCGAGACGGCGGAATTGGATGTCCGCGACGATGGCGTGGGCATCCCGGCGGGCCGGGTCGAGACGGAAGCGGGAACGCGGGACGGCATCGGGCTGCAACTGATACGCGGCTTCTCCCGCCAGCTCGGCGCGACCCTGGATGTGCGCGAGGGGGAAGGGACGCAATACCTGGTGCGAATGCCGCTCCGCAAGGAACGCATCGGCAGCCCGGTGCTGCGTGCAGCGTCCGCAAGGCACGCAAAGTAACGACAGCCTTGCGGAACCCGGCCGCACGCGGCACATCTTCGGGATAGCCGGAGCGCCGCATGTCAGCCGATCCCCTGTCACACATCCAGCACTGGCGCCGGCACCTTCATGCCAATCCCGAGTTGTCGCTGTATGAGGCCGGGACGGCAGGCTTCGTGTGCCGGACGCTGCGGGAGCTGGGTATCCCCTTCACCGCCGGAGTCGGAGGGCATGGCGTGGTCGGGACCATCGCACGCGGCGGCAACCGCAACGTGGGCCTGCGCGCGGACATGGACGCGCTGCCGCTAACCGAGGCGACGGGCCTGCCCTGGGCTTCACGGACCGCCGGCGTCATGCATGCGTGCGGGCACGACGGGCACACTGCCAGCCTGCTCGGCGCGGCGGCGCTGCTCGCGGCGGACCCTGACTGGACGGGAACGGTGCATTTGGTGTTCCAGCCGGCGGAGGAGGGCTATGGCGGCGCCCGCGCCATGCTTGCCGACCGGCTGCTGGAGCGGTTCCCGATGGAACGCATCTTCGGCTACCACAACTGGCCCGGCCTGCAGGCGGGCGTCGTTGCCCTGCACGCCGGGCCGGTGATGGCGGCGGGGCACCGGTTCCGCCTGGAGGTCCACGGCCACGCCGGCCATGCCGCCATGCCGCACGCGACGCGCGACCCGGTGCTGGCCGCGGCGCATCTCATCGTGGCGTTGCAGTCGGTCGTATCCCGGACGGTGGACCCGGTTAACGCCGCCGTCGTCTCGGTCTGCACGATGGAGGCGGGCGTCGCCAGCAACCAGATACCCGGCACGGCGACCCTGACCGGCACCTTCCGCAACCACAGCGCGGAGGTCGGCGGCCTTGTTGACGCATCCATCCGCCGGGTCGCAGCCGGCGTCGCCGCGACGTTCGGCGTCGAGGTGGAGGTGACGATCAACACCGGCGTCTGCGCCACCATCAACACGGCCGCCGAGGCTGACTTGGCCGCCGAGGCTGCCGCCGGCATGGGTGCGCCGGTGCGCCGGGACCTCCCGCCCAGCATGGCGAGCGAGGACTTCGGCTGGTACTTGCAGCAGCGGCCCGGCGCGTTCGCCTGGATCGGCAACGGCCCGACCGAGGGCGGGCGTGAGCTGCACAACCCCGCCTACGACTTCAACGACGCCATCCTGCCGGTTGCGGCGAGATGGCTGGCGGCCACGGCACGCCGGGCGCTCGCAGCGGCCTGATGGCGCGGCAGCAGCAGCCCGGGCGTGCCTGGCTGGCGGCGCAGTCGGCCGTGGGCCGGCGTGCGGCGCGGCCGGTCATCGCGCTCGGCTTGGCCGGGACCGCGGCGGGCATCGGTCAGGCTTGGTGCCTCGCCGTGCTGGTAGCGCACCTGCTGGGAGCGCCGGTTGACGGCGTGGCCCCGTGGGCGGCCGGGTTCGCGGCTTTGGCGGTGCTGCGCGCGGGGCTGGGCGTACTTGCGGACGACGCCGCCTTTTCGGCAGGCGTAACGGCCCGGCGGCGGCTGCGGTCCGGGCTGTTCGTCGGCCTGCTTGCCGCCGGGCCGGCGGTGCTGCGGGGCCGGCAGCCCGGCGCGCTCGCCGCATTGGCCGTGGACCGGATCGAGGCCCTGGACGGGCTATTCGCCCGCTGGCTGCCCGCGGCGAGCCTTGCAGTGGCTGGCCCGGCGCTGGTGCTGGTTGCGGCGCTCCTTACCGATCCGTGGGCGGCGGCGATCCTGCTGGGGGCCGGACTGCTGGTGCCGGTCGGCATGGCATTGGCCGGGCTGGGTGCCGCCGCCGCGTCCCAGCGCCAGTTCGTCGCCATGGACCGGCTGCAGGCGAGGTTCCTGGACCGGATGCGCGGCATCGCCACCATCGTGCTGGCCGGCCGCGCGGCGGACGAGGCGGCGCACCTGCAAGGCGACGCGGCGGAGCTGTCCCGGCGGACCTTGCGGGTGCTGCGGGTGGCGTTCCTGTCCTCCGCCGTACTGGATCTTGCCGCTGCCGCCGCGCTGGTGCTGCTGGCGGGACGCTATGCCGCGGCCTGGCAGGGCGGGGGAGTGCGCCCCGTGACCGCCGTGTTCGTGCTGGTGCTGGTGGCCGAGTTCTTTGCGCCGCTGCGGGTGTTCGCGGCGGTATATCAGGACAGGTTGCAGGCCGGCACCGCCGCGGCGGACTTGGCAGCGTTGCCGGCAGCGCCCTTGGACGCCGGACCGTCGGCACCGACGCGCACGGTGGCCGCCACCGGCGTCGCGGTCGCGTTCGAGGATGTGTCCTTCACCTGGGACCCGGCGCGCGGCCCCGTGCTGGACGGCCTGTCGTTCCGCGTGCCGGCCGGGGAGACCATGGTGCTGGTCGGGCCGTCCGGTGCCGGCAAGTCCACGGTCCTGGAGCTGCTGCTGGGCTTCGTGCGGCCGGACGCCGGGCGCATTACCATCAACGGCGCCGACGCCGCCAGCGTCGTGCCGGCGGCGCTATCCCGCATGACCGCCTGGATCGGGCAGAGGCCGGTCATCTTCGCCGGGACGATCCGGGACAACATCCGCTTCGGCCGGGAGGACGCGACGGATGCGGAGGTTGAGGCCGCCGCCCGCGCCGCCCGCATCGCGCAGTTCGCCGACGCTCTGCCGCAGGGGCTGGATACGCCAATCGGGGAGGGCGGATACGGCTTGTCCGGCGGGCAGGCGCAGCGGGTCGCCATCGCCCGCGCCTTCGTCCGCAACGCGCCGCTGCTGCTGCTGGACGAACCCACCGCGCATCTCGATCCCGCGACCGAGGCGGACGTGCTGGACAGCCTGGGCCGCCTCGCGCTGGGCCGGACCGTCATCCTGGCCAGCCACTCCGCCGCGGCCCAAGCCTTTGGCGGGCGCCGGCTGGTGCTGTCGGATGGACGGGCGCGGCCGGTCCGCGGCGCGGCGTGACGGCGCTGCTGCGCATCGTGGGGCTGTGGCGCGGCCAGCGCGGGATGCTGCTGCTCGGCCTGGCCGCAGCGGTGCTGTCGGCCGCGCTGGGACTGGCGCTGCCGGTGGCTGCTGTGGGGCTGGCGTTCGGGGTGCCGGCAGCGGGTGCGGCGCTGCTGCTGGCGGCGGGCCTGCGCTGGCTGGGCGCGTCCCGCGTCCTGGCCCGTTACGCCGAGCGGCTGGTCACCCATGCCGCCACCTTCCGCGCGCTGGCGGCCCTCCGTGTCTGGCTGTTCCGCGGCTTGGCCGTCCGGTCGGCGGGCGGCCTCGGGCTGCTGCGGTCCGGGGATGCGCTGTCCCGCGTCGTCGCCGATGTCGAGGCGCTGGACGGGCTTTACCTCCGCATCCTGGTGCCCGGCGCGGTGGCGGCGCTGGCCTTGCCGGTGCTGGCGTGGGTGCTGTTGCCGGCGGGAGTGCCGGTGTTCCTTGCCGTCGTTGTGTTCTTCGTTGCAGCCGGGCTGCTGCTGCCCCTGGCCGTTGCTGCGGCATCCTACCGCGCCGGCGGACGCCTGGCTGCGGCAGGCGCCGGGCTGCGCTCTGCGGCGCTGGACGCCCTGGACGGCCTGCGGGAGGTGCGCGCCTACGGGGCCGAGGGCCGGATGCTGGCGGCGGTGCAGGCACGGGAGGCCGCGCTGTTCCAGGCGCAGCGCTCCGTCGCGCGCACGGCGTCGCTGGCGCAGGCCGGCGCCGCCCTGTGCGGGTCGGCGGCGCTGCTGGCCGTGCTGCTGCTGGCCCCTGCGGGCGCCACGGCGGTCATTGCGGTGTTCATGGTCCTTGCCGGGTTCGAGCTTGTGGCGGGAATGCCCCGGGCCGGCGCATTGGCTGGCTATGCCGCCGCTGCGGCAACCCGGATGCTTGCGGTTGCCGACGCGCCGCCGCCCGTGCCGGAACCGGCGCTGCCGGCCGCGCTGCCACCCGGCACCGCCATCCGGTTCGAGGCGGTGGCCTTCCGCTGGCAGCATGACTGCCCGCCTGTGCTGGATGGCGTGACGCTCGACATCCCTGCCGGCAGCCGGGTTGCGGTGCTGGGGCCGTCCGGGTCGGGCAAGTCCACCCTGGCGTCGCTGTTGCTGAAGGTCGTGGCGCCGCAGTCCGGCCGTATCCTGCTGGGCGGCGTGGACCTGCAGGCGCTGCCGGCGGACCTGGCCCGGTCCCGCATGACACTGCTGAGCCAGGCCACCCACCTGTTCAGCGACACCGTGCGCGCCAACCTGCTGCTCGGCCGGCCCGGCGCGTCGGACGAGCAGCTCTGGGCGGCGCTGGAGCAGGCGCAGGTGGCCGATGCCGTCCGTGCCCTGCCCGGCGGTCTGGACGCCTGGATCGGCCAGGGCGGCGCCCAGGTGTCCGGCGGGCAGGGGCGGCGCATTGCCCTGGCCCGCGCCCTGCTGTCCACCGCGCCGGTGCTGATCCTGGACGAGCCGGCCACCGGACTCGACGCCGAGACCGAGCGGGCGTTCCTCACGACGCTGAACGACGTGGCGCCGGGCCGCACCGTGATCCTGATCGTCCACCGGCTGGTAGGGATCGAGCGGCTGGACCGCATCTATCGCCTGTCCGCCGGCCGTGCCGTCGCCGCGGCGGCCTGACGCCGGCGGCGTTAGGTTTTGGTAGCGGCGCTCCGGCCGTCATTGCGGACGGCGCGGCGGCGCGGCATAGGTAGGCCGCTGAACAGGCACGCCAGTTCTTGCCCTCCCTGGACCTCCACGCTGCAAGCGGCTTGCGGTGACGGCGCACCACCGAGGTTCGGGGCCGACGGCCGCTGGTATGGAAAGGTGACGCATTGACGCGATGACGGTGGCAGGCACAACTAAGCAAACCTCTGCAGGTTTGCGCACGGATGGAAACTCAAGCAGGCTAGCATCTTACCCCCCGGCTGTAGAAGGGCAACATGCCTCTGACCTCTCCTCCGCTGGCAGGCGTAGCCCTGCTTGCACTCCTAGCCGCCGGCCTGGACGGATGCGCGGCGCCCGGGGCCGGCCAGGACGCCGCCGCGCCGGCACCGGTTGGGGACGGGGCCATCCTGCCCGGCAACGGGCAGCAGACCGCAGACCTGGAGGGCGTCCCCATCCAGGTCCTCACCTTTCGTCCCCCCGGCTGCACGGTCTCGGGCCTGCTTCTGGTTTTCCACGGCGTGGAACGGAACGCTGCGGGCTACCGGGACGATGCGGCGCCGCTTGCACAGCGCTACTGCATGGTGGTGGCCGCGCCGCTGTTCGACGCGGCCCGGTTCCCGAGCTGGCGCTACCAGCGCGGCGGCATCGTCCACGACGGCGCCATGCAGCCGGCCAGGGAATGGACCGTCAATGCCGTGCCGCGCCTGGTGGCGTGGGCGAGGGGCAAGGAGGAACGGTCCGACTTGCCCTACACTTTGATCGGCCACTCCGCCGGGGCGCAGTTCCTCAGCCGCGTCGCCGCATTCTCCACGAACCAGGCAGCGCGGACCGTCCTGGCCAATCCGTCCACCTGGGTGCGGCCGAGCTTGGACGTGCCGGCCCCGTACGGCTTCAGCGGCGCTTACGCCCCGGCGGAAGGTGAGGCGGCGCTGCGGGCCTACCTGGCAGAGAACATCATCGTCCTGCTCGGGCGGGAGGACAACGGGGCGCACAATCTGGCCACCAGCAAAGAGGCGGAGGAGCAGGGCGGCACGCGGTACGAGCGGGGGCAGAACGTTTTCCAGGAGGCCGAGCAAACGGCGCGGCAGCACGGCTGGGCCTTCAACTGGCACCTGGCCGTCGTGCCCGGCGTCGGCCACAACGCCCGCAGGATGTTCACCTCCGATCAAGCCTTCGCGGCGGTGCGTCCCTGAGCCGGCCTGCGGCGGCTGGCTCGGCCGGGCCGCATATGAGTGACGAGCCACGCAAGCCTGCTTAGGGTTGCAGAGCCATTCCACGAAGGAAAATCCATGCCGTCATCCCTGATGCACACGTCCCTGAGTCGTTTCTGCGCCGCTGCCGCCCTTGGAATGGCGCTCGCGGGCGCGGCCTGCGCGCCCATGGCGGCGGACACGCCGGGGCCGAGCTTCCTGGTGTTCTACACCCCGTTCTCCGCCAACCTCGACAGCCAGGCGTCGCGGCTCGTGGCGGAGGCTGCCAAGGCGGCGACGGCCGAGCCTTCGCGCCGGGTGTTCGTGCTTAGCTATGCCGACCAGGTCGGTTCGCCCGAATCCAACCGCACCCTGACCAAGCTGCGGGCTGAGGTCGTGCGCGACACCCTGGTGGCCGATGGCATTCCGGTGTCCCGCATCACCCTGCGGCCCAAGGGCGCCCAGGGCGGCGATCCCGGCGTCGAAAGCCGGCGGGTCGAGATTGAGCTGCGCTGACCCGAGGCTGACCGGCTGCGATGCCTGACGACGGGCACCGCCGCGGAACGCTGCCCTACGACGCGGGCGCCAGCCACCTGGGCACGCCTGCCGAGGTGCTGCGCCGGGTGTTCGGCTTCCCGGCGTTCCGCGGCTTGCAGGAGGCCGCCATCGAGCGGGTCATGCAGGGTGGCGACGCCCTGGTGCTGATGCCGACCGGCGGCGGCAAAAGTCTTTGCTTCCAGGTGCCGGCCCTGTGCCGCCCGGGCACTGCCATCGTCGTGTCGCCGCTGATCGCGCTGATGGACGACCAGGTGGCCGCGATGCGCCAGCTCGGCATCGCTGCCGGGGCGCTGCACTCGGAGGTGGACCCGGACGAGGCGCAGGAGATCAGCCGCGACCTGGACGCCGGGCGGCTGGACCTGTTGTACGTCTCGCCCGAGCGGCTGCTGATGCCGGGCACCCTGGCGCGGCTGACCCGGCGCGACATCTCGCTGATCGCCATTGACGAGGCCCATTGCGTCTCGGCCTGGGGGCACGAGTTCCGGCCGGAGTATCGCGGCCTGGCCCGGCTGGGCCACAGCTTCCCCGGCGTGCCGCGCATCGCGCTGACCGCCACCGCCGACCCGCGCACCCGCGGCGACATCCTGCAGGCCCTGGGCATGGAGGAGGCGGAGGTGTTCACCGCCAGCTTCCACCGCGCCAACCTGCATCTCGCAGCCCAGGCCAAGGCCGGGGAGGCGCAGGAGCTGCTGGCGTTCATCGGGCGGCACAAAGGCCAGGCCGGCATCGTCTATTGCGGCAGCCGCGCCAAGACGGAGCGCACGGCGGCGCGGCTGAAGAAGGACGGGCTGCTGGCGCTGCCGTTCCACGCCGGGCTGTCGGCGATGGAGAAGCGCGTGGCGCTGGCGCGGTTCCGCAGCGGGGAGCCGGTGGTGATGGTCGCCACCATCGCCTTCGGGATGGGCATTGACCGGCCGGACGTGCGCTTCGTCGTTCATCTGGATATGCCGGACAGCCCGGAGGCTTACTACCAGCAGATCGGACGCGCCGGGCGCGATGGGGACCGGGCCGATACCCTGCTGCTGTATGGCGGGGAGGATATCGCGCGTGCCCGGCACTGGCTGTCGCAGTCCAGCGCACCGGAGGCGCAGCAGCGCGTGATGCGCGAGCGGCTGGAGAGTATGATCTCCCTGACGGAGACCACGGACTGCCGCACCGGCACGCTGCTGGCCTGCTTCGGCGAGGAGCTGGGGCGGCCGTGCGGGCACTGCGACAACTGCCTGTCCCCGGTGGCGCTGTTCGACGGGACAGTGGCGGCGCAGAAGGTGCTGTCGGCGATCTACCGGACGGGCCAGCGGTTCGGGGCGCTGCATATCGTGTCGGTGCTGCGCGGGCAGGCGAACCCGATGATCGTCAAGTACGGCCATGACGCGCTGCCGACCTATGGCATCGGCGCCGACCGTTCGCCGGGGTTCTGGCGCGGCGTGATCCGGCAGTTGATCGCCCGCGGGGCGCTGCGGACAGACAGCGGAGAATACGCCACCTTGTCCCTGGTGGAGGAGCAGGCGCGGCCCATTCTGCGCAGCCAGGCCACCGTGATGCTGCGGGAGGAGGGGGAGGCGCCGTCCCTTCCAGCGGCGCGTGCAAGGATCAGACGGGATCGTGCTCCTGTGGCCGCGTCCGCAGCCGCCGGGGACGACCCGCTGTTCGACGCCCTGCGGGCCTGGCGATCAGGCGAGGCCAAGGGGCAGGCGGTGCCGCCCTACGTCATCTTCCATGACAGCGTGCTGCGCGAGATCGCGGCGGCCCGGCCCGGCGACTTGGACGACCTTGGCGAGATCAAGGGCGTCGGCGGCTCCAAGTTGTCCCGCTACGGAGCGGCGGTGCTGGACATCGTGCGCCGGCAAGGTTGACGCGCCGCTTCCCCCTCTCCCTCCGGGAGAGGGCCGGGGTGAGGGTAGCCAAGCAGCACAAGCGCCAGTCACGAGGGCACGGTGCTGTCAGAAGCCGGAGGTTGTGCTTGCCGCCTCCCTCACCCCAACCCTCTCCCGGAGGGAGAGGGAGCAGCAGCAAGCTCCGGCTGCTTGGCGGCTTCCAGCGTCCCCGGCTCTCCTGGCCGCCTGCGGAACACCCGGGCCTCGTCGTGGAACGCCGCGACCGCCGGGCGGTGCGCGATGGAGACGATGGTCGTGCCGGTCAATTGCCGGCGCAGGAGCGCATACAGCTCCGCCTCCGCCTCCGGGTCCAGGCTGGCCGTGGCCTCGTCCATGAACAGCCAGTCCGGGCGCAGCAGCAGCGCGCGGGCGATGGCCAGACGCTGCTGCTCGCCGCCGGACAGGCGTTGCGGCCAGGGTTCGTCCGCGTCCAGTTGCGTGGCCAGGCCCGACAGGCCGACATCGGACAGGGCTTGCTTGATAGCTGCGTCGGGGAAGCTGTCCTGCGGCGCCGGGTAGCAGATCGCGTGGCGCAGCGTGCCGAGCGGGATGTAGGGCCGCTGCGGCAGCGACAGGGACGTGCCCGCCGGGCGCCACACCGTGCCGCTGCCGAACGGCCAGATGCCGGCCAGCGCGCGGAACAGCGTGGACTTCCCCGTGCCCGACCGCCCGGTGATGACGGCCGAGCGCCCGGCGGTGAAACCGATGCTGGCACGGTCCAGCAGCGGCGTCCCATCCGGCAGGCGCAGGGTCACGCCGTCCAGTGCCAGGTCCGCCCCGGCGCCGTGCGCCGTTGCCAGCCCGGACACTGCCGCCGCCTGCGCCACGCGCACCGCGTCCTGGAACCCGGTCAGCCGCGCCACCGTCGCCCGCCAGCCCGCCAGGGACTGATACTGCTCGATGAACCAGGACAGCGACATCTGCACCCGCGCGAAGGCGCCGGCGGTCTGCGTCAGGCCGCCCAGCAGGATCTCCCCGCTGAAGTAGCGCGGTGCCGCCACGACGAACGGGAAGATGGCGGCGACCTGCTCATAGCCGGCGATCAAGCTGTTCTGCGCCTTCTGCCGCCTGCAGAGGGCGATCCAGTTCTCATAGATCGCAGCGAAGCGTCCGGTCAGGCTGGCACGCTCCTCCGCTTCCCCGCCGAGCAGCGCGACGCCTTCGGTGTTCTCCCGCAGGCGCACCAGGGAGAAGCGGAAGTCGGCCTCCGCCTTCTGCTGCCCGAACTCAAGCCGCGCCAGCGGACGGCCGATCAGGTGGGTGAGGTAACTGCCGATGATCGCATACAGGATCACCACCCAGAGCAGGTAGCCGGGGACGGACACCCTGAACACCGTCAGCACGCCGGACAGGCCGAACAGGATGACGGCAAAGTTGAACAAGCTGAAAACATTGGACATCAGGCCCAGGCCGAGCGTGAGGGTGTCCTCCACGAACCTGCGGGTGTCGTCGGCGATGCGCTGGTCCGGGTTGTCTGCGCTGCCGGTTTGCAGGCCCTCGCCTTGCGGGCGGGCCGTTTGCAAGCTCATCGTGTAATAGGCGCGGTGCGTCAGGTAGTCCGCCGTCATGCGGGCGACCATCCAGCGACGCCAGCGTATCTGCAGGACCTGGTTGAGGTAGGTCTTGTAGATGGACACCGGGATGAACACGGCGACGATCAGCAGGAAGCCCGGCATGAACCCGGCCTCTCCGCTCCGGTAGGTCAGCAGCAGCTCCAGGAAGGCCGCCCAATCCTTGCTGCCCAGGCTGTCGAAGAACGCGCGGTTCCAATAGTTCAACACCACCGTCAGGCCGACCTGCAACAGGCTCAAGGCGATGCTGGCGCCGAGCAGCAGCCACGCCACGCGCCACTCCTCCGAGCGGAAGAACGGCGACGCCAGGCGCCAAGCATCGCGCAGCACCAGCCCGAGGGCGCGCATCAGGCGGCGTCCGCTGGTGCGTCGTATCGGTGGGCTAACGGGGCTTCAGCAGCAGCAGGGGCCTGCCGCAAGCGTATCACGCCCTTCACCCCGTTCGGATCAACCGGCTGGCCCTTCCGCAGGATTTCGACCTGCCCGGCCAGCGCAAGCCGGCTCGCGGCCCGGCGCACCGCCGTCAGCAGCGTCTGCCAGTCCGGCCGCAACGCGCGGGCGACCTCGCTCGGGCAGATGGACTTGCCCGGACCGCGGGCGGCGGTCAGCGCCAGGATCAGCGCCTCGATCTCGGCAGGGGTGGCGGGAGGAGGTGCCAAAGGCGGGGACGCGGCGATGACGGTCATGGGCAGGACGCTGGCGCAGCGCGTGCCGGGCCGCAAGGTGCATCGGCGGGGCGCCGGTCAGAATCATTGGCAGGGCGCCGGTCAAAATGCGGTGCGCTGGACGGCGGCGGGCGGCGGCGCTACGGAGGGCGCATTCCCGGCGGAGGCACCTGGCATGATCGACGTCTGGACCTGGCCCACCCCGAACGGCCACAAGGTCCACATCGCGCTGGAGGAGCTTGGCCTGCCTTACCGCGTGATCCCCGTGGACATCGGCGCCGGCGACCAGTTCAAGCCCGAGTTCCTGGCCATCACGCCCAACCACCGCATCCCCGCCATCGTGGACCCTGACGGACCCGGCGGCCAGCCGCTGACGTTGTTCGAGTCCGGCGCGATCCTGATCTACCTAGCGGAAAAGACCGGGCGCCTGATGCCGGCGGACCCGCAGGGCCGGCTGGCGTGCCTGCAATGGCTGATGTTCCAGATGGGCGGGGTCGGGCCAATGTTCGGGCAATACAACCACTTCGCCGTCTATGCGCCGGAGAAGCTGCCCTATGCCATCGAACGCTATTCGAACGAGGTCCGCAGGCTGCACCGCGTCTTGGACAAGCGGCTGCAGGAGTCCGAGTTCCTGGCCGGACCCGATTACGGCATCGCGGACATCGCGACCTTTCCCTGGATACGCAACCCGGACCGGCGGGGGATCAACCTGGCCGACCACCCAGCGGTGCAGCGCTGGCACGACGCCATCGCCGCGCGCCCCGCGGTGCAGCGGGGCGTGGCGGTACTGTCGGACAACCAGCGCAAGGCACCGATCACCGACGCCGAACGCGAGGTGATGTTCGGCAAGACGCAGTTCGCGGCGCGCTGAGGCGCCGCCGCGGCCTACTTGATCTTGGCTTCCTTGAACGGGACGTGCTTGCGGACGACCGGGTCGTACTTCTTCAGCTCAAGCTTGCCGGTCGTCGTGCGAGCGTTCTTCTTGGTAACGTAGAAATATCCGGTGTCCGCGGTGGACACCAGCCGGATTTGGACAGTGTTGTTCTTAGCCATGACAGGGTTCCCGATGCTGCGCACCCTGGGGTGCAGCGAAGGGCGGGAACATGCTCACGACGCGCGCCGCGGTCAAGTCCGGCGTTCGCGGTTCCGTTACGGGCATGAGGAACGCTTACCCCAACTGTCCTTCTGCTCTGACGCTTTCACCTGTCGTTGCAGGCCGCGCTTGCGGTGCGGCGATCCAGAGGCGGCAGGCATGGCCCCGGACCCCGCGCCGCTCCGCCCCTCGCGACGACGGCTGGCGGCGGGAGCAAACAGCCGTCGGCGTCATCGGCCAGCCTGCGCGCCGGCAGGCAGCAGGCGTGCGGCGGCGTAAGCGGCTGAATGCTCCAGCAGGTAGCGCGCGGCCAGCAGGTCGTTGTCGCGCGGCTCGCCTGCCGGGCAGGCCAGACGCTGCTCCAGGATGGCGGCGGGTGCCACCGGGACCCGGGCGGCGCGGTGCCGGTCCAGGGCCGCCTGCAGCCGCTGCACCCCGCGCTCCAGGCTGGCAAGCTGCTGCGACACGCTGTCCTGCCCAAGGCTGGTGCAGACCTGCGGCAGCACGCCCAAGCCCTGGATCGGCCAGCCCCGCGGCGCCAGCACACGGCTCCAAGTGACGAACAGCTCGCCGCCGTCCGGCAGGGTGGCGATGGTCTGCACGAGTCCCTTGCCAAGCGTCGAGCTGCCGACGACCACGGCCCGGCCGCCGTCGGCCAGCGCTGCCGTCAGGATTTCGGCCGCGCTCGCGGTCCGTCCGTCCACGGCGACCACCAGCGGCACCCCGCCCGTCACGTCGCCGGAGGTTGCCGCCCAGCGGTGGGAGGCATTGGGGTTCCGCCCCTCCGTCACCGTGATCAGCCCGGCGTCCAGTAGCAGGTCCGCCGACGCCACGGCCTGGCGCAGCAAGCCGCCGCGGTTGTCGCGCAGATCCAGCACCAAGCCGCGCGGCCGGCGTGCCGGGAACCTGGACGCGCCGAACGCCAGGTCCAGCTCGCGGGCCAGCCGCCGGCCGGTGTCGGCGCTGAAGCTGGTGATCCGGATGACCAGCACGTCCCCGCTGCGCTGGGCATAGACCGTCTCGGGCGGGGTGACGGCACGCTCGACCTCCACGGTCCGGGCACGCCCGTCGCGCCCGCGCACCGTCACGGACACCATCGTGCCCTCCAGCCCCGCTAGCCAGCCCATCACCGTTTCGGGCGACGCGCCCGCGGCCGGGCGGCCGTCCACGGCGACGATCCGGTCGCCGACGACGATGCCGGCCTCCCCGGCAGGTCCGTCCGCGTTGACGTTGCCGGCGACCAGCGCGCCGCCGCGCCGAACGACGGTCAGGCCGGCGCCGGCCTCTCCGGACCGGCGTGCACGGTCCACGTCCGCGGCGTCCGGCGGGACATAGCGCGAATAGGGATCGAGATGGTTGAACACCTCGTCGAAGAAGCTGCCGATCAACCCCTGGGTCCCCGCTTCCCGGAGTGCCGGGGACACGTCCCAGGCGGCGGCGAACACGTCTGCCGCAGCGGCGGCCCAAGCCTCGGGTGTCGGCAGGGGAGGCGCACCGCGTTGGAACTGCGCCTTGCCGCCAAGGTCCAGCACCAGCGCGCCGTCTCGGAGCTGGACCGTCAGCGCCGTGTCCAGCGCGGTCACGCCATGCAGGCCCCACAGCGTCAACTGCGGGATCGTCACCGCCTCGATGGTGCGCGGCGCGATGAAGGCCAGGGCGGACGAGAACACCGACGCCGCAAGCGCCGTGTTGAAGCCTTGGTCCTCCGGCCGCGTCTGCGCCCAGGCCGGCGCAGCCAACAGCAGAAGGGCCAGCAGCAGCCTCATCGCCTGCGTGCGCGCTGCTCCCCGGCGCTGCGCTGCCCCCTGGCGCCGCGCTGGTCATGCGCCGGGCGGCCCGGCCCGGCGTCCGCCGCCGGACGCGCCGGGGACACCATGCTGAACAGCAGCCCGCCGGTAAGGGGCGTCGCCTCCTGCAGCCGCACCTCAACGTCCTGCGCCAGGTGATAGGACATGCGGGTGCGGCGCCCGTGCAGGGACTGCGAGCCTTCCTCGAATAGCCAGTAGTCGTCCGGCAGCGCCGACATCGGCACCAGGCCGCTGGCGCCGGACTCCGCCAGCGTCACGAACAGGCCGAACCGCTGCACGCCGCTGATGCGGGCGGCAAACGTGGTGCCTACCTTGTCCGCCATGTAGGCGGCGAGGTAGCGGTCAATCGCCTCGCGCTCCGCCAGCGCCGCCCGGCGCTCGGTTGCGCTGATGTGCTCGGCGGTGTCGGGCAGGCGTCCCACCTCCTCCGGCGACAGCCCGCCCAGGCCGAGCTTGAGGCCGGTGATGAGCGCGCGATGCACCAGCAGGTCGGAGTAGCGGCGGATCGGGCTGGTGAAGTGGGCATAGCGCGGCAGGGCCAGGCCGAAATGGCCGATGTTGTCGGGGTTGTAGGCGGCCTGGCTCTGGCTGCGGAGGATGACCTCGTTGACCAGCGGCGCCTGTTCGGTGCCGGCGACCTTTTGCAGCACGCGGTCGAGGTCGCGCGGGTGCAGGTCGTTGCCGGGCACCAGGCTGATGCCCAGGCCGTGCAGGAAGGTCCGCAGGGTTTCCAGCTTCTCCTCGGAGGGCGGGGCGTGGACGCGATACATGCAGGGCTGGCGCAGCCGCTCCAGCTCCTCGGCGGCGGCCACGTTGGCCAGCACCATGAACTCCTCGATCAGCTTGTGGCTGTCCAGGCGCGGACGCGGCGCGATGGCGACGACCTTGCCCTCCTCCAGCACGACCTTGCGCTCCGGCAGGTCGAGGTCGAGCGTGCCGCGAGCCTGGCGCGCGGACAGCAGGGCGCGGAAGGCGGCATACAGCGGCGGGATGACGCCGGGCAGGCCCAGCTCGTCGCCGGCGTCGTGCGCGTCCTGCACCTGCGTGTAGGTCAGCCGCGCCGCGCTCCGCATCAGGCCGCGGCCGAAGCGGTGCCCGGTCTTCCGCCCGGCAGCGTCCACGCGCATCTCCACGAACAGGCAGCCGCGCTCCTCGTCGGGGCGCAGGCTGCACCAGCCGTTGGACAGCTTCTCCGGCAGCATCGGCACCACGCGATCCGGGAAGTACACGCTGTTGCCGCGGGTCCAGGCCGATGTGTCCAACGGCGCACCGGGCCGGACGTAGTGCGCCACGTCCGCAATCGCCACGATCAGGCGGAAGCCGGTGCCGTCCTGCTCGGCGAACACCGCGTCGTCGAAGTCGCGGGCGTCCTCGCCGTCTATGGTGACGAGCGGCGTTTCGCGCAGATCCTCGCGCTTGCCCAGCGGGACCGCGCGGGCGCGGGCGGCGGCGGCCAGGGCCTCTTCCGAAAATTCCTGCGGGATGCCGTGCGCGTGTATGCAGATCAGGCTGACGGCGCGGGCGTCGCCCATGCGGCCCAGCCGCTCCACGATGCGGGCGGGCTTCAGGCCCAGGCCGGCATGGGGCAAGGGTTCGGCAACCACGATCTCGTCCGTCTCGGCGCCGCCGTCCTCGCCGGGCGGGATGCGCCACTCCGCCTTGGCCCGGCGGTCGGTCGGCACCAGTCGGCCCGGTGCGCGGAACACGCCCAGGATGCGGCCCGGCTCCTCCGACAGGCGCTTGAGCGTGCGGCCTTCCCACTTGCCGTCGCCGATGGGGCTGATGCGCGCCAGCACCTTTTCGCCGGGCGCCAGGGCGGGCTGGCCGCGGCGCTCCGGCATCATCAGCACCATCGGCGGCGGGCCGTCCCCGGTCCAGTCCACCGGGCGGGCGATGGCGTCGCCGTCCGGGTCAGTGCCGGTGACGCGCACCACGATGGCGTCCGTCACGCGGCCGGGCGGGGTGAAGCGGCGGTGTCCAGCCGGTGCGATGGCGCCCTCCTTGGCAAGGTCTTGCAACAAAGCGCGCAACTCCCCGCGCAGTTCGGGGCCGACGCCGAATTCCCTTGAAACCTCGCGCTTTCCGACCCGGCCCTTGGCAGACTGGATGAAGTGCCGGACGGCGTCGCGGCTGGGCAGGCCGGGAGCGGGGGTGCGGGCCACCCTAAGCAGCCTTATTCAGCTTGTCGCACGGATGCGGCGTTTGGCGCTCTGTGTTGAGCTGCTTGACCGCGGCGTGGATGGCGCAGGTGAGATGGGCGGCGTCCTTGAACGTGTGGTGGGCCAGGTG